>JADMIO011197691.1_pt1 | contig 113324 bp, 104 predicted proteins | sample 8958161 | NCBI WGS metagenome assembly JADMIO01 (sample SAMN16585339, study PRJNA669376) | soil metagenome | isolation source: Crop rotation soil | place: USA: Cullars Rotation, Alabama | collected 2011
GCGACAACTTGTCCACGTGGAATTCTAAGCTTAGGATCCCAATGTGCTGGAAAGTCGGCGCCGCAGCCTGCCTGACCCTGGCCGCTACGAGTGGGATGCCGGGAGCGGGGACGATTCACTCGATGGTTTCGATTGGGTCCGCGATAAGTCTTTTAAGAACGCCGTGGTGGCTTTTAATCACACCATCCCATGCTGAATTGCTCCGTTCGCATCATTGTCCCGTTCAAATCATTGTTCCGTTCACATCATTGTCCCGTTTGCATCATAGAAATTCTTTTGACGCACGACGGAGGCACCCGGCCACTTTGTTTTGCCACTGGTACCGGCACAAGAAACAGATCACGTCGCAGACTTTGTTAAACTCGGCGGTCGAGGAGAATCGAGAATATGTCGCAGGCGGCTGTGGCAGTTGAAGAGGAGCGGATTGGACGATGTGGCGACCCTTGCGTGATGGTTATTTTTGGCGCGTCCGGCGATCTTACACGGCGAAAACTCATCCCTTCCCTCTATAACCTGGCCAAATACAACCTGCTGTCGCGCGAGTTTGCCGTGATTGGAGTTGCGCGGAATCCGATGACCAACGAAGAATTTCGCGCCAAGCTGGCGCAGGATCTCAAGGAATTCGTCGAAGGCCCGGTTGATCCCGATCTGCAGGAATGGTTCGAGCGCCATGTTTATTACATGACCGCCGAGTTTGGCGATGCCAGCGCTTACCAAAAGCTGAAAGACATGTTGCAGCAGGTCGACAAGGACAACGCGACCCACGGAAATTATTTCTATTACCTTGCGACTGCGCCGGACTTCTTCGGCCGGATCGTGGAGCAGTTGGCGGCAGTGGGCCTCATGACGGAAGAGAATCACCAGTGGCGGAGAGTGATCGTCGAAAAGCCCTTCGGCCGCGATCTGGAATCCGCCAAGGCGCTGAACCAGCAACTACTCAAGGTGGTGAATGAAAAACAGATATACCGGATCGATCATTACCTGGGGAAGGAGACGGTCCAGAACATCCTGGCATTTCGCTTTGCGAACGGAATTTTTGAGCCCATCTGGAACCGCCGCTACATCGATCACGTGCAGATTTCCGTGGGCGAAACCGTCGGTGTGGAACAGAGGGGCGGCTACTACGACACGGCAGGTGCCTTGCGAGACATGGTGCCTAACCACATCATGCAACTCATTAGCCTGACCGCCATGGAGCCTCCGATTTCCTTTCAGGCCGATGCAGTGCGGGACGAGCAGGCCAAAATTCTGCACGCCATCCAACCGCTCAGCTCTGAGGATGTGCTCACCCGAACGGTTCGCGGACAGTATGGCGAGGGCGAAATAGGGGGACAGCATGTACCGGCATACAGGTCCGAGGCCGGAGTTCCTCCCGACTCGCGTACCGAGACTTTTGTCGCGGTAAAACTTCAGCTGGATAACTGGCGGTGGGCTGGCGTTCCGTTTTATTTGCGCACCGGGAAGCGCATGGCCGCGCGCAGCACCTATATTGTGATCCAGTTCCGGCGGGCGCCGTTTGTTCTCTTCCGCGATACTGAAGTGGATAAGCTGATGCCGAATCAACTGGTATTGCATATCCAGCCGGACGAAGGAATCGCGCTCCGCTTCGCGGCCAAAACGCCGGGACCGGCAATGCGTCTGGGTACTGTGGACATGGACTTTGAATATGCCGACTACTTTGGCAAGCAGCCCAGCACCGGATACGAGCGTCTGCTACATGATTGCATGGTCGGAGACGCAACCCTGTTTCAGCGAGCCGATATGGTGGAAGCGGGATGGAACGTCGTGAGTCCGATGCTGGATTTGTGGAAAGCGCTGCCGCCGCGCAACTTTCCGAATTATGCGTCCGGAACGTGGGGACCGAGAGACGCAGATGAACTAATGGAGCGCGATGGGCGCCGCTGGCGGAATTTCGAAAAATAGGTGCGCGCGTGGAAGAGCAACCCTCAGCGGCCGAAGCCCCATGCGGCTAGCGTTGTTGGCACGACTGAAGTCGTGCCCTTCCCCAGGCCCGCTCGATTGTTTTACAGCGTGTTTCGGGATTCTGTTTTTGCGCGTATCTATCGCGGGCGGCTGTATTGCAGCGTTCGCACGAGCGAGACGTTCGCGCCTACATTTATAATCTAGTCAGGAGCTGGCTTTGGGTCATCCGATCAATGAACGATTGACCATTAGGCCTTACCGCCGGCATCAGGCGGGCAGCCAGCCAGACTCGCTGTATGAGGCCTATCGGTCTTCGGTGCGGCGCGCACCCTCCCAGCCGTTGATCCTTCTTCCCCACACTTTGTCGGAGATCACCGGTCCGGTCTATGGCCATGGAGAGATTGGCGACAGCGATAACGATCTCACTCGCCAGCATGCCGGCGAGCCTCTGGGTGAACGCATCATCGTTACCGGGCGCGTTTTGGACAGCAATGGCCATCCTGTTCCGCGGGCGCTGATTGAATTGTGGCAAGCGAATTCAGCGGGAAGATACGCTCATTCGGTGGATCAGCATCCTGCGCCGCTGGATCCAAATTTCACCGGCACAGGGCGGACACTGACCGATGAAAACGGCATGTACCGTTTTGTGACCATCAAGCCGGGACCTTATCCCTGGCTGAATCACTACAATGCGTGGCGTCCTGCGCATATTCACTTCTCGGTTTTTGGCAGGGCCTTTCTTTCGCGCCTGGTCACGCAGATGTATTTTCCCGGCGATCCGCTGTTCGCATTCGATCCGATTTACCAATCGATCCCCGACGAGAGAGCCCGGCAGCGAATGATCTCCCGCTTCGACCTGGAAACGACGCAGCCGCAGTGGGCAACGGGATACAAATTCGACATAGTGTTACGTGGCCCCGATGCCACACCTTTCGAGACCTGATATGGACCTCGCGACCACACCCTCGCAAACCGTCGGTCCGTTCTTTCATTTTTGTCTCACCAGTGACAAGTGTTGTGTCCGCTCGATTGCAGGGCCACAGGTACGTGGCGAACGAGTCCTGCTGACCGTTCGAGTCCTGGATGGAAACAACGAACCGGTGCCCGACGCCATGATCGAGATATGGCAGGCAAACTCCGAGGGCAAGTACAACCATCCCGACGACACGCAGCGTAAGGCCGTCGAAGCCGGCTTTCTTGGGTTCGGGCGGATGGGGACGGTCGAGAACGGTTGCTGCGACTTTGAAACCATCAAACCCGGCAGGGTTCCGGGCGTCGGCAGTGTGCCTCAAGCCCCGCATCTGAATGTTGCGGTATTCGGGCGCGGCATGATGAAGCAACTCTATACGCGGATATACTTCGCCGGCGATCCCGCCAACCAGGAAGACGCTGTACTTTCTCTGGTGCCGCTGGAGCGCCGAGGCACTCTCATGGCCCATCCCGATGCGGCTCACCCCGGGGGCTGGCACTTCGAGCTGAGATTGCAGGGCGAAGGTGAGACGGTGTTCTTCGACGTCTGATGCGGCATCCGCTTTCCCAAATCCAAGGGTTGAGTGTTAGTCTCGGCAATATCCGGCACAGGACGAGGTGTGCATGGCGGGGCGACTGATCGAAAGTCTGGCGACCACTGACGCATTTTCCGAACTGTTTTCCGACGGGTCTGTACTACAAGCCATGTTGCAGTTCGAGGCTGGGCTGGCTCGGGCGCAAGCGCGAGTGGGAATCATTCCCCAGGCTGCGGCCGACGCCATCACCGCTGCCGCAAAGCCCGAAGGATTCGACCCAGATCAACTCGCGAGAGATGGCTTGCGGGCCGGTGCACTGCCGATTCCATTCGTAAAAGCATTGACCGAGCGCGTCCGGGCCAGCAATCCGACTGCTGCCAGATTCGTGCACTGGGGAGCAACCAGTCAGGATGTGGCCGATACCGCGCTGATCCTTCTTCTCAAGCGTGCCCAGCCAATTCTGGAATCAGATTTGACTCGTCTTGAGAACGCGCTGCGACGACTTGCCGACACCCACGCCAACACCGTGATGCTGGGCCGGACCTTGCTTCAAGCCGCGCCTCCAACCACATTTGGACTGAAAGCCGCAGGATGGCTTGGCTCGGTTCTCCGCGGCCGCGCGCGAGTCGTCAGCCGGTTTGGTGAGAGCCTGATGATCCAGTTTGGCGGCGCCAGCGGGACCCTCGCCTCACTCGGTCCGCACGGGATGTCTGTGGGTCTGGAGCTGGCAAAGGAGTTGGGTCTGGGATTCCCGGACGCGCCCTGGCACGCTCACCGTGATCGCTTGGCTGCGTTGATCTGTGCCTGTGGAATTCTCACCGGCTCACTCGGGAAAATGGCCCGCGACATCAGCTTGCTGATGCAGGGCGAAGTGGGTGAAGTAGCGGAACCGAGCGGAAGCGGGCGTGGTGGCTCATCCACCATGCCCCACAAAAGAAATCCGAGCGGATGCGTGGTGGCTCTCGCCGCCGCGAATCGGGTTCCCGGCCTGGTGGCTAATTTTCTTTCCGGCATGGTGCAGGAGCAAGAGCGCGCCACAGGAAGCTGGCAAGCAGAATGGCCAACCGTCGCTGCGCTGATTCAAGCGACCGGAGCCTCTGCCGCATCCATGGCGGACGTCGCTGAGGGGCTCAGTGTGGATGTAGATCGCATGCGAGCGAACATCGACGCGACCCGAGGCGTGATATTTGCAGAACGCGCCATGATGTTGCTCGGGGAAGAACTGGGACGAGACGTTGCTCACAAACTGCTTGAAGAAGCGACGCAGCGAAGCGTCCTCGAAGGCAGGCATCTGTACGAAGTGCTCGGCCAGGTCCCTGAGGTCACCCGTCACCTCGACAGCGAGACTCTGAAGAGCCTCGAATATCCTGAAGAATATCTGGGCAGTGCTGACGCATTTCGAAAGCGCTTGCTTTCCGAAAAAGCCGGCGACACTAAGGAGTAGCCACCTTGCCGTTTGCAACCGTTGATAACATCCGCTTGTTCTACCGCCTTGAAGGCGGGGCCGACCGCCCGGTGCTGGTGCTTTCACATTCGATTGGCACGGATATGGGCCTATGGTCGGCGCAGGTTGAGGAACTACTGCCCCATTTTCAAATACTGCGATACGACACACGCGGACACGGCGCGTCGGATGTGCCTGCTGGCGAATACACAGTCGAACAGCTTGGCCGCGACCTGATCGGATTGGTTGATGCGCTAAATATTTCCAAGTTCGCCTTCTGCGGTTTATCGATGGGCGGAGCGATCGGACAATGGCTGGCAGTGAACACTCCAGGCCGGCTGGACGGCATGGTTCTAGCCAACACTACCCCACAATTCGGACCACGTTCGAACTGGGAGGGTCGAATTCAGACCGCCAGAGAAAAAGGGATGGCGGGAATTGCGGAAGTGGTCATGCCGCGCTTCTTCTCTTCCGAAACGCTGGCTCGTGGCGATGCTTATGTCGATTCCGTAAAGTCGGTTTTGCTAGGCACGGACCCTCGCGGGTACTCCGGTTGCTGCGCGGCGCTGCGAGACTTCGATTTCACGGAATCAATAAAAAAGATTCGCGTACCCACGCTCGTGATTGCGGGCGATCGCGACGTATCCACGCCATGGGAGGGGCATGGCCAGCTATTGGCGAGTAATATTCCCGGCGCCAAGGCGGTGCGTCTTTCAGCTTCTCATTTGTCGAATCTGGAGCGTCCGAGATCGTTTGCAGCGGCGCTATTTGATTTTTTATTACCGAAGGCTGACTCGTCTGCCGATCCGCGTGACGAAGGACTAGCCGTTCGGCGAGCGGTATTGGGCGATACGCATGTGGATCGCTCCATTGCCGCTGCGACCGATTTCACCCGCGACTTCCAGAGCCTGATTACGCGCTACGCGTGGGGAACAATCTGGACGCGGCCGGGCCTGAACCGGCGAACTCGCCGGCTGCTCGCACTCGCAATCGCAGCCTCGCTCGGGCGATGGGAAGAGTTCAGGCTTCACGTGAGCGCGGGCTTAGCGCATGAACTCGAATTGTGCGATCTGAAGGAAACCTTGCTTCAGACGGCTATCTATGCGGGAGTTCCGGCGGCTAACACTGGTTTCCAGATCGCTGGGGAAGAGATCGAAAAGCTTAAGGCTGGCTAAGTTCGGCTGGGAAAGACGTTTAACCACTAAGGACACGAAGGTACACGAAGGAATCTTTTAACCCCTAAACTTTGACGCGTTCCCCGGAGCATTCGGTGTATCGAAGCGATGTGGTGGGAAGTCTGTTGCGTCCGGCTTATTTGAAGGAAGCGCGGGACCGTCACCAGGCAGGAGCATTGTCCGATGCGGACTTCAAGAAGGTGGAAGACCGGGCGGTAGACGAAGCAGTTGCGTTGCAGGTTCGGACGGGCATCGAGGTCATTACCGATGGCGAAATGCGTCGCTATGCTTTCTACGGTCACCTGATCGACGCCGTCGAGGGCTTTGACCGCCTGGGTGGCTGGGCGATTCCCTTTCGCAACGAGGAGGGAGAGAAGCTGGTGTTGTCCCGCCCCGTTGTAGTCTCCCGGCTGCGGCGTAAACGTCCGCTTTGCGCCGAGGAGTTCACCTACTTGCGCGCGCGGACGGATCGTGTGGCAAAGACCACGCTGATCAGCGCCCAACAAGCAGCGGCTTATTACGACAGCAACAAATCAAAGAACGCTTATCCCAAAATCGAAGACTATCTGGCTGACCTGGTGGATATTTTCCGCGACGAGGTGCGAGAGTTGATCCGGTTGGGTTGCACGTACATTCAAATCGATTCTCCACAATACACAGCCCTGCTCGACCCGCAATTGCGGGAGGGTTATCGACAGCGCGGCAACGACCCCGACCGGCTGCTGGATCTCTCCATCGAAATGGACAACGCCGTAATCGGCGAGCATCCCGGAATCTTGTTCGGGCTTCACCTCTGTCGCGGAAACAATCAGAGCAAGTTTTACGCCGAAGGCGACTATGGGCCCATCACCAGGATTTTCCGCAATACTCGATTTCAACGTTTCCTGCTCGAATACGACGACGCCCGTTCCGGCGGCTTTGAGCCGCTGCGCGAGGTTCCGGAAGATAGAACCGTGGTGCTCGGTCTCGTCAGTTCGAAAAAGGCCGCGCTGGAAAGCAAAGACGAAATCAAGCAACGAATCGCTTCCGCCGCCAAACTCGTTCCGTTGGAGAGATTGGCGCTCAGTCCGCAATGTGGGTTCGCATCGACCATGGAAGGAAATTTGCTGAGCCCCATGGACCAGGAAGCCAAACTGCGACTGGTCGCGGAGACAGCAAGAGAGGTTTGGGGATGACCTCCATCGAACCCCACGGTTGTGATGGATCCCGCGTGTATCCCCTTTCGAGCCGGCACATTATAATGTCCGTTCTTTATGGCTGACGACGTCATTACTGACTGCCACATTCATATCCAACCGATGGAGATGCTCAAGCCTGAGGCTTTCGAGCTGATCAAGAGCAAGTCGAATGACTTCGACCGGATCATGGAATTCTGCCGGTCGCCGAAGGCGTTCCTGAATTATCTCGATGCTTCGGGCATCGGGCGCGCGGTTCTGATCAACTATGTTGCCCCCGAAGTCATCGGGCTGAGTTCCGCGGTCAATCAGTGGGTGGCGGACTATGTCACGGCTGATCCAGTGCGGCTGATCGCATGCGGCGGGCTTCATCCCAGGCAATCACCGAACGTTCTGGCGGATGTGGAACAAATTCTGCGGCTGAAGATCCGGCTGATCAAGATTCATCCTCCCCATCAATTGTTGTTTCCCAATGACTACCTGCATGGGGTAAAGGAACTGGAGATTATCTACCGGGCAGCCGAGGCCAACGGCGTCCCGGTAATGTTTCATACTGGCACATCGATATTCCATGGTGCCCGCAACAAGTACGGCGACCCGATTTATCTGGACGATGTAGCCGTTGATTTCCCCAAACTGAAGATTTTGATGGCGCACGGGGGCCGGCCATTATGGATGGATACTGCATTCTTTCTGTTGCGGCGGCATCCCAATGTGTTTCTTGACATCAGCGGCATCCCGCCGAAGATGTTACTGAAATATTTTCCGCGGCTGGAGGAGATCGCTCACAAGACTCTGTTCGGGACCGACTGGCCAAGTCCGGGAGTGCGGGAAATCAAAAGCAATCTCGATGATTTTCTGGCGCTGCCTTTGAGCAAGAAGAGCCAGCAACAGATTTTGTCCCAGACCGCTTTGCAGATATGGCCGATGTGATTTCATGATTCAAGAACTTCAGTTCTTAGTTTTGAGTTCCCAGTTCCCAGTTTTTGCCTCGAACTAGATCCGGGTTAATTGTTCAATCAACTTTGCATGCTGCGGATACCGTCTGACCAGGTCCGATCTCTTGGCCATTTCGAAATCTTCGAAATCGAAACCGGGCGCCACCGTACAGCCTGCCAATGCAAAAGTTTCAGGATCTTGAACGCGTGATGCGAACCAGCAGCCCGCTTTGACAACTGCCTGCGGAACTTGACACTTATCGGGGTTGTTGCCGACTAACAGCTCGGAATAGTCGCCGCTTTCTTCTATTACATGGACGACGATCGGACTTCCCGCATAAAAGTGCCACACTTCATCCGAACGCAAACGATGGAATGCAGAAAAGTTATTTCCCTCCAGCAGAAAATATATTGCGGTTGAGACCAGACGCGGGCCCGTGAACTGAGATGGCAGCGCTTCCCTGGGGATAGTCAGGCTGGCGCGGTAGGTCTCGCGGTAGTAGCCGCCCTCGGGATGAGCTATCAGGCCGAGCTTGTCGATCCAATACTTGGCGGAGTTCATCATCGTGGCTTCATGGTAACCGGATCTGGTTGCATCTGACTCGCAGTTACCTTGGCGGTACACTGAAGTGGCTGGCGATGCACTGCCATTTCCCTCCGAGATTCATCCAGGTGTCGGTGAAGCGTCCACGGCGCTCCCAGGGCTTGCCTTTGTCCACCCCCTTCTCATAAAAAGCGCCGGTCACCACTGCGGTGTTGCCGTAGGAATGAACCACCAGGCCAATCGATTGCAGAACTTCAGGTCTGTACGATTTGTCGGCCACCGAGGCCAGGATTTGAGCCTTGTTATAAAGAGTACCCTCGGCAACGGTCATTACGAAGTCGTCGGATAGCAGCAACGCTACGGCATTTGCATCGTTGTTCAGCTCGGCCCGATTCCAGAGATTTTCCATTGCGATGATCCTGGTCGAATCCTGGTCGGCTGCGAGGAGCGACGGAATCATTAACCACAGCACGGCGGCGATGAGACTGAGTTTCATAGGAATCCGACCTTTCGACTCAACCCTGCGGTATGAACCCCAACTTACCTGGGACGCGACTCCCAGACGAAAACAGTTGCTGGTAGCGTTACTTTATTACACTCACAGCCGCATGAGTAACTGCTTTTACCAAGCGTGCGGCTTCCGCGTGCCGGGTCCGCTGCGTATACTTAAGCGGTTTGTGGCGCAAACAAAAACTTGCCGGCCGAGGAGATCTGAATGCGTTTGAAAATGAAATCCGGGTTCGGGATTCTTGCACTCCTGATCGTTCAGGGGGTATTTAGCCATGCTGCCGATCTCAAGCCGGACGAGCTGGTGGCCCACCATCTTGATTCGTTGGGGACTGCTGCCTTACGCAGCGCCAACAAGTCGAGAGTCGTCCAGGGAACCGCCAGGTTCAGGATGCTGGTTGGGGGCGGAGGTCAACTGGAGGGCAAGAGCGCCGTTGTTTCCGAGGAACACAAGCTCAACATCTTGATGAAATTTGCCAGTGACTACAAAGGCGAACAATTTATCTCGGATGGAAACAAGTCTTCGGTCGCGGCTACCACCTCTGAACATCGACGAACCATTCTCGGCGAATTTGTGATGAGTCAACCAGTGCTCTTGCAAGACGGGTTGCTGGGCGGCGCGCTCTCGACTGCATGGGCTTTAGCGAATGTGGACAATAATCATCCTCGCCTCAGCACCCACGGCCTGAAGAAGGTGGACGGAAAGCAACTTCTTGATCTGCGTTACGAGCCTAAGAGAAGCACCGAGATGGACATCCACATGTACTTTGACCCCGAGACCTATCGCCACGTTCAGACCATTTATACGATCACACTAGCCAGCGGACTGGGGGGCTCGGTGCCCAGCATGTCCGATCAGGTCGGCCTGACTACGCCAGCGGGCCAGAGTGGCAGCGATCCAACCCGCAGCTCAAAGCAACAACAGATTCGCTATACACTCGAAGAGCGTTTCAGCGATTTCAATACCACGGATGGGATAACGCTACCGACGCACTACAACATCCATTTCACCCAGGAAGCGCAGGACGGAAAAACCACGGTCTACGAGTGGGACGTGACGGCCAGCGAGGTGTCGGAAAATATGACACTGGACCCGCGAAATTTTCAAGTTAAGTAGGATCGCGCTGCGTGGGCGCCTGAACCTTCGCAGGCACCCGAGCGTTGAGAAGTCAGTTACCAGATTTCTTTTTAGCCGGTGCGCTCTTTCCGGCCAAGGTGCGGACGTATCCCAGAACGGCGTGGATTTCGTCAGCACTCAGCATTGTCTTGAAAGAAGGCATGTTGCCTTTTCCTTCGGAAATAGATTCGGTCAGATCGGCGTCTGATTTCTTCTGCACTTCGGGAGAACGCAGGTCTGCGGACTGCAGACTCTTCCCCACCGGTGTATCTCCGCTTCCATCCTTCGCATGGCAGGTCATGCACTTCGCTTTATAAACGTTCGCACCAGCCGCATCGTCGGCTGCAGCAGGGCCGGGCGTGGCAGCAAAGCACAAAGCGAGTGCGAGGACGGCTAATAGAGAAAATTTTCTGAAAGGCAGATTCATAGTCCCCCGAACAAAGATGTATGAGCCATGTTGGCCAAATTTACGCCGCAACAAACGGTTTCGAGCCCAGCGATCAACTTGAAACCTCGTCATTCTAGTGGTTTCCCACCCGCCAAATCAAACCTGGCGTGGCCGGCGTTTTACAGATCGGTACGTCAGCGGACAGACGTCGTCATGTCTGCTTCTTACGATATGCAACAGGAATTCAGGACCGTTTGGAGAAGATTCCATGACGCCCAAACTATCTCCCGCCCTGCCCTTGATCTACCCGCACTGGCAGGACGAATACGAGGCAGTTCTGCGGGAGCCCGACCATAAGATGCTGTTCAAGCGCGTCGAGATAGCCGAGGCTGCCCTGCTCGATCGCCTGGACGCCTTGCGGCAACAAAAGGCCGCCACCGCGGAACAGAACGAAATTGAGAAAGCCTTGAAGAGGGTGCGCGCAGTGAAGAAGGACATTCTCAACTTTCCTCTCTGATTTGTTCCCAAGGACCTTTCCCCAGCAACGCAGCTCCGGCCGAATCTAACTTCGCTCCCCTGGCAATTGCCTTTCGATCTGATAGCCGACAAAGCAGCGGAATCCACACTTCCACGCCAGCCGGGTTATCTCCAACGATCAGACTGGGCGGCACCAACATTGCACTGGACAAACGAAAGCAAACGATATAAAAAGAAAGCGCAATCACAAGCCTGCTATACCCAGCTTTTCTATACATGCTCCGAGGAAACGTGCTCAACGAGGAACGTCGGCGGGCCATTATCGAGATCCTCGATCGCGATGGCAGGGTGCTGGTCACGGAGATGGCCAGGAAGTTTGACACTTCCCAGGTCACAATCCGGAAGGATCTAGAAATTCTTCACTCCCACGGGCTGGTCCATCGCACGCACGGAGGCGCGTTACCGGCGCGCGAGGGCGCTCTTGAAGATCCCACGCTGCGGGAGAAAGAAAAGCTTCACCGGCAAGAGAAGCTGAGGATTGCGGAAGTTGCGGCCGGCCTAGTGAAAGAGGGCCAGGTGGTGATCCTGGATTCAGGCACTACGACCACCGCAATCGCGCGGGCGTTGCGCAGCTTTCATAACATTACGATTGTGACCAACGCGCTGAATATCGCCGCTGAACTTACCGGGGCGCCGGTCGAGGTAATTTTGACCGGCGGCAGTCTCCGCAAAAACTCATTTTCACTGGTGGGGCCGATCGCCGAAGAGACTCTGCGCGGGTTGAACGCAGACATCCTGTTTCTTGGCGTGGACGGGTTTGACGTGCACTACGGATTGAGCACTCCTAATCTTCTTGAAGCCAAGGTGAACCGGGTCATGGTGGGAATTTCAAAGCGTACGGTTGCAGTCTGCGACTCCAGCAAGTTTGGGAGGCGGAGCCTCTCTCTGATTGTGCCTCCGGCAGCTCTTCAGGAAGTGATTACTGACCACGGCATTCCCAAGTCCGATCTGCGTGCCTTGAAAAAAGCTGGGATTGAGGTGACGCTTGCCTAATCCCGCCGGCGCCCATTCGCTTGCAGAAATTATTTCTCAGCCAGAATTCTGGGGCCGTTGCCTGGCTGCACTGGAAAAGGAAGGCTCTCTAGCGGAAGTCCGAAAGCCCTTTCGCTCGGCAAAAGAATGGCTGTTCATCGGGTGCGGCTCCAGTTATTACATTGCTCTGGCCGCGGCAGCCTCATGGAGCGCCATCACGCAGACCCGGGCGCGCGCAATCCCGGCATCGGAGTTGTTGCTGTTTCCAGAGACTGTGCTCGCCGGGGCGCAAGATATCGCCGCAGTGGTGATTTCACGTTCGGGCCAGACTTCCGAGGCCGTGCGGGCCGCGCAACTGCTCGAGGGCGAGAAGAATATCCGGGTTCTGGCGATTACAGGCACGCCGCATCAGCCGCTTGAACAAACCGCCACGGCGACCCTGCCGCTTCTTCCCTGCGATGAGCAAAGCACCGTAATGACGCGATCGTTTTCATCCATGCTGCTTGGATTGCAATACCTGGCTGCCTGCTACGCCGACAATCGCGCACTGCTCAAGGCTTTCGCGAAGCTTCCGGCTGCGGCTTCGCGGGCCATGAATGATTTGCATCCCCGCATCCGTGAATTTGTCGGAGCGCGGCAGTTTGCCGATTACGTTTGTCTTGGGCAAGGCGCTCTTTATGGGTTGGCTTGTGAGACGGCGCTTAAAGTAACCGAAATGTCAGTCTCGTACGCCCAGAGCTTTCATACCCTGGAATTCCGTCACGGCCCAAAGTCCATTGTGGCGCCTGAGACGTTGATAATTTTTCTCCTTTCGGAGCAAGGCTACGACGCTGAGAGTGGAGTTCTCGAAGAGATCAAAGGTCTGGGTGGAACCACGCTGACGATTTCCGATCGTGCTGATGCGCGTGCCCGCAACTCGTCAGATTTGCTAATGGAGTTGCAAAGCGACATACCCGAACTGCTTCGCCCGGCGGCATACCTCTTCGCTGGCCAGCTTCTGGGACTTCACACCGGCCTGAAGAAAGGTCTGGATCCGGACAACCCAAGAAATCTAAGCCGCGTCGTGGTTCTTAGCGAAGAGGAATCGACCGAACCATCGGCCTCAGCGAAAGTCTGACCAGGCTGCCACGGGGGAGATTTCGAAACGTTTCATCTAATTTCACCCGTGTGGTCACAAAAGCCATCCTCTGCGGCTTCTCCCCCACCTCTCCACGAGCTCTGAGCCTCGGTCCTATGCAACTGAGGTTTGCGGCGCATTTGCGTTTTGACGATACAGCCACGATTCTCGTCTTGAGAACGCTCACGGATCGAAAGTAAAACGTAAGCCATCATAACGATTCACCACATCCTTTTTTCGGACTAACGCCCCGCATTTTGGCCGGCGGCGTCAAAGTCCGCAGGCGCACCAGCATTCAAACTACAACTCTCTGCAAGCCCGGGCAGAAAAGCGTTTCGCAAGGGGAAACGTTCCTGGCGTCGTACACCTGGGCGCGTTCTACGCCCGTCGTCATCTGAACGTGTCCTGTAGAGACGTAGCTTGCTACGTCTGGTGTGACGGTAGTTCGTAGCGCTCTCTGGCCCGTGACGGGAGACGTAGCAAAGCTACGTCTCTACGAGTGACGTATCCGGACAACAACTCCGCGCCTTATAGCAGTAGTTCTATAGAATGATAGGCCTCATGAGGCGCTGTCTCTTGCACGCGTTGTTCGTCGCCTGTCTGGTCGGCGTATTGCTCCCGCTCCCGGCATTCTCCGCCTCTGATTCTCCGAACCTCACGGAACTGCAAAACGGCTGGCGGATGACGTCTGCCAGGAATGTCTCGGGCGACGATTCCATGGTCTCTCAGCCGTCCTTCGACGCTTCGCACTGGTATTCTGCCCAGCACACGCCGGCAACGGTCTTGCAGATTTTGCAGGAAAACGGAGTTTACAAGGATCTCTATTTTGGAATGAACCTGGCCACCCCGGGCGACCTCTGGAAACAGGATTGGTGGTACAGAACTGCATTTATCGCGCCTTCAGGCCGCGATGTCTACACGCTTATCTTTAAGGGAATTAACTACCGGGCCGACATCTGGCTGAACGGCCACAAGGTGGCGAACCGGGCGACGATTGTCGGCATGTACGACGAGTTCGAGTTGAATGTTACGGAATTCATCGTGCCTGGCGGGCCCAATATTCTGGCGGTGAAAGTGACGCCTGAGCAGAGTCTTGAAGGAGAGACTGGCGTCGAACTCGCCGACAGCTGGCTGGACTGGATCAACTGGAAGTACCTGGGATTTCAAGACCCCAAGAAACATATCGACATTTCCTATGTGCCGGACAGAAATGCCGGAATATGGAAGCGAGTGTTTCTGAGCAGTACAGGCGCGGTGACGATTCGAAATCCGTATGTTGAAACCGATTTACCGCTGCCGGCGACCAATCCAGCTTCACTGACGGTCTACTGCGATCTGAGTAATGCCACAGCCAATCCGGTCGAAGGAACACTAGTTGGAGAAGTCTCGCGGCCGGGCAAGCCTTCCATCAAATTTGAGAAGAACGTTGAGCTGCTTCGCGGGCAGACCAGGGAGATTGCGTTCACCCCCGCCGAGTATAAACAGCTCATCGTGGCCGATCCCGACTTGTGGTGGCCGTACCAGTGGGGCGAGCCGAAGCTCTACCGATTGAAGCTGGAGTTCAAGGTCCGCGAGAAAGACTGGATATCAGATTCCCAGACAATTAATTTCGGCATCCGCAAGATCACCCCGGGGCGCGATACCGACAACAGCTTTCCCGAGATTGGCGAGGGCGGAAACTTTTACCTGAAAGTGAACGGGAAAGATTACCTGATCCGCGGCGGCGTCTACTCGCCCGATCTGCTGTTCAGAAACGATCCGGTGCGCGACGCAACCATCATGCACTATGCCAAGGATCTGGGATTAAACCTCCTGCGCTGGGAGTTGAAAATTGCGGACGACACCATGATCGATCGCGCGGACCGCGAAGGCATGCCCGTCATGCTGGGCTTCATGTGCTGCGCGCAATGGGAGCATTGGACGTTATGGAATGCCGAGGACCAGCGGGTGGCGCGGGCCAGCTTACGGGCGCGTATTCGCGAGCTTCGTTCTCATGCATCGGTGGTGATATGGGCGAGCGGAAGTGACGGCCTGCCGCCTGATCCAGTGCTGAACGACTATCACGAAATTCTCAAAGAAGAGCACTGGCAAAACGCCGTTGTGGATACCGTATCGCATGTAAACCGCGCCTGGAGCGGGATTCACATGGCGGGACCATATGTCTGGCGCCCTCCGTATTACTGGTTCAGCGACAAATACGGGCCGGCTCGCGGCTCTTCCGCCGAGGAGGGTGACAACGAAACCATTCCTCCGCTAGAGAGTCTCAAGAAATTCATCCCGGCAGACAAGCTGTGGCCGATCAACGAAAACTGGTACTTCCACTCCGGCTCGAACGAAGGCAATAGCACGCTGGACAACATTCAGCGGGTGATTGAGAAGCGCTATGGAGCGTCAAACAGCGCCGAGGAATTTTCCAGGAAGGCGCAACTGGCCCACTACGAAGACGTGCGCGCGCAGTTCGAGACGTATGCGACGCACTGGGCCAACCGCAAGATGATGATCCACTGGATGATGAACAATCCCTGGCCATCCCTGTTCGGCCATCTCTTCGATGACTACTTCAAACAGGGTGGTGGATATTTCGGAGCCAAGAAGGGCCTGAGGCCGGTGAACGTGGTTTGGGATTACTATGCCGGTGGAGACCGCAGCAAAGCGAAAGTGTATGTCGTAAATCAGACTGCCGAGGCGCTCAGCGGACTGAAAGTGGCGGTGGAGTTTTTCGATCTCGATGGGACGCGAAAATACTTCACCGAGATCAGCGGCTTCAATGCCGGCGCGAATACCTCCGGCGAAGCCATGACTGTGCCTCGAGTACCGAATATCGCGGCCACATACCTGGTGCGTGCCGTGCTGGCAAACACGAGCGGCAAAGTTCTCGCCGAAAACGTCTGTTGGGGATCCAAGACTGACGACGATCTTGGCGACGCTAAGAATGACGAGCAGTTCGCCACCAGGCTCGCGACCTGGGCCGATATGTCTGCGCTCAACACCATGCCTCGCAGCGAACTGAACGTGACCACGCAGGCTGGCGCGTCATCAGCCGGCGGCGAACGAGTTGTGACCATTTCCATGGCCAATCCTGGGAATCGTATTGCTTTCTTTGTGCGCGCCGAAGTCACACAGGGCAACGACGGCCTGGAAATCCTTCCCATCACCTACGACGACAATTACATCACTGTGTTTCCGCACGAGACGCGCACCATCGTAGCCACATTCAACATCCCCGCGCCGGGAGCATCCCCGGCAGTCCGGGTTGAGGGTTACAATGTATCCAAGAGAGTCTTTTCGATCCCGTAAGATACGGCTGGAACAGACCCTCGAAAATTACTGTAAACATTGAGTTTTTGGGTAGCCCGTTGGTGCCATTCACAGCCATGTCCCCGGTCGCTAGGATGTTCTTGAACAAACTTTCGGGGGAGGGGTTGTTCGACGAGCGTCCCAGGACTCAAACGAGTCTGGGACGTTTTGTTTTTTGGGCCGAAATTCCCGACTATTCTTAAACCAGCGTTCTAAAATCAGGAACCATCCTGAACCATCCGGCATAATCGAAGGAAAGAACCATGAGCGAGAAGAAACAAGACAGCTTTACTGTGACTGACCGCCGGCTGTTCACCTCTGACGGCGAGCTGCGCAAGGAAGTCAGCGAAGAAGAAATTGCAACGTCCAAACCCGCTCCCGCTGCGCCTCCGCCGCCGCCCCCGATTGCCGAAGCTGCTTCCCCTGAGCCGGCTAGCACTTTGGATTCATCCGTGCCTCCGCCTCCGACTGCGGCCGAGCAGAAAGAACAAGCCGATGCGTATCGCAAATCGGCAAAAGAGCTTGATGCCCGAGTCGAACTCAGCGGCCACTCCGCCAAGGAAATGGAGATGACCTTTGAGCGCTTCATGGCGTCGCTTTACATGACCGCCATGCTGCAACTTGGCCTGATGCAGGAAGAACGCGGCCAGCCACGGATCGATCTCCTGGGGGCGCGTCAAACCATCGACACCCTCAGCCTGCTTGCAGAAAAGACCAAGGGGAACCTCACCGCCGCCGAGGAAAACTTCCTGCAGAATTGCCTCTATGAACTGCGAATGGCTTACGTGGAAGTGACCAACGCCCTGGCTCGTCCGCCACAAGCCACAGGCGCTAAACCCTCCATACGATGAAAGCCATTCTGACGGTATTGGGCAGCGGCACGTCGATGGGGGTTCCGACGATTGGCTGCGACTGCCCGGTCTGCACCTCGTCTGACCCGCGCGACCGCCGCTCTCGCCCTTCCGTGTTGATCGAATACGGCGGGCGCTCGGTGTTGATCGACACCACACCCGACTTCCGCCAGCAGGCGATTCGCGAAGGCATAAGAAGCCTGGATGCCGTCCTCTACACCCACTCGCACGCCGACCACATTCTGGGGATTGACGACTTGCGCCCGTTGAGCTTTCGCCATAAACCGGGAAAGCTGCCGCTGTATGCGCATCCCGACGTGGTTAAATTTATCAGCAACATGTTTCGTTACATCTTTGACGCGGACTACAAATTCGGCGGCCTGCCCCAGGTTGAACTCAAGCCGCTGGTCGGACCGCTGGAATTATTCGGGGCGCGATTTGAGCCGGTCACGGTAATACACGGAGAAACAGAAATCTACGGTTTTCGCTTTGGGTCAGCGGCTTATTTAACCGATCACAGCCAGGTGCCAGAAGCGTCGTTCAAGCAACTTGAAAATCTGGATATTCTTTTTCTGGATGCATTGCGGCACAAGCCGCATCCGACGCATTCCACGGTAGAGAACTCACTGAAGATCGTCGAGCGCGTGAAGCCGCGCCGTGCCTTCTTCACCCATATCTGCCACGACCTCGGGCATGAAGCTACAAACGCGGCTTTGCCCGAGCACGTAAGGCTGTCTTATGACGGAATGAAGCTGGAGTTTGAGATTTAGCGCGTTTCGAAAACTGTGAGCTGTCATCCTGAGCGGAACCATTCCATTCGCTTGCGAATGGGACGGTGTAGTCGAAGGACCCCTATCAGCTTAACGCGGCGTTCGCTCAAGGGATTTAGTTCTGCAAGCTGGCAAAAGTTCGTGGCGCTGATAGGGATTCTTCGACTGCGCAGCTGCTTCGCGTAGCGAAGCAGCCACTCCGCTCAGGATGACAGAAGGGCGGGTCGTTCAACTAAGTTTCGCAAATGGACGTTTTTCACAAACTCGAAGATGTTCCCGCCGATTTCGGGCCTACTCTCGTCAGCATCGGGAACTTTGATGGCGTTCATCGGGCGCACAGCCACGTCTTGGGGGAGATAGTCAGCCGGGCCCGGCAACAGGGGGCAAAGGCCATGGCAGTCACGTTTGAGCCCCATCCGGTGCGGATTCTGAGGCCGGATTCCGGGCTTAAGCTCATTACGCCGACTCCCGAAAAGCTGCGCCTGTTGCAGGCGAGTTCACTGGACGCAGTGCTGCTATTGCCCTTCGGGCGTGATCTATCTTTGTTGACGCCCCGCCAGTTTGCCGAAGAAATTCTGCAAAAGCGGCTTCATGCAATCGAAGTACACGAGGGCTTCAACTTTCATTTCGGACACAAGGCAGCGGGAAATGTCGATTTGCTGGCTGAACTTGGAAGAGAGCTCGGCTTTGCGGTCAAGGTCTATCCGGAAATGAAACTGCGTGGCGAACCTGTTTCCAGCAGCCAGGTGCGCAAGCTTTTGAGTGGAGGCGGTGTCAGCCGGGCCCGCCACCTGTTGGGCCATCCCTTCAGCATGTTGTCGACTCCGGGACGCGGGCGCGGATACGGATCGAAGTACACCGTCCCTACCATCAATCTCAGCCGCTACGAAGAATTCGTGCCCAAGGACGGCGTCTACATCACCCGGACACGCGTCGCCGAGGAATGCTTCGATTCCGTAACCAACGTGGGCGGACGGCCGACCTTCGGCGCGGAATCATTCGCAGTCGAAACCCATCTGCTGAACTTCCATCCCATTGAACTGGGGCCGGACACCGAGGTGGAAATTCACTTTCTCCAGCGGCTGCGCGATGAAATCAAATTTCCGTCTGTGGACGCGCTACGCGAGCAGATCAGCAAGGATGTCAGAAAGGCGCGAAGATACTTCCGGGGATTGCGGATGCAGGGCGGATAACAATTCTGCCTTAATGGGGCAGGTAACCCGCTTCGGTGGGAAGCTTGCCATCGACTTTCACCACGTTGATGCTTCCGTTGATGGAATTAACCTCCACCAGTCCAACCGCTCCCGGCGTCGATTCCACCAGATCGATTACGCCGGCGTCGGTGGCCGCCATCTTGATCGAGTTCTGTGGGTCTCCAGCAGTGCCTGCAGATCGCTATCGGACATCTTCAACAGGCGCTGCAATGTGGTCTTCTCGCCCTTGGCCGCGGCGTGAAAGACCAGCACGACATCTCTTCCATCTGGCCACTTCTTAACTTCCGTGCGAAAGATTTTTGCCAAATGGGCCGATGAAACATTCCCCACCTTGTTGTCTTTGTCGACGATCACCGCCATATGGTGGGCGAAGCAGGGTGCCACGAAGACGACGAGAGTTGCCAGAACGCTTAACCGATAGTGCTTCATATCCAAACTGCTCCTGCGCTTCCCAGGTATTCAAGCTTAAAAAGTATCAAAGAATGGCGGGCAGAAAAGTAAAAACTGGGTAAAACGCTGATGGCAAGGCAAGCACCTGTAGTGTGAGCTCCAACCTTCTCTATTTCCATTTATCGTCTGCAAAAGGTATTTGCACACTGGCACCCAGGCCCAGTTTTCCGTTGCCAATCCCGTGCCGAAACCTGACAATCCCTTCGCATGTCCACGAGCGCTTCCTCCACTTTTTCTCAGATTACCTCGGCTCAACGGCGGACGCTTATTGCCGCCGCGCTGGGCTGGATGCTGGATGCGTTCGACGCCATGCTTTACGCCCTGGTCCTGGCGCACATCATGCGCGACCTGGGGATGAGCAAGGGCACCGCAGGCCTGTTGAATAGCCTGACCCTTCTGGCCTCGGGGATTGGCGGCGTCGCGTTTGGCTTTATCGCGGATCGAGTCGGACGCAAGCGCGCTCTGATGCTGAGCATTCTCACTTACTCGGTGTGTTCGTTCGCGTCCGGGCTTTCAACTTCGGTTCTCATGCTGGCGGTATTCCGTTTCATCCTTGGTTTGGGCATGGGAGGGGAGTGGAATACGGGAGCAACGCTGGTTGCGGAAACTTGGCCGACCGAGTTGAGAGCCAAGGCCATCTCGGTGGTGCAGAGTTCGTGGGCGATCGGCTACGCGTTGGCGGCGCTGGTGACCGGTGTTGTCTTGCACTACGCAGATTGGCGCGCGGCGTTCTTCGTAGGAATCTTGCCGGCGCTGGTGGTGCTGTGGATCCGCAGAGGCGTGCCCGAGTCGGAGATGTGGCAGGACAGGCATCGGGCGGAGAGTCGAGCCGATACCCGGAAGAGAGAAGACGTAGCGAGCTACGTCTCTACGACGGGCAGCCAGGATTCTGGATTTGGCAGTATTTTTCGTGCGCCTTACGGGAAACATACGTTCGCTCTTCTGCTGATGAATTTCTTCGGGATGTTTGCCTGGTGGGGACTGTTTACATGGATTCCGCCCTATCTGTCTCTGCCGGTGGATCAGGGTGGCCGTGGTTTTGGGATTATGGGGACGACCACTCTGCTGGTTGTATTGAACCTCACGGGAATGTTTCCCGGGTACGCAAGCTTTGGCTGGGTGGCAGATGCTATTGGACGTCGTAGGTCGTTTATTTTATATACGTTAATGGCAGCGCTTCTAGTTCCGCTTTATGCCATGGCGAGAGCGCCGTGGCTGCTGATGGTGGTGGGATCGCTCCTCGCATTTTTCGGCACTGGATTCTTTTCAGGGTCGGGAATTGTCGGGAGCGAGATCTTCCCTACTGCGGTTCGAGCTCGCGCACTGGGCTTCACCTACAACGGCGCACGCACCATGAGTTCGATTGCTCCGTTCGTAATCGGCAGGGTGGCGCAAACGCGGGGGTTGAGCTGGGCGTTCTACTTGTGTGGCGTGGCGTTTCTTCTGGCCTGCGCAGTGGCCACGCAACTGCCAGAGACGCGAGGAAAACAACTGGAGTAGCAGACTTCAGTCTTCAGTCTTCAGTCGTCGGTCTTCGGCTACAACAAGCTTAGTCTTCGCCTGAGGCCTTGCCTAGCACCCTCAGCTTTGCATCGCTTCCAATGTGGTAGCGTGGACGAACCTTCGGGTGGTGAGCTGTCGCTATCAGAGCGACGCCGGGCATAGTTTCATCGCGCCGGGAATTGAAGGTGTATTGGAAGCCGGAGTCACTCGCGCCGCGCTTCGAGCCAGCAACTTCAGCTTCCGGCATGGCTTCGAGGAACGAACGAATCCAGCGTTGCACATTGTGCTCTTTCACGATCTGTCGCAGTAACCGCATGCGGTTGCGCTTCTCTTCTGCGGACATGGTGGCAGCATCGTGAAGCGCCTGTGCTACTTCAGAGAAGTCATTCGGATTCACCAGAATGGCGCCGCTGCGCAACTCCGGTCCGGCGCCTGCAAATTCGCTTACGATCAGGACGCCGCGTTCGTCAATCTGAGCGGCGCAGAATTCCTTTGCCACCAGATTCATTCCATCCTTCAGAGGCGTAACCAGACCGATGTCGGCGGCCCGATAGTAAGCCAGCAATTCCTCACGCCCGAGATTGCGGTGAATGTAGTGAACCGGCACCCATCCGGGTTCGGTGAATTCGCCATTGATCTGGCTGACCAGAAGCTCCACTTCACGGCGAAGGTGTTTGTAGTTGGGAATCTCTTCGCGGCTGGGCACAACGACCTGCACCAGCGTGATATGGCCGCGCTGTTCGGGAAAACGCCGCAGCAGCAGCCGGAAGGATTTGAGGCGTTCAGGAATTCCCTTGGTGTAATCGAGGCGGTCAACACCAAGAACGAGAGTGTCTCCCGACAGGCGGCGCCTGATTTCGGCGGAGTGCTCCTCTATGGCGGGTTCTGCAGCCTGGCGCGTAAATTCGTCGAAGTCGATGCCGATGGGGAATGTGCCAATCACCGTACGCCGTCCGCCGAGACGAACCTGCGGACGACGGGAACCCGATTCCATGGTGGCTTCCGGAAGCAACCGCTCCAGGCAGGCTGCGAAATTCTCACGATCGTGATCGCTCTGGAAGCCGATCACGTCGAACTCGAGAAGCGAACGCAGAATCGGTTTCTTCCACGGAAGCTTTTCAAAGATGTCAGGAGCGGGAAATGGAGTGTGGAGAAAGAAGCCCATCGGGGCCGAAACCCCGGCTTGCCTCATGGCGCTGGCGGTAAGCATGAGGTGATAGTCATGAACCCATATGAAGTCGTCGTCGGTGGCGGTTTCGGCAGTGACCCGGCCGAACTTGCGGTTCACCCGCTGATAGATCTCCCAATATTCGGGATCGAAGTTGCAGCGTGAGGGCATGTCATGAAACAGGGGCCAGATGATTTCGTTGGCAAAGCCGGAATAGAACTTGGCAATCTCGTCGTCGGTCAACGAAACCGATCGCAGCGTATACGAACGGTCCTGCGAAGCCTTGAGCAAAAGCGGGTCGATATGTTGTTCCGGAGAAGTCCCGGCCCAGCCGATCCAGACGCCGCGCTGGTGACGCCAACCCGCCTCGAGTGCGGTGGCAAGCCCTCCGGAACTTCGTTCTACCCGGGCGCCTCCGGCATGTTTGCGAATCAGAATGGGTAAGCGATTTGAAACGTTAATGACGCGACCCTTGATCACGCGACTCGCGCTCATGCGGGCCGTGCTCTCTTTCGTGCTGGTTGCGATATTCGTCAAAGTTACCCTCCTGAAGCACGCAGCCACTCCTGCAGAAACTGGAGCAGCTCGTGAGGTGGTTGCAGCCAGACATCTGCGCCCGTAGGTCGGGATTGGTTGCGGACCAGGATCGTCAAACCCTTCCCCTTCAGCGCGCGAAACGCATCTTCATCAGTCTGGTCGTCGCCCAGGTAGGCCACGGCCGCATCCGGTCCGGCTTCGTTTAAGATGACGCGAACCGCGTCCCCTTTGCCTGGCCCCGCGACGCGAAGTTCAAGCCCACCATCAAATTCCAGTAACCTTACGGGAGCCCTTTCGAGCAGAGGCTTCCACAGCCGTGGAACTTCTCGGGCCAACTTCTCGGCTTTCAATGGATCCATACCCCGCCAGTGCACGGCGACGCCACCCGGCTTGACCTCAGTTTGAGCCTCTAATCCGGCATCACTGAGCAAAGCAGTGGCCGCGAGCAAATAATCCTGGTGGGCGGGAGTTGAGCTGACTTCGTAATGGCCGTCAGACCGCAGCCTCTCCAGGCCGTGACTACCCCAAATCTCAGGCTGTGGGGATATACGCATCAGAAGAAGCAGCTCGCGTACAGGACGGCCGCTGATCAGCACCACACGAGTGCCTTGCGCCATGATCTTCCCGATCAGGGGCGGCACTTCGGGATAGGGCCAGGCCAAAGTGCGGTCGACCACAAATGGCGCCAAAGTGCCGTCGTAGTCGAGCAGGAGAACGCGAGCTGGCGCTGTCCGCAGCCGCTCCAGAAAAGGACCGTAAGTGACGTTACGTTCGAGCACCTTCATGCCGGCTGTTTACCTCAAACTCAGCAAGTAGCAGCGACGAAAGCTGGACCCGACGCAAGTGGCGGCAAGAGCTTTTATTGACACAACGGACAGCCATAACCGTGAACTCGCGATTAAGGGTGGAAACGTTCGCGAGTAGCTAGCCAGCGGCAGTCATGCCCGTTGTAACGTTCTACCACGGAGCCTGGTGTGGCGTACGCCTACGGCTGCGGGCCACTGGAATTGGTGAAATCTTGAGGGAATTCTAACACGGAAAGATCGGGTCGCAGCCCAGAACCGGAGCCCCGGCGGAGGCCAAAAAAGGCCACGTGGGGACAGCCGCCCCGGCTGTCCGGCGGAACGAAGTTCCGCGTGGTTGAGTAGTATTTAGCCGTCAAAACCCTTGTCGAGCTTCGCTCGACCGGACAGCCGAGGGCGGCTGTCCCCACGTGGGCTGTGGTGTGGTTTAAGTCCAGCGGAACCAGCGCAGAGCCAGGACGAAGGACAACCCGCCCCAGGCGATCAGGATCAGCAGGCGCCCGGTCTGGCTTTCTAAAGGTGCGCCCTGCAGGATGGTGGCACGCAGGGCGTCGTTCAGGGCGGTAAGCGGTAGAGCTTTAATAAACGGCTGCAATATGGCCGGAAAGCGCTCAGCCGAGAAGAAGACCCCAGAAAAGATCCACATCGGCATCATGACCAGGTTCATCAGGCCGCTGACGCTCTCGATCTTCTGGGCACGGCTGGCGGTCAGAAGCCCCAGACCTCCGAATGCAATGGCACCGATCGTCGCCAGCAGCAGAATCGACAACAGCGAACCCAGCACACGCATGTGGAACACCAGCACTCCGAGGCTCAGCAGTAGCACAATTTCAATCACCATGAGGACTAAACGGCTACTGGTAAGTGCCAAAAGGAAATCGCTGCGGCGCATGGGTGTGGCCACGAAGCGTTTCAAAAGTTTGCGCTGTCGCATATCAACCAGCGCGAATCCGATCCCCCACATGCCCGAATTCATCAGGTTCATGCCGAGCAGCCCAGGGATCAAAAAGTCGATGTATCGCGATCCGGGTTCGCTTGAAATGGTGGCCGACGTCGTTAACGGATCTTTTCGTCCAGCCCCGGCTTGCAGGGCATCGTTCACCAAGGCACGGGCCAGCACGCTCTCCGGGCGGGCTGGATCGAACCGATACTGATAGCTTTGCTTGCCGTCAGGGGCGATCACCAAATCATATTTTCCGAGGCGAAAGCCTTGTTGCGCCTGCTGCTCGTCAAGGATGTCGGCACGAAACGACGACCCACGAGGAGAGGATTGCAGCAAGGAAACAGCTTCCTGGGCGCCGGGGCCGGCGACGATCGCTACCGGTGTCACGTCGGCGGGCTTATTGCGGAAAGCTATCCCGAGGCCGAGGGCCAGGAGGATGGGAAATCCAAAGACCCAGAAGATGACCTCTGGCTCGCGCTTGAGTTCAAGCAAACGAGCGGTCAGGAGATGGGTGTAGCCCGACCAGCGGCGGTTGCGTGGCGGTGGCGCGGATGGGCGTTGCTGGGCGACACTCATCAGTCTTCCCTCAGGTGCCGGCCGGTCAGGCGCACGAAAACGTCTTCCAGGCTGGCTTGGCGTGTGGTCAGGTGCTTAAGCTGCCTGCCTTGAGCGGTTACAGCATTCAGCAGCGCCGGAATAGTGAGGTGAGGTTCGCGGACGTTGAGACAGACCATGCCATTGTCGTGACCGACGGATTCTACCCCTGGAAGCGTGCGCCAATTGGCTGCTTCGTCGCCGTTCGAGCTTCCGCTAACCTGAAACTCCACCATGTGATGTCCGCCGAGGCGATCAATCAAGTCGGCGGGCGAGCCTTCGGCGATCACCTGTCCGTGATCGACAATAGCCAGGCGGTCGCACAGGCGCTCGGCTTCGTCCATATAGTGGGTTGTCAGGAGAACGGTTCCACCCGCTTGCTGAAAGTTGCGAATAATGTCCCACAACTGGCGGCGGCTTTGCGGGTCAAGGCCGGTCGTCGGCTCATCGAGAAAAAGAACTTTGGGATTACCTACCAGCGCAGTAGCCACGGCAAGGCGCTGCCGCTGGCCTCCCGAAAGCTTGCCTACCCATGCGTCCGCCTTCTCCTCAAGTTGCATTTGCTCCAGCACTTCATGCGGCGCTCGGGGTTGACGGTAAAACCCGGCAAATAGCTGAACAGTTTCAAGAACGCTGAGCTTTTCCGATAGCCGGGTTTCCTGCAGCGAGATGCCCATGGCTTCTCGCAACTCGCGCGCATTCGCTTTCCACGTTTGACCGAGAATTGTGACCTGGCCAGAAGTAAGTTCGAGCAGACCCTCCAGAATTTCGATGGTGGTGGTCTTCCCTGCTCCGTTGGGGCCGAGCAGGCCGAAGCACTCTCCCGCCTGGATTTCCAGAGTCAGACCGCGGACAGCTTCAACCTTTCCGTCGTAGGTTTTGCGCAGGTCGCGGCATTGGATGGCCAAAGGCATGGTGCGATTCTAACTGACGGGTGCTTGTGGATGTGGCAGCGAAGGTTAAGGTCGTACTGTTAATGTCATGCCTGAACGGAGGTTTCGCAATGCGAAGGCGTCGCGCAGTCGAAGGATCGCTACTTTTTGGCCTGGCTTCGGCCTTCTGCTGGCGTCTGCCCTAAGAACCCTTACAGCCGTAGCGACTGTAGGGGTCCTTCGACTCCATCAACCCATTCGCAAAGCGAATGCGTTGCTTCCGCTCAGGATGACAACGAGTTGCCGAGCCTTGCTCGGCTGGGTGGGACACCCGCTCCTACGCAAACCGTGATGCGTCAGTCTTTGTCCTGGGTACGCTTCTGGGGAAACACTTTGTGCTTCGGAGCTGGCATGGGCGTGGTTCCCATGCGGTCGCGCCAGAGAATTTCATTCAAGACCGCGGTGTTGATGGCATCGGGGCGAGTGAAGTTCATCTTGGCAGATACTGCCGCGCCTTGGCCCTTTGGTGGATTGGTTTGATAGATCAACCCAATTTCACGATTGCTCCAATCGGCAGTGTACGCGGGCTGGTTGCCCGCACCGGTGAAGAGCGGCGCCATCACGGGGGCGTAGGCGTCATTCTGATTCATGGGCGGCAATCCGAGGAGAGTCTCGATGGTGTGAATCATGTTTACTGTCGTGTAAAAGCGGCTGTCCACGAAGGGATGCTCGGGCGATCCGGGCGAGTATTTGCTAATGGCAAAAGCAATCGAACGGTGCGCGTCAACATGGTCGGCGCCGTCCTGCGCGTCATCTTCGATGATGAAGATTGCCGTATCTTCCCAATAGGGGCTGTGGGAGACGGCGTCCACCACTCGTCCGACGGCGAGATCGTTGTCCGCGATAGAGGCGGCGGGACGCGGTTTTCCGGGCGTGGTTCCGTGCGTGTGATCGTCGGGCAAATAGAGCAGGACGTAGGCTGGAAGTTCTGCGGAGGTCTTCCCTTCCTTGCGGGCTTGAACGAACTGGCCAAACTCGTTCAGGAATTCATCGGCGCGAAGCTGGTCGGGATACTCGGTATTGAAATCGGGGTATAGCGGATCGAAATGGTCGCGCAGAGCGGCTTTCGTCGGCTTCATGCGCTGCAACAATGGAACGTCCCAAGGCCACGGACTGGCAGAACCGTGAGGCTGGCCGACATTTTCCGGCAGCGGTTCGCCCTTCTTGACTAGGTGCCGCTCACACTCCGAACTGAAAGCCGACGGCGTGCCTTCCTTCGGGGACGCGCCCGCTTTTTTGGCGGCCTTGCACCAGATGCCCGCAATATATTCGCCGTAGTCGCGGTAAGTCAGACCGTGGCTGGCGAGGTTGTCCCACATATAGCCGGTGGCGGGAGCGTCCACATCAGACTCGCCCAGTTCGAGAGGAAACTCGTCGGCGACTGTGCCCTGGTAGTCATACACACGTTCCTGGCTGCGATAGCCGATCTGCCAGGTCTTTTCGTTGTAGTCGGTAGTGATGGCGGCATTCGACCAGTCGTGACCGTCGCCGGAGACTTCTCCGCTATCGTAGAAATTATCAAGCACTCCAAATTGCAGAGCGAGCTTGTGTTCGTTGGGAGTTATGTCGGCACCGTACATGGTGAGGGAAGGATCGCCGTTACCCACCTTCGCGCCGTTTGCTTTGAGGTCGCCCAGGATCTGATCGTAGGTGCGATTTTCCTTGAGGATGTAAATCACGTGGCGAATGGGATTGGAGCCGCCATGAAACTGGATCTTGACGGGATCGGAGAGGAAGAGATTGCTTTCCTGGACTCGCCTGGTGAGATTAGCCAGATCTTTTTCAGCCGCGCGAAAGTTTAAGCGTGCCAACGATCCGTACATCAGGGTGGGAATGTAAGGATGCTCGCGGTGCCGCTTTTCCCTGGCGATCTCACTGATGCCGTTGTTAGGGCTGGTCCCCTGGCCCTTGGCCGTGGCAATCAAAAGACTGTCCCCAATGCTGGCTAGAGCGCTGGGGTACCAGTCCGTGGGAATAAAACCCAACGCTTCGGACGGGAGCGGAAAAGAAATTTCTGCCTTTGTCAGCGACGCGCTATCGAAAGCCGCGACTGCATTCAACGAAGAATCGGCCACGAAGACGCGAGTGCCGTCAGCCGATTGTGCCAAGGCGGTGGGGTAGGTTCCGGCATGTTCCTGCTGGGGAAGGTTGGTGGAAGAAAGATGAATCACCTTTCCGGAAGAAGTATCCACGGTCGCCACCGCGTCGGCATTCGACAATGTCACGTAGAGAAATTTCTCGTCGGGACTCAATAACAGAGCGGTGGGATGAGATCCGGGCGCGGTCTCGGACTTCGGCTGCAACAGCGAAATCCAGCGCGTCACGGCGCCAGTGGTGAGATCAAGCTCAGCCACATTCGACCCGTTCCAAAGGCTGCACCAGCCGCGCCGTCCATCGCGGGTCGCAACAACCGTATAAGGAAAAGACGCCGGCACCATCTGGTTGGTGCTGAGGTCGAACTGGTGCAGGAGATGCCCGTCGGCAGTGTCGATCAACACGGCGTTGTCGGAGAGATTGTTGGCAACCAGCAGCTTATCGCTCTTGCTATCGCCATTTGGGCCGGCGATCACGGCAAGTCCCGCCGGGTACGGGATCGCGGTTCCAGCCGCGGTCTTGCGCACACCGAAAGCAACCTTCTTCCCGGAAGCGAGAGGCTGCGGAGGAATTTTTATAAAGCGCTCCGGACTTACCTTGCCATTTTCGAATTTGTACACCGCGATACCGTTCCCGGTATTCCCGGGCTTTGCGCCGGTGGGATCGGTAATCGAACTCATGGAGGCGTAGAGATGGTTGCCGTCGGAGCTGAAAGCCAATCCGATGAAATAGCTTTGATGTGCGGTGTCTGAGAGGCGGGCGTCGGGAAAATCGGTAATCTGGTTGGATCTGAGATTCAGGATTGCAATCGATTGATGCGCCTGCGACTTTTGTGTGCCGTATCCGTTGTTGAGCAGAGCGGCGTATTGGCCGTTTGGGCTGAGAGCGATCGTGCCCGGAAAACTGTTCGTGGCGCCGATTCGCCCCGGAGATGGGGTGTTCAGGACCTTGCTCGACGGAAGAGGAATCTGGCGCGGTGAGTCCTGAGCGCAAAGTGTAGTAAGAAGAATTGCGGAGAGTGCAAGTGCGAGGAGTTTCACGCCTCCCTTTTAGCATCGGTAGCGGGAAAAGGAAAGCGTGTCGGAATCAAGAATGCGCACAGGAGGGACGCCTGATAGTAGCCCGCCACTCTTAGTGGCTGGATTGCGGAACAAGATTGACCCGTGCCGTAGGCACGCGTGAAATGGTTGATGAAGCCGCGGTGAGTTTCAGCCGTCCATACGGAACGGAATTGGCTTCGTAGCCAACCCGGCGTTGAAACGCCGGGCTACTATACAGGCGCCCCTCCGGGGCGCGGGCTTAGGCACCGTTCAGGTCTGAGATAGGGACGAAACGATTCACCGATGGATCCCTGCGTCGGCACTCTGCCCACACCGAATGCTCAGTGCGGCTCGGTCACTTCGTGCTGGACTGGGGTTTCGGGTGCTACGTTGTGGCGGACATCGGCACCGCGGACCCAGAAAATTACGTCTTCCGCGATGTTGGTGGCGTGGTCGGCTACGCGTTCGAGGTTGCGAGCGACCAGAAGAGCGTCCAGGGCCTGGCGCGTGATGTCCGGATGTTCGTTCATGGTCTTTACCAAGACGATAAACGCTTCGTCTTTCATGCGGTCGACGACGTTGTCCATTTCGAGCACGGCCTGGGCAAGTTCGGCTTTGCCTTCGATGAAAGACTCAAGGGCGCGGCGCACCATGGCCGAAACGGCTGCGGCCATCCGCGGAATGTCAACCGGCAGATCCGCTTTGGGGAGGTCAACCATGTCCATCACACGCTCGGCGATGTTGACGGCCTGGTCTCCGACGCGTTCGAGGTCGGCGTTGATCTTGGTGACAGCGAGAATGAAGCGCAGGTCCACAGCCATGGGTTGTTGCATGGCCAGAAGATCGAATGCCATTTCGTCGATTTCCCGCTCGGTGATGTTGATCTGGGTTTCGCCCTCAAGCACCATGCGGCAGCGGGTCAGGTCGCGGTCTATATAGGCCTGGCAAGCGCGATCCACTGCCTGCTCGGCCAGTCCGCCCATGCGAAGCAAACGTGCCCGGAGTTCGTCCATTTCCTGCAGAAAACGGGTGCGCGCCATTATCCAAACCTGCCTGTGATGTAGTCTTCCGTCCGCTTGTCGGACGGGGTAGTAAAAATCTTCTCGGTCTTGTCGAACTCGATCAGCTTGCCTAACAGGAAAAAGCCGGTGAATTCAGCCACCCGCGACGCCTGCTGCATGTTGTGGGTCACGATGACGATGGTGAAGCGTTCCTTGAGTTGGAAGATGAGTTCTTCGATCTTACCGGTGGAAATGGGATCGAGAGCCGAGCAAGGCTCGTCCATCAGCAAAACCTGGGGCTCTACGGCGATGGCGCGAGCGATGCACAACCGCTGCTGCTGGCCTCCGGAAAGGCTGGCGCCTGACTTCTTGCGCATCGTGTCCTTGACTTCGTCCCAGAGCGCCGAGAGAGTCAGCGAGCGTTCGACGATTTCGTCAAGACGCTTGCGGTCGTTGAATCCATTCAGCGTCAGGCCAGCCGCTACATTGTCGTAAATCGACATAGTAGGAAACGGATTGGCCTTCTGAAAGACCATGCCGATGCGGCGGCGGATCTGTACGGCCGAGGTTCCGTTGTAGACGTCCATCTCGCCGATACGCACACGGCCCGTGGCGCGGGCTTCAGGAATCGTCTCGTGCATGCGGTTGAGGCAGCGCACGAAGGTGGACTTTCCGCAGCCGGAGGGACCAATCACCGCAGTGGCGTGATTGGCGGCAACCGTCATGTTGATGTCCTGCAAAGCCTGGGTCTTGCCGAACCAGGCGTTCAACTTATCGACTTGTATGCCCACGCCCATGTGTCAGTTTGCTCCCTTAAGCATACCTCGATTAGCTACCAGTCGCACCGCGCCCACGGACGCGACAATCAGCACGATCAGGATCAAAGCGCCTGCCCACGCCTGCTTGTGCCATTCATCGAACGGCGACATGGCGTAGGTGAATATCTGAAGCGATAAAGCTGCTGTCGGCTGGTTAATTTTCCAGTTCCAGTACTGGTTGCCAAACGCTGTAAACAGAAGCGGCGCTGTCTCTCCCGCCACTCGGGCAAACGCCAGCATCACGCCCGTGATGACGCCTGATGTCGCGGTGCGTAGCGTAATGGAAAGCGTGGTCCGCCAGCGTGAAACACCCAAACCATAAGCTGCCTCGCGCACGATTTGCGGCACCAGCAGCAGCATTTCTTCGGTCGTCCGGGTGATGGTGGGGACCATCATGATGGCTAAAGCCACACCACCTGCCAGCGCCGAGAAGTGCCCCTGACTGAGCACGACTAAGCCATAAGCCACGATGCCCACGATAATTGAAGGGACGCCATTCAGCACATCCGCAGTGAACCGGATCACGTTCCCGAAGCGAGTGCCGCGGCCGTACTCTGACAGATAAATTCCCGCGCCGATTCCGAGTGGAACGCCGAAGACGCTGGCAATCATCAAAATGTATAACGACCCACCGATGGCGTTCGCCATGCCTCCGCCGACTTCACCTGGGGGTTTAGGAAGCTGGGTCAGAAACGCCAGGTTCATCGAACCAATTCCTTTGTAGATCAGATAGCCAAAGACTGAAGCCAGGGGAAGCAAGACCAGCACCACCGCTCCGACAGCCGCCACCGTGACCAGGGCATTGATGCTGCGCCGCACCACGCTGATGGGCGCATCGGCAAAATCGGTGGGCAGCATTATCTTGGGCGTTGATTTGGTATCAGGCATTGCCCCTCGCAGGTGTACCGCGAGTTACCGTCCACACCAGGAACTGGGCCACAATATTGACCAGAATGGTCACGATAAATAGCGCTAGACCGACCTCCACGAGCGCGCTCAGGTACAGGTCGCCCGTGGCCTCGCTGAACTCGTTGGCGATTACGCTCGCCATGGTGTATCCGGGAGCGAAAAGAGACTTTGCGATCTCGGGGCGATTGCCAATCACCATGGTGACCGCCATGGTTTCACCGAGAGCGCGACCCAGGCCAAGGATGACGCCGCCAGCGATGCCAGCGCGGGCGTTGCGAAGGACTCCGGTGCGGATCATCTCCCAGCGGGTGGCTCCGAGCGCCAGCACAGCTTCCCGCTGTTGCTGTGGAACCGCAGTCATGACCTCGCGTGTGATCGACGAGATAATGGGAACCACCATGATCGCAAGAATGATTCCAGCAGCCAGCATGCTGATACCATACGGTGGCCCCCCAAACAAAGAGGTCCAACCGAAGTATTTTGCCAGCAAGGGCTGCACGTATTGCCGGAGCAGCGGCACCAAAACGAAATACGCCCACAATCCGTAAATCACGCTGGGGATCGCAGCTAGCAACTCGGTGGTAAAGGCCAAGGCCCCGCGTAGCCAGCGCGGCGACATCTCCGTGATATAGACCGCGACCCCGATGGCTAGCGGAACTGCTATGATCAGCGCCAGAATCGAGGACACAATCGTGCCATACACGAATGGGAGGGCGCCGTACTGATCGTTGACCGGGTCCCATTCGCTACGGAAAAAGAACTTCAAGCCGAAGGCATGCCAGGACAAGCTGGACTTGGTGATGAGTTCGTAAACGATCAGTCCGACGATCGCGATCACGGAAAGGGCGCAAGCCAGCATGGCGTAATAAAACGCACGGTCGGCCACGCGGCTGTCCCCAGCCTCGATCAGGGTATCGGCTTGAGCCTTTGACTGAGCTGCAACTGCTTGGTCCGGAAGGGGTTGCGGTCCTGTCAGTCGAGGCGCTCCTAGGGCTCGATTTGCCATGCAAGGGCAAACTAGCAGAGTCGTGTTACAGCAGTGTTAAAATAGGAATCGATCGTTAAGCCAGCAGGTTGTTCCGTTGGGACCCCGGAAGTCGTTTCCGCAGTCTGGTAATTCCCGAAAACGAACGTTGAATCAGACTTAGATTCGCTAAGCCAGTGAAGTTGATCGTATGCCGTTAAGTCAAGAAAATACTCGTCCGATTTTCCGCAAGCTCATCCGTCAGGCCTCCAAGCTTGCAAGCAAGCCTTCCCCGGAGAATATTCACAGGTTTCGAACGTCCACCCGCAGGGTGGAAGTGCTGATTACAGATCTGTCGCCGGAACAGGGGCGCAACGACAAGAAGCTGCTGAAACTTCTGGGCCGATTGAGAAAGAAAGCGGGCCGTGTCCGCGACCTGGATGTGGAGATCGGGGCCTTGCACAGCTTAAAGATTCCGCAGGAGCCGGTGCGAAAGTCGCAATTGATGAGAACCCTTGCCGAGGAGCGCGGAAAGCGGGAAAAGAAGCTGGTGAAGGCGCTGGACAAAAAGACTCTCAGCGAGACCCGCAGACGCCTGAAGCGAAGCGCCGGCAGCCTGACGATCTCAAAGAACGTTAACCCGCTGGCTGTCGCGCGGAAGAAGGTCAACGATCTGAAGATGGACGAGGGCGCGGTGAGTGAGGAAACCCTGCATTGCTTCAGGATCGCCGGCAAGCACGCGCGCTACGTCGCCGAAATGGCAGGCAAAAATCCCGAAGCCGAGCAACTGGTAAAGCAGCTCAAGCACATGCAGGACGCACTTGGCGACTGGCATGACTGGGCTCAGCTGGCGCAGAAGGCAGAGAAGCTTTTTGGTGGCGTGCAGGATTCCGCCCTGGTGTCTGCATTGCGCAATGTGGCTCGGGCCAAGTTCCGCCAGGCGGTGAATACTCTCAATGAAACGCGCCCCAAACTCGTAGCTAAGAAGGCCGCATCGGTAGCCACCATGGGCCGCCGTCCATCACGGCCGGCTTCGGCCCCTGATTCTGCCGTAGCCTAGCGCGTTATTGGTCACCGCGGTTTCCAGATTCCTCTAATCACAAAAGATCATTGGTGCAGCAGTGACGCCGCTTCCTGCCAGTCACACTTGTCGATCCGATATATATCGTGAGACGATATATTATGCCTTCGCGGGTGAGCACAGTTAGAGCACAGCGACATTTGCTGGAGGTGCTTGCGGAGTTTCGCCACCAGTTGCGGGCCTTCCTTCAATTCAGCGAAAGCGCGGCGGAGCAGGTCAGGTTGCATCCCCAGCAACATCAGCTTCTGCTACAGGTGGCCGGAGCGCCAGAGGGCGTGGCGGTCAACATTGCGTACGCAGCCAGACGGCTTGGCCTTCATCACAATAGCGCTGTTGAACTTGTGAATCGTTCCGCGGCGCAGGGTCTGCTTGTCCGCGCCTCTGATCCTGAGGACCGCCGGAGAGTGACACTTGAAATCACCGCGAAGGCCGCCCGGATACTGAAAGGGTTATCCAAGAGTCATGCGCGAGAGCTGCGTGAGCTTGCTCCTGTTCTTATCCGCTCATTGAAGCGGATCGAGAGCGCAGACCGCACACGAAAACGGCGCCGCACTCGATGAAATCCCAACCTTCCATTCTTCGGGACTTTACGGTTGACCGCCGCGTCTGGCTGCTTTCGGCGGTTGCACTGGTGGTTGGAGCCGGCGCGGCCTGGCTGGCCGTGGCTTTGTTGCGCTGCATTGCACTGGCGACAAATTTCTTTTACTACCACCGCATCAGCTCTCAGACTGTGTCTCCCGCCGGAAGCCCGCTGGGGCTGGCGATGCCTTTCGTGCCGGTGGTCGGCGGGCTGATTGTCGGATTCATGGCGCGCTATGGGTCGGACAAGATTCGCGGGCACGGTATTCCTGAAGCGATCGAAGCCATTCTTCTGGGAGGAGCGCGTGTGGAACCGCGTATCGCGATCCTCAAACCTGTCTCTGCCGCGATCGCGATCGGATCAGGCGGGCCATTTGGAGCCGAGGGCCCGATCATTATGACCGGCGGGGCTTTCGGCTCGCTGATCGCGCAGTGGATGAAGCTCTCGGACGCGGAGCGCACGACGCTATTGGTAGCCGGGGCAGCGGCGGGCATGTCGGCCACGTTTGCCGCACCTCTGGCGGCAACTTTGCTGGCGGTAGAGCTGCTGCTGTTCGAATTGCGCCCGAGAAGCCTGGTGCCGGTCGCAGTAGCGAGCGCTGTGGCGGCAGTGCTCCGGGTCTATTGGCTGGGACCAGGACCGTTGTTCGCGACCACCGCCGGATCGGCCATACAAAGTGGTCTCTCATCAATTGCCGCCGTCGGGATCGGATTGTTCATCGGGCTTGCGTCCGCGTTGCTGAGCCGGATGATGTATGGATTTGAAGACCTCTTCGGTCACCTCCCTCTTCACTGGATGTGGTGGCCAGCCATCGGTGGAGTGGGGATCGGCATCGGCGGGATTTTCTTCCCGCGCGGGCTCGGCGTGGGCTACGACAACATCGCTGAAATCCTTCGCGGGAACGCGCCGGTTACTCTGCTGGTCGGCTTGATCGTGGCGAAGTCGGTGATGTGGGCGTTTTCCCTCGGCTCCGGAACCTCCGGAGGAGTGCTTGCTCCGTTATTGATGATCGGTGGAGCGCTGGGAGAGATTCTGGCGGTCTTCTCCCACGCGCCGGTGGAAACTCAGGCCCTCTGGGGATTGCTGGGGATGGGTGCGATGCTTTCAGGTGCGCTCGGAGTTCCGCTGACCGCCATCGTCTTCAGTCTGGAACTTACCCACTGCCTGCCCGCGTTGCTGCCGTTGATGCTCGCCTGTATTGCGGCGCATGCGGTGACATCGCTGATCATGCCGCGATCGATTCTTACGGAGAAATTGAGCCGTCGAGGTTATCACCTGACGAGAGAGTACGGCGTGGACCCGCTGGAGATGGTGAGCGTGATGGAAGTGATGTCGGAATTGTGCACGGCGCCTCTGGCAGGAAGCGGCCAGGCGCAGACCCCCCAGCCACACGAGACTGAATTACCCAAAGTTTTCGCCTTTGCGGACGAGACCTGCCGGGGCGTCGCCGAGACTATGGCGACTACTGGCGTGAGCGCCATGCCCGTGGTTGACCGGTCCACCAAAGTGATTTGTGGCCAGGTGACGCTGCAAGATCTTCTGGCCGGCCGGCGACGATCACTGCGGCGAGAGCAGGAGCGCGTGAGGGTCTTTGGACTGTCCCGTTGACCCACGAGGCAAAAGATTTCCCAAGATCCCACCTCTGCCGATAAACTTCTCGGCAATGTCAGCCCAGGAGGATCGCGGTGAAATTTGCGAAGGTTGTGTTTTGGATTGCGGCCATTTGGGGCGTGCTGGTCATTGCCCCGCTCTACTTCATGTTTGACCTGATTGGACAAAAAGATCCGCCGCAAATCACGCATCCGGGATTCTTTTACGGATTTGTGGGGGCGGCCCTGGCATGGCAGATTGCGTTTATGGTGATCGCGAGGGATCCTTCGCGTCACCGGCCGCTCATGATTCCGTCGGTATTGGAAAAATTCAGCTACAGCATCGCCGTCCTTGTTCTGATTCAGCAAGGACGCATGCACAAGTCGGATATGGTCTTCGGCGTCGTCGACTTTCTGCTTGGAGTTTTATTTGTGCTTGCCTACCTCAGGACTCCGCGCAGCGCCTGAATGCGGCCGCACGCCATTGTCATTTCGCAGGGCCGCCGAGTGCAAGGTATAAGGCATCCTTCCAGCGCTTGGCGTCGATTGTCCAGCAAACTTTTGCCCGCCGGCACTGACGCAGGACATCGGCCCACACCGATTGATTGCGGTCATCGGCGCTGACGTTCAGACGATCCACAACTGTCATGCCTCGTGTCAGCTCGCTCTGGGTTTCTATCTCCACGAAGTGCTCACTCCACTCGGTGCCGATGGTCGGGTCCAAGGCGATGGACATCGCCACAGGGTCGGGCAGCGAAATACCGTCTTCACCAGTCTGTTCTTTGTAAGCCTCGCGCGCGCGACTGTTGCACTCGATCGCGAAATGAGCCAATGAATTCTTGAATCCCTGAATGCGGGCGATATCGGACTGGTTGAGAACCGACTCTCCGCGGGAAGTCTGCCAACCCACGAGCTCAACCGGCAAGCCACTGAGCATCACGATCCGCGCCGCCTCCGGATCAACCCAGATGTTGTACTCCGCAGCCGGAGTGACATTGCCTTCACAACAGGGGGCTCCGCCCATAACCACGCATCGGCCGGCCCGGGAAGCGATTGCTGGCTTGCGATGCAAAGCGAGAGCGAGATTGGTGAGCGGACCAAGCGTGATGATCACCAAGTCGGGGTTTGCCTCGACGGCGGCGATGATGGCGTCAACCGCTCCTGTTTTCTCTGGGGATTGGCGAGGCTGAGGGTAGTCGTGGTCACCGAGCCCGTCGCGACCATGGAACCACGTCGCGCTTTGATACTCGCGACGCAGTGGCTTTTCGGCGCCGACAAAGACCGGCACGTTGGAACTGCAGAGCTCTACCGTGTAGAGCGCATTGCGTGTGGCTTGTTGAACCTCAACATTTCCGGCAACGGTGGTGATGGCGACGACGCGGACGTCTGGAGCGCGCAGGGCCATGATGAGCGCGACGGCGTCATCCGAAGCGACGTCGGTGTCGATCAGGAAGGAACGTGGCATTCGCGTAGCATAACAAACCGAGGCACGAGCTTATTCGGTCGGCCAGATTATTAAGGAAGCTTTCCCGATGCCTGCACTTCAAGGACTACGGACTGTTCAACCCGAAGTATGAATGTGCTGGGATTTTTCATTCCCCACTTTATATAGGGAACGGCGAAGGTTGAATTTGCAGTCCAGCGACCGGGCGAAGCCTCAACCCGGACGGGAATGATCATTTCGTGCTCGGCGCCATGGATTGCGAATATCCCATGGACCTGGAGGGTACTGACGCCATGGGTCGCAAACTGTCCTTCAGCGTGATCGGGACGAAATACGATTTCCGGATAGCGCTCACTTTCGATTATCTCCCTGTGCATCTTCTTGTCGCGCCCATCGTTTCCGGTCTGGCCGCTGGTGGCGTCAATAACAATCTGCCCGCTAAGCTTTCCGGTAGCGGGATCGAATTGGACCACGCCAGATTTGAGAGCGAACGACCCGTGCACGCTATGGAGCGATGCGCCTAACGTAAACTTCACGGTAGCGTTTGCGGGCACAAAGTTCAGAACCACCTGCTGCGATGCGGTCTGTGCGGCGTTCGCCGCAACCAGCGAAAGGAGCGCGATTACGGTCAGATAGAATCGTGTGTGACGTTTCATCGGCAGATGGGCGCCCCAATTGATGAATAGAGTTATTTTGATCTTACGCGCCCCGGCATTCTCCGCCAATTCGACTAGCGCCGCTACCACCTGCTCGCGGTACACTATTTCTCTCGCATGCCGACTCTAGCCGCGGTCGATATCGGGTCGAACTCGGTTCGTTTGAAAATCTCGCGCCTCTCCGGACGCAGCCTGCGTGAAATTCATGAAGACCGCCAGGTCACTCGTCTGGGAGACGGGGCCTTCCGCACCGGCTTGCTCACACCCGAGGCAATTGCAGAGACGGTAAAAGTTCTCCGCCGCTTTCATCGGACGGTTCAACAGGAGGGTGCCGATTCGGTGCGGGTGGTTGCCACCAGCGCCTTGCGCGATGCACGCAATTCGAGAGCCTTCCTGGAGTGGGTACGCTCAACCACGGGATGGAAGGTAGAAATCATCTCCGGCCTGGAAGAGGCCCGGCTTATCCACCTCGGCCTGGTTTCGACGCTCAGGGTCAGCGCTGCACCGGTTCTGATGGTCGACCTTGGCGGTGGAAGTTGCGAGCTCACAATTTCCAGCCAGGGCCATATCCGCGAGACAGTGAGCTTGCCTCTGGGCGCGGTGCGCCTGACCAATGAGTTCCTGCAACACGATCCGCCGCGCAAGGCGGAGTTACGACGGCTGCGGGGATTCGTGGAACGCGAAATCGGGCGGATCGCCGACCGCATTATCCGATCGCGTCCTAAAGTGGTGATTGCGACTTCAGGAACGGCAGCTTCCCTCGCCGCCGTGTGTCATGGCCTTTACAAGACAAAGGGCCCGCGGGCCACCGGTGTTTCGCGGGCACAGATGCGGCGAATTGCCAAACTGCTATCGCGACAGTCGCTGGAACAGAGAACGAAACAGCCGGGAGTCGGACCGCGGCGCGCGGAGATCGTGATCGCTGGCGCGGTCGTTTATGCAGAGCTGCTGGAACGCTGCCAACTGGCTGGATTCCGTTATTCGCCGTTGGGATTGCGCGACGGCCTGCTGGCCCAGATGGCGGCAGATTACGACGGTAGCACGCGCTCCGGAAAGCACATACAGTCGGAGCGGTGGGACTCCATCAAAGCGGCCGTGGCCCACTATCGCGTGGACATGAACCACGCGCTGCAGGTACGCGAAGCCGCCCTGCACCTGTTCAAGAGTTTGAAGTCAGTGCACCGCCTGCCGCCCGAATATGAGGAATGGCTATCGGCGGCGGCGATGTTGTACGAAGTTGGCGATTACGTGAATCGCAACGGGCGGCACCGCCACGCGTACTACATCGTGGCGCACTCTGAAATTCTTGGATACACGCCGGAGCAGCGCCGGATTATCGCCGCCATTGCGCGATACCTGGGAAAATCGCGGCCGGACCCGGGCGATGGGGCGATGAAAGTCTTGCCTCCGTCCGATCGGGAGTATGTCCGCAAGGCTTCGCTGCTGCTGCGGCTTGCCCGCGCACTGAATCTCGGACGTAGCGGAGCGGTACGAGGAACCCGGGAGCGAATCACGGATGCCGGAGTGAACCTGGTACTGCTGGCAAAACCCCGGGCCAGTGTCGACCTGGAGCTCTGGGCAGTCGAAAAAGAACGAAGTTATTTTTTGGAAGTTTTCGGGCGGGAGCTCTCAGCAGCCGCGGCATAAAGCGTTCGCAAGATCTTGGGTGTCAAACACCAGACCAGTAATCCTGAGTTCCGATTCGTTTCGACGCGGGCCACTGCTCCCTTTTTGAGGTCAACAGCGGCTTCGCAACCTCCCTCGCTGACCGAGCGTCCGAGAAATTCGCTCAGCGTGGGATTGTGACCGACGACCATTACGGAATCATGCCGGGCGTACTTGTCCAGCATCTTACGAAAATCGGCGAATGAAGCGGTGGGCCGTAAAGCGTCTTCAAGCTGCAATTTGCCTTCGTGACCCATTTCATTTCCCACCAGCGAAGCGGTCTGGGCCGCGCGCTTCAACGGGCTGGAGAGAATAATGTCGACCTGCACATCCAGCGCCGACAAAGCCCGTCCGACATAACCGCACTGTTCGACTCCGGTTTCATCGAGCGCACGCTTTTCGTCTTTCTTGGGATTGCTGAGAGGTTCACCGGCACTGGCGTGACGCAGGAAGTAAATAATCATTTTGTTTCACCGTCTAACCTGAATGTCGCAGTCATGAATGCCCCAGTCTACAGCAGCCGCTCAGCGGCCCTTGGGGAGCACGACTCGCCGCAGTTTCCGGGTGGCGGGAGCGGGCAGCGATTCCATCCCTTGCTTCCCTTCCGCCAGTCCCAGCAAGAAGTCCTGTGAACCGAAGGCCTGGGGCCCTGCAGGGGGCTTGCGTTTGCCTTCGGCCTGCCAACTGCGCACGTAGACACCATCTTTTCGAAGAATGCGAGCCTTCATATTGTCCGCCAGATAGGCATCGAGGATCTCATGGCGTACGCGCTCGCGATTGAGAGCCTCCTTCAGCGGGAACATTACTTCCACGCGTTCGTAGAGGTTGCGCGGCATCCAATCGGCGCTGCTCAGATAAACCTCTTCCTCGCCCCCGTTGGCGAAATAAAAAATGCGACTGTGTTCAAGGAAGCGGCCGACGATGCTCCGGACTTGAATACGATCGCTGACTCCGCGCACGCCCGGACGCAGAGCACACATGCCTCGCACCAGCAGATCGATATTCACCCCAGCTTGTGATGCTCGATACAGAGCCATGATGATGTTCTTGTCGAGCAGCGCGTTCATCTTTGCGATGATGTGCGCCGGACGCCCATGCCGCGCATGTTCAGCCTCGCGCGCGATCAGTCCGAGACAGCCTTCGGCCAGGTCAAGCGGCGAAACCAGCAACGGTTCGTACTTGGGATGTTCGGCGTAAGCGGTGAGGAAATTGAACACATCGTGGACAGCGCTTGTAATTCCCGGATCGGCGGTCAGCAGGCTCAGGTCAGTGTAGATTCGCGCCGTGCTGGCATTGTAGTTTCCTGTTCCCAAGTGGGCATAACGGCGAGTCACGCCGTCGTGGTCACGGCGCACTAACAATGACAGCTTGCAATGAGTCTTCAGGCCGACCAGGCCGTGAAATACCTGCACGCCGGCATCTTCAAGATCACGAGCCCATCGAATATTGCTGTCTTCGTCAAAGCGGGCTTTCAGTTCGACGACCGCGGTCACTTCTTTCTTTTCGGCTGCGGCGATCAGCGCAGGCACAATCAGCGAATGCTCGTTGGTGCGGTAGAGCGTCTGCTTGATGGAGAGCACCCGCGAATCCTGAGCGGCGGACTCGATGAATGAAACCACCGCATCATAAGAATCGAAAGGGTGATGCAACAGAACATCGTGACGGCGAAGCTCCTCAAACAGATCCTGCGACTTGGCGGTCAGGCGTAGTTCACGCGGGATGAACGCCTTGAACTTGAGTTCGGGATGCGCCGTCTGTTCGTAGATGTTGAACAGGCGCGACAGGTTGACCGGGCCGTTCACGGAGAATACCTGCCAGGGCTCCAGTTCGAAGTTGGTCCGCAGGCGTTCGATAATTTCGGGATCGGCGTCAGACTCGATCTCCAACCGGACGGCGTCGCCTTTGCGCCGGTTGTGCAATTCGGTGCGCACCGATTCCAGCAGGTTGCGGGATTCTTCCTCCGCAAGGTAAAGGTTACTGTTGCGGGTGACGCGAAAGGCGGCCGACGAGACGATGTCGTAACCGTGATACATCCGCGAGGCGTGAAAAGCTACCAGGTCAGCCAGGAAGATGAAGTCGTCGGTTCCGTCCGACGGCAGGCGTATCAGACGGGGCAAGGCGCGCGGAACGGTCACCACGCCGGTGTAGGTAAGCGCAGAGCGGCGCCTGCGGCGAAGCAGGAAGGCCACGGAAAGAGCTTTATTGATGACTCGCGGAAAAGGATGGGCCGGGTCGACGGTCACCGGCGTGAGCAGGAGATCCAGTTCGCGCTCGCAATAATCCTCGATGAAAGCACGAGCGCCGGAGTCTAACTCGTGCAGTCCAAGCACGCGGATTCCATGCGTGGAGATCGCGGGACGCAGTTCTTCATTCCAGCACTGGTACTGGTCGTCTACGAATTTATGAGTCTCTCGCGAGACAACATCGCGCTCTTCGACGAGGGTGAGGCCGTCCGGCCCAGCTTCGGTGTAGCCGTCTTCGATCTGTTGTACCAATCCGGCCACGCGAACTTCGAAAAATTCATCGAGGTTGCTGGCGGAGATGGAGAGAAATTTCAGGCGTTCTAAAATCGGATTCTTCTCGTCCTGGGCTTCTTCCAGGACGCGGCGATTGAACGCAAGCCAGGAGGCTTCTCGATTGATGTAATAAGCCGGGCTATCGAGCGCGAGGCGTGACATATTTCAAAGCAGGGTTAGGGCCGTTCCTGATGATGATTTCAAGCCCGGTAAGTACAGATTATTTCTTAGCGGGTGGGGAGTCTGGTACTGCGGCATCCCCGGTTGCCGGTACGCGTTTCAACACGATCACCTGAAGATCAGGCCCCCCAGCCGATCTGACCCAGGCGTGATGCTTGTCCGTAAGCTTGATCTGAACCTCCGCCCCCGCCTTCCATTCGTCGGGCAAGCTGTCCGCCGCGTGCCGGGGCGTGTATTCCGCAAGGTATAGCCATGTTCCCTGCTGCAATGAGACTTCGTAGTACGGGTCGTCCTGCGTGACAGGGGTATTTACCAGATAGTACAGCACACGTTCATGGGCCTTTTTCTCAAGGCTCACGATCCGTCCTGGCCCATACTGCTGTTCCGCCGCCTCCAGACCTGGCAGTGAAAGCAGCATAAGCAACAACGCAATTGCCCACAGATGCTTCATCTAAATGTAAGTATAGAACATGCGGAGAGAGATAGTGCGCCCCAGACTCGCGACTAAAAGCTGCCCCAAAATGCGACAAGGGGCGGACGCTTTCGACCGCCCCTCGCGTCAGTATTTATTTCCCGACTTCTTCCCGAAGCCGCCTACTGTACTTGTTTGATTGCGCCTTTGACCTTGTCAGCAACATTGCCGGGCAAAGGTGCGTAGGTCAGATCGGCGGTCATCTTCTGGCCATCGTCGACCATCCAGGTAAGGAAGTCGGCGAGGATTTTCCCCTTGCCAGCCTCCTTGGATTTTTCCGGTATCAGCAACCAGGTAAAGCTGGAAATCGGATAAGCATCTTTCCCGGGAGCATTGGTGATCGATACGCGGAAGTCCGCTGGCATGCTTTTGGCGGAAGCGGCCGCCGCCGTTACGCTGTCCAGAGAAGCTTTTACGAACGTTCCGGAAGAATTCTTGACGCTGCCGTAGTCGATCTTGTTCTGCACCGCGTAAATCAGTTCGATGTAACCGATTCCGCCCTGCATCTGCCGGATCATTCCGGCAACGCCCTCGTTGCCTTTTCCACCCAATCCAACCGGCCACTTCACGGAAGTTCCTTTGCCGGGCCCGTTCTGCCACTCCGAGCTGACCTTGGAGAGATAATCGGTGAAGATGTAGGTGGTGCCGCTGCCGTCGGAGCGGTGGATGACGATGATCGGCTGGTTGGGAAGGGTGACGCCAGCGTTCGCCTTGGCAATCACAGGGTCGTTCCAGGTGGTGATCTTTCCGCTGAAGATTCCTGCCAGCGCTTCCGGCGTGAACTTCAATTCACTGGAAACTCCGGGAACGTTGTAGGCCGGAACCACCGCGCCCAGCACCGTCGGAATGTGCAGGATTTTGGTCTTGGCCTGCGAGAGCTGCTCGTCCGTCATGGGACCGTCGCTGGCGCCGAAATCAACGGTTTGTGCCAACACCTGGCGAATGCCGCCACCGCTTCCGATGGATTGATAGTTGAACTGAATATCAGGATGGTTCTTGTGGTATTCGCTGAACCACTTCTGATACATCGGATTGGGGAAAGTTGCTCCAGCTCCGTTCAAAGTTGTCTGCCCTAAAGCAGGTAGGGCGAGAGCGAGACACAAAAGCACGATGCGGCGGATCACTCGATGGTCCTCCTTAATATTGATGCCGCAGTTTTACGCTGTAATTGTTACAGGAGTGTTACAACGCAGTGAATTTCGCGTGAACCACTGATTCGGTTGAAGGTTTCGCAGGATGGGCAGCACTTCAGCGCTGCATCAGTACGGCTTCGCCGCTGAGGTACCTCCGGGGCTGAAGCTCAATCAAGGCAGCCTGCTGCATGGAGGCCTGAAGGCCTGCTCCGCTTTGCTAAGCAATCGCCTCGGACCTTCTGCAATCAAAACACTTAAGGTCAAAAGCCGCGGGCGGGGGCGCCCGCCCCACACTGGTCTAGTGAACTGCGTCGAGGCGGGCGATCTCTCGGGCGAACAGCGGGTTCTTGGGGAACTCATCGCGCAACGCGGCTAAAACTCCGCGGGCGCGGGCTGTGTCTTTATCGCGCACGAACGCGATGGCGAGCAAGATACGCGCAAACGGACCGAGATATTGCCCGTGATCGGCAGTCATCTGCAACTCGGCGAGCCCTTGCTTTTTGTCGCCCGAAACCCCACCGACCCGCATGATCCATCGCACCGGAGCGGCCATGCTGCCGATGATGTATTTGCTGAAGCCTGTAGCCAGGTACGCATCGTAACGATTTGGATCGACTGCCAACAGCTTGGCGGCCCAGTCGTTGGCGTCGCGAGTGTAGCGCAGAGACGCCAGATTGCGTTTTTCAATCATCGCCGCGTAGTCGGCTTGCAGGCCGGACGTCAGGGTCATGGCAAACAAGGCATCGCGATCCTGGGGGCTTGTGGCGAGGCGAGCATTGGCGGCGGTCTGGGCGCGGGCCAGAGCTGCGTTGAAATTGTCACGCACCCGCGGGTCCGCCGTCACTTTTTCACGATCCTGAAAACTCTTGTCATCTGCATAGAACTGCGATTCCAGAACCCCCAGGCGATGAAACTCGGAGAACAGAATCCCAGCCGCTTCCGCCGTTGGGCCAACCGGATCCTGGGGATTTTCCCGCTGCCAGGAAATAAAAAGTTGATGAGCCTGGTCAAAATCCAGGTTGTACAGCAGACGAAAACCCTGATCGAGAGTGACCCGCGGAGCCGGGACATCCGCCGCTGTGACGGGGATGACAAACGCTACCAGACATACCACTCCGGTTCCGACTACACGCATTCGTCGATGGAAGGTCTTCAACACAAGTCGAATCTCATGTCCGAGGCCGGAATATTGTGCCTCTCTTCGGCCAACCGCGCAACATACTAAAAGCCGATGTCCTAGGAACTTAGATGCCTACTGCCAAGGAGGCAAGCTTGCAGCTTGCAAAAAGATTGTCAAAACCCTGTCCCGGCGTGGGACCGAGATTCCAGGGTTCCAGGATGGCACCGGCCCGGAGAAGTGATGATTTGCTCGGCGACCTTCGCGGGGTTCTTTGCGTCCTTTGCGGTTAAAAGCTTTTGATTTTTCTCAAGCTATCTGCAAAAAAAAAGCTTTTAACCGCAAAGAACGCAAAGACCTTCCGCAAAGTACGCTGAGAAACCAAACCAGACGCTGCCCTCGGGGCGCAGGGGTGACCGTCCCACACTTTTTCACGCGTTGACGGGCCAATGCAGGCTTTGTTACCTTTTAGGGTTTCCACTCCTCTGAGTGCCTGCCCGGGTCGCGGCGACGAAACAGAAACGAGATACTGATGGCTATCAAGTTCCGGGGAGTCGATTTCCTCGAATTCGACTCCTTGCTGACCGACGACGAGCGCCTTGTCCGCGACACTACCCGCAAATTCATTGAAGACAACTTGATTCCCATCATCGAGGAGTGCAACCGCTCCGCCCGTTTCCCCAAGGAACTGGTCAAACCAATGGCCGATCTGGGCTTCTACGGTGCCAGCCTCCACGGTTACGGCTGTGCCGGCATGTCGAACGTCGAATACGGCCTGGTGATGCAAGAGATGGAGCGTGGGGACAGCGGCATTCGCTCGTTCGTCAGCGTTCACTCTTCGCTCGCCATGTATCCGATCTATGCCTTTGGCAGCGACGAACAGAAGCAGACATGGCTTCCCGTCATGCAAAAAGGCGAGAAAATTGGCTGCTTTGGCCTCACTGAGCCAGACTTCGGTTCTAATCCCGGAGGGATGCGAACTCGCGCCAGAAAGTCAGGCAAGGAATACGTCCTGAATGGCGAGAAGATGTGGATCACCTCAGGCTCCATCGCTGACGTGGCCATCATCTGGGCCAAAGTTGAGGATGAAGACAACAAGATTCGCGGCTTCCTGGTGGAGACCGACCGGCCCGGGTTCCGTGCGGAAGACATCCATGGCAAATGGTCGCTACGGGCTTCAGTCACTTCGAGCCTGTCGCTGCAAGACGTTCACATTCCGGAATCGAACCTGCTGCCCAAAACCGGAGGCCTGAAATCTCCGCTGATGTGTCTGAGCCAGGCGCGTTACGGCATTGCCTGGGGTGGTGTAGGGGCGGCCATGGCCTGCTACGATTGCGCGCTGCAATATTCGCTGTTTCGTAAACAGTTCCGCGATCAACCCATCGCTTCACACCAACTGGTGCAGGAAAAACTTGCCTGGATGATCTCCGAAATTACCAAGGCTCAGCTACTGGTGTTGCAGGTTGGACGTCTGAAAGATAAAGAAAAAGTAGCCCCGCAACATATTTCCATGGCCAAGCGAAACAACATCTGGATGGCGCTTGAGTGCGCCCGCATGGCCCGTGACATTCTGGGCGCCAACGGCGTGGCCGATGAATATCCCATCTTCCGCCACATGGCCAATCTCGAGTCAGTCAAAACCTACGAGGGAACTCACGACATTCACACCTTGATCATCGGACAGAGCGTGACCGGGATCGACGCGTTTTGAGACGCGTTCTAAGAACGTCGAAACACACCTACTCGCGAGTTAGTCGGAGATAAAAAGAACTTTTTGGAGCGAATGGTCACCTCCTGGCCCTGAAAACCTTTCTAGTACCACCACTCTAGTTACTTGTCTTTTGTTTGGAATCACGATAAATACAACGGGCTTATGTTGAAGTCCCTGTTTTTTTCTGGCATCTCTCTCGGTTGCCTAGCCATCCCTTTATTGGCCGAACAGCCAGCCAATGTCACAAAGATCGATTACTCCAAAGAAGCCGCAGTCATCGAGGACTCTTCGACTCGACTGGCCTTTGAAAATGATGGAACGGGAACACGTGAAGCCTCGGCCCGGGTGCGACTGCAATCGGATGCGGGTGTGCAGCACTATGGGCTGCTTGTCTTCACCTATCAAAGCTCGAGCGAGACGATGGATGTCGACTTCATTCGCGTCCGGAAGCCAGACGGCACCGTGATTGTGACACCCGCGGCAGACATTCAGGACATGGCCGCCGAGATCTCGCGCCAAGCGCCCCTCTACAGCGACCAGCACGAGAAACATGTCGCCGTAAAAGGCCTGGGCGTAGGAGATGTTCTCGAATACCAGGCACATTGGCACAACACTAAACCACTAGTTTCTGGTCAGTTCTGGTACTCCTATGACTTCCTGCATGACGATATTATTTTGCGGGAACAGCTCCAGATTAGCGTCGCCCGCGATCGTCTGGTGAAGTGGAAGAGCCCGGAGATAAAGCCCGCAATCACAGAGGAAGGTTCGCGGCGCGTCTTCACCTGGACCCATTCAAACTTAGAACGGAAGACCACGGATCAAGGGGAGCTAGAGAAAGAACGGACACAGTATCAGGCGGCGCGAGGTTTGTTTCCTCTGCCGGAAGTACAGTTCTCCAGCTTCCAGAGCTGGGAAGAAATAGGACGCTGGTATTCGCAACTGCAGCAGGACCGAGTGCAGCCCAGCCCAGAAGTCCGCGCCAAAGCGGCCGAATTGACCAAGAACCTGACCAATGAGGACGCTAAGATCCGGGCCATTTACAGCTATGTAAGCACTCAGTACCGATACATCGGCATTGCATTTGGCATTGGCCGCTTTCAGCCCCACAATGCAACTGAGGTCCTAAGCAATCAATACGGCGACTGCAAAGACAAACATACCTTGCTGGCAGCGTTGCTGAGCGCGATTGGGGTGACTGCAGATCCTGCGCTCATCAGTTCCAGACACGAGCTTGATAGGGATGTGCCGTCGATCAGTCAGTTTGACCACGTGATCACGGCGGTGCCGCGCGGGAAACAGTGGCTGTGGCTCGATACAACGTCGGAGCTTGCGCCTTTCGAACATCTCGTTCCATCAGTCCGCAACAAGCAGGCGCTGGTGATCCCTTCTGATGGCGCACCCACGTTCGTCACCACGCCTGCGGATCCTCCATTTCAAACCGAGTCGGTCTTCAAGGCCGAAGCAAAGCTCACTGAGGCGGGCGTGCTCGACTCCCAAATGGAACAGAGCCTTCGAGGTGACCCCGAACTCTTGATGCGTATCCTCTTTCGCAGGGTTCCGCAATCCCAGTGGAAAGAACTGGTTCAGCAGATCTCTTTTGGGTCGGGTTTCGGAGGTACGGTGAGTGAAGTTGTGGCGAGTTCGCCCGAGGCAACGGACACACCTTTTCACGTCAGTTATGCGTATAACCGAAAAGATTATTCGGACTGGGAAAATCGGCGGATTACTCCCCCATTCCCTCAGATGATGTTGCCCTCTCTGAATAACGATCAAACGAGTTTTGCGTTGCCACTCTGGCTCGGCGCCCCTGGGGAAAGCGTTCTGCAGGCCACGATCAAAATGCCCCCAGGGTACACTCCCGAACTGCCTCAGGCAGTGGACATCAAGCGTGATTTTGCCGATTATCACGCTTCTTACGATTTGAAGAAGGGTGTGCTTAATGCGGAGCGCCGTTTGGTGATTAAGCTCCGTGAGGTTCCTCTCTCAGAATTCGGGGAATACAAATCCTTTCGCAAGGCCATCGAGGATGACCAGGATCGATACATCATCCTTGCCCGGAAAGACTCTTCCGCGGACGCATGGCCGGGGCCATTTGTAGGCAACCCGGCGTTGGGCTTGCCGGACAGCGACGACCCTGATGCCATGCAAGCCGAGCGGTTGGCGCGAGAAGCGATTCAGCGTCAAGACATGGCTGCTGCCATTGGCTCACTGAAACGTGCTGTCGAGGCTGACCCATCCTTTTCGCGCGACTGGGTTCTGTTGGGGCAGTTGTATATGGCATCCCGGAATACAGATTTGGCGTTGGAGGCTTTCCGCAAAGGCGTCGAGGCCAACCCAGAGTCCCCCCTGCCCCGGAGGACCCTAGCTTTTGGATTCATGGCCGCGAACCGTCCTAGCGACGCGATCAACGCTTGGCAGGAACTACTCAAGATCAATCCCGAGGACAGCGAGGCCGCCTACAGCCTTGGCAGCACTCTCCTTAGCCAGAAGCGCTTCGCGGATGCGATTTCTCCGCTGGAGGTATCATCAAAAGCAGCCCCGGAAAGTATTCCACGGCTGCTCACGCTCGCGTCTGCCTATCTGCGATCAGGCAACTCAGAAAAGGGCGTCGCGACATTTGAGTCGGCGCTAAAGCTGCGCCCCGGGGCGCAGACTGAAAATGATTTTGGCTATGAACTTACGGATGCAAACATCAGACTTTCTGACGCCCTCCAGCACGCACAAAAGGCTGTGCAAGCGAGAGAGGATGCATCGAGCAAAGTGACCCTAGCCAAACTAGAGGCAGACGATCTGGCCCACACTCGCGACCTCTCTGCCTTCTGGGACACCCTAGGATGGGTTTACTTTCGCATGTCCAACCTGCCCAAGGCAGAACAATATCTCTCCGCGTCCTTCGAGCTGTCACAAAATTCTACTGTCGCCGACCACCTGGGACAGGTCTATGAGTACGAACACAAGACAGAAGCAGCCATCCGAATGTACCGTCTGGCCCTCGCCACAAATTCCAACATGCCGGAAACCCAGGGACGTCTTACTCGTTTAAACCACAGCGAAACACGACCTCAAAACATTGTGGCGGCCGAAGCGGAACTGAGCCAGTTGCGATCGACAAAACTTGGCCGAATAGCGCCGGGCCCCGCCAGCGCAGAGTTCTTCCTGCTCTTCGGTTCTGGGCCGAGACTCGAAGCGGTAAAGTTCATCAATGGGTCGCAAAAGCTTCGGCCTGCGGAGAAAACTCTATTGTCCGCCCATTTCAAGGTGCCTTTTCCGGACGGCAGTTCAGCCCGCCTAGTTCGCCGGGGCATATTGAGCTGCTATCCCACCACTGGTTGCACCTTTGTTGTGTTCTTGCCTGAATCAGTTCGGTCCGTGAATTGAGCTGTCACGAAGGGCTTCTCAGGTTATTCGTAGAATGCCTATTTGCTTGAGAGCGATCTTCATGTCCGTCCCTGCTCGAGCATCAGTGCCCGGTCGGTGACTTCCCTGCTCCTTGCCGTTGGCGGTATAGTCGTTGACCGCGCTTCGTACAATTTCCATATCGAGCCAGGAGATCTGCATGACAACCGGTACCAAGAATGAAGCCAAGGCCAGAACCTTTGGCCGGAACATCGAAAGCGACCTGGCGTCCAGATTTCTGCGCGTGGTGGAGACTGCGGCGATTGCCTCGGCTCACACTATGGGCCAGGGAGAGCGCAAGCTGTCCGACCAGGTGGCCACCGAAGCCATGCGCAAGACCATGGACTCCATCCCCATGCGCGGCACCATTGTGATTGGCGAAGGCGAGCGCGATGAAGCGCCCATGCTTTACATCGGCGAAAAAGTTGGCGCCGAATTTCCCGATGGAACCGAGGTACCCGAAGTAGACATCGCCGTCGATCCCCTAGAAGGAACGAACCTGTGCGCTACGGGCGCTCCCGGGGCAATTACCGTGCTGGCCGCGTCAGAAAGCGGCGGGCTGCTCAACGCTCCTGACTGCTACATGGAAAAGATCGTGGTCGGGCCATCCTGCAAAGGCGCGGTAGATATCGACGCGCCGGTGGTCGACAATTTGAAAAATATCGCCAAGCGCATGCACCGCGACGTCGAGGATCTGGTTGTGATCGTGCTCGACCGCCCGCGTCATGAAAAGCTGATTGCCGACATTCGCAAGGCGGGGGCGCGGATCCGATTGATCGGCGATGGCGATCTGTCAGCCGGCATTGCCGCCGCGGTTATCGGAACGGGCGTGCACGCGGTCATGGGCTCTGGAGGCGCTCCCGAAGGCGTAATCACCGCAGCCGCCATTCGCTGTCTGAACGGTTACATGCTGGGACGTCTGATCATCGACAAGCCGGAACTGGAAGAACGTATTGTGCGCATGGGCATCAAAGACAAGAACAAAGTTTATGAAGCGGAGGATCTTGCGCCCGGCAAGCAGCTTATCTTCGCCGCTACAGGCGTGACCGATGGGGCCTTGATGAAGGGCGTTCGCTTCTTCGGCGAAGGCACGCGAACTTCATCCGTGATTCTGACCCTGCGCACTGGCAAGGTCAGATTCATAGACAGCATTCATCTGGAGAAAGGGCCGGATGTGAAGGTCAGGTTTGTGTAGAAGGGTCGCTGGAGGATAGTCGTTTGTCGATAGTCGTTGGCCGTTAGTCGACCGTTTGTTGGTCGATCATTCGCTGGTCGACGTTCGTTGGTCGACGCTCGGCGATCGTCATCAGCTTCGCAATCTTCATCGGTCAAACAAACGGGTTTTCGATCCGGAGGTCTTCGATCTGCTGGCCGTGCTGTAAATCTTCGCTGTACAAGACGGTGCACTCGCCGTGCAGGGCTGCGGCCACGATAAGACAGTCATACCACGCCAGCTTGTATTCTCTGGTTATGCGCAAAGCTTCGACGTAGAGAACCGAAGAGGACTGAACCGCCAGCAATGGGCGAAACACGGTGATCAGGTACTGTTCGGCCTCCGCTGTGCTCATGGGTTGTGCGAAACGACGGAACGCAACGTTAAAGAACTCCTGCACCACCTGATAACTGACAATCCCCTTGCCTGTATCCGCCGCCCGTCGAATGAGCTGTGAGGCTCGCTTCGCCTTGGCCGGTGCCCCGGCGTCGAAGGCGTAGGCAAAAATATTGGTATCCAGAAAGAATCTACCGCTCATTCATCTCATCCCTGGTGTAAGGGCCGCCAGAGCGCACATGTCGGAGACGACGCATCAGGGCATCCACGGCCGCACCTCCTCCAGCCTGCGCGGCATACTGCTCCAACCACTCGCGGAAAGCCGCGTTCAGAGTCTTGTGCTGCGACCGGGCGACAAGTCGCGCCTGCTCGATTAAGCCTTCATCGGCGCTTAGGGTGATGTTCTTCATACGTATATAGTGTACACTATAATCGTGTGCCACGGTTACTTTTTGAGGGAAGGCTGGATCTTGACAGCCTTTTCAGCATTCATCTAGAATAACAATCTAGGTTGAAGAAAATTACATGCAAACTTTGGGACTATTCGAGGCTAAGCAGAAACTGTCCGAGCTCGTGGACCGTGCCGGCAAAGGCGAACGCATCGGAATCACTCGAAGGGGCAAATTGGCAGCGCTCATTGTCCCTGCGCATACTGAATCCAGTCTCGAAGACATATTTCAAGATATTGACCAGATCCGTAAGCGCGCCAAGCGGCACATCGGAATTAGTGCAAAGGATCTGATTGAAGAAGGTAGAAGGTGAGTCGCTTCGTTCTTGATGGCTCGGTAGCACTGGCCTGGTTTATTGACAATCCTGTGTCCGCCTATGCAATCCAAATAAAAAGCTCCCTCCTCCGCGGTGCCAGAGCGGTGGTACCGTCTCTATGGCATCTGGAGATAGCTAATGGGTTGGCCGTTGCGGAACGTCGCGGCATTTTGACGGCTGCCGACGCTCATCAGTGCGTGGGAAAAATCGAGCAATTGCTAGCCCATGCGATCGAAAGTAGCGCCGACTTTGTCTCCGTCCGGCAAGCATTGACGACCGCACTCAGTTTCCATCTTTCAGCATATGACGCGGTTTATCTGGATATGGCACGCCGTGAAAGGCTTCCTCTTGCCACGCTCGATCGCCGCCTGCTCGCAGCAGCGGGCCAAGCGGGGATCGCGCTGGTTTCCTGACGCGCTGTTACCCAATCGCGCTTTTACACCGGCGTGGGCGGCCACTCCTGCGAAACGCCTGAGAATAGGTTCACGGTTTTCTCTGCTCTCTTGACGCCATCATGGACTGCGATCTTGTGCGGCTTGCCCGGCTCGTAGCCTTCCCAGAGTGAAACCCCGGCGTAGGCCCCGTCCTTGCGGAGGACGTAATAGGTCATGTCGGTGAAGCGCAGGCGGTCCATATCGCCGTTGTAGTTGCGTACGATGCGCTTCAAGGCGTCCATGCCGGCATCGAGCGGCGACATTCCGTGGCGCATGTTTTCGACGATGGTGTGGGCGCCCGCGACCTTGATGTTCTCCTCTCCGCTGCCGGTAGCGCCTGCCGAGCCTACGTCCTGATCGGTGAAACAGCCGGCTCCGATAATCGGCGAGTCACCGCAGCGTCCGGGAAGCTTCCAGGCCAGACCGCTCGTCGTTGTTGTACCTGAGATCTCTCCTTTTTCGTTCAAGGCCGAGCAGTGAATGGTTCCGGTGGGCGGAAACAGAACTTTACGAATGGCCAGCAGTTGATGCTCGGGCGCGATTCCGAGATCAGCGGCAACTTCCTTCATCCGGTCGATCCGCTTCTGAAAGTCTTCAGTATGGGGCGCCGATGGCACCTTCTTCTTCCAGGCTGGGTCGGCCAAACCGGGTCCCCACCAGTCGGAATGAGTTTCTTTCCAGAGCAACCAGGTTTTGCGAGACCGCTCGGTGAGCAGGTTTTCGCGTACAAATCCCTGAGCGACGGCGAACCGCTCTGCGCCTTCCCCAACCAGCATGACGTGTCCGGTATGCTGCATCACGGCCTGCGCGACCAACGAAACATTCTTGATATTGCGTACGCCTCCAACCGAACCGGCGCGCCGCGAAGGACCGTGCATGCAGCAGGAATCGAGTTCCACTACGCCTTCTTCGTTGGGCAATCCGCCGAGACCCACGCTATCTTCATTGGGATCATCCTCTGGACCCTTAACCACTTTCAGCGCAGCGTCGAGCGTATCGCCACCACCCTTCAGGAAAATGAAGGCGTCGTCGAGATAGTCATAGCCGTTGAATGCCGAAACAATAATCGGCCTCTTGCCGGTTGCGTCGGGTTTGGGAGAGCCAGGTCTAGTCTGTGCCTGCCCCTCCAGACCGAGTGATACGGCACCCAGGGCAGCGCTTGAGAGAAAATCCCGACGCGAGAAGGCCATTCTGGTTCTCCATGATCATGAACGAGTCAACTCTACAAAACCCGAAAGCATACCATGACAGCCTGTGTGGGGCAGACACTCTTGTCCGCCGCTTTTGACGTTGAATTGGGATCGGGGGTTATTTTTCGATTCGCTGAAGACTGCGAAGTGTGACTCGCCACGTAAGCTCAAATGCAACGTCAACGGCGGCGGACAAGAGTGTCCGCCCCACACTTGGTCAGTTATGATGCGACCGCCAGCCTGCCTTTGCTCTGATCGGAGCGGAAACGGAGGAGGGCGGCAATGTTGCCGACGCGGTCCAGCGCCGGTTCGTCCTTGACGAAGAACAATTCGATACCGCGGCGGATCGCTGAAGGGACGATGATCTCGCATACATCCTCAACCTCCTGCGTGCCCCGGCCGCACAGCGGACAAAAACGCACCATGTGCGCGTCGAGATGGCCGCAACTGCTGCACTCGACGGCATGGGCGGAGTAGTTTTCTCCGATCAGCAATTTCTGCACCTCACCCAGTTCGAGAGAACGTAACACTCGCCGCAAACCGGTAACGCCGTTGCCATTGCTCTTGGCCTGGCTCAAGACTTCATTGAGCAAGTCATGGCGATGCTGATCCAGCGAGCGGCGCAGGATTTCCGTGGCCTGTGCACGTAGTTGTGGTTCGGTGATAGTGGCAACGTCTGCCGTAAACCTTCCCAACAGTTGTTTTTTCGCGTAAGGGTGCAGTTGTGTTTCAAACTCGTGCCAATTTACATCCTGGCAACCGATGATCAGGTTATCGAAGGCGCCTTTTTCGTGACTCTGCCGTAGATACTCCGCCACATTTTTGTAGTGGTGCAGTATTTCTTCGTTCACGCTGCGTTCAGCGTGGCCCGCATCGTATCCAGCGAAGCCATCCCCGCGCCCGCGACGTGGCAGCGCATGAAACAGGGCTTCGCGTTCCTTAAGTTCATCGAGGTAGAGATCAAATATCCGGGCGCGGTGGCGGTCCACCACAACCGCCCACAGTCGCGGTTGCGCACGCAGAACCAGAACCAGTGGCTTCAGATGAAAGCGCCGATTGACAAAGAGCTCGGTGGTAGCGAACTGCGGTGGCAAATCGAATTCGCGCCAAAGGTTCCGGCTGCTGCAAGCGAACACAACCTTGGCGGTCTTGCTCCCCTGCCAGTCGGCGGACAACTCCTGAATTCGTTGCAGGTCGGACCGGGCACAGCCGTTGCGGCCGTCTTTCTGTGCCTCGCGAACGGCCTGGCGAACCAGGTCCTTGGCCAGAATGGCATCCTCGCGGTGTGATTTGTTCTTGGGACGAGATGGCTGAAAATAGAAACTGATTGCACGGTCCGTTCCGTGACCCTGGAACTGAGCCAGCTCAAGCATGTCCTCGCGAGTGATCATTCCTTTTCCTCCTGAATGCAACAGCAATCATTAAAACGCGATCAGTCAGTGCCTGTATTCTGCAGTCGCCGGTTCTGCAGGCTCGTGTTTTTGAAGCGATCCGCTATGGTGGGAGAACGCCGCAGGTGTTCGCGGGCAGCGAAAATTGAGGCGCTGATAGCCTCGGGCTTGCGGTCGGTGATGGCGGCAATTTCCGCCACGGTGAATCCTTCAATGGTGTGCAGAATGAAGACCTCGCGGTCTCGCGGCTTGGCAGCCGCCAGAGCAAACTGCATGATCCGATCGATCTCATCCGACGACGCGATGTCCTCGGGGGTCGCTGTGCGGCGGTCGGCGATGACGCTCTCCCGGGTAAGGGTTTCGTCCGGCTGATGAAACTGAAGCTCAGGCTCGTCGCTGGCTCGGACGTTGGGCATACGAGCCGAGTCTTCAAGATGAACCGACAAGACGTGATCAGAGCTTCGCGCTTGAAGGTCCCCAATAGCATGGATCGCCAGGCGGTAGAGCCAGGACTCGAGGGCCATCTTCTCCGGCTTGTCTCCGCCATCGCTCAGGGCGGCCGCGATGACTTCATCGATCACCTCTTCTTTAGTGACCGAATCAGCAATCATCTGCTCGGCGGCTTCCCTAAAATAAAGTTCTCGCTCAACAAAGCGCTCCAGCCGGGAGAGATTCGCGTTGACGTAGGAGCGAATGTCTTCGGCCGAAATCGTGGAGGGCTGTAATGCAGCAAGCGTCTGTTCGAACGGGACTTGCGCCTCGGAGCGGGAGTTCTCTGAACGGCGTCGCGTCCACTTGTGTGAGCTGCGCAGTAAATCCTTATGCCGCGTGATCTGTTGACGCAGGTCATCGAAGGCGCTCTTGAGCGCCGCCACAGGCGTAGCCGCGGTTTGCTGAACTGCCATCTGACCTGACGGCAGACGCAGGTTGAGCGATACTTTGGCTCCTTCACGCGACGAATTCTGCTCCACCACCCCCTTCAGGTGCAGCAATTCGGGCCGGAAGACCTGCAGTCGCTTGCGCAGTTTCTCTACCAGGTTGTGAATTTCTTTTTCGAGATCGGGAGTTTTGTGCAGCTTATAGCTGATATGGACATTCATGCCAAGCCTCAGAACACGGGTAGCGGATCCCGTGAAGCTTTATCGTCCCTACTAATCGGATTCTACACCCGCAGGAAAAAACGCAAGCGCAAAATTCATATTGTTTCTATTTGAAATCTTGAGCAAGCGAAGGACCTAATGGATTGTGTCGCTCCATTTTGCTCCGCCGGGGAAGAAATTCAATCCTGGCTGTTTTGGAGAGATGTAGTGAGACTCTGCAGTGGAACAATACATGGATCCTTCGCTTCGACTCAGGATGACAAAGGCATAGAGGGACGCCGCGGCGAAACGGAGTTAAACAGCGACCGTCACTGACGTTTCGGTTCGCGTTACCGGGCGGTACAGCGTGTCGCGCTCGACCGGCTCTCGGCCAGCCTCGCGAATCAGGCGAACTAAGTCCTTGCGCTGCATCCCTTGTGGAGTTGTGGCGCCGGCGTCGTGATAAATCTTTTCTTCGATGACCGTGCCGTCGATGTCATCGGCGCCGAAGCGCAAGGCAATCTGCGCGATCTTGGGACTCATCATCTGCCAGTACGCTTTGATGTGAGGGAAATTGTCGAGGACCAGGCGGCTTACCGCAATTTGCTTAATGTCAAGCATGCCGGTGGTTTTCGGAAGGTGCTGCAACGGCGTGTTGTCGGGATGGAACGCCAGCGGAATGAAAGTCTGGAAGCCGTGGGTTTCATCCTGCAGCGCCCGGAGCTTGAGCAAGTGGTCAACCCGGTCTTCGTCGTTCTCGACGTGGCCGTAAAGCATGGTGGCATTCGACTTCAGGCCGATCTGATGGGCGAGCTTGGCGGTGTCCAGCCACTGATCACCGTCAATCTTGTGGTCACAGATGATATGACGAACGCGGTCTGCAAAAATCTCCGCGCCTCCGCCAGGAAGTGAATCCACGCCCGCCGCCTTTAACTGTTCCAGAGTCTCTCGAATCGAAAGCTTGGCGCGCTTGGAAAGGTATGCCACCTCGACCATGGTGAAAGCTTTAAGGTGCACTTGCGGAAAGCGCTGCTTTAGTCCGGAGATGAGATCGAGGAAGTACTGGAATGGCAGGTCGGGATGCAGGCCACCGACGATATGAAATTCGGTGACGGCTTCGGAATATCCGGAAGCCGCGGTCTCGAACGCCTCCTCGAGAGCCATGGTGTATGCGCCTGGGGAATCTTTTTTCCGACCGAAAGCACACAACCGGCAAGCGGCTACGCAAACATTAGTCGGGTTTAGATGGCGGTTGACGTTGAAGTATGTGGTGTCGCCGTGCATGCGTTCGCGGACGTGGTTAGCCAGCCAGCCGACCGCGAGAATGTCTCCGGTGCGGTAGAGAGTGAGGCCGTCTTGCTCATTGAGCCGCTCTCCCGCCAGAACTTTGGCGTGGACCGGGTGCAGCCGCGGATCGTCAGTCTGAAATGAATGCAGCGTAGACATCACTCTTGATGATACCGCAGGCGAGCGGGGGAAGTCACAGCTGGCAGTGCCTCAGCAGCTACTGCTTTAGCGTGGAACTGGCCCTCAGGCCTGCACTCAGCATACTGACTTGCTCGAAGGCTTCAGCCCATGAGGTACCTCGGCGGCTCAAACCGCTTTGCCCCCAGCCATAATGCAGCGCTAAAGCGCTGCTCCACCCTTGCGAATCATTCTTCCCAAAATGCGGGCGGAAAAAGGGTGGAGCAGGCCTTCAGGCCTGCATTCAGCATGCTGACTTGCTCGGCCTCCGAGGTACCTCAGAGGCTAAAAGCAGCCCTGTCATGCAGCCATAATGCAGCGCTAAAGCCCTGCTCACTTCCGAAGCAGCAGGTCGCCCGCAACGAAAACAAAGAAAACCACAGAAATTACACCATTCATAGTGAAGAACGCCGCGTTCAGTTTTGAGAGATTGGTGGGCGAAACCAGGGAGTGCTCATAAGCAAGAAGCAGCATCACGATGACCACTCCGATCACTGCCAGCTTGCCCAGGCCGAAAGCAACCACCAGCCCCATGAGCAGGATCAGCATGAAAACGTGGAACAGACGCGCGATCCACAATGAGCGGCCGATGCCGAAATATCGGGGTATCGAGTGCAAACCAGTTTTGCTGTCAAATTCGTAATCCTGACAGGCATAGAGCACGTCGAATCCAGCTACCCAAAAGGTTACCGCTGCGGTGAGTAACAAAATGCGGAGATCGAATGATCCGCGAATCGCAATCCATGCCGCCGATGGCGCAATGCCGAGTGCGAATCCCAGAACCAGATGCGACCACCTCGTAAACCGCTTGGTGTAGGAGTAGAGCAACACAACTGCCAGGGCAACGGGCGACAGCACCAACGCAAGATGGTTCAGGCGCGCGGCAGCCAACACGAACACGCCGCAAGAGACGACTACAAACGTTGCCACGAAAGCAGGCGTCAGAGTGCCCGCAGGCAGAGCACGCGTTTGAGTCCGCGGGTTAGCGGCGTCGATCGATGCATCGGCCAGCCGGTTGAATGCCATGGCTGCCGAACGGGCTGAAACCATGGCGACGATAATCCAAAGCAACTGCAGTCCCGAGGGAAGGCCGTTGGCCGCGAGCATGGCCCCGCACAGCGCAAACGGGAGCGCAAAAATGGAGTGCTCCCACTTGATCATTTCCAGGGTGACGCGAAGGTTGCGAAGAAAGGGCACGACGAATTGTAAAGCCTAAGCGGCACTGCTGATCAAGGGAACGAAGCGGCATCCGTCGAGCAAAGCGATCAGCGGCTTCCCTTCCCGCTTGCGGACGAGCTGCAACTCCTGCGCCTCGTGCGAGCCTACGGGAATGATCAGGCGTCCACCCTCGCGAAGCTGTTGAAAGAGTGGCGCAGGAATTCGCTCCGCGGCGGCAGAAACCACAATGGCGTCGAATGGCGCGTACTCGGGCAAGCCCTGGCTGCCGTCGCCCACCCGTAAAGTCAGATTGTTTGAAGTCAGATTGATTAAACCCAGATTGTTTAAACTCAGGCGTGCCAGCACTTCCTGCGCCTGCTCGGCCAGTTGCGGATGGCGCTCGACCGAATACACGTGCTGGCAAATCTCCGTCAGAATTGCGGTTTGATATCCCGAACCGGTTCCAATCTCCAATACCTTTGACCCCGGCTCCAGGTGCAGGATTTCCAGCATCAGCGCAACAATGAACGGCTGCGAGACGGTCTGGCCAGCATTGATGGGGAGCGGGTGATCTTCGTAGGCCTGATCGCGGTAGCGCGGATCCACAAACTCATGACGCGGCACGCTTCCCATCGCCCGCAGAACGCGCTCGTCGCGGATTCCACGGGCCCGCAGTTGAGTTTCGACCATCTTCTGGCGTTCCAGGGTGAACTGATCGGGATGGGCCGGGCTGATCAAAGTCGAGCCACCATGTTATCAGTTTGAGTACGTTAGTTGTGGCTTGGGCGCTTTGAGGATAGGCGTCCAAAGAAGCGCGACTCCTTCAATCACTTCTTGCGCTGGCGCACTCTCACGTCGAAGCTGACCACACCGTTCTGATCGCGTACTGCGACAATGGAGACGTTGCGAGTCAGGTTGTATTCCACCTGAATGATCTGCTGGGACGCCTGCGCGACGTTGGTGGTGTAAGTCAAGGTCAGATTGTTCTGCACTTGCTGCTCGATGGTCACCGCCGGTCCTGTCTGCGTCGGCGAAGTTTCCGTCGTCAATCCTTGGGGATCGATCTTGATGCGGCTGACGCCAAAAAGTTTCTGCACCCGGTTGCTGACCGTGGCATTGAGAGCCGCGCTGAGGATTGCGCTGGAAGTTTCCGAATTGAACGCGGACTGTGACTGGTTCAGTTGCGCCGATTCTTCCGACGTCTGGCCGAACGCCAGCAGTCCGATAATGTCGGAAGTAGGCAGAGGCGGCTCGGAACGGTAGGTCACGTTCGGGCGATCGATCTGGCCATTCAGGTTGAGGGTTACGTCATAATCACGAATTCGCGTGGTGGCTTGCAGATCAAGAACCGGCGTGGTGGTGACTGGATTGATGAATGTGACGTCACCGCGTTCCAGGCTGTACTTGGTGCCGTTGAAATAAACTTCACCCTCGATAATATCGGCGCGGCCCAGAATCACTGGCTTCCCTGCCGTGCCCCGGAGATGGAGATCGGCATCGCCGGAAAGCCGAACGCTGGATGTTTGCATCTGCAATTCCGGCGTGGTGACGATGTGTACGTCGAGGCGAATCCGGTTTAAAAGACGATTGGTAGGCGGAAGCGCGGATGCTTGGGAGCGATCCAGATAGGCGCCAAAGTCGAAACCAGGCGTCATCGCCAGCTTCATCACCGTGATGTTTCCGGTAAGAGTAGAACCGGAAGAGCTGCCAACAAAATGCAGATCGGTATTGGCGGTCGAACTGATGCCCGGTGGGTAGCGCAGGCGCACGTCCTGTCCCTGCACGGTCAGGTCGTAACTGAGCTTTCCCCCTCGGTCGGTCGCGTACCCCCCGAAGGTGACCAGGCCGCCGCCGGTGTGGGCAGTCAGAGTCTCAATCTGCAGGCGATCCTGATTGAAAATCAGCGAGCCATTGATGTCGCTCAGAGCACTGGGCAGATCGATGTAAGCGATGGCGCCATGATCCACGCGCACACGGCCCTGGGTCACGGGATTCGCAAACGGGCCGGAGAGCGCCATGTCAACCGTAACCGCTCCGGACGAGGTGAAATCCGGATTGAAAGTCTCGATCAGCTTCAGATTTACGCGCCCCTGTGCGCGTACATCCAGGTCACGTTCTCCGGTGAGCTGGACGGTCCCCGTAGCTGAAACGTCGGTATCGTCCCCCACAAGATGGAACTGGTCAATCTTGACCGTCTGATTCGCGATGGAGAAACGAATCGGGCCATCGTTGTGAAGTTTGACGTCTTCGATGCCGGCGTCCACGCCATCGAGACGAGCCGTCACCTGAAGCTCACGGGGCCGGCGCAATGGGCCAACCAGATGTACTTCTCCGTCCGCCCTGGAATGCCCAGTCACGCCATCCTTCAGGTAGATGCGCAATATCGAATCCACATCGAATTGCTTGAAGCGGAGATACACATCGGTGAACCAGTCGCCCCGCGCCTGGATATTGCCGTCCACTTTGAGTTCGGCCTGATCGAACTGAGACTCTCCCGTGATCTTGATCTCAGATCCTTGCGATACTGCCTGAATGGTAAAGTCGCCCGCTCGCTCCTGGTCGAGCGCGAGATCCCTCAGGTGAATTTGCGCGTTGACCTTGGGCGCGTCCAGTGTGCCGGAGCCTGAGGCCGAAAAGCCGGCCATGCCACCAATGGCAACATGCGCGCTTTGCAGCTTGGGAATTCGGGTCAGGTCGAAATTTGTCCCGGTCAGATTGAATCGGACCGCCTGGTTCGTCGGGTTATATGCGGCGTCGCCCGCGACCGTCGCTTCGTAATGTTTCAGGTCGATATTCTTGAGCCCGATCTCTCCGTCGTTGAAATCGACTGCCGCGCTGAGACGTTCAACGGGTTCGCCGTAGACCGTGCCGTTGCGCAGCAGAATCTTTCCTTGCCCGACAGGAGCCGCACGTGTGCCCGCGACCTGCATCTGCACATCGACAGTCCCGGTGACAGGATAGGTATAGCCGGCAAGGGCGAGTATTCCGGCCAGGTCGGCATTCTCGGTATCAATGTGCGCCTGAAACGCGCTGGCATCCGTGAACTGTCTCTCGAACAGATGCGCGTGCAAGTCGAACTTGAGCAAATCCGGATTACGACTCAAAGTTCCATTGCGCACGGCGAAAACTGAAGGCGAGAGTTGAACGTCGGCGCGGAGAGAATCCCAGCGAACCATCTTCGCGGGTGTCTGCGAAGTCGCGGGAATCATGGTTTCAAAGTCCTGCGACTGCAGATTTCCCGCAATCGTAATTTCGGAAAGCCTTCCGCTGGCCGTCCCGGTGAAGGACGCATGGCCTTTCAGAGTGACCGGCACAGGCCCGCCATATCCCGCTGCGCTGAACACCGGCTCCCATTCGCTCAGATCTGTCGTGGTTACAAATAGTTTGAGCGCGGCGCTGGAAGAAAATGTTCCAGAAGCACGAACCTGGGTCGCGCGCGTGGAGGCGGTCAACTGATCCAGTTGTAACTCGCCTGGGCCGGCACGGTATGAACCCTGCATGCGAGCCGTGATGGGCAACTGAGTACGAGTTACCTTTGCCGGAGGCACCACGTCGGCCGCAAACTGCAAGTCGGCGTCGCGCGGGGAGCCCTTCCAGCGGCCATCCACATTGCCACTGATCAGTCCGGCAACCTTGACCTTGTGAAATGGCCGCGACGGAGTTGAAAGCGCCGCCGCGATGTCCGCAGCGGACAGATCCTTAAGGCGGAGCCGGACCGTTCCCGTCTGCCTGTCGGATTCTTTAGCTTTTGCAGCCGCGCTTGCGGTTTGCCAATTGAGCCACTGGTTAACTTCGGCCTCTCCGGTAACGCTGCCGCCAAAGACTTTTCCCTGAATCTGAGAAAGCACAAGACGTTTGGGATTCAGCGAATATTGCGAACTAAGGTTGGCGTTGTGCACTCCCACGGGTGTGTCGCGCCAGTCCAGGTTCGACAATAAAACTTTGCCAATCGACGAAAAGTCTTTCGGGGACCAGGCTCCATGCCCAGTCAGCCGGACCTCGCCTCGCCGGATCTGGGAGCGTCGCAGGATCGCAGAGGCCTCGGCGAGATCGACAGTGGCGTCATAGTCGCCTTCTACCTTCGTCCGGCTAAAATCTGGCTGGCTGAAATCCTGCACTAGTCCTTTCGCCTGCATGTGGGTCCGGCCAGAAGTGGCTTTGAGTGACCGAACGTCGATACGGTTCCGGCTCAAGCTGAAGTGGGCTTCAGCGGTCCACGCAAAGGGACGGTAATTCTGCAGAGCGGTGTCGGCTTTGCCGACCAGAATATTGCCGTCATAGGTCCGACGGAACAGGGCATAGCTCATGTCGGCAGAGACGCCGCTGGCCGCGAAATCAAGTGGGATTTTCCGGTCTCCCCAAATCAGTTCGCCGTGGCGAACTTCGAGACGGCTGATGGAAAGCGCGAACAGCTGCTCGACCGGCTTGTTGGTCGAAACTTGTTTCACCTTCGGCTCAGGCTGGTTGGTGCTGCCGTCAGGATAAAGAATAATGTGAATGACGGGATGATCGAGAATCACGTAGTCGAGCCCCACGTCAGCCCGCAGGATCGACCAGATCTTCATCTGGGCCATCAAGCTGTTTACGTGAGCGTAAGGTACTTCTCCGGGCTGCTCGCGACCGTGGATGGTCAAATCGCGTACTTCCATCTGGAAGTGAAATGGGACGGTGTGCAGGCTTCCAAGTTCAACCCGCCCGCCGGTCATCTGTTCCAGCATCGCCACCAGGCGGCGGCGCACCAGATCGCGGAACGAGTCCGTGGTGCTGTACCAGCCCAGGCCCACCAGCAACAACAGGCTAGCCAGCATCCACCACAACAGGAATTTCCATATCTTGCGCCGTGCCGGCTTTACGCCGGTTTCACTCATTGTCCCCGGCCCCCGGGAACCGCCATCAGAGACTCGGAGCGGATCTGGCTTCCTGCCCGCAGGTTTTGCAGCCACGCAGTGAGCATTTGAGTGATCTTCTTCTGGGTAAGAAGCTCTTTGATTTTTCCTGACACTTCCGCCAGCGGAACGCTTTGCCCTCCTGACCGGTGGAGTTGCGGAAGAAGTTCCTGCTGGTAATAGCTCTCAATGCTTTTGTTGTCGATGTTGACCGCGGGGCGCAGACGGGAATCGACCAAAGTCATCAAGTCGATCTGAGCGGCAACACGTCTCTTGAGATCTTCTTCACTGAGACCGTAACTGCGAAGCAGAGCCTGCCACGCGGTTTCATTTTCGCTGTTGGGATATTGCTTGCGAATTTCGGCAACGCGTTGCGCCACATCCTCCGCCGAGGCATGTTGCGAATCTGGAGAACGGAGCTTTTCGCGCAGCAGCTCCTGATCGATCAAGTGATCGAGAGCAGCTTTACGTTCGTCCGCTGTCAGGTGATCCAGAGGATGGCCACTGCTGAAGGCTTCATAGCGAAGCGCATCCTCCCAATCGCTTTGCAGAATAATCTGACCGTTGACGGTGGCGACGATGCGGTCAATTACTTCGGCGGGGCTGCTGGAAAATGCCAGAGCCAGAAAGGCGACGGTGCAAACGAAGATGGAAACCCGGTCGCGCATTAGAAAGTCTGCCCAATGCTGAAAAAGACGTTGAAGTGGCTCGCGTGCTGGGGATCAAAAACCGTGTTCGTGACGCCATTGACCGTAGTCGTCTTCTGACTCGGGAAAGCCGGCGGATTTAAATTGTATCCGAAATCGAAGCGCACCGGGCCTACCGGCGTCTTATATCGCACCCCTACGCCAATGGCATGCGAAATGTAATTGTAGTCACATTGCGCCCTGGTGGCCTGGTTCAAGCAGACCTGTGGATTTTTCTGGCTCCAGCGCAGCAAGTTGTGAAACAGGTCATGTCCATTTGTAAAGATGTTCCCGGCATCGTGAAAGATGGCAAAGCTCATGTTGTCCTGAAAGAAAGGCAGGGTCGGCGGAGGCGTACGGAGTTCGACGTTATTCACAAACAGGGCGGTTCCCCCGAGAGGAAAGCCGGTAGTCGGGTCGCGTGGCCCTGCCTGGTTCAATCCGAATCCACGGTGTGAGTTACCGCCACCGGCGAAAAAGCGTTCAGCCAGAGGAAGACATGCCTGCTCGCCCGGGGCCGGCGCGTTGCACTCCTCTCCCGGTTGAGGCATGAACGTTCTGCCGAACGGCGTTTCCACTCCGATGCGTGTGGATCGCGCCAGAACGAATTTCCTTTCGCGGTTCTTGCCAAATGCATAGTAGGTAGAATTCTGGATAAGCAATCGGCCGAAGTCGGTTTCCGAGCCAAAGTATCGGCCGGCGACACCGCCATCGATAGTCGTGTAATTTCCCTTGGTGCTCTCCAGATCGTTGTCACGCTTGTTGCGGATGTAACTGAAGTTGGGGATGCCTACACGGGTCGGCAATGAGAGAAGCGGAATCTGGTCATTGCTGATGGTTTTAGATATGTCATTCGCCTTAACCCTCCGGTAGGTCAACCGGTACGTCATGATGCTGGCCTTGCTGATGGTCTGTTCGGCCGCTACCGATCCTTCCAGACGCTGTGAGGTGAAAGTGGTGACGTCCACCGTGTTGTCATAGAAAGTGGTGAATGTGAGCCGCCACTTGGGGTTATTGAATAAACGCGGCGCATCGTAACTGATCAAGCCACGTTGCTGCAGTCGACCGATGTTGGTCTTGAATACGATGGTGTGGTTCAGGCCGCGGAAGTTGAGGCGTGTGACGCCGAACGAAACTCTCGGGCTGATTCCCGTGTCCCCCAGCGGATTGGTGCCGTTAACGGTGGGCTGTCCTGTCTGGAATTCAAGCCCCAGACCGTAATTGAATGTGTAGCGCTTGGCTTCCTGCACATTTACCAGAACATTTTTTTCGCGCTCGTTGCTGGCAGGATTCTGCACCGCTGTGTCGACCTGGCTGAAGATCCCCAGATCGTAAAGGCTCTTTTGCGTGTTGAGCATTTCGACCTGGCTTAACGGGTCGCGAGGTTTCACCTGGATTTCACGCTGCACCACCGAACTGCGAGTGTGGTTCAAGCCGGCGACGAATACCTGGTCCACAATCACCTGGTCGCCGGGGTGGATTGTGTAAGTCACATCGCGGCGGTTGGGATCATCTGGCGAGCGTTTCGCGGAAGCCTCAAAAGTGGCGTCCGGGAATCCGTTATTGAAGTAGTAGTTCAACACGATTTCGCGATCTTCGTTGATTTTGGAATATCCAAAGGCCTGTCCAGGCGCGATATTGAGATCGGGAAACGGATTGTTCAGCGCAACTTCGTTGCCCACGATCTGAAGATTTCCCACTACGGTTTGCGGGCCTTCTTCAATCTGCAGGGTTATTCCCAGCTCCCTCTTATTGCCGCCATAGTTATCTTCCACTTTGGGTGTGACTTTCACCTCCAGGAAGCCGTTGGCGTGATATGGGTTGGAAATGATATTGCGCACATCCGCAGAAAGAATCGACTGGCTGTAACGGCCATACGAGAGAAAGCGCCCGGCGGGCTGGATCTGCATACGGGACCGGATCTGTTCCAGGGTGAAGCTCTTGTTTCCGGTAATCTCGAGCTTTGCCAGTTTGTGGCGTTCTCCTGGATCGATGCTGTAGATCACCTTCAGTTCATCGGCCGAAATGGAAATCCTCTGTTGGGTGACCTTGGCGTCAAAATATCCCCTGCCCTGCATGTAGTTGAGAAGGTTTCGCCGCCCCTCGTTGAGCAAGTCGTCATCGAGCGCGTTTTCTTCGAACACCGGGACATTCCGCTTGAGCTGCGAGTGGCTGATCTTGAAACCCTCGGCGGCGATATTGACCTTCGGGCCGGGCTGGATTTCGAAGGCGTAGTCGACGGTGTTGGTTTCCGGACGGTAGGTTCGAGAAGCAATTGCCACTTGCGACAAAAGGCGATTCTGCTTCTGATATTTTTTCCGCAGACGATCCAGTGAGCGGCTGACTCGCTGCACGGTGACATAGTCGCCGGGGTGAAGCCTGGCAATGTCTTGAATCTGTCCCTGCGAAAATCCGGCTGGGCCGGACACTGTCACGTGCCCCACCTTGGCATGAGGTCCGGGAATGATGCGGAACGTAATGTCCATCTGCTGCGTCTCAGGGTGCGCGTCGTCCTCGTCGGTAGCGCTGGATTGGTAGTAGCCATTCTGGTCCATCAACTGCTTGATTCCAGTCAAAGCGCGCTCGACTTTTTCGCGGGTAAACAACTCTCCCAACTGAAGTTTCGATGCGTTCACTACCTGATTGGCTGCCGGAGGATTGGGCGATCCTTCGACGAAGATCTGGCCGATAAAGAAATTGGATTGCGTTCGGACCAAAACGACAACCTGATCGGACGCTCGTTCGGCTTCAACCTGAATATCGGCAAAGCGCCCGGTGGAGTGCAGTATCTGGATGCTCTGCCGCACGTTGTCCCGTTGCAGGGGCGCGCCGGCCTTTTGCGGAATCAGTTCACGCAGGCGTTTTGCGCTCGCGGCGGGGAGATCCGGGAAATCGATTCTCTGGACTGTAAGCCCCTCATACTGGTTGATGCCGCCGGCTGTTGCAGGGAGCGCGTCCGGTGGAGGCCCGGGGGTCTGATCCCCATTGTTTTGAGGCGCGCTATTGCTTTGAGATGTAGCTTGGGGCGTACTCTGGGACGCGGAGCTGCCTGAAGCACCCTGTAACCCCGATTGCGCCCATCCAGGACGGCAAAACGAGCCTGCCACGATCAGCCCCGCAACTACGATTCGAGCCATTCCCTTCAGACGCAAACCGGCTCCTCGCTTGTGCGGGTCATGGTGGGTTCGATGAAGAAGTGTCGGGCAGTGTTGCATTTGGCCCGGGAAACCGGGCGGCACCTATAATAATGGCTTAGACCCCCGGAACTGGTGACCACTTTGAAAACGGAAGCCACTTTGGAAACTGAAGCCACTTTGGAAATTGAAGAAAGATATTCGCGGCAGGTACTCTTTCCCGGCATTGGCCCGGAAGGCCAACCCAAGCTGGCCGTGGCCCGAGTGGCTCTCGTGGGATGCGGCGCCACTGGATCCGCGCTGGCATCGCTGTTGGCCCGCGCCGGGGTAGGCACCATCCGGATCATTGACCGCGACTATGTAGAGCCCAGCAACCTGCAGCGCCAGTCACTCTTCGATGAATCGGACGCCGCGCAATCCCTGCCCAAGGCCATCGCGGCGGCTCGAAAAATATCTGCCTTCAACTCCCACATTGTAATTGAGCCCCGGGTAGCGGACCTGATCCCCGCGAATGTTGAGTCGTCATTGGCCGGAATGCAATTGATTCTCGACGGGACCGACAACTTTGAAACCCGCTATCTGCTGAACGATTATGCGGTGAAGAATTCTCTTCCCTGGATCTATACCGCGGCGGTCAGCAGCTACGGAGTGACGTTAAACATCCTTCCCGGCCAGACCGCGTGCCTGGCCTGCCTATTTCCTGATCCTCCACGTGGTGCGTTTGAGACCTGCGAAACCGCAGGGATCTTGAATTCCGCGGTGAACCTGGCTGCTTCAATTGCGGCAACAGAGGCTCTGAAGTTATTGGTAGGCGCACACGACAAGGTGCGCAGAACCTTGCTTTCCTTCGACGTCTGGAGCAATGAGCGGGCTGAGGTGAAAGCCGGCAAGCCACGGCCGGAATGCCGGACCTGCGGCGAGCACGATTTTGTCCACCTCGAAGGCGAAGGCAGACCCCACATCACACTCTGCGGGCGAAACTCGGTGCAGATTCACGAACGCCACAGGCCAATCGATTTCGCTGAAGTCAGCCAGCTGCTGAAACCGCACGGCGAAGTGCGGCACAACGATTTCGTCCTGAAGTTCTGGCCCACGCCTTACGAAATGACGTTGTTTCCAGATGGCCGGGCAATCATCAAGGGAACAACCGATTCGGCCGTGGCGCGAAGTTTGTATGCCCGGTACGTCGGAAGCTAGAGCTGCAGCCGTCGAGTTGTACCCGCAGTAGAGCGGGGCTGTATTGACGCAGGAGCGCGAACACTCACGCTCAATGCGATTCGCGGGAAGGGCACGACCTCGGTGGTGGCACTGACCGCCCAAGCATAGTGGCCCTTCAGCGCCTGAGGTTCGCTGTTTCCTTTCCGAACGCCGGCATTCTAGCCTTGCACCCGGGTAGTCTTGCCCCGCCAGAAATCCTCACGAAGCTGACGCTTCAGCATTTTGCCAGTCCCCGTCTTCGGCAGCGGACCGTCCACGAACCTAACCAGCCGAGGCATCTTGAATTTGGCAATGCGTGATGTCAGGAATGACATTAACTGTTCCTCGTTAAGCTGCTGATCGGGCTTGAGAACGATGATGGCGGCTGGGATTTCTCCCCAGCGCTGATCGGGGGCCGAGACGACCGCACATTCCAGGACGGCAGGATGGGCGAAGATAGCCTTTTCAACTTCAATCGACGAAATATTCTCGCCGCCGCTGATGATGATGTCCTTCTTGCGATCGACAATGTAGATGTAGTTGTCTTCGTCCCAGACCGCCATGTCTCCGGTGTGCAGCCAGCCATCGGTAATGGCGGCGCGGGTCGCTTCCGGTTCTTTGTAGTATCCGTCCATCACATTATCGCCACGGATGACGACTTCGCCTACGGCTTCCCGATCACGCGGCAGATCACGCATCTGGGAATCGACTACGCGAATTTCGCTCCCGACCATGGGCCAGCCCGCGGACGCCGAGTGGTTGAGACGGTCGTCTTCATCAGTGCTAACCACTGTGCACTTGACCTGGGCCGTGGTGGCCACGGGACAGGTTTCCGTGAGCCCATATCCCGAATAGACCCCGCAGTGGAACGCCTGCTCCAGCCGGGCAATCAGCTCGGGAGAGGATGCGGCTCCGCCCATCGTGATCATTTGCATACTTGAGGTGTCGAACTTGCCCAGCTGTGAGCAGTTCAGCAACGCGTTGGCCATGGTCGGAACCAGGGTCATTCCACTGGCTCTTTCTTCCTCAATCAGCTTCAGCACCAGCGCCGGATCAAAACGGCGGACCATCACATGCTTTGCCCCGCTCATCGTGATGCTCTGCGGACGCCCCCAGCCATTGGCATGGAACAGCGGGATGGTGTGCAGCTCCACGTTGATGTCCTTGCAGGAAAATGTTCCGAGCAGGCCCAGAGCGTGCACGTAAAGCGTACGGTGCGACAGCATCACCCCTTTTGGAGTGCCGGTGCTGCCGCTGGTATAGAAGATTTCGGCAATCTCATTTTCATCGAAGGAAAAAATATCGGGCCGTGCGATGCGATCCCGCATCATCATGTCTTCCAGAAACACATCGGCTTCGGGTATCGCCGCGTCGATGGCGACATAACGCTTGATGGTGGGGCAGGTTTCTCGTAGCTGCGAAATTATCGGTGCGAACTCATTTTCGAAAACCAGCATGCTGGCGCCCGCATGGTTGAGAATGGCTGTAAGTTCAACCGGCTGCAGGCGCACATTCAGAGGCATCGAAATGGCTCGGGCGAGGAGCGGTCCGTAGTAACCTTCCAGCAGCTGGTGGTTGTTGAAGCTAAGGTAGGCCACGCGGTCACCGGGCTGAATGCCCTCCGAAAGAAGACCTGCGGCGAGTCGTTCACAACGCTCTCCGAACTCGGCGTAAGTGAAAGAGCTTGGGCCGGAAACCACGCCAATTTTTGTTCCGTAGAGGTCAACGGCGCGGTACAGACATCGAATGGGCGTAAGCGGTACGTTCATCTTTTGAGCCTTGGATTCCTTCAGGTCACCAATCGACCCTGAACCCCGCTGCGCATGATACACGACCCAGTGCAGACGTTAGCTATCCTGGCAGATACTTCTGGAGGCCAGCATTGACCGAAAACAAAACCGCAACCCTCTCAGGCAAGACGTTGTTTGTTACGGGCGCGAGCCGCGGCATCGGCCTTGCCATTGCACTGCGCGCGGCTCGTGACGGAGCCAACATTGTCATTGCCGCCAAGACCGGCACACCTCATCCCAAATTACCTGGCACCATTCACACGGCAGCCGCGGAAATCGAGGCAGCGGGCGGGAAAGCATTGCCGCTCGTGGTCGACATCCGTTTTGAGGATCAGGTTTACCACGCGGTCGAGCAGGCGGCCGCGCACTTCGGCGGCATCGACATCCTGGTAAATAACGCCAGCGCAATCAGCCTGACCGGCACGATGAAGACGCCGCTGAAGCGCTATGACCTGATGATGGGAGTGAACGCTCGCGGAACTTTTCTGTGCTCGCAAGCTTGCCTGCCCTATCTGGAGCGGGCAACAAACCCGCACATTCTCACGCTCTCCCCGCCCCTCGACATGCGCCCCAAATGGTTCGCGCCGCACGTGGCCTACACAATGGCGAAGTACGGTATGAGCATGTGCGTGCTGGGGATGGCGGAGGAATTTCGCGGCGCCGGGATTGCAGTGAACGCACTGTGGCCTCGCACCATCATCGCGACGGCCGCCCTGCAAGTCATCCCCGGAGCCGAGCCTGAACTGGGCCGGACCCCTGAAATTGTAGCCGATGCGGCGTGGCACATTCTGACCCGTAACAGTCGCGGTACAACTGGAAATTTCTTTATCGATGACGAAGTTCTGCGCGATGCTGGAGTTACTGACCTGTCCGGCTACGCAGTGGCAAAAGGCAAGCCGCTGAAGCCGGATCTGTTTGTTGATGAGATTATTGAGGGGAAGGGCACGGCTTAAGCCGTGCCACCGAGGGCCGCGAACAACGCGGCTTCAGCCGCTGCGGTTTAGCCTTTCTCACAACACATAATTTGTTGCCACTCCCGCGCACGGGCGTGACGCCCGCGCCCACATTTACTCGAGCAGATCAGGCTGCTCGCGGACGATACGCGCCCATAGCGGCTGGAACTGGAACCAGCCGGCCATGTGTGATCCCACTTGCTGCCGGGTCAGGGTTGCATCGGCGGCGTCGATCTTTACCGGAGTGCCGACAGCCTCGGCCATCAGTTGAGCCTGGCAGCTTCGCTCCATGGTGATGAACCACCATGCCGCCTCATCGACCGTATGGCCAACCGTCAACAGGCCATGATTGCGCAGAATCACCGCCTTGCGGCCACCCAGCGTCTTCGCGATCCGCTCACCTTCAGAAGCCTCGTAGACCACACCGGTAAAATCTGCGAACAAGGCGTGGTCTTCGTAGAATGCGCACACATCCTGGGTAATGGGATCGAGCAAGCGACCGAGCGACGCCCACGTCTTGCCATATAACGAGTGCGCGTGCGCCGCGGCCACAACATCGGGACGCGCGGCATGAACCTGGGAGTGAATCGCGAAGGCAGCTCCGTTGACTGGATACTTCCCTTCCACGACCTCGCCGCGATCGTTCACCAGAATCAGATCAGACGCGCGGACCTGGCCGAAGTGAACGCCAAAGGGATTTACCCAGAAGTGATCGAGGCGCTCAGGGTCACGAGCTGTAATGTGGCCAGCGACGCCTTCATCAAATCCGAAGCGCGAAAATAACCGGAAGGCGCCAGCCAGCCGCTGCTTGCGATGCAGACGCTCCTCCGCCACGCCGGCAAATGTCGGCGGCGAAGGCATGTTAAGAAAGTTTTGCGTGGCTACGGCCATGGACGCCTCCACTGCGATCAGATAGTCGTGCAATTAACCGAGTAACTATAGCGCCCTGGTTGGAGGTCTGCAATGAAAGCCGGCGCGGATTTCCATGGAAAGCGGCCCATAAGCAATCATAGTGATGAACTTTAGACGACCGGGCCTTGGACATCGCGAGAGGGGTGCACAGCGGTTGAGAGGCAGCGGTCTAGGGATAGTAACGAACTATCCACTCGGCGGCGCAGCAGGGCTTGCCCTGGCTGTCATCTTCGACGACCACGGAAAAGACAGCTTGATGGGCCTCGCCGATCTCTACCAGAGATTGCAGAGTGAAGCGTCCGCGAATCTTTGAATTTACCCGAACCGGCGAAGGAAAGCGGACTCGATTCAATCCGTAGTTCACTGCCAGGCGAACTCCACTTTTGATTTCCAGAGCTTCATGCAACAGGTGGCTGAGCAGGGAAAGAGTCAGAAAACCGTGAGCAATGGTCGTGCCGTAAGGCGATTCTTGTTGAGTGCGACCGCTGTCGAGATGAATCCACTGGCGATCTTCCGTGGCCTCGGCAAATTGCCGGATGCGATCCTGCGTGATGGTCAACCAATCGGTGACGGCGAATTCGCGGCCCGCGAAATGCTTCAGGGCGTCCAGGTTTTCCACTACCAGTGGCGGCATCGCGTCACTTTCCTATTGCAGCAGGACCGGCTATGCGGCAGGTGTCTTCGTCCCCCGCGCATCGAGAAACATGTAAGTCACGATGGCGGTGCCGATCAGGTTACGCTTTGTGTCGGTCAGATCGACGCTTCCGATACCGAGGGTTGAACCCAGACGAAGGAGATGAGACCGGGCAAAGATGTGACCTTCGATGGCCGGACGGAAATAGTTGATCTTCATTTCAACCGTAGTTATTTTCCGCTTACCTCCGAAGTGGCGATTGAGCGCCATTCCAACCGCTACGTCGGCCATGGCAGCCGCGACACCACCGTGAGCCACGCCGGCGCTATTGGTTAACTCGGGGCGCAAGGCACATTCGATGGTCACGCCATCGCGGTGAACGCGAGTCAGCTTCACGCCGAGCAGTGTATTGAACGGAATCTTGGGAAGGTATTCCCGAATCTGACGAGCGGTCAGTTTTGTATGTTTCATGCCTGATAGTTATAGCCAGGAAATTTAGTGCGACCGGCTCAAGCAACGCGTTCGAACAAGCCAGCAGCGCCCTGGCCACCGCCCACACACATCGTCACGACGCCGTAGCGGCTCTTGCGGCGTTCCATCTCGTTCGCCAGCGTGCCGACCATTCGCGAACCGGTCATGCCAAAGGGATGTCCGATCGAGATCGATCCGCCGTTCACGTTGAGCTTGTCCATCGGAATGCCAAGACGGTCGCGGCAATAGATGACCTGCACCGCAAAAGCTTCGTTGAGCTCCCACAGGTCAATGTCTTCCATTTTCAGGCCCTGGCGCGTCAGCAATTTTGGAACGGCGAATACCGGACCGATGCCCATCTCGTCGGGCTCGCAACCCGCAACCTGAAAGCCGCGAAAGACCAGCTTGTACGGAATGCCTAGTTCGTCGGCTCGCTGACGTGACATAAGCAGCGTCGCGGAGGCGCCATCCGAAAGTTGTGAGGAATTTCCTGCGGTCACCGTGCCCTGCCCGCTATTGGGATCGAAGTGCGGCTTCAAGGCGAGCAGGCCTTCGAGCGTGGTATCGGGACGATTGCACTCATCGCGATCGCAGCAAACTTCTTCCCGTCCGATGACTTCGCCGGTTTTCTTGTCAAGCGTTGCTTTCGTGACTTTCATGGGAGCGATTTCGCCGGCGAAGAAACCTTCCTGCTGAGCCCGCGCCGTCCGCTGCTGGCTGATCAGAGAATATTCGTCCTGCGCCTGCCGCCCTATCTTGTAGCGCTTAGCGACGACTTCGGCAGTTTCGCCCATGACCATATAAACGCCGGGATACTTCTGTTTGAGCGCCGGACTGGGATCGTTGTCGCGAACAATCAGACTAATGCTCTCCATTCCGCCGCCGATCGCGGCGTCCGCACCTTCGTTCACAATCTGATGCGCCATCATCGCAATGGCCTGCAGGCCGGAAGAACAAAACCGGTTCACGGTGATGGCAGCCGTCGAAACCGGCAACCCGGCCAAGAGCGCCGACACCCGAGCGATATTGTGGCCTTGCACGCCATGCGGCTGACCGCAGCCGAGGACGACGTCTTCGATTTCCGCCGGATCAAGCCGGGGCGTCTTGCGCAGAACATCCTTGATGCAATGCGCCGCCAACTCCTCGGGACGAGTCATATTGAAGGAACCGCGAAATGACTTCGCAAGCCCGGTTCGCGAGCTGGCAACTACGACCGCTTCTCTCATCTTTCTCCCAGTTTCTGTTTGTCAAAGTCGGCGAAGGTTTTGCCCGCGGCAGCTAATTCTTCGAGCAGCGGGGCAGGTTCCCACAGTTCACCATGCGCGCGATGAAACTCGCCGATGCGCTCACTGACTTTCTTCAGTCCTACTGTATCGGCATACCACATCGGGCCACCACGATAGGCGGGAAAGCCATAGCCGTTGACGTAAACGATGTCGATGTCGCTCGCTCGCAACGCGTAGCCTTCTTCAAGGATGCGCGCGCCTTCGTTGATCAATGCGTAAATGCAGCGATCGACAATCTCGCTGGACTGAATGGACCGCTGTGCGATCCCGGCTTCGGCTGACCATTTCTTTGTCCATTCGGCTACTTCGGGATCGGGGACCGCGACTCGAGCTTCGTCATACTTGTACCAGCCTGATCCTGTCTTTTGGCCAAAGCGTCCCATTTCGCAGAGGCGGTCTCCGGCGAATGGCTGCCGGATTCCGGGCTTTTCCAGGTGACGATACTCTTTACGGATTCGCCAGCCTACGTCGAGGCCGGCGAGGTCGAGCGTGGCGAGCGGACCCATCGCCATGCCGAAATCGTATAACGCCTTATCGACTGCATCAACGCTGGCGCCTTCTTCCACGAGGAATGTTGCCTCTCTCACGTAGGGATGGAACATCCGATTGCCGACAAAACTCCGGCAATTTCCTACCAGCACGCCGACCTTGCCCAGCTTCTTTGAGAGCTGCATGCAGGTGGCGATCACTTCTTTGCCGGTGGCTTTTCCCCGAACGATTTCCAGCAGGCGCATTACGTTGGCCGGGCTGAAAAAATGAGTGCCGATAACTGAAGAAGCACGGGAAGTCACTGCCGCGATCTCGTCAATGTTCAGGGTAGAGGTGTTGCTGGCCAGGATTGCGCCCGGTTTGCACACCCGGTCAAGTTCGGCAAAGACTTCCTTCTTGAGGGCCATTCCCTCGAAGACTGCCTCGATTACCATGTCGGCTTTGCTGAAATCGTCGTAAGTCAAGGTTGGCTGAATCAGTTTCAGCCGTTCGTCAACGAACTGCTGAGTGAAGCGTCCGCGCTTTACTGAAGTGGCATAGTTCTTCTGAATGTTGGCGAGGCCACGGTCGAGCGCCACCTGATCGGCTTCCTTGAGCAGTACGGGTATTCCGGCGTTGGCGAACACCATGGCGATGCCGCCACCCATTGTCCCAGCCCCGACCACGGCGGCGGAACTTACCGGAATAACCGGAGTCTCCTTCGGAACGTCCGGAATCTTGGCGACCTCGCGTTCCGAAAAGAAAACGTGGATCAGAGCCTTGGACTGATCCGAATATAGACAATCAAGAAAGAGCCTGGCCTCAGCCTGGCAGCCTTCCTCGAATGGCAGGCGGGTCGCGGCCTCGATGGCATCGATAGCGGCGAGAGGCGCGATCAGATTGCGCTGTTTCTTGCGGACAGTCTCGCGCGCGGATGCAAAGATCGTGGAGTTGTCCTGCGGCGTTCCCAGCTTCTGATTGCGCTCGCGGGTCTTGGGAGCCGGCTTTCCCGCAATCTCTTTCGCGAAGGCTACGGCACCGTTCAAGAAATCACCGTCAATCAACCGATCGACGATCCCGGCGGAGAGCGCATCCTGCGCCTTGATCGGCTTCCCGCCCGTACACATTTCAACCGCTTTCACGACGCCAGCCAGACGCGGCAGACGCTGCGTACCTGCAGCTCCGGGAATCAGTCCTAGATTCACTTCCGGCTGGCCGACCTGGGCTGTGGGTGCGGCAACCCGGTAGTGACCGGACATGGCCAGTTCCAGACCGCCGCCCAACGCGGTGCCATGAATTGCCATTACAACTGGCTTGGAACAGCTCTCAATCTTCATCAACAGAGGCAAGAGTCCGGGACCGGGGCCATCCTTGGACTGGGTCATTTTGACGAATTCCTTGATGTCGGCCCCAGCGACAAAGGTCCGCCCGCCGCCAATGACGACGGCTGCGATCACATCCGCATCATGCTCGACCTGATCGATGGATGCAGAAATCCCTTCGGGCACGCCCGGACTCAGAGCGTTCACCGGCGGATTGTTAATGGTGATGACCCCGATACTGTCGATCTTGGTAAATTGCACGAGCGTAGATTTCGTCGGATCGTTCATTTAAATGACTTCGCTCCCGGCAAACAACCCTGGATCATATGATTAGAGCGGAAAAGGCGTCAATTCGCGATTCACCGCAAACCTGGATCAACCACTGAATGCACTAAGTATCACGAAGTTTTTTTAACTATCGTTTGGCGGAGTGACCAGCCGTCCCTGGCTGCGTCTTCGTAGACCAGTTCCTTCCGGTTACAATGGTCGGTCCCGTTAGCAGCAATCATAAGGACCGCCATGTCATCCGCTCATCCGAATTTGCCGAAGGCCGCCTCTGAAGAAATCCCTCCTGTACCGCTCACGATTGAGGGATACAGCGTGCTGCATCAGATGATGCGTATTCGCTGGGGGGCCTGGCGGCAACTGCCCGCAGCGGAAAAAACTGCGATTGTCGACGCAGCCGCCGCCGTCCTGGGCAAAATGGAGACAAACACCAACGGACAATCCGGCCTCTTCTCTTTGCTGGGGCATAAAGGCGACGTGATGTTTGTCCATTTTCGGCGCTCGTTTGACGAACTTAATCAGGCAGAATTGCAACTGGCGCAACTGGCGCTGAATGACTATCTCGAACCTGCGACGTCCTATCTTTCAGTGATCGAGTTGGGCCTGTACGAGTCCACCATCAAGGCATACCAGGACCTGAAGGCCCGCGGCATTGCGGCGCACTCGGAAGAATGGAAGCGCGAGATCAAGGATGTTCTGGCGCGGCAGAAGGAAGCGATGCACCCGCGATTGTTTCCGGAACTGCCCAAGCATCGTTACCTGTCGTTTTATCCGATGGACCGGCGGCGCGGTGAGGCCAAGAACTGGTACACGCTTCCGATCGAGGAACGAGCCCGCCAGATGAATGAACATGGCCTGGTGGGCAGACGCTATGCAGGCGAGGTCAGGCAGATCATCACTGGCTCGATCGGCTTCGACGACTGGGAGTGGGGGGTTGACCTCTTTGCGGACGATCCCCTGGTGTTCAAGAAATTGATCTACGAAATGCGATTTGATGAAGTCAGCGCGGTGTATGCGCTGTTTGGGCAATTTTATTTGGGCGTCCGGTGCCCGGCGGCCGGATTGGGGAAACTTTTAGGTGGAGAATTGCCAACTTAAGAGCTTTTAACCGCAAAGGGCGCAGAGATCGACCCCAAAGGACGCGAAGAAAGACTGAGGTATTGAAGATCGTTTTCTTTGCGAGCTTTGCGATTTCTTCGCGAGTCTCTGCGGTAATCTTTTGTTTTTCTGACGAATCCTGGAGAAGAAATGGCGACCCTAGGCCTTATTGAATACAAAGACGCGAGTCCGGAAGTGCGGGCCGTTTACGACGACATTATGGCTACACGCAAAACTGACTGGATCAATAATTTCTGGAAGGCTATCGCCCACGATCCGGTGACGCTGAAGCGCACATGGGAAGACATCAAACAGATCATGGGGCCGGGTTCGCTCGATCCGGTGACTAAAGAGATGATTTATCTCGCGGTCAGCGTCAGCAACCAGTGCGATTATTGCATCGCATCGCACACCGTCGGCGCGAAGAACAAGGGCATGACTGATTCGATGTTCAAAGAACTGATGGCTGTGGTCGGAATGGCCAACGAAACCAACCGCCTGGTGGCGGGATACCAGGTCGAAATCGACGAGCAGTTCAAGGTCTAGAAAATCCAAGCACAATTCAGGTGACGCATATGGCGCATGAATTTACTACTTCCTACTTGCGAGACTCGATCTCTCTTTTCCACTACTACAAGACGCTGGCTGAGCGTGCCATGGAGCAGGTGACAGATGAACAACTGCTCGCCACCCAGGATGGGGAGATGAATTCTATCTCGATCATCGTGAAGCATCTTACCGGCAACATGCGGTCGCGATGGATCGACTTCCTTACCAGCGACGGCGAAAAGGCCGACCGCAAGCGCGACACCGAGTTCGAAGATCCGCCGGCAAGCAGGACAGCGCTGATGAAGATGTGGAACGAGGGATGGAGTTGTGTCTTTGCAGCCCTCGAACCTTTGTCCGAGGTAGATCTCGACCGCAAGGTAGAAATACGGGGAGAGCCACACTCGGTGATGCAGGCAATCAATCGCCAGATCGCGCACTACGCCTACCACTGCGGGCAGATCGTGTTTCTTGCGAAGCATCTGCAGGCGGCGCGGTGGACGGCTCTTACCGTTCCGCGAGGAAAGTCGGAACAGTTCAATCAGAGAGTTGCGACCAAAGAAGTCAGCCAGCGTTAGGGATGGTGTGGGACGGACACTCTTGTCCGTCGCTTTTGACTTTGTGGTTTAGGTATTCGCTCTGGGCCGATTGGTGCGGCGTTGGCTCGGCTTGGGCAAGAGCAACATCAAGAGCGAGATCAGGATCACGAGCTAAATCAAGAGCTAATCAAAATCAACACCAACATCAAAGGCGGCGGACAAGAGTGTCCGCCCCACACGGGTCAGTGGCGGGGCGGCTTTTTGGGTTTAGGGAATTTGTGCTCGTGCAGTTTCATGTCTACCTTGCGGCCGCGGAAGGTGACCCCTTCAGCTTCCAGCCGGAAGCGTTGTTCGAAGGCGTAGTCTCCTCTCAACTTGATCGCTCCGCCGGCGCCCAGCACACGCTGCCAGGGCAGTCCTACTGCGCCGCGTAGCGCAGCCACGACTTGCCGCGCGCCGCGGGGAAAACCTGCGGCTTTTGCGACTGCGCCGTAAGTGGAAACTTTGCCGCGAGGAATGCTTCGAATCGCGGCAATAATTTCCTTCTTCATACTTCCACCGGGGGCGGGCAAATTTTCTTCCCGCTTTCCTGTCCCGAAAATAACACACCGTCATTTGAACACGGGTTAAACTAATTTTACTTCGCCGGTTGCTTCCTCTGTCATCCCACCGCTCCACACATCCAAATCCTCGAAGAAGTTTTTAATTCAGGAGGGAAACCATGATACGTGCATTGCGCTTGCTTCCCCTGGCACTGCTGGTGCTAGCGGGAAATGTGTTTAACGTGGGTTGCGGCTCCGACGACAACGCCCGGTTGCGGGTGGTGCATGCTTCCCCGGATGCGCCCAATGTGGATGTGGCGGTTGATGGGAAGACCGTTCTAACCAACGTGCCGTACGGAACGGCATCCGGCTATCTCACCGTGAAATCGGGGGCACGCCAAATTGAAGTCCGCGCGACCGGGACCACTCAGGATGCGATCAACGTGAAGCCCACGCTCGGCGGAAAGAAGGACTACACGGTCCTGGCAGAAGATTTTCTCGCTAATATTGCCGCGAGTGCGCTCACCGACGATAATTCGGCGCCCGACTCGGGCAAGGTCAAAGTGCGGGTCGTGCACGGCTCTCCCAGCGCCGGCGCCGTGGATGTTTATGTGGCCGCACCGGGCACCGACATCAGCACCTTGATGCCCACCATCTCCAATCTGGCTTTCAAAGCAGCGACCGATTATCTGAGCGTGCCTGCGGGGAGCTACGAAGTGTTCGTGACGCCAACCGGTACCAAGACGGTCGCCATCGACACCGGCACAATCAACCTCAGCGCAGGCCAGGTTCGGACCGCGGTGGCTCTGGACGCGCCGGGAGGGGGAGTTCCTCTTTCTGCAATTCTGCTGGCGGACCTCAACTGAGGGGAAGAAGGCTGGAACGGTTCTCACAAGGCGATCCAGCCTATTCGGATCAACCATAGGGAACCGCTCGAGATGATGATCCACAGGATGACGCCCAGCAGCATGGGGCGATGTCCTACCTTCTTTATGGTGGCTACGGAAATGCCGCTGCCGATCAGATAGAGCGTGGCGGTAAGGCCTATTTTTGCGGCGTGCGATAGAAGGCGATAGGCCGGCGCACCGGCGGGCAAGTAGGTGCTGCAGACGGCGGCCAGACAGAACAACCCGATGAACCATGGCCACTGGATTTTTGCGCGCGCGCGCTTGATGAGGGCGGCAACGATTGACATGGGCACGATCCACAAAGCGCGGGCCAGCTTCACCGTGGTTCCGACCGCCAGAGCAACCGCGCCGTACTTTGCGGCGGCGCCTACTACCGAGCTGGTGTCATGGATGGCCAGGGCCGCCCAGAGCCCGAACTGGGTCTGGCTGAGGTGCAGGGCCGCGCCGATGGCCGGAAAAGTCAGCAGGGCGACTGAGTTGAGCACGAAGACCGTGCCGAGCGAGACTGCCATTTGTTCGTCGCTGGCGCCAGTGATGGGGCCAACCGCTGCGATGGCGCTCCCGCCGCAGATTGCGGTTCCAGTTGAGATCAGAAAGGCCGGAGTGCGCTTCATCCGCAATAATGCTCCCAGCCCCATGCCGGCACTCATGGCGAAGGCAATGCCGAGCACGGTGTAGATGAACCCGCTCCGGCCGGCACGGATCACGTCGTGCAGGTTCATGCCGAAGCCAAGCCCTACGACCGACGCCTGCAATAAGTAGCGTGAAAGTTTTTTGGCGCTACCGTCGAATGGATGGGGAAAAGCGAAACCGAAAATAAGTCCCAGGGTGAGGGCCACTGGCGGCGAGACCAGCCCACTCGCCGCCACAGCGAGGCCAAGAAGAAAAACGACTTTCGAAATCATGCTGACGGGAGCCAATTCAGGGGCACAGGGAAAACCAGGTTCCCTCAACTTGCAGCGCGAGCACAGGCTTCACGGCGATGTGCAGATGACAGCTCGCCACAATCACTACGCAGCCTTGCCAAACGACTGCAGCGCTTTCTGCTCGCTGTCATAGACCTCGAACACCGTCAACAGTTTCGTGACCTGTAGCAGGTCTCCAACGCGCTGGGTCAGGTTGGCCAGCTTTATCGCGCCGCCGGCGTTTTGCGCCGTGGTATACAGAGCGACCAGCGTTCCCAGCCCGCCGCTATCGATGTAGCTGATGCCGCCCAAATTCAGGATGATCTGGTTGCTTTCCTTGATCAATTGCTTCAACGCGTCACGAAGCAAGGCCGACTCTTCGCCAAATACAATGCGACCGTTGCAATCCACGATGGTTACGCCGTTCACGGTCCGGGTGTTGAGTTTCAGTTGCATGAGGATCTCCGAGGTTTGGCTTGAGCCAACCCAGCCCAAAAGCCTATTCCTTGCGCGAATTCTTCGCAAGAGGGCATTTGGGCGAAAGGAGATTCTTTCGGGCCAATCCGGTTTGGCGGCTATTCCGCCGGCCGGCTCAGCGCATGTCCCCCGTAGCCAGATGCTTCGCAAGGTCAGCACGAGGACGCGCGAGGGTTAGACTGAGCCGCTACGAAGTCTCCAAATGAAAGACAAGGCATCACGTATAATTAAAACTTCTCTCCGACATGAGCTATCAGGTTTTAGCCCGTAAATACCGTCCCCAGAAATTCGCCGAGGTCATCGGGCAGGAACATGTTACCCAGACCCTGAAGAACGCCCTGGAGCAAGGCCGGACGGCCCATGGCTACATTTTCAGCGGGCATCGCGGGATCGGTAAGACCACCGTCGCGCGCATTCTGGCCATGGCATTGAACTGCCGGTCCTCGGATAAGCCGGTGACGGAACCCTGCGGAGTGTGCGAGTCCTGCACCGAAATACGTGCGGGAAATTCCGTGGACGTAATTGAGATTGACGCTGCCACCAACCGCGGCATTGACGAGATCCGCGAGTTGCGGGAGGCCACACGCTACCGCCCTGCCCGCGATCGCTTCAAGATATACATTCTCGACGAAGCCCACCAGATCACCGATGCGGCCTTTAATGCCCTGCTGAAAACCCTGGAAGAGCCGCCCAGCCATGTTGTCTTCATGCTGGCGACGACGCAACCGGAAGATATTCCCCAGACGATTCGGTCGCGCTGCCAGCATTTCAGTTTTCGCGCGGTTCGCTTTGAGGAAATTCTCAACCAGCTCAAGGACCTTTCTTCGCGAGAGCAGATCGAAGCCGATGATGACGCGCTAGCTTTGCTTGCCGAGGCCGGCGACGGCTCCATGCGCGACGCGCTTTCCATCCTCGATCAGGCCATCGCGTCGTCCACAGGGCGTCTGACGGCGGATCAGGTCAGAAACCTTGTGGGAGCAGCGCCATCGGGAGTGCTCGAGGATGTCATGCAGAGCGTTAACCGCGGATCCAGCGAAGAGGTATTGCGGCTGGTTGACCGGCTGATCGGAGAAGGGCATAGCCCGACCCACTTTGCGCGCCAGATGGTGCGGTTTCTGCGCAACACGATGGTCGCAAAAGTTGCCGGGGGAGACTCTTCCCTGCTGCAGATTTCAAGCGACGAGCGCCAGCGGGTGGCTCGAGTTGCGGAACTGTTCTCCGAGGAAGATTTAACTCGGCATCTGCAAATCATGCTGCGCACCCACGGCGAGCTCGGCTACCGGCAGGAGCAGCGATTCCACCTGGAGTTGGGTTTGCTGAAAATGGCTCACGCCCAGCGTCTGCTACCGATTGAGCAGTTGCTGAGTGAAGCCGGCGTCAGCGTGAGTGCAACGCGCCCGTCCGGCAAGCCGACCGTTGTGCCGGAAATCAGGCGGACTGAAGCGCCGGCCTTGACACGCTCGACCAATGTTTCGCCGTTCGCCGCAGACTCGGCGCGTAAAAGCGGCTCCAAGCCCGAGCTGTCTGCAAACAGCGCCCCACTGGCTGGATCGCAAGGGGGAGGCGGAGCGGCAAGCGTGGTCATGGGATCGGCGGCGCCAGCGGCGGTGTCGGATCCCGCTCCGGAGATGGCGGCAGTGCAGATGTCGCCTGTTCAGATATCGTCGGTTCCGATATCGCCTATTCCGGATTCCCCGGTGCCAACATCCATCTCAGAAATCTCAGCGCCAGAAAAATCCGAAAAGCCGCTGAATTCCCCAACCGCGAATTCAGGCGATGTTCGGGGAGCGGTGCTCGGCGCGCTTGCCGATTCCGGTCAGCGGATGTTGAGCGCCATGCTCGAGTCTGGTGAGTGGCAGTCTGAGGGCAACGAACTGGTTATCAAGGTGGCATCGTCCGCTACAGTGATTGAAATGTCGCTGGGGGCGGACGCCAAGAGGCTGATCGTCGCCACCGCCAGCGGTGTGCTGGGGCGGCCGGTGAGACTGAAAGTTGTCTCCGGCGGCGTAGTGCAAACAACCTCACGCAATTCAACATCGACCAATGGCGGCGGCCGTGGCCGTGCTGAACAGGATCCGGTAGTCGACCGGATGAAGGAAAAATTCGGCGCTGAGATTCGCACAATTATCGATTACAAGCAGAAGCGCTAGCCCTCAAACAGCGCGTTACGCGCCCGAGCATCACCACAGAAAGGTCTGAGGATACGAAATGGGCGGATTCAACATGCAGGAACTGGTGTCGCAGGCGAAGCGGCAGTACGAGACATTGCAGAAGAAAATGGAGGAAACCGTGGTAGAAGGCTCCTCCGGGGGCGGCACGGTTACGGTCAAGATGGATGGGCGCAAGCAGGTCTTGAGCATCAAGATCGATCCTGAAGCGGTGAAGGCGGAAGACCTCGAGATGTTGCAGGATCTGATCACGGCTGCCATCAACGGTGCCGGCCATAAGGTGGACGAGGCCATGAAGTCGACCATGGGCGGAATGCTGGGAGGGATGGGGATCCCAGGGCTCTAGGGAATTGGGGAATTTGGTAATTGAGTAATTGAGTGATTTAAAAGCGACTTCCCCTGATTCGATTCTTCAATTAGACAATTACGCAATTTCTCAATTACTCAATCTTTACTTAATCTTCCTATGTCTAAATTCGCAGAGCCGATGACGCGGCTGATCGATGAACTCAAGAAGCTGCCCGGCATTGGCAGCAAGACGGCGCAGCGCCTCGCCTTTCACATCCTGCGTTCTCCCGATGACGACGCCGACGCCCTAGCCGCTGCGGTTCGCGATGTGAAGGCCAACCTTCGCCTCTGCTCCATCTGCAACAACATCACTGATGTCGATCCCTGCGTGTACTGCAGCAGCCCCACCCGCAACCTGAGGCTGGTGTGTGTGGTGGAAGAACCAACCAATATCGCCTCCATCGAAAAGACCAAGCACTTTAACGGCGTCTACCACGTTCTGCATGGATTGCTTTCGCCGTTGCACGGAGTGGGGCCGGATCAGTTGCGTATTTCCAACCTGATGAGGCGGGTCGACGATGGCCAGGTGGATGAGGTGATCCTCGCGACAAATCCCACGGTTGAGGGCGAGGCCACGGCAACCTATCTTTCCGGGCAACTGCGGCGCGTTGGGCTCAAAGTAACGCGCATTGCGATGGGAATCCCTGTCGGCAGCGACATCGAATACGCCGACGAGATCACTATGCTTAAGGCTATGGAAGGCCGTCGCGAGTTGTAACTGTCAGTCGCGGTTCCCATGGTTGGGAAAATAGTTTCCCTCGCGCCCTTCCAGGGCGATCAGTGCCCACCACACCCCTTCGCCTTCAGGTCCATTAAAACCATATATATCAAATGTTTAGCTGTTATTACGAAAGTTGGAGATGAGCTTAAGATTGGCACGGGGCTTGCACTAGGTGATGGCACATGTCATACCCGTCTCCGTCTCCGATGATTTCAGAACTGGCACGAGGCAGGTTGTAATAATTCCGGTCAAACTGGCCGGACAGCCTTATCGCCAGCTCGCGCCGCGTCGTGATGTGACCGCATCTCAACTCGTCGCTCTTAGAAACCGGGCCAACCAGCCCGGTTTTCTTTTTGGGTTGGAATTGATCGGAACCAGATCATCGGAACCAGATCAAAGAAACCACATCAAAGATCGGAACTCTCGAGGGCTGAGGCCGGCGTTTCGGCGATGCCATTGCAATTGCCATTGGCATTGGCATTGGCATTATCCAGGAAATAATTGCGCTCTTCCTGGGTCGCCTCCATGCCGGTGGGGACAATACCGCCGTTGTACTGCTGCATACGGTTTTTCCACTTGAGAAAGTCGGTGATGGTTTGAGGCTCGATGCGAATTTCTACGCGACGCAGACTGGCCAGCAGCAGGTTCATCTCATAGGCCTGCCCGGCGGGGGTGCGGAGGTCGCGCGCCGAACGGCGGAGCAATTCAACTTTTCGTTTGTGTATTTCGAGCAGTCCCCAACCGGGCGGCAATTCTTTGATTTGGATCAGACCCCTGGGCGCCAGATAGAAGCGTTCACAGCCAAGTCCAAGATCGGGCTTCTGACGGAATGGCTTGTCACGGTCAGCCAGAAAATCTGCGCGCGAGATTTTGCATTCAACCAGCACAGAATGCGAGGCACGCTTCCATCCAATGGCATCCGGCATTTCCCCGCTGACGCAGGCCTGTTCGGAGAGAATCACGCCGCAGCGGTATCCTCGCAGCCATCCCACGGCGTATTCCACAAGTTCCGAGTGAGTCATGGTGTATCTGTACTTGGTCGTCGGAGAAGATGGAAGTGACTGAGTAGTTTCTGCTGATAGTGCTCGCTGCTGGCTTCTAGCTTCTAGCTACTGGCTGCTCGCTTCTAACCTCTAGCCGCTATTTTCAGGTTCGAAGCTACCTGGCCGCCTTTTCGGCCAACCCTTTTTGTTCTCAGCGCCTTCATTGGCGTTACGATTACTGGGCGTTTATAAACTGTTTCCATCAAGTGTCGGCCTGCTGCGATCGTTTCCGAAATGTCGTCACGCGGGCTATAGCCTTCGGCGGCGATCACCAGGAATCCGTTTTCGCCATTCACCCGAAGCCGCCCGATACGCCCGTCGCGCGACGCGTCGAAGGCGTTGGCCAAGCGAAGAATCGCCACCAGCCTCAACAATTCTGCGCGTTGAGCGGCGGAAAGATTCCCGAAGGTTTCCTGGCCGGTGCCGGGCAAGGCTCCGCGATGGTATCGGGCCACGATGCTAGTTGCGAGGAGATTCTGTCGAGGCCAGCCCAATGGCGGCGTCAGGTTCCGAATCATCCGGTAGGAAGTTTTGTGGTGCCCCTTCTCGACTTTCGCACGACCCACATCTTCCAGCAAGGCAGCCATTTCCAGGATGGCGCGGTCACGAGGATTACTTCCCGGAAGCTTGCCGCTGGTTTCCAACCCGTCATAGAGTTGAAGCGCGAACCTGGAAACGCGCAAAGAATGCCTGAAATCCGGGTCGAGCAAGGAGCCCCAGAGCTTCAATCTCAACAGCGCGGCCGACTCGATTTCTTTTCGTTTGGGGAGTTCGGCCCGCCATAGCTGCCATAGTGAATCCTTGCCGGCTGTCTTTTCCATGTAGAGCTCAATTCTTTTCGTGCGCTCTTTTTGGATTCGCTCCTGCCAGTGTGCGTGCGATTCGGCGTCGGGGAAAGCGTTCGCCTGCGTGGCCATTGAACACAGAACGTCAAGATCGTGGACGTCGCCGAGAAGATCCTGCAGGTGCTTCAGATCGTCGCTCCACGCGGCATGCTGCAGAGGCAGGAAGTTTTCCACAATGTAGCGGAAGCGCTTGATGGTGATGCGCAGCCGGTGGAATCCCGCAGGAGAAGGCTTGCGCATGCTCTGGCGATGACGACGGTAGGCGTCTGTCCAGCGCTCCAGCGCGAGATGCCGGAAGAGCAAGCTTCCGGGCCGCCAGCGAGCCATTCGCCGCGGCAGTGACCTGCTCCATCGCTCCCACTGCTTACGGTCAAACTCCTGAAGCGCCAGTAGGGCATCCTGTTGATGCTGGTTCTCGAAACTGCCGATAAACTGCAAGAGGGTTCCGGTAACCGGATCGCCTGGGCGATCCAGTTGGTGGATCCAGTCCTGCATTACGTGGACGTCGCGTAATTCGCCGAGCTTGCGGAAGAGCCGTTTTCCGGCTCTTTTCATATCTCTCCACGCAGGGTCGGGATCGATCGCACGCACTCCGTCGGCGATGGAGCAGCAGCGGCGCAAGGCGACCCTCAAATCGTGCACGGGATCAGGCTGAAAAGCTACGAGAGCCCGGTCGCACTCCTCAAGAACCCGTTTCATCCAGAATGCCAGGCTTGATTTCTGCTTTTTTGCCTGTATTTTCGGTAAATGTCGGGTGGCCAAAAGCTTTATTACCTCCGTAATGTGCATCTTCTCATGGTTCGCATTACCCTTGGCGGGTAACGGGAATTTACAGGAGTCACGTTATCATCACGGCCGACACAAACAAGAGCACTCGAATCGCCTCCGCGCGGGCGTTCGTCCACAGTCTGAACATACTGGTGAAGTACGTTCGGCTCTATGGCCTGGACCACAAGCGAACCGAAGGCCAGTTCACCGTTACCTGGAATGAACTGCAGGAAGGCCTTCCCAAGGGAGCCGATGGCTCCTTCCTTCTGGGAGTTTCCGAAAACAAACTTCTGCTGGATGGCACACCGCTCGAAACCGGGCAGGCAGAACGCAGCTTCGCGCAGCTGCTGACCACCGCAGGTCTGGCCAGTATTCATTTTTCCAACCAGGTCACCAAGGACGAGTTCGTACACCTGGTACGCGCCTTCGCTCTCGGCGGGTCCAGGGCGCAGGACGTTGTTCGGGAAATCAAGAGCACTTTCGGAGACAGCAAGAGCGCATCGATTCGAATCAACGAAGTCCGATTTGTAGCCGCCGATCCTTCTACCGGCGAGATCAGCATCGCGGCTCAGATCGCGGCTCAGACTCTCGGGCCAGAATTCAAGCAATGGCTTAACGATCCACAGAAATTGCTGCAACTGATTGCTGCGGCCGAGGGCGCGAAGAGTGGCGCTCCTGGCGACGCTCCTGGCACGGTTCCAGTGGGCAGCGTACCGAATGTTCGTGGCACCAACGGCGAAGTAAATGCAGCGGGAGGCGGGGCCTGGGCGGGCGGAGTTGTGCCCTTGCAGGAAGAAGAAGTGATTCAGACCATCCGCCTGCTGACCAGGTTTGGAGAGGTCGGCGGCGATTCGAACGCGGATACGTCGCAGCTGCAACAAGAACTGTCCACCGTCGACCCCAATACCAGGGTCAACCTTCAACAGTTGCTGGGTTCGCTGGCGGCGCAAGCCACGACCGAACAGGCTGACAACACGCCTTTGCTCATGAAAGCGGCCGAGCACATGGCCATTCGTTTTGCCCTGGAGCGTTTCCAGAAGGGCGAAGTGAAGGTCAATGCCGTGCACCAGATGATGGAGCACATGAGCCGGCAGATGGACACCCTGCGCCAGATTCTGAAGCTGCAGGAAGACAAGATGAGCAAGGCCGGCATCCTGGTGGAGTCGCACGCCGACATCCTGGACCGGATGTTCTGGGCGGAAGTGCCGGAAGCGGGCAAGAAGAGCGTACTGCTATCGCATGAAGCACCCTGCGTGCCGCCGCGCAACGTGCGCCAATTCGTTGAAGTCCTTTTGGAACGTGGTGACAAGGAAACCTCGTCAGCCATTCTTCAAAATTATCTGAACTGTCTGGACGCCAAGGAAGTCGATACGCGCCGGAAGATCGCTACCGGCGTGAGCCAGCTTGCCGACCTGTTCGCCGCCTCCGGCGGAGAGCTGATGGCGCACTCGGTACGAAAGCTCGGCGAAGCGATCGGACAGGAATCCGACTCTGAAATGCAAAGCCTTCTGGGCGCGGCGTTTGTCCGCCTTAGCACGGAAGCCAGCGAACACCAGCAGTTTGGCGCGTTGAACGAAATCTGTATCGCGATGGAAAGCATTGCCCGGCAACGGCCAGTGCTGGCGACCGATCTACGCCCGCGTATCGGCGTGGAAAATCGCCTTCCGGAATTCATTGAAGAAGCCATGCAGCTGCCGCAGCTTCCGGCGGATTTGCTGCAGGTTCTGCGCCGCACCTCACAGGCCGCGGTGGAACATTTGGCTGACCGGTTCTTCCGCTGCATGCGCCGTGAGGAGTGCGACCGGATCGTGGATATTGTGAAAGAGCTGGGAACACCCGCCCAGGAACAGATCCGCGAAATGCTACGCACTGGACAACCGCGCCAGGGTGCTTCAGTCGTGGGTTTGCTGAGCCGCCTGGATGTGCCGACGCTTTTGGAGCTTTTACCGGTACGGCTGCCCGAATGGAATCGCTTCTATCACGACGTGGTGGTCCGCCAGGTAGCATACGGCGCGGCTCACGATCGTGGACGGTCTTTGCTCGAATTGTTGGAGATTCTGGATTCGCAAGTTCTGCCCCAGGCGATCGACGAGATCGGCATGAGCGGAGATCGCACCGCCGTTCCACCGCTGGTCGTGATGGCGGAAGCGGGCGAAGCTCAGGGACGTTCGCCATTGCTGCAGCTGAAAGCGGTAGAGTCGCTCGGCCGGCTTCGCGAGAATGATGCCGTGCCGGTGCTGCGCAGCCTGCTGGAAGCAAAAAAGATGTGGAGATTCACCAGCCATCGCGAGCTGAGAATCGCAGCCGCGCAGGCGCTGGTAAAGATCGACCCGCGCTACGGCAGCCAGATCATGGCGGAGAGCGGACTGGAACCCGGAGAGCTGGCCATCGCTCCTCTGGACGCGGCGCCCGCCTGCCCTTGGGTACGGCAACGGCGCTATGAGCGGATCGTCCTGAGAAAGACATTGTCTGCCACCATCAGCAGTTCGTGGGGCAAGTCGAACATCATCATTCGTGAACTGAGCCTGGGCGGCGGCATGGGCACGAAGGAAGATAATCTTCGCGTCGGCTCGGAAGCTAACATCGACATCAATGCCGGCGTCCGCCGTGTACGCGGGCAAGTGCTACTGCGCCGCGCCCGTGTAAATGAAATTGGATTCGAGATCGTGAACACCGACCTGGAGAGCCGCTACCGCCTGCGTCGCATCTTGATGGATTCTCTGGACAACTCGTCCGGAACAATCGAAGGTGAATGGGACGGACGGCGCAAGGGGTAGGTTAAAATTTAGTATTCAAAAAAGGCCTCTGCGCGAGCAGAGGCCTTTTGATTGTTCGAAACCGCCTTACTTTACCTTGGCGAAAATGATGACCAGGGTGTAAAGGGCTAACGACTCGATCAGAGCCAAACCAAGAATGAGCGCGAACTGGATACCGGAACGCGCCGCTGGATTACGACCCAGCGCCTCGGCAGCAGCGGCTGTCGCTCTGCCTTGGGCTAGCCCGCAAACCGCGGAAGCGATCGCCATCGAGAAACCTGCTGCGATAGCGACCCAGTTGACCCCACCGGCGGCTTCCCCGCCCTGCGCGAACACCGGCATCGCCAGGAACATAAAGGCCAGCGCCATGAACAAATAACTCAGCAATCTAAGCATTGTGTCTCTCCCTCGTATGAATTCCCGCCAGTGGGTGGTTGACGTCATTCTCTGCTGGAAGACGCCCTCACGCTGAACGGTCCGATCTACAGATTTAGTTTCCAGTTTCTAGTTTCCAGTTTCTGGTGAGATGTCTGGCACTGGGAACCTGAAACTCGAAACTGAAACTCAGTGCTCCTCAGCCACCGCGCCTGACAAATACACCATCGTCAGCAGGACAAAAATGTAGGTCTGCAGCAGCGAAACTCCAAGGTGAAGCCCGAGAAAAAGGATGGGAACGCCGATCGGTACCAGGGAGAAAAACACCCAGGTCACCATGTCGCCGGCAAACATGTTGGCGTACAGGCGCACCGTGAGCGAAAGCATGCGCGCCAGATGGCTGATAATCTCAATCGGGATCATGATGATTGCCAGCCACCACATCGGACCCATGAAGTGCTTCAGGTAAGCGATCCCGTGCTGTCTGAAGCCCTGGCTCTGGTAATAAACAAACGCGCAAATGGCGCATCCGAGCGGCACAACGGTTACTGCGGTCGGCGATTCGAAGCCCGGAATCAATCCCAACAAGTTGGAAATCAGAATGAAAAACGTCAGGGTCATCAGGAAGGGCGTGTAGCGTTCGCTGTGATGACCAATAATCTCCTGACTTTGCCCTTCGACGAAACCGTGAGCCCCCTCGAAAACGTGCTGTAATCCGCCCGGATTGTCGACGGACAGCCGGCTGCGCACCAAGGCAAAAACCGCAACCAGAAAGAGGAACACCAGCAACTGCATGGCGACAGCATTGGATATGGGCGCCTGGGGATATTCAGGATGAATGTGGAGTGCCTGCAGCAGCCCGGTAACCGGGCCGGCGAAGAGGTGATTCAGTATCTCGGTAAACCACAGTTGTTCAGGCATGAATCTGGATTAGCTGCTGGATCTTGGTTTCTGGTTTCTGGTTTCTAGCTTCTCGCTACTGGCTTCTAGCTTCTGGCTTCTCGTTTTGGGATTCAAGCCAGGAGCGAGCAGCTAGTAGCCAGAAGCCAATTTTTGAATCAGATACCGCGCGCCAGAGCGACCCAACCCTCATAGGCGGCTTCGCACGCGATGGCCGCTACGGGCAGGAACAGGCCTGCAAAGAGCCCGTAAAGACTCGCGGGAGAAACTGTGAATATAACATAGGCTCCGAGGGCCATCAAAACGTAGCGAAGCAAGAAGCGCAACACCATCCCCGCACTGGATGGCGGCGGTCCGGCCTCGCCATCAGTAGTTTCAGTGGCACGATCGGCCAACGCGGCGACCACCTTCTTGAGCCAGTGAAAATTCAGATACGCAACCGCGCAGCCGCAAATAAAGCCCAACGCCACACGCCATCCATATTTCCACCACGCTGCCCCGCTTGCGACGACTGCGAGGACGATCATCAGACGTGTGATCCGAGCGAGGGCACCGGCGTAGAAGGCTTCGCCGGCGGCCAGCATCGTCAACGGCTCGTCTGCTGTCATTTGGAATCCGCGGAGAGCGCCGCTCGAATGAGTTCGACAAAGCCAGCGACAATCCCCAATATCAGTCCCGCCAGGTAGAGCCAGGTAGTGTGCAGCCAACGGTCCAGGGCTGCGCCGACTAACCACCCCGCAACGGTTGCCGCAGGAAAGACAAATGCCAACTGGCTGTACTTGGCGATCTGAACCCAGCTGTTTCTATTCCCGGACTTGTCGTTAGACCTGTCATCCTCGGGAAGATCGTTCCCAGCTTTGTAGTTCTTGGCTGACATGAAGAAGGACTTTTGTAGAGACGTAGTTCGCTACGTCTGGATGGCGGCATACAGCGTAGCAAGTGTACTCTCCACGCCCTACCGTATCAGATCGGCGACTGGCGTGGCCTGGACGATACCCAGCGACCAGTTCACCACACGGATGAACTGTTCGGGGAAGATACCGATATAAACCGTCGCGAACGCCGTCACCCCGAGCGCTACCCGCATGCCGGCGCTGATCGGGAGCGGCGTCTTGTCCAAGGCTTCGCGCATGAACATCTGGTTAGCGATACGCATGTAGTAGTAGAGCCCGAACACGGCGTACAGCACTGCCAGCGACGCCAGCACGTAGTGACCGCTCTCGATCAGGCTCAGGAAAATGAAATATTTTCCGTAAAAACCTGCCAGGGGCGGAATCCCAGCCAGAGACAGCAGGTAGATGAGCATCAGGACGGCTTCGGTCGGAGCGCGGAAATAAAGGCCGGCCAGGTCGTCCAGTTCATCGCCAATCACGTTGCGCTGACGCAGCGAGGCGATCACCGCAAACGCGCCAAGATTCATGAACGTATAGACCAGCAAGTACAAAAGAATGCCCTTGAAGCCGTCAAAGAACGCCGGCGCCGGGTAATTTACCGAAGCCAAAGCGATCAGGCCCAGCAACATATAGCCGACATGCGCGATCGATGAATAGGCCAGCAAGCGCTTGACGTTGGTCTGGGTGAGAGCGGCCAGATTGGCTCCGGTCATGGTCGCGATGGCAACGAAAATCAGCAGCGGAATGTAGACGGTGCGAAGCGGATACAGTCCCCAGATGAAAATCCGCAAGAGCATCGCCCAGGCCGCGGCCTTCACAGCCACCGACATGAAGCCGGTAACGGTGGTCGGCGCACCTTCGTAGGCATCTGGCAGCCACTGGTGAAAGGGGATGGCGGCAATCTTGAAAAATAGTCCAGTCGCAGTGGTCAGCAACGCGATCACGGCAACCGCGTCGATGTGATCCTGATGAGCCGCAGCCAGGCTGACCAGTCCGCTTCTGATCCCCAGCAGGCTGGTGCTGCCGGTCAGTCCATAAAACAGGGAAAGTCCGTAGGCGAATATGCCGGAGGAGAATGCGCCCAGCAGCAAATATTTCAGCGCGGCTTCATTCGACCGGCGATCACCCCGGAGAAATCCCACCAGCACGTACGTCGAGATCGCCATCAATTCGAGGCCGATGAAGATCAGTACGACATCGAAACCGGCGGCCATGCACATCATGCCGACCACGGAGAACAATATCAACGAGTAGAATTCGCCGTGATTTTCGTGCTCGATCTCGAGATAGCGCACCGACATCAGAATGGAGATTGCGGCACTGGCAAGAAACAGGTACGAGAAATAAATGGTGAAGTGGTCAACCACCAGCGAGTTTAAGAAAGCTGACTCACCGGGAACTCCGCTTCTGGCAAGCCAGGCCTGGATCCGCTCCACTCCATAGGCGGAGAACCCAATGCCGATCAGAGCGGTCAGTGGATTCATCCACTTCCATTCGGCGGGCAACAACAAGTCTCCCAGCAGGATGCCCAACGCGAACAGCGTGAGCAGCAGGATGGGCAGCGACATCAGATAGTCAACCGCGCCGAAGCTCGTTGACAGGTTGCCGAACACTTATTTGGTCCCTTTCGGCTGAATGGCAGCCAGTTGCAGCGCAGCGTCAGATCGGGCCTTTTTACTTACAGTCTGGTCACTTGCAGTCTGCTCACTGGCAGTCTGGTTCAGGGCATTCACTGGTTGCACGCCGGGATAGTTTCTTCCCCGCACGCTATAGACGATCTGATTCACCGGCTGTTCCAGAATCTGGAAAAAAGGTCTGGGATAGAGACCAATCCAGAACGCCACAATGACCAGCGGCACGAAAGTCAGCAATTCGCGGGGCGTTAGGTCCGTCAGCTTTTCATTCTTGGGATTGGTGACGGTTCCGAAGAAGACTCTCTGGTAGAGCCACAACAGGTATGCGGCCGCCAGAATCACTCCGGGGACCGCCCATGCCGCCCACTTCCAGTTTTCCATGAAGGTGCCCTGCAGGATGGTGAACTCGCCGACAAATCCATTCAGCAGCGGGAGACCCATGGATGACAGGAACATGATCATGGTGATGGTGGCGTACACCGGCATCACGTTGGAGATGCCGCCGTATTCGGAAATCTCACGCGTATGCCGCCGCTCATACAGAATGCCGACAATAAGGAACAGTGCGCCGGTTGAGATGCCGTGATTAATCTGCTGCAGTACCGATCCGCTCAACCCGGCGGGGTTCAGCGCGAATATGCCCAGAGTGCAGAAGCCGAGGTGGCTGACCGAAGAGTAGGCGACCAGCTTCTTCATGTCCTTCTGCACCAGCGAAACCAGCGCGCCGTAGATGATCCCGACGATGGAAAGGAAAATCATCCAGCCGCGGACTTTAGGATGCATCACCACGTCTGGGAAAAACGGCAAGGCGAAGCGTACGAAGCCGTAAGTCCCCATCTTCAGGAGAACGCCGGCCAGGATGACCGATCCCGCCGTCGGCGCCTCTACGTGGGCGTCCGGAAGCCAGGTGTGAAAAGGAAACATCGGGACTTTGATGGCGAACGCCAGGAAAAATGCCAGAAACAGCAGGATTGCAAATGTCGAACCATACGCCGGATCGTGAAAGATAAGCGGCGCGGTCTTGTACAGAGCCTGAATACTGAACGTGTACTGCCCGGTCTGATGGAAATTGTAGAAGTAGAGAAACAGGACGGAAAGCAGCATCAGCACCGAGCCGATCAATGTATAGAGGAAAAACTTGATGGCGGCATAGAGTTTTCGCGGGCCGCCCCAGATTCCGATCAGAAGGTACATGGGTACCAGCATGGCTTCCCAGAACACGAAGAACAGGAAGAAATCCAGCGCCATGAAGACGCCCAGCATGCCGGTCTGCAAAACCAGAAACCAGATGTAGTACTCCTTTACACGATTCTCAATCGCAGTCCACGAGGACAGAATCGAAATCCAACCCAGCAGGGTGGTCAGCATGATCAGCAGGAACGAAATGCCGTCGATGCCCAGTACGTAGCCGGCGCCGATCGAGGGAATCCAGTTGTTGGCTGAGCCTTCCATGAACTTGAAGCCGGGCTCGAAGCGCTGCACCCAGAACCAGGGAACCAGCGGGATGGACACCAGCAGCCCAGCCAGAGCAAAAATGTTGGCGATCCAGCGGATGGCGTCTTTCTGCTCTTTCGGGACAAAAATGAGCAGCAGCGCGCCCGCCAGCGGCGTGAACAGAATGATCGAGAGAATGTGATTATGCATAAATGCAGTCGTCGGTCGTCAGCCTTCTGTCAGCAACCCTGCTTGTCAGCGCACTGCGTAATAGAAAACGAATCCTACCAGCCCGATGACCATCACCAGCGCGTACCACTGCACCAGGCCCCACTGCAGTCCACGCGCGAGGTAGGAAAGCGGATATTGCGCGACAATAGCTGGTCCGTTCACCAGAAGTCCGTCAATGATCCACTTATCCCACCAACTGGAAACTTTGCCACTCAGGCGGGTCATCCACCCGGCGGCGTTGACGGTGCCGTCGATCACGTGGGAATCGAACCATGAGGAGGCCTCGCCCAATCCCATGACGCCAAGCCGCACATCTCCAACTTTGCGGCGGCCGGTGAAGGCGAAGTCGTAGCCTTCATCCACGTAATATTTGTTCAACAAGAGATCGTAAACAGGCTCAGATTTGACCGCGATCGGCTCCGCGTAGCCTTTTCCGGCGTCGCGATAGTACTTCCATGCCATTCCGAATCCAGCCGCGGCCGCGCCGATGGAAAAGAGCATGAGGAAATATTCAACCGGGCTGGTATGTTCCTCTTCCTTCTTTGCGTCGGCAAGCTGCTTCGATTCCCCTTCGGCCTGGAATACGGGAGCTTCGCGGGCAAACACCGGCTCCAGAAATTTCTCGAAGCGATTCGAACCGCCCAGGCTATGGGGCCATCCCAGCCACCCAGCGCTCACCGCGCAAAGCGCAAGAATAATCAGAGGCAGGGTCATCGACTTGGGGGATTCGTGGATGTGATGTTCGACCTCGTGACTCATCCGCGGCTTGCCGTGGAAGGTGAGGAACATCAGCCGGAACATGTAGAAAGCTGTCATCAAAGCGGTGGCGTATCCGACGAACCATAGCCAGCGGTAAGCGCCGCCTTCCGAAGCCCAGGCCTGCCAGAGGATTTCGTCCTTGGAGAAAAATCCGGCGAACGGCGGGATTCCAGCGATCGCAAATGTCGCAATGAACATGGTCCAGTGCGTGATTGGAATTCGCCGGTGCAAGTCTCCCATATTGCGCATGTCCTGCTCACCACTCATGGCGTGAATCACCGATCCTGAGCCAAGGAAAAGGAGGGCCTTGAAGAAGGCGTGGGTGAAGACGTGAAACACGCCGGCAGCGAACGCCCCGACGCCTAGCGCGAGGAACATGTATCCCAGCTGCGAGACCGTGGAGTAGGCCAGGACGCGCTTGATATCGTTCTGTACCAGTCCGATGGAAGCGGCGAAAATCGCGGTTAACGCACCCACGATTGCCACCGTCTTCATCGAGGTTGGCGCCAGCACAAACAGGGCGTTCGACCGCGCCACCATATACACGCCAGCAGTGACCATGGTTGCGGCGTGGATCAGCGCCGATACCGGGGTTGGGCCTTCCATCGCGTCCGGCAGCCAGACATAGAGAGGGATCTGCGCCGATTTGCCGCAGGCGCCGACAAACAGCAGTAAAGTAGCGGCCGTGATGACCGAATCCCCGATTGCGAAATGGCCGCTGCGGGCGAGGTGGGTGACTTCGGTGAAACGCACCGAGCCAAAGTACCAAACGATAGTGAACATGCCCAGCAGGAAACCCGCATCACCGATGCGATTCACGATGAAAGCTTTGTTGGCGGCGGTGCTCGCCGATTTGCGATGGAAATAGAATCCAATGAGCAGATACGAACACAAGCCCACGCCTTCCCAGCCCACAAACATCAACGCGTAATTATTCCCCAGGATCAGCGTCAACATGGAAAACATGAACAGGTTGAGGTATCCGAAGAATCGGTAGTACCCGCCCTCGTGCGCCATATACCCAGTGGAATAAATATGGATGAGCGTGCCCACGCCGGTTACGAACAAGAGCCATATGCTGGAGAGCGGATCAAGCAGAAAGCCGGCGTCGGCCTGGAATGCCGCCGTGGTGCCGTCGCGCTTGACGTAATTCATGTGGCCGGTATCGGTGCCGAGCCAGGTGTAAACGATCTTCTCGAAAGGCTTGCCGGGATTGTCGTGGGCGTAGTTCGTGTACTGCCACACCGCGACGCAGGAAAAGACAAAAGCCAAAGCCACCGCGCCGACACAAACTGCATTGACCGTCGCCTTCCTCAACCTGCGGCCGAAAAAGAACATGATGGCCGCGCCAAGGGCGGGAAACAGCGGGACGAGCCAGATGTATTCGAGAAACATAAATTAGTCGTCGGTCGTCAGTCTTCGGTCGTCAGCTTTTTAGCATTCAGCACTCAGCATTCAGCATTCAGCCAGCCATCGTTCTTCTGCGCGTTCCGCAAAAGCCCTAGGGGCTGAATGCTGAGTGCCAAGCGCTGAATGCTGTTTTTCTACCATTTCAATAAATCGATTTCGTCCACATTGACTGTCTCTTTGTTTCTGAAAAAGGCGATCAGGATTCCCAGTCCCACTGCTGCTTCGGCGGCTGCGTCGGTGATTACGAATATCGCAAAGACCTGTCCGTGCAAACCCCATATACGCGAGAACGCCACCAGGTTCAGGTTCACCGCATTCAGGATCAACTCGATCGACATGAGTACGATAACCACGTTGCGGCGAGTCAACACCCCGACCACGCCCAGGACAAACAGCGCAGCGGCGACGACAAGATAATGAATTGTGCCGATGGGAGTCATGTTTTAGCTTCTAGCTTCTAGCTTCTAGCTTCTAGCTGCTGGCTTCTGCTTTCGTGGTGCTGGCCAGGAGCTAGAAGCAGCTTCTCAAATTCTCTTTTTCGCCATCACTACCGCCCCGATTACAGCCACCAGCAACAACAAAGAGGCGATTTCGAAGGCGAACATGTAATTGCCATACAGCAGGAGAGCCACCTGCTGGGTGTTGGACTGCTCCGGCATTTGAATTGCCCGATCCGGAAACAGGCTCCTGCCCTTGATAAAAACAAATACAAATAGCGCACCAAGCGCAATCGCAGCAGCCAAGCCCACCAGCCACTGCTTGTTGAACTGTTCTTCCTTTTGGGACTTCTCGATGTTCACCAGCATGATCACGAACAGGAACAGCACCATAATGCCGCCCGCGTAAAGAATGATCTGTACGCCGGCAACGAAAGGCGCGTACAGCATCAGATAAAGAGCGGCCTGTCCAAGCAATGAAACGATCAGTGCCAGCGCCGAGTGCACCGGGTTCTTGCGCGTGATCACCAGCAAGCCGCTGATCACGGTCAGCGCGGACAGGAAGTAAAAGAAAAATGTTGTCGCTACCGGAGCCATGTCAGAACCACACTCCCGCAATCGCCGTCAGAATCAAAACACCAATTCCCAGCGGCAGCAGTATCTTCCATCCCACCTTCATCAACTGGTCAAATCTGTAACGCGGGAAAGTGCCGCGATACCAAATGTACATATACATCGAGAACGCTACCTTCAGACTGAACCAAAAAATGTCCTGAACGCGGTCGCGCACAGAGGGGACAAACAACGCCACTCCTATTAAAGCCAGCACCGCTCCGAAGCCGCCCAGTCCGATGGTCTGGATCTTGAAATACGGGTGCTTTGGCATACGGGCGGTGCTATAGAACGTGATGGCCGCAAGGAACAGGAAAGTCAGCCCGGGGATCAGGGAGAACACCAGGTCCCAGGTTTCACCGGTCAGAGCATTGGGGAACGGCCGCATCCATCCCCCTAACCACAAGGTCACGGCGATTGATGAGACTGCAATCATGGCGGAGTATTCAGCCAGGAAGAACAGTGACCAGCGGAAGCCGCTGTATTCTGTGTGAAAGCCCGCGGTCAGCTCGGATTCGGCTTCAGGCAAGTCGAACGGGGCGCGGTTGGTCTCGGCCACCATGGCAATCGCAAAAATAAAGAACGCGATCAGCCCCAGGGGGAAGAATTTGAATATGAACCAGACATGCTGCGCCTGTTGCGCCTGCACGATTCCGATCATGCTCAGGGTGCCGATGCCTTCCTTATTAAGGCTGGTCATCAGGACGGCGGAAATCACCGCCAGGCCCATCGCAATCTCATACGAAACCATTTGCGCGCTGGAGCGCAGCGCACCCATCAGCGGGTAGTGGGAGTTCGACGCCCATCCCGCCATCACCACCCCAAGTACGCTCAATGACGAGACACCAAGCATAAACAGCACGCCGATATTCATATCGGTCACAGCGTGGGTTGGCCCGAACGGAACCACAATAAAGACGGTGAAGGCGGTGATTACGACAATGAGCGGCGCCACCCAGAACACGAACGGGTCGGCCTCCGCCGGCATGATGTCTTCTTTAATAAGAAGCTTCAGGGCGTCAGCAATCGGTTGCAGCAAGCCATGGGGGCCGACTCTCATCGGACCCAGGCGAACCTGCATGTGAGCGAGAATCTTGCGCTCCAGCCAGTTCATGGCGATCACAGCCACGGACAGGCCGAGAAAGATCAGAACGATGTATACGAACGCCCAGAACATATTGCCGGCCGAACCCGGCGTGGTATCGCTCTTGAGGTATGAGGTGATGTACTCGAGCATCAGCGATCCACCTCGCCCAGCACGATATCAAGGGTTCCAATGACGGCGATAACGTCGGCTACCAGTGCACCGCGCACCATCATGTCGAGCGCCTGCAGGTTTACAAATGATGGCGGCCGCACCCGTACCCGATAAGGCTGGGTCGAACCGTCGCTGACAATGAAGTATCCCAATTCGCCTTTAGGAGCTTCGATCGAGTGGTAGATCTCGCCGACCGGCGGCTTCATGACTTTGGCGACCTTCGCCATGATGGGGCCACTAGGGATCTTGCCGACGGCCTGATCGATGATGCGCAGCGACTGCCGCATCTCCTGCATACGCACCATGTACCGGTCGAAGGTATCGCCGTTGTGTCCGATCGGGATTTCGAAATCAAAGTCTGCGTAAGCGGCATAGGGCTGGGCCTTGCGGAGATCCCAGGGGACACCGCTGGCGCGAAGCACCGGCCCGGTCACCCCGAGGGCGATGCACTCCTTAGCAGTAATTTTTCCGACGTCTTTAGTCCGCTCTACCCAGATTCGGTTAGTGGTCAGAAGCTCTTCGTACTCGTCAATCTTGGGAGCCACAAAATCGAGGAATTTCTTCACCTCGCGCTCAAAGCCTTCGTAGGTCTCGTAGGAGCAGCCGCCGATGCGGAAGGCGTGGGTAGTCAGGCGGGCGCCACAGTACTTCTCAAAAATCTTGAGAATCTCTTCCCGGTCACGAAACGTGTAAAAAAGCGGCGTGATGGCGCCGATGTCGAGGGCGTGTGTACCCAGCCACAACATGTGACTGGCCAGGCGGTTCAGCTCGGTGAGAATCACGCGAATGTACTGGGCCCGGCGCGGAGCCTCTATATTGAGCAGCTTTTCAACTGCTTCGCAGTAGCCCAAGCCATTTGAAACCGCCGCCACATAATCCATGCGATCCACGTAGGGATTGAACATGGTGTAGGTGCGATGCTCGGCGATCTTTTCCACTCCGCGATGGAGATAGCCGATCACGCACTCAGTGCCCAGAACCTTTTCGCCATCGAGTTTCAGAATTACGCGCAGGACGCCATGGGTGGCTGGGTGCTGCGGGCCCATATTGATGATGAGCTCATTGGAATCGAGAAAAGTTTTCTCGTGCTGTTCAAGTTCCAGGTGGGAGGTCCGGTCCGTCATTGCCCGCTCTCGATCCCCAGGTTGATCTGTACCCACTCCTGATCCTGTTGAATGATGCCGTAGTCTTTTCGGAGAGGGTGGCCCTTCCAGCCGTCCGGCAGCAGAATCCGCTTCAGGTCAGGATGCCCATCAAAGCGAATTCCGAACATGTCATAAACCTCGCGCTCCAGCCAGTTCGCAGCCGGCCAGATGTCAACCACACTCGGGACAGCTTCGCCGTCGGCATACGATGCTTTTACTCGCATCCGATCATTGTGGGGGAAGGAATAGAGGATCCAGACCATTTCAAATTGCTTTTCGCGGTCCGGATAATGCAGCGCGGTGACGTCCACGCAATAGTCGAACTTCTCCTGGTCGCGGAGAACCCGAAGCATTTCAGGAATCAGCGACGAATCGGCGACGATGTATTTCTGGCCAAGGTAGGTTACCGTCTCGCGGAGCCCCGATCCGTGCTGCGCCCTGAGGCGGGAAACCAGGGGAGAGTCCCAGGGGACGGGTGTGGGTCCGGTGGGCTTCGGCGGCGCGGTGTGTTCAGCCGCCTTCGGAGTGGTAGCGGGCTTTTCCGGAGACGACGGTGTGCCGCCGGGAATGGATGCCCCTGCCTCGGTCTTGGTCTCACCGCTTCGCGGCGGTGTGGGGGATTTTGTGTCCTCAGGCATAGCTACGGAAGGTACGAACCTCCGGCGCCGCGGGCGTCTACGAAGAACGTTAACTTTTAACAGCTTGCAAACTAAGTGTCAATCGCGGAGGTGAGCTCTTCGCCGCGTTATTTCCGCTGCGTTGCCTGGTAACTTTCAATCAGCTCACGAATGCGCAATGCGTCCGCCTTGCGATGACCGTGGCTAGTGATCGGGGCGGTTCCTCCCGAGGAGTCGATGCGAATCACTGACCATATGAGCCCGGTCGAGATCTGCACCGAAGCGACTTTTCCCAGGGCGATGCTCTCCTCACTGCTGCCGAACATGCGGGACTTGAGCCTGCTCACGTGCTGCGGGGTGACGATGATGCGCACGGGAAAGAAGAGATTGCCCTTGGTCCAACGGCTGGCGGTGAAAGTTTCAGAGTCGGTTGAATTCGGCATTCCGGGTCAATTCGAAAACTGCTGTTAGATCCACTCGAGGGCGCCTTTTCCCCAGATCCATATAAAGCCAACGATCAGGATGACCAGGAAAATCAGCATTTCGATCAGGCCCAACACACCCAGGGCTTTGAATTGGACGGCCCAGGGAAACAGGAAGATGGTCTCCACATCGAAGACCACAAACAGGATGGCAACTATGTAGTAGCGAACCGTGTAGCGTCCCCGCGAACTGTCAACCGGATCGATGCCGCACTCGTAGGGCATCAGTTTCGTCTTGCTGGGGTTGTCGGGACGAACCAGTTTGGCGGCGAGCAGCGTCACCGGAATCAATACGCCGACAAATGCGATGAAAATGAAAATGGGAACGTAATTTTGTGGCATCGAGCCTCGTGCACCAATTGCCTTACGCTTGAGCCACTAATACTAACGCCGACCTTCTCCGGCTTCAAGGCATCTGCGAACCCGGTGATGAGTCATCCTGAGCGAGGACCTAACCTTCGTTGGCAAGAGCCGGGGAGCCGAACGAGCCTTGCCTGTTCCACGCACTCACTAAACCCGCACTCGGACCTTACCCTTATGCCGTCAGATGCTTTGGAGGTAGGGTTCCTTCGACTCCGTGACCACTTCGCTACGCGAATCAGCCACTGCGCTCAGGATGACTCATCTGCCGGGTCCGGGGCGACGATCGTGGAAGAATCACGGCCGCCGCCGCAGGGCACCCACCAAAAAATGCTTTAGCGAACTTACTTGTACACAACCGTTGAGCTGCTGAGAGAATCGCGGTGGGCCGACGAGTCGACCATGGATTCGAAAGCCGGACCGCTCAGCGGGTTGGCCTTGGATCTCTCTTGCAACGCCGCGTTCAGCTTGTCCAGGCCATCGGCAGTTGGAGCGATGACGTCTACCCAGAATGTTCCCGGGGCTTCAGTGTGGATCGCTTCGGTGTCAATTTCATACTCGATGAGAGAGCCGTCGGCCAACAACTTCTCCAGTATCGGGACGATAAAACTCTTGCTGAGGGTCTCGATCGCGTGGTCCGACACGTCGGGTTTCAGCTTGTACATGGCGACACGGGTATAAGCATTCTTATATGTGCCCGGTCGCCAGTTGTAGAACCGGCTGACGAAGATGCCGTCGGAGTGCTTGGTGGCGCCGGCGAGGACGGGCGAGACCACGGTACCGGACTTGTAGAACTTATCCAGAACGCTCAGCATGGCGGCCATGGACATTGCCGACCACCAGTCGTCATGGGTCGCGCCCTCGGCTGTGTGCACTATATTCAAGTCGCTGCCGTAACCCACGATGGTTCCGTCGGCTATAGCCTTGTCCAGAACTTTCTGGTCGAGCGCGGTGTTCTTGTCCATGTCTGCCCACTGCGCGCGGGGAATGTTCCAGAACGCGACGTAACTGTACATCGGCGGTTTTTCCTTTGGTTCATCTTGCGTGAAAGCGGGCACGGCTGAGGCCATCACTATCGCGAGCGTACACACAACAACGAGCATCCCACCTAATTTCCTTTTCATTCTTCCTCCCCAATTGAGTCACAAACTCTCATGCGAAGAGAGCCTGTGCTACGCGAATTTACTGCCTTGCAGTTGGCCCGAACGCTACACTCGGGGAGTGTCAATGTCAATGAAGCTGATCTCTGGGGTGGGCATGCTTGATTGATTCAATGGCTTCGCGTCCTTTGCGGTGTTTCTTTGCGAGCTTGGCGGTTACAAGGTTTGATTTTCCCTAGCTACGAGCAAAAAGACTTTAACCGCAAAGGACGCAAAGAAATTGCGCGGAGTTCGCTGAGCAAACCGAGATGAGCAGTTCGTCGAAGAATGTTTTTGACATAAGCGGTCGGCATCGGATATCTTTTCGAAGATGAGTTTCTCTAGCCAACTCCACCATCACCATCATGTGCACAACATGTTGGCGGGAGTGTCTTGAGATAAGTTAGAAACACTCACAAAGATTCAGCCCGCTGACGCGATTCGCGACAGCGGGCTTTTTGTTTCTGCGGACATTGGAGATTACATGAACGATCAACCTGACAATCCAGAGATCGACTTTGACAAGATGCAGGGCCTGCTGCCCGCCGTGGTTCAGGATGCAGCCAACGGCGAGGTTCTGATGCTGGGCTTCATGAATCGACAGGCGTTTGAGCAGACGCTGCGCGATGGTTACGTCACTTTCTTCAGCCGCACCCGAAACCAGCTTTGGACAAAGGGTGAAACCTCGGGCAACCGACTGGAGGTGGTCTCGGCGGCAACCGATTGCGATCACGACACCGTGCTATTGCAAGTGCGTGTGTTAGGCGAGGGCGTGGTCTGCCATCAGGGAACGCGCTCCTGTTTCACCCAAACTCTGCCCGTCCGCGGCGATGCGGTTCAAGCCGGAGGGTCGCGGCGAGGATCGCAATCAGGACCACAACTATGAAACTCCGCATCGGCATTCCGAAAGGCAGTCTGCAGGAAGCGACACTGCAATTGTTCGCGCGCGCCGGATTAAACGTCTATACCAACGGCCGCTCCTACTCCGCCAGCACGGCCGACCCCGACGTCGAATGCATGCTGATTCGCGCGCAGGAGATGGCACGCTACGTTGAACATGGCGTGCTGGACGCGGGCCTGACGGGCCTCGACTGGGTGATGGAAAGCGGACTCGAGGTCGTGAACGTTGCCGATCTCGTCTACGCCAAGCAAAGCCGAGGCAAAGTCAGATGGGTCCTGGCTGTACCCGAGGCATCGGGTTACCAGCGCGCCGAAGACCTGGCGGATTGCATCGTGGCGACCGAACTGGTGAATGTTACTCGAAATTATTTCGCAAAGAAGGGCGTGACAGTCCACGTGGAATTCTCCTGGGGCGCGACTGAAGTCAAACCGCCGATGCTGGCCGATGCCATCGTCGAAGTCACTGAGACTGGCAGTTCGCTGCGAGCCAATCATCTGCGCATTATTGATACGCTCCTCGAATCGAATACCCAGATAATCGCCAATCGCGCTGCCTGGAAAGAGGACGCCAAGCGCCGCAAGATCGAAAACCTCGCGGTGATGCTGCGCGGCGCCATGGAGGCCCAGGGCCGCGTCGGACTGATGCTGAACGTCCGTAAGCAGGATCTGGCAAAGGTGCTCGGCGTGCTTCCGGCTCTGCAAAAACCGACCGTTGCCACATTGAGCGACGAGGCCTGGGTCGCAGTAAATACCATCATCGAAGAATCGGCCGCATGGGAGATTATTCCCCGCCTCAAAGCCGCCAATGCCGAGGGGATCGTCGAGTATCCGCTGAACAAGGTGGTGATGTAATGCGGATTCTCGAAGGCGCTGCTGCGGCGCGCTACGTGCGAACGCTCGAACAGCGTGGGCAAAAGCTGGATGCACTCGAACCCCAGGTGCGACGCATCGTTCAAAGCGTGAGGAAAAACGGCGACCGAGCGCTGCGCCGGTATGCCGAACGTTGGGACGGATTGTCTTCAGGCAATTCCCTGAGGGTGTCGGAGGGTGAAATGCGATCCGCCCTGAACGGGGTGCCACGTCATCTACGTGCCGCGATAGAGGACGCTGCCGGGCGCATTCGCCAATTTTGCGAGTGGCAAAAAATAACAGAATGGGACCGTGCGAAGCAGGGCCGAAGACTGGGACAGCTGATTCGTCCGCTCAGCTCCGCGGGATGCTACGTTCCGGGCGGCCGCTACCCGCTTCCCTCAACCTTGTTGATGACGGTAATTCCGGCGCAGGTTGCCGGGGTGAAAAATATCCGCGTGGTTTCTCCCCGGCCCGCGCCCGTGACTCTGGCGGCCGCTGCAATATTGGGAGTGCGAGAGTTTTATCGTGTTGGCGGCGCGCAGGCGATCGCAGCGTTGGCTTACGGCACAAAAACAATCCCTCGCGTGGACAAGATCGTTGGGCCGGGAAATTTGTTTGTGACGACGGCCAAGAAAATTGTCGCCTTCGATTGCGCGATAGACTTTCTGGCTGGACCGACGGAAGGACTCATCCTTTGCGACGACGGTAACCCTGCGTTTATTGCCTCTGACCTGGTGGCGCAAGCCGAACACGATCCCGAGGCGTTGGTCGTGTTGATCACACAATCGCGAAAACTGGCTCGCGAAGTTTCTCGATCGGTAGCGGCTCTTTCTCTCGAAAACTCGATCGCCCGGCAGGCGCTACAAGAGCACGGAGCCGTGCTGCTGGCTGGCTCGCGCCCGCAGGCGATTGATTGGGCAAATTTAATCGCGCCCGAACATCTGACAACCACTCGCAAGAACCTGCCAGCGATTACCAGCGCAGGTTCGATCTTTCTTGGGGATTACTCGGCGCAGGCAGCGGGAGATTATGGCGCAGGGCCCAATCACGTTTTGCCCACGGCAGGCGCCGCACGCTTTCGTGGAGGACTCAGCGTTAATGACTTTCTTAAGGTCATTACGGTGCAAGACCTCTCGCGCGCCGGATTGCGCAGGATTGCACCGTCCATCGTGACAATGGCACAGGCCGAAGGCTTGCGAGCGCACGCGGAGTCCATACAGGTGAGGTGCGGCCATGCTTGAGGCTCGTCAAGCAGTACGCCAGTTAAAGCAGTACAAGCCGCCGCTTGGGGATCGCACAGGGCTGCGCCTGGATTTCAATGAGAATACCGGCGGCTGTTCTCCTAGCGTGATCGAGCGCTTGAAGCAGCTGCAACCGGAACAGCTCGCGTGCTATCCCGAACGCGCGCCCGTCGAACGCGAAGTGGCGTCGTTTCTGGGACTGCAACCGGATCAGGTGCTGCTGACCAATGGCGTGGATGAAGCCATCCACCTGGTCTGTGAAGCCTACCTGGAGCCCGAGGACGAAGCTGTCATCGTGGTTCCTACTTTCGCGATGTACGAAATTTGCGCGGCAGCGACTGGCGCACAGATCACTTCGATTCCCGCGGATGAAGATTTTCGTTTCCCAACTTCTGGAGTAATGGCCTATACCACCAACCCGAGAACGCGCCTGATTGCGATCGCTAACCCCAACAATCCTACCGGCGCGGCAGCATCGGCCGAGGATCTGCTGCTGATCGCCCGCAGCGCGCCACAGGCGGCAGTCCTGGTCGACGAAGCCTACTTCGAATTTTATGGAGAGACTCTTCTCGAACATGTGGGACAGGTGCCCAACCTGTTTATCGCGCGGACTTTTTCCAAGGCATACGGCATGGCCGGTTTCAGAGTTGGGATGCTGGCTGGCTCTGCCGAGCAGGTGCAAAATCTCCGGCGTTCGTGTTCGCCCTACAACGTGAACGGTGTTGCTTTGGCGTGCCTGCCCGCCGCCCTCGCCGACCAGGAATATGTTCGGCAATATGTGTCGGAAGTGCGAGGCAGCCGGGAGAGATTGCAGCAACAATTCAGCAACCTTGGAATTCCCTTTTGGCCGAGCCAGGCAAATTTCGTGCTGGCGCGTATTGGGCCTCTTCACGCGGAATTCGTGAAGGGCATGAAGTCACGCGGCATTCTGGTTCGCGATCGCTCTTCGGATTGGGGCTGCGAAGGCTGTGTGCGCATCACAGCAGGCTGGCAGGCACATACTGACCGGTTTCTCACCGCGCTGCGCGAAACTCTCAAAGAGATTGGCTGGACGGGATGTGACAGCAAGAGCAATGCCAAAAGGAAAAGGACGCCGGCATGAGACGAGCCAGCATCAACCGTAAGACGAACGAAACGACGATCCGGGCGGTTCTCCACATCGATGGTCGTGGCAAATACAAAGTATCCACCGGCATCCGCTTCTTCGATCACATGCTCGAGCTATTTACCCGCCATGGAGGATTCGATCTCGAGCTGCGCGCCCAGGGCGACCTCGACGTGGACCAGCATCACACGGTGGAAGACGTCGGCATCGTCTTGGGCGAGGCTTTTCACCAGGCGTTGGGATCGAAGCGTGGAATTTTGCGCGCCGGGTATTTCGTCATGCCGATGGACGAAACTCTGGGACTCGCGGCGGTGGATTTTGGCGGGCGCGCCTCGGCCGTGGTGGATACGAAAGTGAGGCAGCGATTGGTCGGGGACCTGCAAGCCGAACTGGTGCATGACTTCTTTGACGGCTTTGCCCGCGGAGCACGGGCGAACGTGCATGCTCGCGTGCTCTATGGCCGTTCCAACCATCACAAAATTGAAGCGTTGTTCAAAGCATTTTCGCGGGCGCTGCGGGCCGCCTGCTGGCGCGATAAGCGCATGGCTCGTTTGCTACCCAGTACAAAGGGACTTTTATGATCGCAATCGTGGATTATCAAGCCGGAAATCTCGCATCGGTGCGAAAGGCGTTTGATCATCTGGGCTACGAGTCGGCTGTCACTGACGATCCGCAGGTGATCGCCGAGGCGGACAAGGTTGTCTTGCCGGGCGTGGGGAATTTCGAAGCCACGACGGCGCTCGCCGGTCCTCTGCAACAAGCGGTTGCGGGAGCGATTGACCGTGAAATCCCTCTTCTGGGGATATGCCTAGGCATGCAGTGGATGTTTGAGTCGAGCCAGGAGGCTCCCCAATTGCGCGGGCTGGGCTTGTTCGCGGGCCAGTGTGACAAGTTTCCCGCGGCGGTGAAGTCACCCCACGTCGGATGGAACCAGTTGCAACTGCGCGGAGACTCGCGGCTGCTGCGCGGGCTTCCGGAAGATTCTTTCGTATATTTCACGCACTCTTACCGCGCGCCGCTAGTTGAAGCGACGGTTGCGGGTTGTGCCTACGGTGGAATTTTTTCGGCGGCGGTAGAGCGCGGGCAGCTTTTCGGAGTGCAGTTTCATCCCGAGAAATCGGGCACGGCCGGGCTGCAACTATTGCGCAATTTTTGTGAACTGTGACTTTGTGAAGTCTGAATTTGTGAAGTCTGGACTTGTGAACTCCAGGACTTCGAACTCCGGGACGTGAGCTACCAATGTTGACCAAGCGCATCATCGCCTGTCTCGACGTGGACGCGGGACGCGTCGTGAAGGGTGTGAAATTCACCAGCCTTCGCGATGCCGGCGATCCCGCCGAACTGGCGTTGACCCATAGTCTGTCAGGAGCCGATGAGGTAGTCCTGCTGGACATCTCAGCCACTTATGAGCATCGCTCTACTTTGCTCGACGTCGTTCGGCGCACCGCTCGCCAACTTTTCATCCCGTTCACCGTAGGAGGCGGTATCCGGTCTTTGGACGATGCTGCGGCGGTGTTTGACGCGGGCGCGGATAAGGTGACGGTTAATTCTGCAGCTTTGGCCAATCCAACTCTTATCACGCGGATTGCCCACCGTTACGGCTCGCAGGCCGTCATCGTCGCCATCGACGCGCTTCGCGTCGGTAACGGCAATGGAAAAACTTTCGGGGTAAAAGGGACCGGAGGCCGACACTCCACCGGTCGTAACGCCGTGGAGTGGGCTGCAGAAGCCGAAAGCCACGGGGCCGGCGAAATCATGCTTACGTCAATCGATCGCGACGGAACTCGCGGCGGCTTCGATTGCGACCTGACTTCGGCCGTAGTCGGAGCGGTCAACATTCCTGTAATCGCTTCGGGAGGCGCCGGTGCGGCTGGGCACTTCATCGAAGTCTTCCGCGAAGGTCACGCCGATGCCGCCCTTGCCGCATCGATTTTTCATCTGGGAATAACTCCGATCGGCGAGCTCAAGCGCGATTTGCGCGACGCGGGTATTCCAGTGAGGTGGCCTTGCTGATTCCTTCGATTGATCTCATGGGCGGCAAAATCGTTCAACTGGTACAGGGAGCGAAGAAGGCCCTGGAGTTCGACGACTTCGAGCCATGGGTTGAGCGATTCTCGAAATATCCACTCATCCAACTGATCGATCTGGATGCTGCCATAGGGTCGGGAAACAACCGCGATCTCGTGCGCTCCCTGGTACAGCGGCTTCCCTGCCAGGTCGGTGGCGGCATTCGAACAGCGCAGACGGCGCAAGAAATTCTGGCAAACGGAGCAAGGCGGGTCATCATAGGATCGTCGCTGATAAAGGACGGCGCCATAAATACGCACTTCGCAGAAGAACTGGCAAGCCAAGTAGGTGCGGAAAAGTTGGTGTTCGCTGTAGATTCGAAAGGTGGAAAAGTTGCAATTCGAGGATGGCGGCAGCTTACTGAAATTTCTGCCGCACAAATGATCCGCGCGCTCGAGCCGTGCTGCAGCGCGTTTCTCTACACCAATATCGACACCGAGGGACTCTTGCTGGGGATGCCGCTCGACGTGGTTTCCGAACTGAGGAACGTCACCAACCGGCGGTTGATTGTTGCTGGCGGCATCAAAACGCAAGAGGAAGTGGATCGCCTGGACGCCCTGGGCGCAGATGCCGTGGTCGGCATGGCGATATACCTCGATCTGCTGAAAGTCTGATTCTCCGCCTGACCGCCTCTCCCGCTTGTTTATAATCGCTGTTCACCTCAACGATCGGTTGGCGGACTTCATTGTGAGACAAGGAACCCATTGGCACTTGACGAGAAAATCTACGAATTGCGGCGCGAAAAACTGAAACAGATCGAGGCTCTTGGGCAGCAGACTTATCCTACGAAATACGACTTCAGCCATACGATCTCTCAGATTTTGGCGGACTACTCCGACAAGGCGGCCGAACAACTGGAGAGTCCACGCGTAAATGTGCGCGTTGCCGGGCGCCTGATGGCGATTCGTCTCATGGGCAAGGCCGGATTCGCTCATCTGCAACAGGGCGGACAACGGTTGCAGATCTACGTGAAGAAAGATGCGGTCGGAGAAAAAGGATTTGAACTCTACAAACTGCTCGACCTCGGCGACCACATCGGTGTAAGCGGATATTTATTTCGTACCCGAACCGGCGAGCTTTCCGTTCACGTCGAAGAAATCACTTTTCTCTCCAAGGATTTGCTGCCTCTGCCGGAAAAATGGCATGGGCTTACGGACGTAGAACTGCGCTACCGGCAACGCTACGTCGACCTGGTGATGAACCCTGAAGTCCTCGAAGTTTTTTTGAAGCGCAGCAAACTGGTGCAGTCGTTGCGGCGATTCATGGATGCCCAGGGCTTTATCGAAGTGGAAACTCCGATGATGCAACCCATCGCAGGCGGCGCCGTGGCTCGTCCGTTTGTTACGCATCACAACACGCTCGATATGGATCTATTTCTGCGCATCGCGCCCGAGCTTTACTTGAAACGGCTGACGGTGGGCGGACTCGACCGCGTCTATGAACTGAATCGGAATTTTCGCAATGAAGGACTGGGCTGGCGCTGGAACCCCGAGTTCACCATGCTGGAGTTTTACCAGGCGTACACCGATTATCGCGGCGTGATGGATCTGACCCAGAAATTGATCGAGCAGGCGGCCATAGATGTAACTGGTGGGACCAAAACCAAATGGGGCGAGGACGAAATTGATTGGGCCAGCGCGAACTGGCGGCGCCTCACCATGCGCGAGGCCATCATTCAATACTGGCCCGAGGCGGCGGGCGCGAAACCCGAAATATCAGAATTCGGGTCTTCTGAAGGAGTCGCGAATCTTGTGAAGCGTTTCAACGCCGCGCACGCGCATGTCGCGTACGACCCGAAAGAACCTGCGGGAAAGACTATTGCGGCCTTGTTCGAGGCTGTGGCAGAAGATCGCTTGATCCAACCGACGATCATTTATGAGTTCCCTACCGCTATTTCGCCGCTATCCAAACAGAAAGCGGACGAGCCGGACTTTCCAGCACAGTGGGATCCGAAGCTTGGAATTCACGTGACTTGAAGTCGCGGC
>JADMIO011331778.1_pt1 | contig 113312 bp, 106 predicted proteins | sample 8958161 | NCBI WGS metagenome assembly JADMIO01 (sample SAMN16585339, study PRJNA669376) | soil metagenome | isolation source: Crop rotation soil | place: USA: Cullars Rotation, Alabama | collected 2011
CGCGACAACTTGTCCACGTGGAATTCTAAGCTTAGGATCCCAATGTGCTGGAAAGGTAGCCCGCCTGACGATCACCGGCGACCCAGCTAGTGGAGACGACGATGCGATAAGTCGCACCAATAACATGAGCGTCTTCCAAAAGAATCCTTAAACTCTTAGGGGCTCCGCTGCCCTCTCGAGTAGTTCTAGCGCTGCCCCTACAGCATCACCGATCTTTAGCTTGCGGCCACGGCGTTGGTTATCCCCGAAGCTTTCGCTGTTGACAAACTGCGCTACTGCCTTCGCCACTCTTTCTGAAATGTTTTGGATGTCTCGTGGCATTGTGGCGCCGTGGCGCTCATAGGCACTTTCAGCGGCTGCTATTAGCAAAGAAGCCGCAGATTTGTCCCCTTCTTCAGCGAACAGCCATGCGATACCCACCAAAAATCCCGCAGCTAATATCTCGTCTTTATGTTTTTGCCAGGCCTCTAAGCTTTGCTTCCATAAGTTTCTGGCAAGCGTAAAGTCTTTCTTTCCGGTTGCAGACTCGGCAAGATCGGCATACAGCGAGCTAAGGCCCCAATGGTCGTTCAGTGCCTTGATAGCTCCCAGGACTTCATCATAGAGTTCCTGCGCTCGCTGCGGATTGCCTTCGTCGTTCTCTAACTTAGCTAGGTTTAAGAGCGCGGCGGAGGCTTTGCGTTTGTCTCCGGCTTGAGTGAGGATTGTCGATGCTTCTGTAAGACAGTCCCTCGCCGTTTTTACATCTAGTTTCTGAATCGCAATCATTCCAAGGTTATTGAGACATCCGCCAATACGCGTAGCCTTTCCCACCGACCGCCAGTAATCGAGGCTCGATCTGATCGAAGTTTCCGCTATCTCAAGCTGTCCTTTGTACCAATAGATTACGCCCAGCACATTCAGTGCTGCCGCGCGTTCTGAATGAGCTGTCGGAGGGGCTTCTTCCAACGCCCTAGTGAGCCAGTCCTGTGCCTCATTAAACTCGGCGCGAGCCAGCCAATAATGGTGCAGGCTCAGGCACATTTGAAGCGGATCCGTTGTCCCTTGGCGAGCTTCTAGCCCGAGTTGGAGAGAAATTCGGAAGTTGTCCTGGTCTGGATCTAAACGGTCCAATGCCTCAGAATCGCCGTCAAGGAACTGGTTTTCCACAGTGCGTGCTACTTCCATGCACCAATCAAAATGCCTCGATTCCAGATTAGGTCTATCCTCCGTTAATTCACTTGCATACTCTCGGAGGCTGGCGATCATACGAAATCGGCGGCCGTGAGTAACCCTGTGGTCAATGCCCACTAGACTCTTTTGCGCTAGCCGTTGCAGTGCGGCGCCCAATTCAGCAGTTGCTAACCCTTTGCCGCAAACATAGCGCACGGCATCCAAGCTGAAGCTGCCTCTGAATACTGAGAGCCGCGCGAACAAGAGCTTCTCTGCCGGATCCAACAGCTTGTAGCTCCAGTCAATCGTCGCCCGAACCGTTCTATGCCTCGGTTCAACAGTCGGCAAGTCCATTTTCAGGACGTCGAAGTGCTTGTTGAGCTCCCGCAGAAGCTCTTGTGGACTGAAAATGTCGAGATGGGACGCGGCTTGCTCAATAGCAAGGGGGATTCCGTCTAGCTTTCGACAAATCTCCAGAACTGCTCTGCAGTGGCCATCGTTTCCAAGAAGGTCTCGCAAGCCGCGTTCAGCGCTCCGGTCTGAGAACAGCTTCACGGCTTCTAAGTTCCGTATCTGATCGATGCCAAGCTCTTCATCTCCACCTGTCGAAAGGGACGGCACGCGGTAGTTCTGTTCACCTGGAAGCCGTAGTGGCTCGCGGCTCGTGGACAGGATTGTTAGCTTCTGACATTTTGAGAGTAATGCGGAGACTAGCCGGGCCACACCAGCGATGAGGTGCTCACAGTTGTCAAGGATGAGCAGACACCGCTTATTGCGCAGAAGTACAGCAAGCGACTCAGTGTCCTGCATGCCCGGCTCTTCTATACCGATGACTGCCGCAATTTCCTGGGGAATAAAGGTGTCGACTGGCAAAGCAGCGAGCTGCACGAACCAAACACCATCTGTGAACGTGTCTGGCAAGGTGGCGCCCAGCTCCGTAGCTAACCTGGTCTTCCCGCAACCACCCGATCCGACCAGGTTCACAAGGCGATATGTGGTTACAAGCTTGGAAAGCACTTCTATTTCGGCGTCTCGCCCGATGAACGAGCTCAACTGGCTGGGCAGGTTGTTGCGCACCGGACCGGCACTGTTTACGGCCGGAAACTCTTGCTCTAGTCCCGAGGCAAGGAGCTGATAGATCCGTTCGTGTCCGCTGATGTCCTTCAGGCTGTGTGCCCCTAGATCCTTGAACGACACCTCGGACACTTCTTTAGCCAGGGCATATGCAGCTTCCGTTAGAAGAACCTGTCCGCCATGTGCTGCCGACCGGAGCCGCGCACATCGATGCACCACAGGGCCGTAGTAGTCCTCGGCGATGCAGTCGATATAGCCTGCGTTGATGGCGGTCCTGACACATAGGGGTTCCGCAGCAGACTCAAAGCACGCCTTCAACCGGCGTTGCAGGTCGGCGGCCGCCAATACGGCGTCGCGGGTGCTTTCAAAAACGGCAAAGTGGCTGTCCCCTTCTCCGCGTTGCTTGACCAGTCTGCCGCCCCGGTCCTTCACGGCTTCAAGGATGATGGCGTCGTGCGTAGCCACCGCGCTTTGCATGGCTTTGTGGTCGCTCTCCCAAAGAGCGGTGCTCCTAACTATGTCGGTCATTAGGAAGGTGACCGTGCCCGATGGCAACGCTTTAGACTCCATCTCACCGCTCATCTCAGGCATGAATATCGTATACCAACGGCCAACTGACTGGTAAGACAGTTTCCTCTGTCGTATTCTTGCGGCCGCTCTCAAGGAGTGGGGCGGCGGGTCGATGAGCCTAACCCTGCCATAATTCACCTATGACGGATGCCGACCAGCACGACCGCCTCAAAGAAGAATGCGGAGTGCTGGGAGTGTACGCGCCGGACCAGGATGCGGCGCGCGTCGCCTTCTACGGTCTGTTCGCGCTCCAACACAGGGGCCAGGAGTCCGCGGGCATTGGCGCAACAGACGGCATCAAGGTGCGGTGGCACAAGGAGATGGGCCTCGTCAGCCAAGTCTTCCATGAAGACAATCTCGAAGCCCTGCCCGGTCACATGGCGGTCGGTCACACCAGGTACAGCACCACCGGCGCAAGCGTCCTCAGAAACGCACAGCCCATCTACTGCCAAAGCACAGTCGGCGACATATGCGTCGCGCACAACGGCAACCTGATCAACGCCAAAGAGCTTCGCGCCGAGCTCGAGGCAGACGGCGAGCATTTCGATTCCACAAGCGACACCGAAGTCATGGCCCGGATGCTGGTTCGGGAGATGGACAAAGGGCCGGAGCACGCGGTCGGCGAGGTCATGCGGCGCTGCCGGGGGGCCTACAGCGTTGTAGTCCTCACCCCCAAGATGCTGATCGGCTTCAGAGACCCAAGCGGCATCAGACCTCTCACTGCCGGCCGCCTGGGCGATGGGGGCTTCTTCGTTGCAAGCGAGACCTGCGCATTCGGTCCCGTAGGCGCGATTCCTGAGAGAGAGCTTGACGCCGGCGAGATGGTCATCATCGACGACCACGGGATGCGCTACGCATGCGGCCACAAGAAAGAGCCTGGGGGCATGTGCCTGTTTGAGTTCATCTACTTTGCAAGACCGGATTCGGTAATGTACGACACACTGCTGTATTCCGCTCGAGAGCGGATGGGCGAGAACCTGGCCATCGAGCATCCGGCGGACGCAGACATCGTCGTGCCGGTCCCAGACAGCGGTATCCCAGCCGCCCTCGGCTATGCAAGGACCAGCGGCATCCCGTACCGCGAGGGAATGGTGAAGAGCCGCTACATCCACCGCACCTTTATCCAACCCGACCAGCGGATGCGCGAACTGGGCGTGAGGATGAAGCTCACCCCGCTTCAACAGCACCTCAGGGGGCAAAGGATCGTCCTCGTAGACGACTCGATTGTCCGCGGTACCACCACAAAGCAGATCGTCAAGCTCCTTTTTGAAGCCGGCGCTAAGGAAGTGCACGTCCGAATCACAGCGCCTCCCATCCGCTTCCCGTGTTTCTATGGCATCGATATGGCAAGCAAGGGTGAGCTGGCCGCTTCTCGCATGACCATTCCAGAGCTGTGCGAGTACATTGGCGCGAACTCGTTAGGTTATCTATCGATCGAAGGTGCCGTCAAAGCCGTTGGGAAACCTAACGGTCAGTTCTGTTTGGCATGCTTTAGTGGGGACTACCCTATCCGGGTTCCTGAAAATGCGAAGAAGCATGCGTTCGATGATCCGCCAGAGGTTGGCGAGATGGCGACCCTGGTTCACGGGCAGCCCACGCTCATAGATTGAGCCGAAAGAAAAGTTGGGCAACTTTTCAACAACAGCAGTTTTGCGGGCCCAACCATGCGTTCATTGCGCTAGAATACGCAAATCTGGGCAACTTTAATGCTGCCCGTTTTGGAGTGTCCGTTGATGCGAAAGAGCAGTCCTGGCCCGAAGAAAACCCTCCCAAGCCTCTCCAAGAAGCTTGCTTCCAATGATCCAACGTACAGCGAAATGCAGCTTTTGCCGCTTCTGGAGGCTCTGCACGCGGTCAAGGGCGGCGACTTCTCGGTAAGGCTGCCGGAGCAGAAGAACGGCGTGCTCAGCCAGATTTACAGCGCGTTCAACGAGGTTGTTGACCTCAACGAAAAACAAGCGCACGAGATCGACCGAGTCGGAAGCCTGGTCGGCCGCGAGGGCCGCATGACAGAACGCGCAGAGCTCAAGTACGCGCAGGGCACCTGGGCCAAGAGCGTTGAAAGCATCAACAACCTCATTGAAGACCTGGCCAGGCCTACAACTGAGGTCGCTCGTGTTATCACCGCGGTCGCCGAGGGCGACCTAAGCCAGACGATGGCGCTCGAGATCGAAGGCACTCCGGTCAAGGGCGAGTTCCTCCGCATCGGTACGACGGTTAACAAGATGGTCGAACAGCTTCGATCATTCGCGGATGAGGTCACCCGCGTGGCGTTCGAAGTCGGTACCGAAGGAAAGCTAGGTGGACAGGCGCAGGTGCCTGGCGTTTCCGGCACGTGGAAGGACCTAACCGACAACGTAAACGGCCTAGCGTCCAACCTAACGGACCAGGTCCGAAACATCGCCAAGGTCACGACCGCTGTTGCGAACGGCGACCTATCACAGAAGATCACAGTCGATGCCAAGGGCGAGGTCTTGGAGCTGAAGAACACGATCAACGAAATGGTCGACCAGCTCAACTCGTTCGCCGGGGAAGTCACCAGGGTTGCCCGGGAAGTGGGAACGGAAGGCCGCCTAGGCGTCCAGGCCGAAGTGCCCGGCGTCTCCGGAACCTGGAAGGACCTTACGGACTCGGTCAACAACCTAGCCTCCAACCTAACGGTCCAGCTACGGGACGTTTCCAAGGTTGCGACCGCTATCGCCGAAGGCGACCTAAGCCAAAAGATCACAGTCGACGTTAAGGGCGAGATCCTCCAGATCAAGGACGTGATCAACCAGATGGTCGATCAGCTTGGATCCTTCGCCAACGAAGTCACCCGTGTCGCCCGCGAGGTCGGCACGGAAGGAATTCTAGGCGGCCAAGCCCGTGTGCCGGGTGTCTCCGGCACGTGGAAGGACCTAACGGACAACGTTAACTTCATGGCCTCAAACCTAACCGACCAGGTGCGAGAGATCGCTGTGGTCACGACCGCTGTTGCGAACGGCGACCTAAGCCAGAAGATCACGGTCGACGTTAAGGGTGAGGTGCTTGAGCTCAAGAACACGATCAACACGATGGTCGACCAGCTCAACTCGTTCGCTGCTGAAGTCACCAGGGTTGCTCGCGAGGTGGGAACGGAAGGAAAGCTAGGTGTCCAGGCTCAGGTGCCTGGCGTCTCCGGAACGTGGAAGGACCTTACGGACAACGTTAACCTCATGGCCGGCAACCTAACGGTCCAGCTAAGAGACATGTCCAAGGTTGCCACCGCCATCGCCAACGGCGACCTAAGCCAGAAGATCACAGTCGACGTCCGTGGCGAGATCCTGCAGATCAAGGACGTGATCAACCAGATGGTGGACTCGCTCGGCACCTTCGCCGACGAGGTCACCCGTGTCGCCCGCGAGGTCGGCACGGAAGGAATCCTAGGCGGCCAAGCGAACGTGAAAGGCGTATCCGGAACCTGGAAGGACCTAACGGACAACGTCAACTTCATGGCCTCAAACCTGACCACTCAGGTGCGAAACATCGCTAAGGTCACGACCGCTGTCGCGAATGGCGACCTTACGCAGAAGATCACAGTCGACGTCCGAGGCGAGGTGTTGGAGCTCAAGAACACGATCAACACCATGGTCGACCAGCTCAACTCCTTCGCCGCTGAGGTCACCCGTGTCGCCCGCGAGGTCGGCACGGAAGGAAAGCTAGGCGGCCAAGCCCGTGTCACTGGCGTATCCGGTACGTGGAAGGACCTTACGGACAACGTAAACCTGATGGCCTCCAACCTAACGGACCAGGTGCGAAACATCGCGGTCGTCACTACCGCTGTTGCTAACGGAGACCTATCTCAGAAGATCACAGTCGATGTTAAAGGTGAAATCCTTGAGCTTAAGAACACGATCAATACGATGGTGGACCAGCTAAGGTCGTTTGCTGATGAGGTTACTCGTGTGGCGCGCGAAGTCGGTACGGAAGGAATCCTAGGCGGCCAAGCAAACGTTAAAGGCGTAAGCGGCACGTGGAAAGACCTAACCGACAACGTTAACTTCATGGCCTCGAACCTAACCACTCAGGTGCGAGGAATCGTTAAGGTCGTTACCGCTGTTGCTGATGGCGACCTAACCCAGAAACTACAGGTTCAAGCCAAGGGAGAGGTCGCGGCCCTCGCGGACACGATCAACTCCATGACCGACACCCTCAGCACTTTCGCCGAGCAGGTCACTACCGTGGCCCGAGAGGTCGGTACGGAAGGAATCCTAGGTGGTCAGGCAAGGGTGCCCGGCGTTGCCGGCACGTGGAAGGACCTTACCGACAGTGTTAACACGATGGCCTCAAACCTAACGACCCAGGTGCGAGGTATCGCTCAGGTCGTTACCGCTGTTGCTAACGGTGACTTGAAACAGCAATTAGTGCTGCAAGCCAAGGGCGAAGTCGCCGCTCTTGCCAACACCATCAACAGCATGACCGAAACGCTAAGCACCTTCGCCGAGCAGGTCACTACAGTGGCCCGCGAAGTGGGTACTGAAGGAAAGCTAGGCGGTCAGGCGAAAGTTCCGAACGTTGCGGGTACGTGGAAAGACCTAACGGACAACGTCAACTTCATGGCGAACTCGCTAACGGTCCAGGTGCGAGCCATCTCGGACGTTGCTACTGCTGTTGCCCAAGGAGACCTCACCAGAACCATCACGGTCGACGCGCAGGGAGAGGTGTCCAGCCTTAAGAACAACATCAACCAGATGATCGCCAACCTGAAGGCGACGACCGAGCAGAACACGGCTCAAGACTGGTTGAAGACGAACCTTGCCCGCTTCTCCAGCATGATGCAGGGTCAGAAGAGCCTAGACTCCGTAGCCCGTCTGATCATGTCGGAGCTGACTCCCCTGGTCGATGCCCATCACGGCGTGTTCTACATGGCGGAAGCACTGGGAGGCGACCTCAGCCTGAGGCTCCTCAGCTCCTACGCCTTCCGAGAAAGGAAGAATCTGGCGAACAGGTTCAAAGTCGGCGAGGGCCTCGTCGGTCAGTGCGCCTACGAGAAGAAGAGCATCATGCTCACAAGCGTCCCAGCCGACTACATCCAGATCAATTCCGGTCTAGGAGAGGCGGCGCCGCACAACATCATCGTTCTTCCCGTGCTCTTCGAAGGCGAGATCATGGCCGTCATCGAGCTCGCCAGCTTCAACAGATTCAGCGAGATCCACCGGACGTTCCTCGACCAGCTCATGGAGAGCATCGGCGTCGTTCTCAACATGATCTCAGCGAACATGAGAACGGAAGAGCTGCTCAAGCAATCGCAGTCCCTCACCCAGGAGCTGCAGAGCCAGTCGCAAGAGCTGCAAGCACAGCAGGAGCAGCTCCGAAAGACCAACACGGAACTGGAGAGCCAGGCGAAAGAGCTGGAAGAAAAGGCCGCTCAGCTCGCCGAGCAAAACCAGGCCGTCGAGCAGAAGAACATCGAAGTCGAGCTCGCACGGGCGGCGCTCGAAGAGCAAGCAGAGCAGCTTGCGCTCAGCTCGAAGTACAAGTCCGAGTTCCTTGCGAACATGAGCCACGAGTTGCGCACGCCGCTTAACTCCATGCTCATCCTGGCCAAGCTCATGGCCGACAATCCGGACGGAAACCTCAGTGATAAGCAGATCGAGTTCGCAAACACGATCTATGGTTCGGGCAACGACCTGTTGAACCTGATCAACGAGATCCTGGATCTCACGAAGATCGAGGCCGGAAAGATGGAGATTGACCTCTCCACGGTCACGACGAGCGAGATCAAGGAGTACGTCGAGCGCACGTTCATGCACGTTGCAGAGCAGAAGGGCCTTGGGTTCCGCGTGCTCGTCGATCCGGACACCCCTCCCGCGATTTCAACGGACATTCAGCGCCTGCAACAGGTTCTCAGGAACCTGCTCAGCAACGCCTTCAAGTTCACCGAGTCTGGTTTTGTGGACCTCACCCTCAGCAGGGCCGACAGGGACGTGGTGCTGGACAACGGCCGGCTCGCGGTAGCCGGCGAGCTAGTCACGTTCTCGGTGACGGACACAGGCATCGGCATCTCGCCAGAGAAGCAGGGCTTGATCTTCGAGGCATTCCAACAGGCGGATGGGACGACCAGCCGCAAGTACGGTGGAACCGGCCTGGGCCTGTCCATCAGCCGCGAGATCACCAAGCTGCTGGGCGGCCGGATCAGGGTTCAGAGCACGCCAGGGGAGGGAAGCACCTTCACCCTGTACTTGCCGATTAACTACGTCGGTGTTGCAGCGGACCGACCGATGCCGGTCGACTCGTTCGAATCGGAGAACGGGAAGTCTGGCCCGGTCAACGAGGACTCTGGCCACAGGGCCGTGATCGAGCTTCTGCATGAGAGGCCTCGCTCCATCGACGACGATCGGCACGACATCGCCCAGGGCGACAGAGTCTTGTTAGTCATCGAAGATGAGCCGAGCTTCGCGGAGATTCTGCTTGATGCCGCGCGGGCACAAGGGTTCCGGGGCGTGGTTGCACTTTCCGGCGAGGAGGGTCTGAACCTTGCCCGCGAGCTGCTACCCGATGCTATCTCTCTAGACTTGAAGCTTCCAGGAGCGGACGGTTGGAAGGTCCTTGATGAGCTCAAGAGGGACAACGCGACGCGGCACATTCCCGTACAGGTTGTGTCCGTAGTCGACAAGCACAAGGCGACCTCAATGAACGCCATCTCCTACTTGGAGAAACCCGTCACCAGGGAGGCCATAGATGGAGCGTTCGCGCACGTCAAGGCGTTTGTGGATCGAGACGTCAAAGAGCTGTTGCTTGTTGAGGACGACGCCGTCCAGCGCACAAGCATCATCGAGCTGCTCGGCGATGCAGACGTTCACATCACGGCAGCAGATAGCGGCAAGGCCGCCCTCGACGCTTTGGCGACGACCACGTTTGACTGCATGGTTCTAGACCTCTCGCTGCCGGATATGGCCGGCTTCGAGGTCCTGCGAAAGGCCAAACGACAAGATGCTCACAAGTCTATGCCGGTGATCATTTACACCAGCAAGGACCTGAGCAGGCAGGAAGAGGGGCAGCTCAAGCGGTACGCAGCGACCATCATCACCAAGGGCGCGACCTCGAGCGAGCGCCTCCTGGATGACACAGCGCTCTTCCTTCATAGAGTGGTGGAGAAGATGCCCCCAATCAAGCGGGACATCGTCAAGAAGCGGAGCCGGCCAGCTTCAATCGCTGCGCCGAAACAACCGTCAAAAAAGAAGCAGTCGAATGGAAAGGCGCAGCCAGTCGGATCCGGGCCAGTGATACCGACCGGTGAGCTTGTGGGCAGGAAGGTTCTGATCGTTGACGATGACATCAGGAACATCTTTGCCTTGACCAGCGCGCTAGAGGTTCAGGGCATGACGGTTAACTTTGAGGAGAGCGGTCGGGCCGGTATCGACGCCCTTCAAACGGATCCGAACATTGACCTGGTCCTTATGGACGTGATGATGCCGGAGATGGATGGCTTTGAAACGATGCGGGTAATCCGCGAGATGCCGCAGTTCGCCAGCCTTCCTATCATCGCTCTCACGGCCAAGGCTATGGCGGGAGACCGGGAGAAATGCTTAGAAGCGGGCGCAAACGATTACATCGCAAAGCCGGTCGATCTGTCCGCGCTTATGAACATGATCAAGTCCCTCGTGGGCAAAGAGGTGAGCGCCACTTGATGGTGGCCATGGAGCCTACCGAGGGGCTGGCGTCCCAGAGCCAAGCGAAGATTCTCATAGTGGACGACCGCCGTGAGAATCTTCTCACACTGGAGGCGGTACTCGAGCCGTTGGGTGAACAGGTTGTGACAGCCATTTCTGGAGCAGATGCGCTAAGGTGCCTGCTCCGGGACGATTTTGCAGTCGTCCTTATGGATGCTCAGATGCCCAATATGGACGGCTTTGAGACGGCCGCTATTATCCGGCAAAGGGAGCGGACAAAACATTTACCCATCATCTTTGTTACGGCCTATTCTAAGAACCACCAGGAAGTTACCCAAGGGTATTCCGTCGGCGCCGTGGACTATCTGACCAAGCCCTACGATCCGGACATCCTCAGGTCAAAGGTCAAGGTCTTTGTAGAACTGCATAAACGTGGAGAGGAGATCAAGCGTCAACAGGAGCTCATTAGGGAGGCCGAGGCTCGCGAAGCCGAGCGTTTGATGCAGGAACAGGCACGGCAGTTGGAGCAGGAACACATGCGCCAGCTCGCCATGGAGCTAGAAGGCAGGGTGGCCGAACGGACTGCACAGTTGGTTGCAGCCAACGAGGAACTCGAGGCCTTTTGCTATTCGGTCTCACACGACCTGCGCACCCCGTTGAGGGCTATCGCGTCCACAAGTCGCATCTTGTTGGAAGACGCCGGCACCAAGCTCGAGCAAGAAGAGATCGAGTATCTGAAGCGTCAAGAGACGGCTGCCACTAGGCTCGGTACCCTTATCGACGATCTCCTGCAGCTATCCCGCTTAGGACGTCGAACGTTGGAGAAACGGGAGCTAGACTTTACAGCGCTTGCCCGAGAGGTGTTTGAGGAGATCCTTGCTAAAGATTGGACAGTAGCACCGACCCTCGAAATTGAAAATGGATTGGTCGCTAAAGCTGACCCTGGCATGTTACGGCTGTTACTGCTGAACCTGATTGATAATGGCTGCAAGTACTCGCCGGAAGGTGCGCACCTCTGCATAGGCTGGAAATGGCATCGGGACCATCCTGTTTATTACGTTAAGGACACGGGTATCGGGTTTGACATGAACTACGCCCACAAGATATTCCTTCCTTTTGAGCGCCTACACCTTGAGAACGAATTCCCTGGCACTGGAATAGGCCTAGCAAGCGTTGAGCGAATCGTCAGACGGCACGGCGGCCGGGTTTGGGTTGAGTCGGAGCAGGGCAAGGGTTCCACCTTCTACTTCACCCTCGGCGAGGTTCCTGCCATTCAGGCAGATGCGGTCTCCGTGATTTAGCGTGTAATGTTGACGGTATGAAGGCTTTCGCAGCGGCCATCATCTTCTGCCTCACTGGCGCAGCCTTCTCGCAGACCGAGTCCAAGATGGATGTCGGCATCACCGGATACACGGGCAGCAACTTGCCGCCCCATCTCGATCCCTTCACCGTCATGGCCGAGCCTACGGTCCAAAGGCTCGTCATGCTTATCGCCGAGACGCCAAGGGAACCCAGGTATGTCGACGACGCACTCAGGGGCGGGCGCTTCAATAAAGCTCAGCTCGAGGAGCTTGGCGTCATCCAGTTCCGAGACGGGATGTACGCCTTGGGCTTCACCTACTTCACCAAAGCCGACGTAGATCGGCTGATGGACGTCTCCAGCCGGTACGCAAAGAAGCTGACGACGGCCTTCAAAGCTGAATGGTCCGACTTCGATTCGATCCTTTCCATGTATCCCGTCAAGTCCGTTGCGAAGCGCGATCTCGCATTCTTCTTGCTTGGCTGTGTGTCGCTTGACTGGGATGGACTAGCCCTGACGTCTGAGCTTGGACTGAGGGTCGAAGACAAGCCACAAGCCGGAGGAGGGAAGTACCTCCTGTGGGCATCCGAAAAGGGTGGCAACGCCTTTCAAGGGATGTACTGGGGCAGCCACTACACCGAAGCCGGCAAGTCTGTCCTGATCACCTTTGGCGACCACTATTCCTTGCCTCGCCGCGCTTTCCCGGATATCAATGGGAAGCTAGCGCGCGGCGTCTCATCCGCAGTGGATGCTCCGGATCTCAAAGAAGCTCTTAGAAACGTGGGCGTGGATATGAGCATGCAGCTCTGCGAGTGGGCTGGGGAAACCATGCTTGCCCTCCGGGACTCCGGCGCTATGAGATCCAAGGACCTCGCCGCAAAGATGGGCTATCCCGAATCTCGCGCCGACAACGTTTTGCAGGCTTTGAAAGGGCTCGGTTACGTGGAGGATGCCAATGGGAAGTTCTCTGTGGCCGTTCCGACCCTAACCGAAGCGGACAAACCGATGGTGAGCGCCACTGAAGAGTTTGGTCGCAGAGTCATGCGGAAGTGGCTGGAAGACAACTACGACGCGATTCGCCAGGAGCTATCCGAGCTGACCGCCGTCAAGCAAGGCGTTCCGTACGAAGAGGTGTTCTCGCAGGCCTGGCATTACTTGTTCGGCGCCACGAACCGCGAGCTCGCGGCACAAGGCTTGATCCGCGACACCTACGCGCCAGATTCCAGGTTCACCGGCTTTGTGCCCGTGGTGTCCGCTCCAGGTGTCGCGCAGCGAAACTAGCCCAGTACGGCCAGGGAAGCCTTGACCCTGCTCACAATCTCGGCAATCGTCTCCCGATCGACTGTGAGTGGCGGTGCAAACCGGAAGGTCCTGTGCCGGGTCTCCTTCGTCAAGATGCCGTTCTGAATGAACGCGTCCTGGAGCCTCGCGTCATCCGCGCCTTCCTTCACTTCCAGACCGATCAAGAGCCCTCGGCCACGGACCTCGTGTACGGCCGGGTGGTTCAGATTCAAGAACTCCTCTTTGAGGAGCGCGCCCAAGTCTCGGCTGTTGCCACACAGGTCCCGGGTCTCTAACTCGGCCATCGAAGCGATCCCAATGACCGAAGCCAAGGGGTTGCCGCCAAAGGTGGAGCCGTGGTCCCCCGGCTTGAATACTTCCATAACGGCTCGCTTGCCGACCGTCGCGGCCACTGGGAACACGCCGCCTCCAAGGGCCTTGCCTAGGCACATCATGTCGGGTTCGGCAGCCTCGTGCTGCCACGCAAACCGCTCACCCGTGCGGCAGAAGCCAGTCTGGATCTCGTCCCAGATCAGCAGTACGTTGTTTTCCGTGCAGAGCTTGCGCAGGCCCGCCATGAACCCGTCGGGCGGGATCAGGATGCCGCCTTCCGCTTGGATCGGCTCTATCAGCACGGCCGCCGTGTTGGGCGTGATCGCTGCCCGAATCGCATCTAAGTCACCGAACGGCGTCATCTTGAAGCCCGGCGTGAACGGACCGAAGCCTCTCTTATAACCTTCCTCCGACGAGAACCCCACGATCGTCGTCGTGCGGCCGTGGAAGTTGCCTTCGGCTGCAATGATCTCCGCCTGACCATCCGGCACTCCCTTAGCTGTGTAAGCCCACTTCCTGGCGAGCTTGATGGCAGTCTCTACAGCCTCAGCGCCGGTATTCATCGGACACGCCATGTCCATGCCTGTGTAGTCGCACAGGGCCTTCACGAAGAGCGCCATCTCCCGGGTGTAAACAGCTCGGCTCGTGAGGGTCAGGATCTCAAGCTGCTGCTGTGCGGCCCTCACAATGGATTCGCAGAGGTGTCCTTGAGCGACGGCCGAGTAGCTGCCGACGCAGTCGATGTACTCCTTGCCTTCCACGTCGGTGACCCAAGCGCCGACTCCTGTCGCGATCGTCACCGGGATCGGATGGTAGTTGTGAGTGCTGTACTTTTCTGTCACTTCCAGGCACTCGGCCTCGGTCATCTGCTCCACGAGCGCATGCACGCCCCTCTTGATAACCTCCTGCCAGAACGTGGGACGATTACCTGTGTGAAGTGCTGAAGCCATGCTTTCAGTGTACTAACGGAAAGCCACAGTAAGTTCGATGCCGTACACCAAAAGGCCGACCGTGCGGCAACCCCCGCAAAGCCGTCAAGAAAGGCATGATAGGACAGAACCAGCAAAACCAAGAGCCGGAACTGGTGACCGTCTACGGAGCCGGGTGGTGCGAAGATACAACTCGTATTCGGAGGCTGCTAAGCCAGTGGGGAATACCCTACCGGTACATCGACATAGACGACAACCCGAATGCCCGACGAAAGATCGCCCGATGGAATAGGGGATGGACCATGACCCCAACCGTCACCGTCGGACGTCTGGAAGTCCCACGACTTTTCCAACCCGAAGACGCCGAGCTCCACTCGATGGTTTACGAGTGCGGATTCGTGCGAATCGGACCACTCCTCCTCTAGGGTTTATCACCCCTCTCCACCCTCACCGCGGGCCGGAACCCTCCTCTACCGGCCCGCCTTTTTCGTCTAAGCTCTAGCCAGACCTTGAAAGAGCAACCCATCCTTGAGGCCGAAGTGGTGAGAACCATGGCGCTCATCATTGCTCCGATCGTTGTGATCGTTGTGGTCGGGTTTGTCCTCTTCATGGCCTGGAGCCGCAGAGAAGCAACACGGCGTGCCAGGGAGATCGAACTTGAAGAGGTCCGTAGGGGCAGGGCTACATTCGAGAACCAGTCTTCTCGCGATTCCGACCGACGCTAAAGACCTCTTCGTGCTCAGGTTCCACCCGCCTGATCCCAAGCTGCACGGGTTCCCTGCCGAAGAATAGGTCCACGGTCCAGTCAAGGATGATGCGAATCCTCCGCGACCAGCTCGGCATTTTCATCAAGTACACGGTTCTGTACAGCCACCAAGCCACAATGCCTGCGACCTTGAACCCGAACACCTTGGCCACAGCCGTTCGGCAGCCCAGTGCGGCCAGCGAGCCCACGGAGTTGTATCGGAACGGCGCCGTTTGGCGGCCGCCGATCACGTTCGCGATGTTTGCCGCCACATGAGATCCTTGCCTCGTCGCGTTCTGGGCCGTTGCCGCGTAGGGCTTGCCCTCGCTATCTAACACCTTTGCAAGGTCGCCGATGGCCCAGATATTTGTAAGACCCGACACCCGAAGGTCCGGCCCGCATTCAATGTATCCCCGCTCGTCCCGCGGCAAGCCAGCCACCTTGTTCAACAGGGGATTGGGGGCGATGCCCGCACACCAAACCACCGTGTGGGTTCGAACGATCTCATCGTTGGTCAGAACAGCCTGGTCGCTGTGGACCTCTTTCACGCTGAGCTTTGTGCGAATGTCCAGCCCGCGTTTTTGAAGGTGCGCACGCGCATAGTCGGCAAGCTCGGCGTCGATTGCGGGCAGGATCCGCTCCGCATATTCCAGCACGACCATCTGCACGTCGTTCCTGTCGATGTTGTCATACGACCGGAGTGCGTCCGTCATGAAGTCCTGATACTCGCCAGCGAACTCGATGCCCGTGAAGTTGGAACCCACCACGATCACCCGCAGGATCTCCTGGCGAAGCGCCTTGTCGGAAACGGTGTTGGCTAGCTCGAGGAGCCGAATGCCTCTGTCCCGCATGTTGATGCCGTCCGTAAGGCTCTTGATCTGAAATCCGTGCTGCTCCAACCCCGGTACGGGCGGCAGCTTCGTGACAGATCCCAGAGCGATGACCAGGTGATCGTAGTGGACGCCCAAAGTCTCGTTGGTGCCAACCGGCACATAGTGAACCTGCTGCTGCGCCACGTCGATGCCGGTGACCTCCGCCATGCGAAAGGTGGCGTTCTTCTTGTGGCGAATGAACTTGCGAATCGGCACGACTACCTGCCGGGGTTCGATGTTGCCCACCCCAGCCTCGATCAGCAGCGGATAGAACAGCAGGAAGTTGTTCCGATCAATGATCAGGACCTCCCAATCCGCCGGCAAGTTCTTCGCCAAAGCCTGTGCGGCGTAGGCGCCTCCGAATCCGCCGCCAAGGACGACCACGCGACGCCGGCTGCCGGCGAACTCCGTGTTCACAAAAGGCCTACGTCGGTGCGGGTGTGCTGCGTCGGAAGGCTCTCTAGATTGAGGGTCATCGATTTATACCGACGAGTTGGCTCGAACCCGTGTTTGGCATAGAAATCCACCCTGTTGGTCCAGTCGATAATACAGCGCTTCACGCCTTGCGCTTTCAGGTGTTCTAGCGCTTTTCCAAGCAGCGCGTTGCCGTAACCCTCGCCTCGCAAATGCTCTGCAACTCCGATGGGCCCCAGGCTGCCCCATTGGTCGCCAAGGTCGAGATGCCAACAAGCGCCGGCCATACGGACCTTGTCGTTGTAAGTCTGAATGCGTGCGAAACCTTCCAGCGCGCCGCCGACGAACAAGCCAAACACCGAATCCGGCTTGCCTTCTTTCTGGATCTTCTGATCCACGTCGTAGCACCAGCGGCCGGCGAATTCGCGATCTAAGAACGCCTTGAGACGCGGAATGTCCGGTTCCTGGAGGGGCCTCAGCTCCGCGCCCTCCGGGATGAGGGAAGTGTTCGTGTAGTCGGTGAGGTCCCGCTCCATGTCCACCCAATCGTCGCCCTCGGAGAACCCTTCCACCATGAGCAAGTTTGTGAGCTTCTTACAGTCCGTAGGGCAGCCGGGGAAGAAGTGCCAAGCATCCTGTCCAAAGTGTAGGTATTGGATGCCTCTGTTATACAGAAGGTGTTTGGTTGCCGCCAAAAGATCGATGCCGATCTGAGGCTCTGTAAACACCAAAGCACACAGGTGCGCAGCATCTTTCTTGTCGCCTTGGAAGAGCACGCCCGAGCCACAGCGCTTTACCACTACGAAGCCTCTTGCTTTGCCGTCCGGCATGTCGATGAGCGACGCGCCCCAATCGAACGTGGCGGATTCCACTGTGTTGAACTTGAGCAGGTCGGCGTCGATCCTGTACTGCTTCGGAAAAAACGCCTCCCAGAGACGTGCCAACTCGCCGAAGTCGGCGTGCCTAAAACTTTGTAGCATTCTCAGCCCCTGACGAGGAGCTGCCTGAGATGTTCTCCGTACAGGTTCAGGGCCTCGCGCGTTCGAGTGATTCTTGAAATCATCTGACCGTCGTCGCACCGGAGAAACTCGTTGAGATCCGCGGCTGCGACAAGGGCTTCGAAAGCGTCGGCGGCCCTGCCGTTAAGGGACAAACTCTGCTGTGCGTCCTCGCTTGTAAAACGCAAGTATGCGACAACATAGCGGCGGATGGAAGGGTAATTCGCGTCCATCCACTTTTTGTGTGTCTGGTAGGCGGCCTCGAGCTTGGTGCTCGGACCTAGTTGCGCGGCGTCGCAAAGGACTTCGACCAGGTCCTCGTAGCGGCCGTAAAATCGTACAAGTTCTTCCTGCCTTTCTTGTACAGTTGGCACAAGTTGAGCAGCCAGTGCTCGCTCTCGGGCCTCAGCGCGATCCTTGTCGAGAATGCGAGCCCTGTTCACCAGTGACCTAACCAGGTCCTTGATAGTGAGCGCCCCGCGAGCGATCAACCCTGTGGTCTGTGTCCTCAACCGCCAACCTCCGTGTTCTTCTGAACCCAATTGATTCGAAGATCCCTTACCATTCCTTGGATTTGCCGTCGATCCTCGTCGTCGAGCTTTGCCTCGAGGTGTGCAGCGACTTCGGATGCGACGTCGATAGCGACCTTTGCTTGCGCAAGATCCTGTTCAATCTTCCCGGTCATTATATCAGGCTGAAGCCCCAGCTTTTGCCACGCAACTGAGGCGATTTGTTCAAGCATGGCCGTCAGCATCATGTAAACATCGAGCGGCTCGCGGTCGGCTCGGCTAGTTTCATCTGACATAGGCTGTAACTAGAGACGGCAGTGGTACGCTATCCGACTCCCGATGGTTCACAACGTCATCATCGTCGGCTCTGGGCCAGCCGGCTACACAGCAGCCCTCTACAACGCCCGCGCCAGCCTCGATCCGCTTGTTTTTGCAGGCCTGCAGCCCGGCGGTCAGCTCATGATCACCACCGACGTGGAGAACTACCCAGGCTTTCCGGAAGGGATTCAAGGCCCCGAGGTCATGGAGCTGTTTCAGAAGCAGGCTGAGCGGTTCGGCGCCAAGGTCGAGTTCACTGAAGTAACTAAGGTCGACCTGAGCTCCAGGCCATTCAAGGTGTGGGTGGAAGAGGCGGAGTATCAGGCAAGGACTATCATCGTCGCCACCGGGGCCAGCGCGAAATGGCTAGGTTTACCGTCCGAAATTACATTCGGCGGCTTTGGCGTGAGCGCCTGCGCCACTTGCGACGGCTTCTTTTTCAAGGGCAAGGAAGTGGCGGTGGTTGGGGGCGGAGATACCGCTATGGAAGAGGCGAACTACCTCACCCGGCACGCCAGCAAGGTGCACCTGATCCATCGACGGGATGAGTTCCGCGCCAGCAAGATCATGCAGGATCGCGTGCTCAACAACCCCAAAGTCGAGGTGATCTACAACTCCGTCCTGGAAGACATCCTCGGAGATCACGACCCGGTCAAGAAGGTCACGGGCATCCGGGTGCGAAACATGGTGACGGGCGAGGTGTCCGAGCGTCCGATGGGAGGCGTGTTCATCGCGATCGGCCACAAACCGAACAGCGACCTCTTCAAAGGCATCCTTGACATGGACGACGTGGGCTACATCAAAACGCAGCCGTATAGCAGCCGCACAAATATCCCAGGCGTGTTTGCCTGTGGCGATGTTGCCGACTCGGTCTACAGGCAGGCTGTGACGGCGGCCGGGACAGGGTGCATGGCAGCAATAGACGCGGAGCGATTCCTGGAGGCCGAAGGGCACTAAACCGCCCGATGATGCTCGTCACGCTTTGCGCGCTCGCGCTTTCGATGCAATCGACCACAACTCAGGTCGACGACGTCGAGTATCTAAACCACGGTCGTGAGCCGTTCGCCTACGTGCGAGTCCGGCACGATCCACTGGACCCGCCCAAGCTCTCGCCAAAGCGGTATCCACCTGGCAACCAGAAGTGGGAGTTCAACTGGCTGACCACGGGCTTTGTCCGGATGGACAAGGATCGATACGATCTGCGCTTCCGCGTCTTCTCTCAGGCTAGAAAACCCTCGGGCGACCAAGCGAAAGCCGTGGCCCGGATGGGTCTCCGCCTATGGGAGCTCCTTGCGACGCGCATGTCCACAGACCACATGGAAACCCAGAAGGGAATCCACCTGGTCGACATCTACCTCGCGTGGGGCGGAGAAGCCGGGGGCGAACAGGCCTTTCTCGAAGACATCGAGGCAGGTCGGCCCCGCGAGGCCAACATGATCGCTATCTATGACATCGAGAGCTTCACGGAGCCTCTCGAGATGGCCAGGGAAGTTGCGCACGAGTATGGCCATGCCACTTTGGCGGCGATCGGAGGCTTCGAGAGTCCCGAGGATTGGGGCAACGGCTACCTTGGTGAGAAGCTGTTCCTCAGGTGGATTCGGGATGAGATGCTGGCGGGCCGCCTGACCAAGGATGACGTGATGGGCGCGCGGGTAACGGACCTCGATGCGTGGGTCGCAGCCAACGTGACTCCGCTCGTCCGTAAGGCCGCCGCGGCACCACCGAACATGAAGGTTCTAAGCGGCAAGGGCCAGAAGGCCATGGACGAATTCTTGGGCCTGGCGCTCTATGCCGATTCGATCCTGCCAGACAAGGTCTTCACCCGTACCCTGAGGCTCGTTGGCTCCATGAAGGCTGTTGACTATCCCCGAGCGATGGTGCTCGCCTGTTCGGAAAACAACTTCACTTTGGAGATCCCCTCCATCCTCGAGGGCAAGCCGATCTGGATACCACTTGGAAACGGCCACGTTATCAATGCCAAGGTCTTGGCCAAGGCTGGCAACTGGGTCCAGATACAGCCGCTGAGCGTCCCCGTGAAGGTCATCGCGCCTAAAGAAGTGACCGGACAGGGATAATGCGTGCGTGAAACGTTGGAGCGCGCCGCTGGTCGCCGTGCTCCTGTGCTGCGCTTGGATTCTGCTCTCGGCCTCGCGCCATCCAGCGATGCTGGAGGACACGGACACCCGCGTCCTGCTTCAAAAGCTTGAAGAACGGAACGCGCCGCTGAGCTGGTTCAGCACGGATTGGCCGCTGGAGAACCACTTCTATCGCCCCGTATCAACTCTATCTTTCGAGCTTGACCAGCGCCTCCATCCGGGAGACCCTGCCGCTTTTGGATTCACTTCCGCTCTCATCTGCGCGATCTGTGTCCTTGCGCTCTTCTGGTTCCTGCGAGAGCTCACCGATGACGCGGGAGTATCGACCGCCGCCGCGCTGCTCTTCACGATCTGGAACCTGAGGGTCAGCCCGCCCTTTCTGTACATCCTGTACTGGCTGGCATGGGCCGTGGTCTTGCTCGGGCTGCTGCGGCACAGACTCGGTCTTAGGTGCTGGCTACCCGGTGCGTTAGCGCTCGCTTACCTGCCGCTCGAGCTGCGAGGCATGCAATCGCAGAGCGGCTTGGCATTCAGCTCCGGAGTCTTAGCTTGGTTGCCAGCTCGCACCGCGACGGTCATGACGCTGTTCTGCCTTCTGTCCGTAGCGGCCTACGCGCGGTACGAGAGGCTGTCGGCCTCCAGGACAGAACGCGCTGCGGAACCCCTCGATCCGCCCGCGACCAAGAGCACTCGGGCAGCTACGGGCGTGCCGGCCAAGGGCGTTATCGTTTGGCCCCTTGCCGCCATCGCCGCCGCGGCGCTCGCCCTTGGGTCTTATGAGCAGGCCGTCATGCTCCCCGCGGTGCTGGTGGGGGTCGCGCTGGTCATGAGGCTGCAAGGCTTTCGCGTCCGCTGGGGTTGGCAGGCAGCGTTTTGGACGCTTCTCGCCGGCTACCTCGTGCTCCGGAGGGAAGTGCTGCCTGGCGGAACCTCTGGCTACCAGCTTCAGCAGTTCAGAGACGGGTGGGGGGTGCTCCTCAGCATCGTCGGGTACGCGGCACCCGCTCTGACGGGCATTGTCGGGTGGGTCCAGTACTTCCAAGTAAACCCTGCCATCCTGCTGCTTCCGGATCCCTACATATTCCCGATCGAACTAGGCGGCAACATAGCCGCGTATTGGAAGAGCCGGAGACGCCTGGCTTTTGCGCTGGCCGGTTGGGCAATGTCGCTCCTGGCCTTCTTGCCCATGGCATGGTTGAAGCCGTTCGTGCACTACCACTACTGGCCGATGGCTTTGCGGTCTGTGCTGGCCGTCACGCTTGCGTGGTCCACGTACGAGCTTGTGGTTACCGCGGTGTCGCCCCGAGCGAGGCAAGCGCCTGCACGACCCTCTCCCGCACCTGGTTCGCTTCGTCGTCTGTGAAGTTCTCGCCCATCTTGCGGAGCTGCAGCGCGAGCCCCAGGGAGTGCTTGCCCTCCGGAATGCCTTTGCCGGCGTAGACGTCGAAAAGCCACTGACGTTCCAACACCTCGCCCGCCGCCACCTTCACCTTGTCCTCGATCTGGTTGAACGGGACGGCCTTATCGATGAGGATCGCGATATCGCGTCGCACTGCCGGGTTGCGGCTTGGCGCGCGGAAATGCAGCTCCTGCTCCGAACTGGCGTACAGAGCCTCGACATCGAGTTCGGCAAGCACAGTGTCCGGCGGCAAGAGTGCCCGTTCTGCAACGTCCGGGTGGATCTGCCCCATGACCCCGATCTGAGTGTCATCGCAAAGAACTGTAGCCTGTCGCGTGGGATGCAGCCTCGGGTCGGGCATGTTGCTCACGCAGAATCCCAAGCATCCCGAGATCGCACCAGCCGACTCCTGAAGAAAGCCTTTCAAGACATAGAAGCTCGTCTTCTCTGGGTTCGCTTGAAGCCAGTCTGAAGGTGCCAACTCGCCCTGCTGCAGGAGTGCAAGCATCGTGCGCTGCCCTGGCCCTTTCGCGTCTTGGAAGAACACCTGTCCGATCTCGAACAGGTGCAGGTTCTGTCCTCCATTGACGCGTGCTGCGTCGGCCAGCGAAGGGAGAAGCGAGTTCCGCAGCCACATCATCTCGGGATCGGCAATGCCCCTTGGTCCGATGCGGTCCAGATAGGGATTGTCGAGAGGATGCAGGCCGCGCAGGCCATGGCTGATCGTCTGGTTCAACCCGAGCCTGATTAGGCTCTCTCGCAGTTTGTCTTTCCACTGAAGGTAGCCCTTCGTGCCCCCAACCAGGCTCTGGCCGTGGGGCAGCCGCTCGGGAATCTTCTCGTAGCCATGGATGCGCCCAAGCTCCTCTATGAGGTCGTCTTCACGCACGATGTCGGGTCGCCAAGAAGGTGAGGCAACGATGAAGCTCGCGAGCCCTTCGTGGCTCTCGGCATCTTCCACGCTGAAGCCCAGGCGCGTTAGGTAGCGCCGGCCGTCTTCAGCCGAAATAGTCATCCCCAAGAGCCGATTGGCCCTGCTTAGTCTCAGCCGCAAGGGCGGCCGCTCTTCTCTTCCCGGGTAGTAATCGGCTATCGCTGGTGAGGGCGTCCCGCCTTGGGCCCCGACCAAGAGCTGGGTGAAACGCCTTATCGCAGCTACAGTGCGCTCAGGGTCCACGCTCCTTTCGAAGCGATAGGATGCGTCCGTGGAAAGACCGAGCTGCTTGCGAGTCCGCCGGATCGAAGTGTTCAAGAAGTTAGCGGATTCCAGTAGCACCGTCTGGGTGCTGGCCGAGACCTCCGTCTCCAGGCCGCCCATCACTCCGCCTGCTCCAACCGGCCGGTTGGCATCGCAGATCATCACCTGCCCGGGCTGAAGCTCATGCTCCTTCTCGTCTAGGGTCGTCAGCTTCTCGCCTGGCGCGGGGTGCCGAACCACGATGCGGCCGCCTTGCAACTTGTCGAAATCGAAGGCATGCAACGGCTGACCCTGTTCGATCATCACGTAGTTGGTCAGATCGACGAACAGGCTGATCGGGCGCTGGCCAATCTGGCGCAAGCGCTTCTGAAGCCAATCCGGACTGTCCCTGTTCCGCACTTCCGAGAAGAGGCGGCAAGAAAAGCGCTTGCAGTCAGCGGTTTGGATGTCAACCTGCACCGCTTGTCCGCCTGGTCCTTCCGTTGGATCATCGCCTTGGAATTGCCGCGCGGATTGCTTGTACAACTCGGTCGGCTTAGCCTCCGAATCTTTGGCGAGCACCTCGCGACTCAAGCCGAAGACGGAAAGGCCGTCGCCGCGGTTTGCCACGACTTTGATATCGAGCACCGGCTCGCCCTCAACTTCCTCGATGCCCTCAAGCTCAAAGCCGGCCATGGTCAGAAGCTCGCCGACCTGCTCAGCGTCGAGCCTCGTTTCCACAAAGTCCATGAGCATCGTGTAGGGGAACTTCATGCAGTCGGGCTATTTTACTTGGGCCGTTGCGCAGGGCAGGGAACTTGGTCCAACGAAGGTACAGTACCACTAATCCATGTTGATTTTGGGTGTGGTCGTTTTCACGTCTCTCCTTACCGCTCAGGAGCCTCCAAAACCGAAGCTCCCGGTACCGACGCAGCTCAAGCTTGAGGAGCTGAAGCAGGGCAATCCGCTTGCCCAATACGTTGAAATGCTGCGGAGAGAGCCCGAATATGCAGCCGACCCCATGATGAAGGGCCTCTACTACGAGCTCCGGGCGAACATCGAGCAAGCACTCGGTGATCCGGAGGCGAGCAAGCGGGGCCTGACAGCTATGTACCAGGGAGGTGTCCCTGAATCCAACAAGGCTGTTCCGTATCCAAACCTCGACCCAATGATCCGGCGAGGCGCCGCTCAAGCGATCGCCGAGTCGGCCGGAGACTCAAGGATTGTCTTGATCGGCGAGGAGCACCACGCACCACAGACTCGCACACTGCTCCTTCCATTGCTGAGAGCTCTTAAGCCGAAGGGGTTCAGGTACTTGGCAGTGGAGACCTTCGCCGACGACGTTTCGAAGACCCAGACCCAGGGCTACCCTACGCACGAGACCGGGACCTACACCCGCGATCCCGTCTTCTCGGATGCGATCCGCGAGGCCGTCAGGCTCGGGCACAAGCTCGTCCCATACGAGTTCGTTCCACAGAACAACAACACGCTCTCCCAGGGAGCCCGCCAAGAAGCTCGGGAGCGGGGTCAGGCCGAGAACATCAAGAAACGGATATTCGACCAGGACCCTTCGGCGAAGGCGTTAATCTGGGGCGGCAGAGCCCACGCAAGCATAGCTACTGAAGAGTTTCCGGACAAGACCATGGTGACCATGATGGGAGGCCACCTGAAGCGGCTGACCGGCCTCGATCCATTCAACGTTTATGCCGCGCGGTTGATCGAGCAGGAGAAGCCCGAATACGAGGCGGCGGTCTATCAGTACGTCTCCGCCAAAGGGTGGCTCGTGGACCCGACGGTGTTCGCATCCTCAGAAGGGAAGCTATGGAGCGAGCTCCCTGACTTCAAGGCAGAGGTCTTCTTTCCTCGTCCCAAACTCGTAAGTGGCCGACCCGACTGGTACATGCGCGACCTGGGTCGCTCGGCGGTTCCTATTACCGCCGATAAGCTCACGGGAAAGGGCCTGCAGCTTGTGCAAGCTTTCTATGAAGGGGAGCCTGCCACGGCAATAGCTATCGATCAGTTCCTGGTTCATCCTGGAGCGAAGGATGTGACGTTGATGCTTCCTCAGGGCAAGTTCTGGCTACGCGTCCTGGACGAAACGGGCGCTGACGTTTCCCGCTGGACCGTGGCGATCTAAAAGAAAACGGGCGACCCGAATGCTCGGGTCGCCCGTTCAATTTGAGAAAGGGGCTTTACCAGCCGCGATTGCCGCCACGGCCGCCGCCACCGCCGCCGCTTCGGCCGCCGCCGCCACCACCGCCGTAGCCACCGCCGCCACCGCTTCGGCCACCACCGCCGCCGCCGCCGTAGCCGCCGCCACCACCGCCGCCGTAGCCGCCGCTGCGTCCGCCGCCACCACCACCGCCGCCGCTGCCCTTGGGCTGCGCCTCGTTAACGGTCAGTCTGCGGCCTCCGAACTCAGCCTGGTTCTTCTCAGAAACGGCTGCCTCGAGGTGCTCTGCATCGATGTCGACGAAGCCGAAGCCTCGACCCTCGATGATGCGTGCGTTAGTGGAGTTGTAGGCAGAGAAGTGCTCGCGAAGCTGCTCCTCGGTGCAAGAGTAGGGAAGGTTTCCTACATATAGAGTTTTAGTCGCCATTTAGATTGGCCTCCTGATGCGGTCGAGACCGCGTGATCGATATACGGAACGTGAAGCGGATTCTCGAGACCAGGAAGCGCGTGAGGCGAAGCTGGGATGCGAGGATACTGCGATCGCGATTCGTAACTCAGCAAGATTACCCCACTACTGTTCTCAAACCCGGATGATGAGGGCGTTGAACGGCGTCGCCACCAGTACGTGGTGGGAGACGCTACCGAGCCGGATCCTTTCCCAGAAGTTGTGCCCCTGAGAGCCCATGATCAGCAGGTCAGCCTCTGTTTCGCGCATCGCCGATTCGATCGCAAGGGTCGGATGCTGTTGCTTGAACATAGTGTCAGACTCGATACCCGCTTGTTCGAATCGATGACAGAGCTGTTGGTTCCGGGCATTGATCTCCGCGACCACTCCTTCCATCACGGAATCGTAGGCTTGAGGCATATCCCGGATCAGGGATTCGCTTGCGCGAGGGTCCATCTGGGTTGCGGCCAAGATCGTCACGTGAGCCAAGCCCTGCGGCTTCAGCCTCAACAATTCGCCGAGGCACTTCGAGTTGTAATCGGAGTGGTCAGTGGCCCAGATCGCCCTTAGGCCACCGCTCCTCGGTTTGGATTTGCCTACTAGGAAGCTCTGCTTGGCGCTCGATGAAAGCGCCTTGGTCACACTGCCATAGAAGAGGGAGGACCAGGTGCCCTTTTGGACCGAGCCAACGCCGACCAGGTCGGCCTCGATCTCGTTAGCGTAGTCGATGAGCACGCGGGACGGATCGCCGTATCGCACCACCTGCACCGCTCCGTCGTCTCCCAGCAAGCTGGCTGCGCGGGCCAGGTGCTCGCGTCCTTCCACCTCGCGCTGTTTCTGGATCTTGGTGATGGGATGCTCAGGCCCTAAATCGGGAAGGCTCTGGTCGGGCAAGACCGACGAGACGGAGTGGAGCAGATGGGTCTGGGCTTCCGCAAAGGCCAGCTCCCGGTACAACTCCACGGCACTCGGGTAGTTCTCGAGGTCGATGCCAAGCACGGCCTTCATAACTTATGAGCTTACGCCAAAGGCAAAACTATGTCGTACAGCGTCAATTCTGTTGGCAGCACTTGCAGTTCAACGGCATAATGTGAACTCTTATAGCCTTTTGAACTTCAATTGCACTTATGGAGGCATATCGTTGAACGTACGAACTGTACTTTGGACCATGGCCATCGCCCTTGTTGCGATCGGCTGCCAGCAACAAAGCTCTGAGCCAGCCCCGACGGACACCAACGGCAAGGCGCCGAGCACGACCGCTCAAACGCCGAACAGCACTGAAGGCACGAACACGACTCCGCCAGCGGGCACCACCGTTGCCTACTCGGACGTGCAGAACCTGTTCACGCAAAAGTGCGCCAACTGCCACGGCATCAAGGGCAAGAAGGGCGGGATCGATCTGACCTCATACGAGAATGCAATGAAGGGCGGAGAGAAGGGCCCGATTATCAAGCCCGGAGATCCGGAGGGCAGCGTAATCATCATGGCCCTCAAAGGTGAAGGCGGCCACAAGAGAATGCCTATGATGGCTGCGCCGCTTCCCGCGGACCAGATCCAAATGGTCGCGGATTGGATCAAAGCAGGAGCAAAGGCCTAGGCCTCTTTGCGATACGGTTCTTCTAGAAGCCGGATCAGCTCCGTTTCGAGCTGGTCCAGTTTTATTTGTTGCTCGTCGGTTGGGTGCTCCATGGCCCTAAGACCCTCAATGTGGAAGTACAGCTTGTCCCGTTCTTCAATGTCGAAAGGCGGCGCTGGCAGCTCAAAGCCCATGTTCAGCAGGGCTCCCATCGGCATCGGGACGTCAGGGACTAGCTCTAACTCTTTGAGGACCTCGGCAGGGATCAAGTTGGCGAGCTCGTCCTCGAGCAGTTCAGTCGTGCTTGGGCCGAAGTGACTCGTGAAATCCGATCGGGAGGCGCGGATAAGCTCCAGGAGTGCCAAAGGCGATTCAGCGCCGAACGCTCGCAGCTCTGTCTTTAGTTCATCTGACACCGGCAAGCCGGCAACGTAGTCCGAGTGCTCCATGCATTGACCTCACAGCCGGCTTCCTTGCTCGGCTATCTTTAAGGCAACGGTCCCTAAGGTCAATGTTCCGCCCTAGCCTGGGCCCTTGCCCAGCATAAAGACGGGCTAGTATCGGTCTTCGATCTCTTTCTCGAGTTGTTCAGCTCTCCTCTGCTCGGACTCGGAGAGCTCGCCCTTAGCCCGAAGTTGCTGGAGTTCGCGAAAGAGCGCGTCGCGCTGGTCGGTATCTTTCTTGGCCATCTGCGGCCTCGGCGGAGCTCCGAGGTGAGCCCCGAGCTTGTAGGTGCTTGCGCTATCCGGCCCTTCAAGGCTGGCGGCCATATCCGGGAGTCGGGATTCAAGAAGCCAAGTCGTACTCTCACCGAACGCGGATGCGAAGCTTGCCCGAGACGACTTGATCATCTCGAGCAAAGCTTCAGGTGACTCGGCACCCAGGTCCAACAGGCGGCGTCTCAATTCCGGTTCGATGGGTAGCTCTTGCAGGAAGTCGACGCTCATGCCCTTACTCTACGCAGTACGCCTCGCTGCCGTAGTTCGCAATGTAGGCGTAGGGGATGGTGCCGTACCCTGGCGTCGGGCCATCCAAGGCCGATGCGCTTGCCCATGCTGTGCCCCAACTGTTCCGCAGATAAAGCCGGCCGCCGCCGGGCGCCGTCGGATCGTCTTTGTATCCCACGAAGCACATAGCGTGGCCGCCGATGATTGCCTCGCCGGGGATCGGCATCGTGATGTTGCCGCTCAGGCGCACGGCTCGGCTGCCGTACCAAGAGTTGAAGACCGGGATCGAAAACGCCACAGGCTTCTTCTTGGCGAGGGCGGCCTTGATCGCATGGACGTCCGTCGGAGCAAGCTGCGTAGAGACGGGAGATCTGAAGCCAAGTGCCTCGATCACAGCGCCTGCCGGCGGTGGCCCTTGCCCAACGTTGCTGGGGTTGAATACCGCGTTGTAGGCCCACTTCTTCTCGGTGCACGCGCCGTCGCGATGTACGAGAGGAGCAGCAACGCCAACCCATGTGCCGTCGCTGTTGGGGATGCCGTCGTTACGCTTGCAGTTCCAATAGAGGAACTGCTCAGACATGTTGTCCGTTCTCTTGTTGCCCTTGAGGTAGTGCTCGAACGCGGCGATCGTAGCGAAGGCGACGCAGGTACCTCGCCCACCCTGGTCTCGAATGGCGGTCATCTGCTTGATAAGGCTAACGTGGGACGGGAGTTGCGCCAGCGACTCTGCTGCCATGGGTGCCGCAAATGCCAGTCGGGGAACACGGTCGAGCAGTACGCCGAGCGCGAAATTATGCGTCACGGCCTCCGGCGCGGCGCTGGCGCTCGCGATCATAAGCTGGGCGATGGAATCGATGCCGAGATATTTAGCAAGCTCGTGGCCCGCGACTTGCGCGGCGCCGTAAACTTCTTCTGCGGAATCGTAGCCGAGCCTAGACAGCAAGTCCGCATACTTGCTCAGACTAGGTACGGAAGTCAATTTAGTAGCCATGCCCAAGAGATATCACACCCTTGGGCATTATGTAAAGTACCTCCGGCTAAAAAGAGGGTACTTTGCGGATTATAAACCGCCTCGGTTGCTTGGGCCACCGCCGCCGGGCCCACGGCCACCGGGTCCGCGGTTCTCCTGGGGGTCTGCCGCGAACGGCTTGCCGCCTAGATCCTTGAGCTTTGCGGCCTGATCGGCCGTGAGCACCTTGGCAAGCTCGGCATCCAGGATCTTCTCGTTGTTCGCGCGGGACTCGCGGGCCTGGTCACCCGTGATCTCCTGGTTGCGCTGCTTCTCGCGGATGGTCTGGTTAGCCTCTCGCTGAGCGTCGAAGAGCGACTTGATCTTTGCCTTTTGCGCGTCCGACAGCCCAAGCTTTGCCTGGACTTCGGGGTCACTAAGGGCTCTGGATCCCCGAACCTGGATCGAGATCTCATCGAGTCTCTTCAACTGGTCGGCCGAAAGAATCGCGCTGAGCTCTTTCCGCTCATCCTCTCGCCGCTTCTTCATCATGGCTTCGAACTGGGCGGGATCGAAGCGCTGGGTACCAGTGCCTCCACCGCCGCCACCGAAGCTGCCCCTCTCCGGCCGGAGCTTTTCGCGCGCCGCGTCGATGGACTTCTTCTGCTCGTCCGTTATTCCGAGGTCCTTCTGAACGTCGGACCGGCTCACGAGGCCCATTTCGCCTGCGCCAAAGCCCATTCCGGGACCGCCTTGACGCCGCGGGCGATCGCCCTGTTGCTGTGCGAAGGCGCTGCCAACGCACATTCCTACTACAAGCGCCACCATGGCGCCTTTAACGAGTGTTTTCTTCATAAGCTAAAAAACCTGTACCTCTGGCCAGATGTGACGCAGAGGCACAGGTCGGGTTCAGTGGCCCGCCTGAGCGGGCTGGCTATTGCGATTAACGTCGAACGAACTGGTAGTACCGAACGCCGTTTCGAGTTACGAGGCGCCTTTCATATCGGCGGCCGTCTCGAACAAACGAAGGCTGGCCGAAGTAGTAGGCCCGAGATCGCTCGAGCCTATTCTGGCTCTTGCGGTCGTGCTCGTAGCGCGTCAGCGAGTACAGCGCGCCTGCTGTGCCGGCAAAAACCAACGTGGGCTCGTGCTTCAGCAGTCCCCAGGCGGCCACTGCGCCGCCGAGGTAGGCGAGGTTTCGCCACTGGTTCTTGGTCTGCTGACGGTGGTCTAGCTCTCGCTGGGTTGCACCGCTTGAGCGATACCTGTAATCGTTGTTGTTGTAGCTTCGGTTCGAAGTGCTGTCTCGGTGCCTGTCATCCCTCAGCACGTTGCCATAGCGGTCTCTGTAGACTCGGCTTCGGCTGCCGTGGTCATCGTCCCACTGTCGCCTGTTGTCGTGGCGGCCGTTCTTCTTGGGAGACTTGCCGTTGTTCCAATGCTTGTCGTGGCCCTTATGGCCATCGTCTGCAAATGCTGCCATGGGGGCCAGCACCATTCCGCCAAGCGCCAGGGTGGCGACAAGGCTACTGATCAGGTTGGGTTTTTTCATAAGCAGAACTCCATTTGGGTTTCACCGCTGGGTGGTGCGGCGGGGGTTTCTAATCTGTCTAGACGTTTCTAAGGCGGTCAGGTATCAGTTTTTCACCTGAAGGCGGCCTTGAAAAGGCAAACGGCCCGGACACACGATACATTCCTGTGATCGCTCCCTGAGTGGCTGTAGGTCTCACCGGATGTGGCCGACGAGGTCAGGACGACGTGTAGCGCGACGCAATGCGGTTTGTGAGCTCATCGCTGTGGGAGTCCTGGGATTGAGCCTTCAAATAGGCTATCTCGTTTTCGAGAGCCTCGACTCGTTTGTTGAGGTTCTCGATTTCAGCCGACCCCCCTCCACTTGATGTCAGCACAGTGCGCAGAAGGCTCGGTTCTTGGTCGTTCTGACCGCGCAACAGCTTCATCATCTTGCGTTGGTGCTCGGTAAAGACGATTGTGAGAGGTACCACGACAAAGACCGCGATCATCACGATCAACATTCCAACGATCTTGAGGGACTCAGGCGACACGCCCATAACATTAGGATACGGCGTTTTTGAGCCTAACTGGGTCCAACGTCGGCTCCGCGGAGTCTAAAACCCATGGGCCAAGACATAGCCGTTATCCATGTGCCGGAACGGCAACGGTACGAGCTCCGAATCGATGGGCAGGTTCGTGGGCACGTTGACGCAAGACTCTCCGACGACACGGTAATCATGCCGCACGTCGAAGTGGACCCAGAGATTCGAGGCCAAAACCTCGGTGCCCTCCTCGTCAAGAGAGCCTTGGATGACGTCCGGGGCCGCGGACTCAAGGTGCTCGCCCTCTGCCCGTTTGTCTCCGCAGTGGCCAGGCGCTATCCCGATCTGCGGGTTCCGTCCGAATAAACTTAGTATGTGCTAAACATTCGTGTATACTAATTAAAGGATGGCTGGCAAGGATGCCGAGCGGTTGATGGACCTGTATCCGCGGATCTTCTTCGCGTGCCACACCCGGCACGTAAGAGACCCGCAGACGCAAGAGCTCGTCACGGCTCACCAGGCCAGCATCCTCGACCACCTGGACGAAGACGAGCCGATGAGCCTCAACGACCTGGCCAAACACATGGGGGTGACGCCCGCAACGATGAGCGTGGCGGTCGACAAGCTCGTGGACAAAGGCTTCGTAGCAAGGCAGCGATCGCAGCAGGACCGGCGCAAGGTTCTCCTGACCCTTACAGATGACGGGCGCAGGATCACAGACGCCAGCTCAGTGCTAGAGCCGGAAAGGGTGGAAGCGATGCTTGCCGAGCTCCAGCCGGCCGAGAGGGAAAGAGCGCTAGATGGTCTGAGCGCATTGGCGGAAGCTGCAGACAGGTACCTGGCGCGCAAGGGTCCCGGATGGAAGGGCGAGTGATGGTCACACCGAGGAGGGGGAGATTGATTTACGTTTGGATCGTGTTAGGCGCCATTGTCGCCCTGATCGTGGTGGTGCAAGTGGTGGGAATGATGCTTCCCGTGAAACACACAGCCAGTTCGTCTCGCCTGTTGCCTGCACCGCCCGAACGTATCTGGGAAGTGCTCACGGACGTTGAGAAGCATCCGCAGTGGCGCAGCGGGCTGCAATCAGCGACCATCACCGAGCGCAATCCGCTCACCTGGACTGAGAAGAACTCGATGGGAGAGATGCCCCTCAAGACCGAGGTCTTCGAACCGCCTCACAAGTGGGTGGCCAGGATTGTTGGCAAGGACCTACCGTTCGGCGGCACGTGGACCTATCTGCTCACGCCGGAAGGCACGGGCACTAAGATGACGATCACAGAAGACGGCGAGGTCTTTCCACCCTTCTTCAGATTCATGTCCAAGTTCGTCTTCGGCCAGACGAAGACCCAAGAGACGTATCTCAACGATCTGGACAAGTATCTGCGCAAGGAGCTCAACTAAATGGGCTTGGAGGTCAACTGCAGGGTGCGGCTCAACGGCGCGGCGTCGGAAGGCAAGGCACACTGCGGCGACAACGAGATCGACTTTCGCGGAGACTTCAAGTTCAAGTGGTTCTGGCGAGAGCTGACATCCGCGACCGCCACAGATGGCGTCCTGAGAGTCACCCGAAAGGAAGACGTGGCCGAGTTCGAGCTAGGCGAATCCGCGGCGGCCAAATGGCTCCATGCGATTCAGAACCCCAAGAGCCGGCTAGATAAGCTCGGTCTCAAGCCCGGCCATCGTTGGGCCGCGTTGGGAGTTGTGGATGACGCCTTTCTGCCCGAAGCTATCGCCCGAGCCGGAGAGCAGGCCAGCGGCCCGCCCTTTGACGTGGTCTTTGTCAGATTCGACTCTGCCGCCGATCTGCCCAAGCTGAAGGAGGCCCGGGCAGCCATAAAGCCCGATGGCATGGTTTGGGCCGTGTGGCCCAAAGGAAGGAAAGAGTTCAGAGAGGACGACGCGAGACGCTACGGAGGCGAGATTGGCCTGGTGGACGTCAAGGTAGCGAGCCTCTCAGACGAGCTCAGCGGACTGAAGCTCGTGATTCCGGTTGCCCTTCGTTCCTAGCGCCTACGCCGGAACGTCGTACAACTCGAGAATCCGCTCTTCAGCCACGAACCTGCGGTGGCCTAGCTTGTTCGTGAGCACAAGGGTCCAGCGTTGGAGTGGCCTGTCCCTGCCCACGACGAGGATGTCTTCGCCTCGCGTTCGCCGCTCGACTCGCCATTCATCCGAAGTCTCTTTGTCGATGAGCTTAGTTTGATTTTTTATCATGGGGTTATTGGGTTGAGCGACCGATTTCTGGAGCCACACTCTTGCGCGGATTGCTTGCCTTAGCTCTAAGAACTAGATGGCGAACTCGAACTCGAATCGCGGCAAATGTCGCGTGAATGCCTAATCCTCTCAGCGAGATCCCCCTTTGAAAGGGAATGCCGGCTTCGAGCCCGAAAGGATGGCAAAAGCTGTGTGGTGATCTGTCACAGACGCGAGGTGGAGTGGCACCAGAGTTCCGCTCTAAGTAGATTATACCCCGGAGGAACAGGGGTCCGGCCAGTAGAGTATATTAGTTGAGTTACCGCTTGCCAGTTCTGAGAAACGCACTGAGTCTCGCCTTTTGGCCTCACTTTGAGCTCCCTTTCTTAAGCCCGCACACCGGAAACGCTCAAAAGAAGCGGTGCTAGTCCGCTTTTGAAGGAGGCCAAGTTGGCTACAAAATCACTTTACGTTGGAAATCTGTCCTATGGGACAACTGAATCCGCCTTGCTGAACGAGTTCGCCCCGTACGGTTCGAGCAACGCTCGGATCATCGAGGGTCGAGGCTTCGGTTTCGTCGACATCGATGCTGAGAAGCTCGAGGCCGCGATCGCCGATATGCACGACAAGGAGTTCGATGGTCGCAAGCTCACCGTCAACGAAGCTCGCCCGAAGTCTGAGTCGGGTGGCGGCGGCGGTGGTGGAAACCGCGGTGGCGGTGGCGGCGGATATGGCGGCGGCGGTGGCGGCGGACGACGGCGCTACTAAGATCTGACCCCATTGTTATCCAAAGGCCCGTAGGTTGACCTACGGGCCTTTTTTCCTATATGGCCATTCTCGATTCGGCAGGCCGTCGACAATGCATCGATGCTTGACAAGATCGGCTCGGGCCTGCTGGTGGCCTACTCACTCTTCGCAACGGTCGCCCTCACCACCCTGCTCTCTCGCAACGCGCAGGACGGCAATGGCCACTTCAAGGAGATCACCGCTGAGCGCATCAACATCCGCGAACCCGACGGCACCCTCCGCACCGTGATCTCCAGTAAGGCTCGATTCCCCGGAACGTACATCAAGAACGTCGAGCATCCTCGAGACGACCGGGAGACAGCCGGCATGATCTTCCTGAACGATCAGGGAAGCGAGGTTGGCGGCATGGTTTACGGCGGCCACAAAGATGCCAAGGGCAACGTCGAAAGCCACGGCCACCTGAGCTTCGACCAGTACGGCGCAACGCAGGTCTTCTCGATCGACGCGTTCGAGGAGAACGAAGTCCGCTCGTCGCGGCTGAAGATATTCGACTGGCGCGATAAGCCCGGCCAGGCAACCGCCGCGCGCCTGGTGCTCGGCAAGACCACCGACCGCGCAGTGGGCCTCTCGATCATGGACTCCAAAGGCCGCGACCGCATCGTCGTGCGTGTGCGCCCAGACGACACGCCGGAGATCGTATTTCGAGATGCAAAAGGGAAGGTGACTAAGACCATCACCCCTTAGGAGCGCGGACCCCCTGGTCCGCACAAGGGCCGCGGGCTCGCAGCCCGCCCCGCCTGCACACGCTGTGGAGCGCGGACCCCTGGTCCGCACAAGGGTCGCGGGCTCCCAGCCCGCCCCACGCAACAACCAGCGCTATCATAAAACCCATGAAGCGCGCCGCCCTGCTTGCTCTATCGGCTCTCGCCGGCTGCACTGCTAAGCACACGCCCGCCGAACCGGAGGTCAAAGAGAAGATGGAGCTCACGTCTAGCGCATTCAAGAACGGAGGCGCGATCCCGGAGAAGTACAGCGCCTACGGCGAGAACGTCTCGCCGGCCTTGTCATGGTCGGGCGCGCCAGAGGGCACGAAGAGCTTCGCGCTCATCATGGACGACCCGGACGCGCCTCGCCCCGAGCCGTTCGTCCATTGGGTCCTGTTCAACATCCCCAGCTCAGTGCAAGCGATCGCGGAAGGCAAGCAGCCCGTGGGCGCTGTGCAGGGCCACAACGGCCGAGACGCAACCGGCTATTTCGGCCCTCGTCCGCCCAGCGGCAACCATCGCTACCACTTCAAGCTCTACGCGCTGGACTCCATTCTGGACTTGAAGGAAGGCGCCACCAAGCCCGACCTGCTCAAGGCTATCGAGGGCCACACGCTGGCTAAGGGCGAGCTGATAGGAACGTACTCGCATTAGCTTCGGTATCTTGCCTGAGGTGTTGATTCCGGAATCCAGCCGTACCCGTGCACAGACCGACTTACAGGTGCTTGTTGGGCAGCCGCTCTCCTGTATGTGGCGGATTGCTGGGATGCAGGTGCTGGAGTTCGGCGAGCAGAAGCCCGGGATTAACCGGAAGGGGCAAGAGTCGAGTTGGGGCGATTGGTCGTTCCACGTCAATTGCCTTTGGAGGATCGAGGGGCCGGATGGGTTTGGGTTGTCCGACGACCACTTTGGTCCAGTGCGGTGCGATGAGCACGCGATGTGGTTCTATCCGACGTTGGACGATGGGCCGGTTGTCGAGTCTCTGTCGGTCTTGGCAGACGGGGCCCTGCGCATTCGGCTGTCGAGAGGATTCTCTATTGCCATTGATCCTCGACCCTTCGACAACGATCACCTTGAGGAATGGCGCTTCTTGCCACCAAAGGGCGACCCCCGCGGTCACTTGGTATTGAACCTTGGGGAATTGGGCTGGAGCAGCGAAGCCCAGGTGTGAAGAGCCTTGGGTCTTGTTTTGTACACTTGTCTTGAGAGCTTCGAATGAAGCGTAAGCACGCACTTGTCTTAGCAGGCCTTGTCCTTCTTGTCCTTGTGGCTGGGCTGGCCGGCAGCGTTCTAACCGACCCGACGCCGATTCGCAGGTTACGCAGCAAGGTCTCGAACCAATGGATCACCATTGAGACCCGGGCAACGGGGGGCGACGTTGTCCTGGCCGCCTACGAGCTGGTTGGGGTGACGGAGGCCGAGGTTATAGATGATGTTCGGAGCCGCCGAGGTCATGCCGCGATTAGAGTGCAACACGGCGGTAAGCAGGACGTGGTCACTGCTCAGTCTATGACGCCGGACCAGCAGGAAGATATCCTCATCGACTGCTCTTCGCAGCCATCGGTCTGTACGATCAATGTGAGGCGCCTCGCCACTTGGCGGGACGTGCTCACGAATCTCCGGTTCGGCGAGGACAAGACGTAGCCGTTGCCGCCCCGCGCCTCATTCATAAAGGTGTCCTAAGTACTTCAAAAGGTCGTTATAATGGGCGGATGCCGTCGGCAACACTCGCCCCTGAGCTTCAAATCCGCGACCAAGGCTGGTTCGTAAGCCTCGTGGGCGATTTGATCAGTAAGCCCGTATGCAGGCGCACCTGGGTTTTGGGCGCGGGTGCTTCAAAGGAGAGCGGAGTGCCCTTGGCTGCCGAGCTCGCATGGGAGTGGCTGTCGCAGATCGTTGGAATCCCTGCCGAAACAAAGGAATCAGAGGATCAGATCATCGCCGCCGGTGCGAAGCTTGGGATCGGGAAAGATCTTGCCGCACAGTATTTCAGCATCTACGAAAAGCGCTTCTTCGCAGATCGACGAGCCGGCTTCTTCTCGCTCATCGAGCACATCAATGGCAAGAGCCCGAGCTACGGCTATTTTGTGCTGGCCGCGTTGATGAACCGCTGCACTTCTAAGATAGCCATCACTGTCAATTTCGATAACCTTCTGGCAAACGCGCTGCAGTATGTGACGAACCAGTACGTGCAGGTTATTGGGCACGAACGCATCGCCCATTGCGTCCTTTGCGATTGGAACCTGCCCGTGGTTTGCAAAGTGCATCGCGATCTAACGATGCAGCCGCTTAACACGGCGGCTGAGATGGAAACTCTTGATGCAGAGTGGGTCAAAGCCCTTACTCAGATATTTGGCACGTACTCGCCTGTCTTCATAGGGTATGGCGGCAACGATCATACGCTCATGGGTTTCCTCGAGAGGCTACCGAAGGGCGCTTTTCCGGCACCGCCAATCTGGCTGGAGTACGTGCCCCCTTCCGCTAGTGAGCCAGTCACTTCTACGTTGCCGCCAAAAGTGCAAGCCTTTTTGAGGCGGCATGAAGGCATTGTAGTGCACTACGAAGGTTTCGACAGTCTTTTCGCGGCCATCAAAGCTCATCACATGAAAGACTTTAGCTTGGCGCAAATTCTTGAGGTCTACACGAACCATATCAAGGGCGTTTCCACAGAATCCATGCAGCAAGCATCCGAAGCCGTTAGCGCAACTTGGGACGGTCAATCAACTCTGGATGAGATAGAGAAGAATCCGACTAAGACGCTTGAAGACTATCTCACTCTGGCGCAGGCTAAGACCAAGCCAGAAGACAGGATCAGCGTGCTCCGTGCTGGGCTGGAGGACTTTCTTAGACGCGGACCAGAGGCAAACCATCTTGCGATTAGCAGGTTATACAACAACCTTGGGCACAATCTGTATGTGCTTAGGAAGTTCGAAAATGCTATTCCATACTTCACTAAGGCCATCGAGAATAACGCAGATTATGCGAAGGCCTATTACAATAGAAGCTGTTGTAAAGTCTTGATGAAGGACGCTGAGGCGGGACTAGACGACTTACAATCGGCTATTCGCTTGGATCCGAGCAGGCGAGTAAAGGCGCTCCAGGACGAAGACTTCGAAGCCTTGCGCGAATCACCCAGATTTCAGGCGCTGGTCGCCGAGCCGCAAAGCCTGTAATTTAGGCCGCTCTTCTCGACTTGATGCTGAGGCCCGCACGTCTTATAGTATATTGTGCAACTCTTGGCTAAGACGCCTTTAAGCAGAAAATGTAAAGCTGTGCTGCTGATGGGTGTCGTGGTAGCCGGTACTGTCCTTGTTCTTTCTGCCCGGCCAGGATCGGGAATGCTCGGCCGGTACTCGCGCAATGTAACCATTAGCAGGAGCTTCTACCAGACGATGACCGGTCCGACCCACATGACCGACTACTTCGAATTGGAGGGCGTCGACTCCTATGCCGTCTTTGCCGAGATTACGCGCAGCAATCCTGGTGCGGGCATCACATTTACGGCTGATGACGGCGGCTTAAGGCAAATTCCTACTGTTACTAAGGACTTTTACGTTGATGTCGATTGCCTCGGGCAGGGAGCCGGTGCATGCGTCATCTCAATTCATCGTCCACCGACGTTCCTCGAGAACGCACGGCAGTACCTGCGCCGGTTAGCCGGGAAGTCGGGAGAGCCTGGGACAGAGTGATGGAGAGGCTTGCATCAAAGAGAGCACGCCTACGACTCACCCCATGGAAGGCGGTCGTTCTAGTGGCTCCCCATAAGCTGGCGGAAACCACTCTTCGGGATAATCGTCTTTCTCCTCGTTCTTGATGTCGAGCGGTTCATCTACAACTTGGAAAATTTGCCGTAACGCCTCCGTAGCAAGTGTGAGAACGTCGGCCCCTTCCTCAAGTTCCCAGGCCATGAACTGCTTGGAGTCCGGATCGTCCTTCTCGCCGCAAGGCTTATCCGTATCTGATTTGATTCCACGCGAGGCAAAGAACTCTCGTGCAACGACCTCCCGCCCGGGATGCTCGCGGAGGTCGAGTACCGTACCGATGTTCATCTCTCCATCGGTTTTGAGCAACCACAAGCGTTCACCCTCCTCGGCGGACATTTCGAATTTGACCTGATAGCCAACGAACAATGTGAGTCGCTCAACAAATGGAGCAATGTGGCTAATCCCAGCGATGGAATGCCTCTCCGGATCTTGCGGCTTCACGGAGGCCGACTGGTTGAAGCGCGCCGCCGTCAGCGTGACTGCGAGCCAGATGAGAAACCCCATCGCTGCGATGACAAGAAGCCAACCCACGCTACGATGGTAGCCGCCTCCGCCTAAGCGCTGATGGGTTTATCTACGCAGCTTGCGCCTGGCGAGGGCAAGTGCGCCGAGGCTGAGCGTAATCAGACTCGCAGGCTCCGGGACAGCCGAGGGTGTGACGGTCATCGAGAGCTCGTCGAACTCCACGCTCGCCGTATCCTCGCCTCCAAAGTATCGAGCGCTGCCGAAGGCCAAGACGCTAAATGACGTCATGTGGCCAGGCGAGAAGCTCTTAGTGAGAATGACGCTTCCGTCGACGCTTCCCGCAAAGGTGCCCGTTGCGTTGTCGTAGGTAACACCGATCCGGTGCCACTGGTCGTCAAGCTCTTGCTCCAGAAAGTTGTCAACATCGTAGAGCACGTATCCTTGCTTGCCGCCGATCAGTGGTGCGTCTTCACCGGAGACGATTGCACCGAAGTTCATATTGAAGACACCGTCTGTAGAAACGAAGTCCATGGCTATCGCAGACAAATACTGCGCGTCGCTATCGACACCCGCAAACCAGGACTCGTCTAGGCGCATGTCCAGCTGGATAGACATGACGTCGTTAGAGCCGAGGGCCTGGTTGAACTGGCGGTTGACATCAATGTACTGGCCGAAGTCGGGCGTGGTCATCCGGACCATCTGATCGCCCCCCTGTGGATGGGTGGACGCTACGATTTCGGCGGTGCTCGAGCCGAGGCTGGTACGCACCCATCCGTCCTGCCCGTTCATGTCGCCGAGGCTGAAGAGCGGCGACTCGAAACCTTGGGGGTCATAGATGACGGTTGCTTGCGCAGCCAGCGCAGAGGAGGCTGCGACGCAGACCATGACTACACGGATGATGTTTCGGCGGGTCATGTTTGACTTCTCGACAGAGTGAGCTACTCCCAGTATAAGCGCCAGCTGCGCATAATTCGCCCGTGCCGAAACGACCGGGTAAGGGCAGCGTCTTTAGTGGCCTGCGAAACTACTACAACGTTTGGCCCTACGTGCCCGAGTGGGACTTTGAGGACGATATGCCTCCTGCCGGCACGGAGTTGCTGTTTCAAAGGCAACCCGTGCCTCCGGATAATCCAGCTTTCCTCTATCTGGGCAACCTCCAGCACGATGCGGGTGTGTTTGGCGTGGAGCTTATGGGCGACGCGGCCGAGCTCCGCATGAACGACTACGAGGCATGGCGTCTCGCTAACGCCTATATAGATGCGCTGGGTGAGAAGGCGTGGAGCGATGGCAGGCGAGGCTTCCTTCTAAAGCCGGCGATGCCGGTCACTTTCCGCTTTGAAGGGCTGAAGGAATTCCATGTCTTTCAGACTCAGCGGTTTGGCCGCCTCTCTCGGCTGAAGCATGCCTTGAAGCGGAATCTGGCCATTCAAGACGAGTTTCGGCGGGACCTGGTCATCTCCCCCGGACCCCGGGATTTTGTTGGAGTGTTTGAGGTCGGGTCCTGGCTGGCCCGCGAGATCATCATCCAGGAGGAGCGGCGGCGCGGACTGTACAGTGCCTCTTACCACTCATGTACGGTCTTGCTCTGCGTCTCTTGCGATGAACTGAAGGTGATTGAGGGACAGCGCCAGGCCTGGGAGGAGCGGTTCGGGGCCGATACCGTTTGGATTCTGGATCGGTTCAACGAGGAGCGGCGCAAGAAACGGTTTATCGGCTTGCAGGAGATCGAGGCGTTCTTAGAGGAGGTCGGGGCCGTCTAGGTTCGCCGCTTGCGCCAGGGGACTGCCAGCGCGCTCAGGCTTGTGGCTACACGCGGGACGAATCAACTCAGTTCGGTGCCGCTGTGTCCTCTCAGCCGATCAAGTTTTTACATTGACCAGATACCGGTGACAGTACTCACAAACGTTACAGGTCCGCTCTAGAGTAGCCTGGAGCCCCGCTTCTCATGATTGTGTACTGCAGCCGACATCTCACTAGCGCCCCCTGTGTTCAACCAATCAGGCCATAGATCGTCACGCCCCTTGAATGTGCTATACAGTACGGTCATCACAGACACGAGCATTGCCCTCTACTCATGAATAACACGCATTTTACGTGGCTAGTCGGCGTTTGCCTAATTTGCGGCGAGCGCTTTGCATCCTATGATACAAAGAATCGGATGTGCAGCCGGTGTGGCGAAACATTGGCTGGAACGCGAGATGAAAAAAAGGGCTTCGTCACCATTTGCCCCGACATAAAAGTGGAATCTGACGACCCCCTAGCTAGCTTCGTCCCACCTGTCGACGATGCGGAAGGTCTCTACGACATTTTTGCGGTCCGAGGCTACGAGGGTCGCCTGGGCGAACACATTAGGCCCGTGTCAATAGAAAGAGAGCGCGAGTTCCTGAAGATGCCTTTTCCCATAGATTTGCTCCATTCTGATTTCGGAATTCGGTGTGGCAATGCGACACTGGTTGACACCAAGCCCTTGATGGGTTTCGAATGCTCTGTTTTGGACATGAGCACTTATTCATTTTCAAGCACCCTGAAGGATCTCCGAAGCTGGGCCATTGTCAACATAGCACTACAGGAAGACATCCGACACCTAGCATTGTGGACTGCGGGCAATGCCGGCTATAGCCTTGCCCGCCTTTGCTACTTTGTCAACCAGCGCCTTCCAAGAAGCCGCCACCTGCACGTACATTCCTTTGTCGATAGCGAAACGGATCCGCGAATAGAGTTTCAATTGCGTCGCTGGCGCAGCTCGGTATTCCGCGTGAGAGCACGGTCGCACTTCGGTAGTTCAAGGGTTCTCTTAGAAGAAGATATGTGGGAGAAAGTTGAAGAACAGGATCAAGCCGTTGACCAGGGTGACAGATGGCACGTCACTGATGGCTGGGATGGTGTGGGTATTCTCATGTATCGGTTGATCGCTCTCCAAGTGTTACAGCAACGAATCATCAACACGGGCCGATGCTATTATGACCGGGTGATCTGCCCGCTCGGAAGTGGAGACATACTGTTGGGTTTTCTATGGGCGATCAGGGACTTATATCCTAACAAGGAATCGAGACCATCTTTGATTGCAGCAGTTCCACGGACAGGTCATTTCCTCTCACCCCCATCGAGAATCCCTAAGAGAGACCAGCCCGTCATGCCTAAGCTAATAGCGGATTACACACCCCTCATACCTTTGGTAAACGATGCGTTGAGCAAAGAGGAGTTTACGCCGATATACGTTACCAGGGGCGACCAGGCTGAAGCTTTAACAGAACTTCTCGGAGGTGGATTTCGGCTCTTGTTTGCTTTAGAACCCTCCGCAATTGCAGCCTTTGGAGCGTTGTGCCATCTTTCAAGCGGACGGCACCGCGAAGCCATGTATAATCCCTATCACGAGCAGGGAAGAACCTTGATCATTAATTCAGGTGCTGGGATAATGGGTTTTAATGAAGCTGAGTGGCTTGTGAAAGGTATGTTTCCGGCAAGGAAGAGATGACAGTTCGAACCCGATAACATGGATCACAACAATGTATGCCGCCATTCTCGTGGCTAGTCGCGCCACTCTAACATGGGCACTCCTTGCGCCGTCAACATCCCTGGAGTTATTTGCCCTCCGATGTCGAGGAGTTCACAATTCCCAAGCTCGTGACGTCCTTCAACTCAGATGGTAGCCTATCGTGGGCAATGGCCATCAATTTTATATATGCGTTTGCGCGTCTAGTCTCATAGAACTCGGCGGCATAAGGCACTTTGCTGATCCTGGTTAACGCTGTTAAGAGGCCAGTGCCTAGCGAAATGGCTACTGCAATGCCGAAAGCCATGGCGGACCGCACCGTCCATAGGACCGCTCCGCCGAGGACAAGCAAAACAATTGAACCGTAGACGAGAGTAGTTAATGTGGCGGCATAACTGGCCGCGATCGCGGCGCTCCTGCCTGACACCCTCGTTAGGTGTGCAACTCGAATGCCTTCTAACTTTTTACGGGCCTCAAAAAGTTCCTCTTCTCCTAAGGCACGTCGTTCTCGCTCGGCCTGTAGCTCCACATCTTTCTCTTGAGTGTAGTGACGCTTCACGCTTTCAACGATATCTTTGTATGTTTGAGCTCCGAGCGTCTTATCTTCACCGAGCGTAAGGTGCATCAACTCTTTACGCGCAACCGGATCGGCTCTTAGGGCCTGGAGATCAACAGCTGATATTTGACCTCTTGCTTCCAAAAGCTCCGCCTCACGCAAGAACTCGCGCCAATATGCGTCGCTCGGTTCCAACGCCGACTCGCAAGCAATTGCGAGATTCAAATCTGGTATATCCGCGGTTGCCGGTCTTTTGAGCCAGGCAAGGTTGGCTAGACTGAAGTTCGAGATTACCGGAGAAACACGAGCGCAGGATGGCACGCTTGAGCATAGCTCGAACATTGACTTAGCTAAGGTTGCATTAGATGTGACCAAGACGGCCTTGCTGTCTTCAAGGTGGTATGGTGTGACAGCACGACGCAATATGACGATGCTTCGTACAGATAACACGTCGTAGTAGATAGTCTTATCGAACACCTGGCCCACTTTGGCTCTGACTACGCTCTCAATATCATCTTCAGTGAAGGCAATAGGAATTGCCTGATTAGGTCGGGGAACCACTGTTAGATAAAGGTTGCGAAGCATGAGAGGCAACTTGCTAAGCATCACCTCGATGTCCGCCTTTCCATAACCTCTCCTCTTCGCCCAACTGTTCAGCATGTAGTTCTTCCCAGAATTATCATAGGAATCGATGGTTGATCTGAGTAGGCTTTCAGTCTCTTCAAGAGTGTGGTCGAACACGCGAAGAATGCCACCAAGATCGCGTAGCATTGTAAAGAGCAGCTTGGCTTCGTGTTCAGATTCCTCGCTATTAAAGCCTAGGGCACGAAGGATAATGGGAGTATCGATAAAGAACTGGACCTCATCGAAGTCCTTAGTAAACGCGTCGAGGTCGGGACAGAGCAAGGCATTCGCAAGCATGCTTCCCTTGACCAAAGTTCTGATTGCACCTGATGCTGGTAGATTAGTCTTCATTGAGTATTCAATGAACTCACTTACCAGCACGAAGTCTTTGTTGCTTGCCGGGATCGCAGGGAGTGCAGATGCAGACACGAAATATGCAAGGCAGTCGATGGAGAATTGCCGCATATACGCAGTCAGAACATCGCTCGTCTTTTCCTTCGTCCATTCGATTGAGTGCACATCCCGAGCAAAGGCAACAATCGCTTCGAGAGTCCTATCGAGCTCCTTCTCCTTAGCTAAGACAGAGTTGTAGAAGCCAGTCGGTTGTAAGTCGCCTGTTGCAAAGAAGCTATGAGCTTCCTTCACAAGGATTTTCTTTTTGACCAAGCGCTTAAGAACCAATTCGCACACGCTGTCCGGGATGACGAGTCCGTATGCGTCCTGCATATTCTTCCGAAGGAACTGGGAGGTAACAATCTCCGGGTTAAGAATAGCCAACAGTTCTTGGGCAAAAGGGACCAGTAACTGGACATAGTCCCGATTGTTTTCTCTCTCTACCCTCAGCAGTGCTATTGAAGCTAAGAGGGTTTGGCTTGTCTTGTCCGGCCTCTGCATCGTTGAATCAAAAGCGTCATTTAGCTGCAACCGCTGGTCTCCCCACAAGTGTTACATTTCAAACATACCCCATTGCGTACCAAAGTGAACTGGCCGCAGTTCGAACACGGATCGCCTTCGTATCCTTTGAGGCGGGCCTCGCGGACGCGGTCTTCGACCGTCCGCTCCGCGGTCGCGATTGGCGATTCGCGATTCGCAATTCGTACTCCGGAAGGCTCGGTCACAGCAGCGCGTTGCGTCGTCATGATCGCTGTCCCGCTATTCCCCTTCTGCTGAGCCTCGACCATCCAAGTCGGCGAGCCCACAGCCTGCGGGTTCGCAGGATCAAAAGGGAGGGCGCCCTGGTCCTCAGAGGCGTCAGGCGTTAGGCGTTGGGCGTTAGGAGCCTGGTAGCCGGCCGAGGCGTTGTCACCATAAGCCGTTCCCGGCACGTGGCCGGTGAACTCCTCGTCGGCCTCGGCCTCATCCTCGTAGTCCGGAACCTCGCTCGGCTTGCCAACCGTATCGCCGCGCAGGTCCTCGGGCTTGACCTGAACCAGGTCGGTCCGGCCCAGATAAGAAAGAGCCAGCTCGCGGAACACGTAGTCAATGATCGAGGTGGACATCTTGATGTTGTCGTGCCCCATCACCGAGCCGTTCGGCTCGAACCGGGTGAACACGAACGCCTCGACGAACTCCTCCAAGGGCACGCCGTACTGCAGGCCCAGCGAGATCGCGATCGCGAAGCAGTTCATCAACGACCGGAACGCAGCGCCCTCGCGGTGCATGTCGATGAAGATCTCGCCCAGCGAGCCGTCCTCGAACTCGCCGGTCCGCAGGTAGACCTTGTGCCCGCCCACTCGCGCCTTCTGGGTGTAGCCTTTTCGGCGGCCAGGGAGAGTGCGGCGCTTGGCGATGTAGCGGTAGACGAGTTTTGTGGCGGCGGCCGCGATGGCGTCGCTTTGCGATAGCTCTGCTCCTAACAGTTGCTCTGCATTGCTTTGCGATGGCGATGCATGGCTATGCATGGCCACTGCAGAGCCACCGCCGAGCTCCCCATCCAAGGATGCCTCTAAAATCGCAGCCGCAGCATCGTCCGCAGCGGCGTTCAGGGGCTGAGACAGCTTGGAGCCATCTCGATAAAGTGCGTTCGCCTTCAGACCCTTGGTCCAAGACAGCCAGTAGGCAGCGGCGACATCGTTGATCGTCGCGTTGGCGGGCAGGTTGATCGTCTTCGAGATCGCCCCAGAGAGGAATGGCTGGGCGGCGGCCATCATCAGAATGTGCCCCTCGGCGGAGATAAACCGCTGGCCCTTCTTGCCGCACTTATTGGCGCAATCGAACACCGGATAGTGCTCCACCGCCAGATGCGGCGCGCCCTCGATGGTCATGGTGCCGCAGACGTACTCGTTGGCAGCCTCGATGTCCGCCCGCGAGTAGCCCATGGACGAGAGCATGTCAAAAGACCAGTCGTTAAGCTGCTCCTCGCTGAAACCAAGAACATCCTTGCAGAAGGCATCTCCAAGCGTGAACTTGTTGAAGGCGAACTTCAGCTCGAACGCGTTCTCCAGACCGGCCTCGATTGAAGCGATAGCTTCCGGCGTGAAGCCGCGATCTCGCAGGGTCTCGTGGTTGATGCCAGGCGCGCCTCGAAGGGTCTTGCGGCCGACGCAGTACGCCACCACGTCCTCGATCTGCTCCTGCGTGTAGCCGAGCTTGCGCAGCGCGGGCGGCAGCGATTGGTTGATGATCTTGAAGTAGCCGCCGCCGGCCAGCTTCTTGAACTTGACCAGGGCGAAGTCGGGCTCGATGCCGGTCGTGTCGCAATCCATGATCAGGCCGATGGTGCCCGTAGGCGCCAGCACCGTGACCTGCGCGTTGCGGAAGCCATTCTTCTCGCCGAGGTCCAGGGCCTTGTCCCACGCCTCGCGGGCGGCCTTGATCATGGTTGTCGGGCACTCGTCAGGATCGATTCCCACCGGCAGCACCGTTAGACCTTCGTAGTCGGCGGGCGCGGCGTTGTAGGCGGCGCGCCGGTGGTTGCGGATCACGCGGAGCATGTGCTCGCGGTTGTCTGCGTATCTCGGGAAAGGCTTCTGCTCGCCGGCCATCTCGGCGCTGGCGGCGTAACTCTCGCCACCCAGCACGGCGGTTAGCGAACCGGCGATGGCGAACGCTGACGGCGAATCGTACGGGATCGCCATCTGCATGAGCAGCGCGCCGAGGTTGGCATAGCCGAGGCCGAGGGTTCGGAAGTCGTAGCTGAGCTGCGCGATCTCCTTGCTGGGGAACTGCGCCATGAGCACCGAGATCTCCAGCACGATGGTCCAGATGCGGATCGCGTGCTTGTAGCCCTCGATGTCGAACTCGCCGGTCTCGGCGTTGTAGAACTTGACCAGGTTGATGCTGGCCAGGTTGCAGGCCGTGTCATCCAGGAACATGTATTCCGAGCACGGGTTGCTGGCGTTGATGCGGCCGTCGGCGGGGCAGGTGTGCCACTCGTTGATGGTGGAATCGTATTGGATGCCGGGGTCCGCGCAGTTCCACGCGGCCTCGCAGATATCGTCCCAGAGGTCCTTGGCTTGGAGGGTCTTGGCTACTTTGTTTTTATCTGATCTGTACGTGAGATTCCAGACCTGGTCCTTGTCCACAGCCTTGAAAAACTCGTTAGGAATCCTAACGGAATTGTTGGAGTTCTGGCCGGAGACGGTGTTGTAAGCCTCGGACTCGTAGCCGGTGTCGTAGACGGGGAAGTCGATTCCGGTGAAGCCCTGCTCCGCGAGCTGGACCGCTCGCTGGATGTAGTTGACGCTGACGCCGGCGGCTTTCGCCTCAGCGATGGCGCGTTTGAGGGCGGGGTTGGAGCGGGGATCAGTGTTGGAGTGTTGAAGTGTTGAAGTGTTGCTTGCCTCCCCAATACTTGAAGACTCTAACACTTTAACACTGCACGCCTTGATGACAGCATTGAGGTGCTTGTTATTCAGCAGCGAGCCGGTGACCAGCGCGGCTACCTTCTTCTCCTCAGTCACCTTCCAGTTGATGAAGTGCTCGATATCCGGATGGTCGATGTCGAGGCAGACCATCTTGGCGGCCCTTCTTGTCGTTCCGCCAGACTTGATAGAGCCCGCAGACCTATCGCCCACGCGCAAGAAGGACATCAGACCCGACGACTTGCCGCCGCCGGAGAGCTTCTCGTTCTCGCCTCGGATCTTGGAGAAGTTGGTGCCCACTCCCGAGCCGTACTTGAAGATGCGGGCCTCTCGGGTCCAGAGGTCCATGATGCCGCCCTCGTTGACCAGGTCGTCCTTGACGCTGAGGATGAAGCAGGCGTGCGGCTGTGGTCGCTCGTAAGCGTTCTTCGACCTTTCCAGCTTGTTGGTCTTGGGGTCGACATAGTAGTGCCCCTGGGCCACGCCGGTGATCCCGTACGCATGGTGCAGGCCGGTGTTGAACCACTGCGGCGAGTTGGGCGCGGCGATCTGCTGCGCCAGCATGTTCACAAGCTCGTCATAGAAGGCTTGGGCATCTTCTGTTTCATTGAAGTAGCCAAAGCGCTCGCCCCATGAGCGCCAGCAACCCGCCAACCTATGAAACACCTGGCGAGAGTCCGTCTCGTGGTCGGCGTTCTTATCGCCGAACTCGCTTCGCTCGCCGCCCTTGTTGTCCTTCAGGCCCGCTTTTCGGAAGTATTTCTGGGCCAGGATGTCTGTGGCGACCTGCGACCAGCCGCTAGGCACCATCACGTTTTCCATCAGGAAAACAGTCGAGCCATCCGGATTGCGGATCTCGCTCTTGCGAGGCTCGAAGACGATGCCCGCGTAAGGGCTCTGGCCGGCTGAAGTGAAATGACGGGGGATTTTCATTGGTGTTGTCGTCCGTGATGGTGGCGGGGTGCTGAAAAGGCGTTCGGCGTTAGGCGTTGGGCGTTAGGGTCTCGCTGTCGCCATAAGTCGCTTGTGTCTCCTTGACAATGTTCTTGTTCTTTGTCTTGCGCCTGTAATTCATCAGGCCATTGAGCATCTGAAGACCGTGCTCGATGCGTTGAGAAAAGGCGGTCGCCTTTTCCGCGACGATGAGTCCGCGATCTGATGCTAAGAGAATCCAATTCCGAGCTTCGCGAGCCGAGCCCCGCGCAATTGCAAAGAAATGCAGGGCTTCGGCATCGCTGTAGCGACCGTCGCCCTCGGCCAGGTTTGCCGTAACGCTGTCTAGCGCTCTGGTCAGTTGAAAGCCGACTGTGTGCTGTCCGTAGCGATCCCATGCCTGAACAAGGAGCCAGACTTCGTTGGATACCATTCGAAACGTTTCGAAGACTTGGGTTTGCTCGATCGGCAGGTGCTTCTTGGGGGTGTGCATCTCAGACATGCTGGGGCTCCCCAACGCCTAACGCCGAACGCCCAACGCCTTCCTTCTCTCCTTCTCGCATGGAATCAAGAATCCTTCTGAAGTCAGCGACATCCTCAAACTCGAGGTACACGCTGGCAAATCGCACATAGGCCACGCCGTCGATCGAGCGGAGCTCTTTCAGGAGGCGCTCTCCAATCGCGCGGGTGGGGACCTCCTCCTCAAACTCGAGGAAAAGGTCGCGCTCAACCGACTCAACAGCTCGGCGCAGCACATCAACCGGCACCGGCCGCTTGCGGCAGGCCAGGAGAAGAGACTTGAGACACTTCTCGCTGCTGAACTCCTCTCGCGTGCCGTCTCTCTTCACAACGTAAAGGCGCACTCCCTCCGGCTCCTCGAAGGTGGTGAAACGCCGTCCGCAGGCGATGCATTCACGCCTGCGCCGGATCGCCTCGCCTTCTCTGGCGAGGCGGCTTTCAAGCACCTTTTGGTCGATGTGGCCGCAAAATGGACAGCGCATAATTCTTCTACGTTGGCCCTACGTGTAGTGGCTCGATGATTATAAACGCACTAGATATGGTGTCAAGCCCCTGTTTTTGCTCACAAGTTGCTGACACTTTTTACACCGGTTTTACGTCGGCTTTGCCACAAAAACGGTGGGTAAGCAGGGGAGAACCCGTGGTACGCAGACTTCAGTCTGCCCTCAGGTTCTGCGGGCTTTAGCCCGCTGCAAGAAACGCCGAAGCGAGCAGCCGACTGAAGTCGGCAGTACGGGTTGCAGACTGAAGTCTGCGCACCAGTCGAATCAAGCCGGCATGTTGTAAGTGACCCACGTGCCGGTGGATCCGCCCGGCGCATCTTCTATGTAGATGGTGCCCGTGTACCCCTGCCACTGGTAGTACATCATCCGCTGGCCCCTCGGCGAGCCATGCTCATAACCCAACACGCAGCCCGCGTGGACAAGGAACTCTTGCACTTTGGCCCGGTCGTCCTCGGTCGAGAATTTCAGCGCTCGGCTGTGCGGGGTGCCGAGCAGCACTGCGCCTGGATAGACGAGGGCAGCCATGTCCACTTTGAACTGCTCTAGCCGGTCGAGGTCCTTCTGAACGTCCGCCGCGTACTGGCCGGAGGCCACGTACTGATCGTGTGCGGTCTTCCGCCGTGCGATCTCCACTTCGTAGCCGTGCTCTTCCGTTGCCCTGAGAGCGCTTATCTGCCGCTGCTTCTCGCCCTCCTTCAGCCTCCACTGGACCAGCGCGCCGGTAGGAAATAGCCAAAGCACAGCGACTACCGGAGCCGCAAGGCCCGGCCGTACCGAGATCTTGCCGCCCAGCCATAAGCCCAATGGAAGCCCAACGATGAGCCCGATGCTGCTCAAAACCACGGTCCAGAAGAGCCGGTTCACGCCCCGAGTGTCGAAGTACCCGTTCTCTCCACCCGCGGGCGTCATCTGCCCACACCACACGCCGATCACGAACAGCGTGGCTCCCAACCCGATCCCCATCGCTATGGCCATAAGAACCCTCGCTGAATTTGAAGCAGGCCGGGGTTGCACCATGCGTCAGTTGGGAAGCGGACTCTGCTGCTCGAAGTAGTCGATCACAGCGTTGCCGATCAGTTTCGCCTTAGCTGCCATCGCGGCGCTCTTTGCGATCCAGCCGATGCCAGGAATCCATCCTGCGGCTTCGGCCGCCACCGCTCCGCCCACCGCGCTGCCCACGAGGCCGCCCAGATGCGCCTTGACTGCGGACTCATCGAAGCCTGCCACGGCGAAGGTGTCGGCTACCTGTCGGATCATCACCATGTCAGCGCCCGCCAAGAAGAACGTGCTGCCCGGAAGCCAGCCAGTGAGGGCCGCGCCCTTCATCCACTTGTCCACCAGGTTGTCAGCGTGCTTGCGAGCTTCGGGTTTCGATTTGATCTCTGTCACAAGATTATTGATGCACGGCTCGGCTCCGAAAGGTAAGGGGGTCTGAGAATTCCTGGCCCAGGAATCCGGCTGCCAGGCGATAATTGAATCGCAGATGAGCAAGTGTGCGACCGGCGCAAAGACCGTTGACGAGTACCTCCAGGCCGTGCCCGAGGGTACACGCGAAGTGCTGCAGCAGCTCCGCCAGGCTATCCGCGAAGAGGCGCCCGAGGCCGAAGAGTCGATCTCGTACGGAATGCCCACCTTTAAGCTGAACGGTCCGCTGGTCTACTTCTCGGCATTCGCCAACCACATCGGTTTCTATCCCACAGGCGCGGCTTTGGAAGAGCAAGTCCCAGAGGCTGCGAAGTATCGCACGGGGAAGGGCACGCTGCAATTCAAGCTCGCGGAGCCTCTGCCGCTTCTCATGATCAGGCAGATCGTAAGAGTGCGGATTCAGCAGAACCTGGCCAAGAAGTAGTTACTCGACCACCACGCCGTAACTGAGAGCCAGCTGGATGGTCTGGTCGATCGTCATGCGCGCACCTTTCAGCCTGACGTCTCTAAGATTGACCTCGGCGATCTCGGCCCCTCGGAGATCGCACTTTTCCAAATTGGCGTGCTACAGGTTTGCGCTGGTCAGGATGGCCTTTTGCAAGTCCGCGCCGGTCAGGTTGCAGCCGTAAAGGTCCGCGCCGGCAAGCCGAACGCCGTGCAGATCTTGGCCAGATAGGTCCTGCATGCGCAGGTTGGCGAAGCTCCAATCGCCATCCTTGATCTTTATGCCCGTTAGGTTCGCGCCGGGAAAAGAGCTGCCGACCACGCGGCAGTTGCTGAAGCGCGTGCCTACGAGATCCGCGTTAGTGAAATTGCAGTTGAGAAATGAGCTCGAGTCACAGGTGGCGAGGTCCAGCTTGGCGGCCTCGAAGCTGCATTCTTCGAAGTCGCAGCGCGTGATCAGAACTTCCGTTAGCACCGCCATCTCGAACTTACATCGGACAAAGAAGCTGCGCTCGAGCCGCGTCTCTGGATCCAAGCGTAAGCCTTCAAACGTTTGGTCTTCGAACCGGCCATCGATCCACTTCATGTGAGTGCCTTCGTCATCCGAATGCATGGCAGGAGCGTGCCGTCGGGTAGCTCGACGGCAACAGTTTCGACGTCTGCGAAGCCGACCTTACGATAGAAGGGGACACCTGGCAGGGTTGCCATGAGCTCAAGCTGCTTGAAGCCTTCTTGCATGGCGCCCTGTTCGCAGGTGTGGTAGATGAGCTTGCCGATGCCGCCGCGCGCAAGGTCTGGGTCGACGAACATCGCTCTCACTCTGGCGGGCTCAGTTCGTGGGTCGAGCCACTCGGTGAGTGTTTCTTGGTCGGCGCTGCCAGTAAAGAGTTTCTTGCGTCTGCTCCAGCCCCCGCATCCGACAATTTTGCCTTCTTGCTCTACGACGTAGTAGGTGCCGTCGCTGATTATTTCTGGGTCTGGGACGGTGACGTATTGAGCAGCAGCCTGGGTCTGCTCCTCGTTATAGAAGCCTTGGCTAAGGTGCCGGACTGAGCGCACCATCAGCGCCTCAAGCCTGGGTATGTCTGGGGGGCCCGCAAGCCGCAGCAGTTGCTTAGGGCCCTCCTTTACTAGGTGATTTCTCATGGCTCAGTGCTTGACTCACGAGAGTATCGAACAGAGAGACGTCTCGACTCTTAGGATTGGTAGTGAGCGATAGCTTAGAGAACATGTCTGCCTGATGATCAGGCGAGGACACCCTACTGCATGCGAGCATCGCACGCTGTGCAAGCTTAAGCGCCTTGGACCGATTGGTGGAGAGTGCCGACTTAACTTGGCCGATAAGGAAGTCGGCCACGCCATCCATCTCTGGAAAGGTGTCCTCAAGGCAATCCGGATCTGCAGCCCAAAGCCGCTCTAGGACCTCCGTGCGGATCTGCCAACGCATGTAGCTGTTCTCGTGGCCCTCTAGTTTCAAAAGGGGAAGGATGGTTTTCACCTTCTTGGGATCTGAGTCGAGCTGGGCGAGCAGCAGTCCGTTCTCAACCGCCTGCTTAACCGATACGCCGTCGAACTGATTTGCCAGTTCCAGACCGGCAGGATCTCGCTCCCGCACCAGCAATTGCACAGTTGATGAGACAAACCTGTCCGCGAGTTTGGGCTCCCAAGGTGCAACATCTCGCCGGAGATACTCAGCGGCCTTGATTGCGTCCTTCTTTGTTAATCGAAGCAAGAGTGTATAGTAGCCACCAACAATGGATTCGCCTGTGTTGTGGTCACTTCTCAGGGCTGCAGTCTTCTCATGGGAAGTAGCAATATCAACTAGCTCCAATGCCTCGTCCATATTTATGGATGCCATCAGTCCTGCGACCGACAGAAGTTGCCGTGGATTGAAGTCTTTGTCGCTAGAGATTTTTTCCCTTACATAAGCCGAAGCCCTTGTGAGGAGCTGAGCGGCCGCCTTTGGGTTATGCTTGACAATGAGCGTCAGGCGTTCATCATTGCTACGAAGCAACTCTTCCGCATCTGTTCTTGCAAGTCCTTCCGCCAACTCGGCAGCCCACTTGGAGGTGGCGTCATCTGGCTCACGCCCCTTAAGCCTTAGTTCAAGCTCATCAAGACGCGTGCCTCCCTTCTCTTTGAGTACTTGAACTGCAAACTCGATGTCTGAAGAACTAGAAACACTGATCAAGGTCGAACGCTGCCAACCTTCTTTGATCCCGAGGCGCCTTTGAAACTTGTCTGCTAGTCTGAAATCATAACGCCACAAGAGGCCAGCGAATTCCTCAAGAATGTTAAGCTGTTCGTCTCTTGGAGCCGATTCTATTGCGAGCAGGCCGCCCGAGAGATCGCCGGAGTCAATCCTGTCTACTAGCTCCTGCGCAAATCTATAGTCCTCAAGCCAATTCTTCGACGTGCCTGGCGTAGGCAGTGGTGGGGCAGTGCTGCCTGCTTCGGCACCCTTAGCTTGGGCCTGACTTCGATCAAGCAACCACCACAAGAGCAGCGCGTCCCTGGTAGCCGTTCCGAATTGCCCGGGTCCTGATCGAACTTTCCAGAATGCTTCCAAGTGCTCGACGGCCCTCGTCGAATCCAGAGGCCGCCATGCCCGTGCCGCACAGAGGTGGGCGTAAGCCCTTCCTCTCTCCGTATCTGAGGAGGATGCCGCCTTTGATGCAAGCTCGGCGGCCTGGCGAGCCACTTCCAGGAAAGATGAATCGTTGATAGGCGGAGGTGCCGATTGCACCCCTCCAAGCGTCACGGCCTGGCTGAAGAATAGTATTGCGAGCCATGTCATGAATCTATAACCATGATAGGGCTGTTTGGTCGTTACGCCCCTAAGGCTTCGCGAAGGAAGATGGCCCGCTTCTGCGCCGCCTTCGGCTCAGGCGAGCCTGGCTTGATCTCCAGCGTTGTCAACAACGCGTCCACCTCGCGGGGCGTGCGATCAAAGCCATCCAGCCCGGACGTGCTCGCCCACCGCGCCCAAGCTAGAACCCGCAGAGCGTCCGCTAAGGTGATAGTCGGGCTAACCACGGCGAACTCAAGAGCCTGCTTCGCCTTCTCCTCCAGCAAAGCCCGGCCCAACGACTGCCGCGCATTGCGCTCCTCACGCATCAAATACTCGCACGCCCCTGTGAACTCAATCACCGACCCCGTTGTTACGCTCACCTGAACAAAGGCCCCCACGGCCCGAGAGGCCTCGCCAAAGAGTCCACGGGCAGCCAAACCCTGCTGCGCCAACGCCCGCAAGACGCCGGGCAACCGCTTGGATTGCGCCAGCCCAATCAGGTGGAACATGGAAGACAGACGCCGCCCCTGTCCCACGTTGTACGGGCTGGCGGCCAAGTATCCGAACCGGGGCGAGTGCGCAAAGGAAAGGTGGGCGGACAGATCCTTCAGCACCGCTGTAGCAAGCGATTCGGCTGCACCGATCGACCACCCTGCCGTGAGGGCCTGCAACCGGATATGGTCTTCCTCATTAACGATCAGGCTAACGGATCGCGAGTGGTCCAGCAAAACGGCCCGCCCCGGCTCGTTGACTTCGAAGTTGTGGCTGGCGAGCCGACACGCAACCAGGTGGTCTTTCTCGGCGTTGCTCAAACCCCGGAGCGCCTCAAGCTCGAGGTTCTCGGAACGCACCGCGTGCAAGACAGCCTTGAGGATGTCCTCCAGCTCCTGGCGATCCGCCGCGTGTGGGAAGCGGTGACCCGCCAAGTTCCGCATGATGCGGCACCTGGAGGAGAGCACTACGTCGCCGTGCGGCGCGTCGGCTGCTAGCCATGCCGGAGGCGGCATGGAGCGCAAGACCATGCGTTTCCATGCATCGGCTTCGGGGGGCACGGGAGAGAGTTTAGCAACGCAGGGCGCTACTTCCGAACTTTCTTCAACGTGCGATACACGTACGCCAGCACTTCCGCCACAGGCTGGAATAGGTCGCGCGGCACAGCGTCTCCGATCTCGCACTTGCGATAAAGCGTTCGGGCCAGCGGAGGGTTCGGCACGATGGGCACGCGGTTCTCGGAAGCTATCTCCCTTATTCGCGCAGCGATCAAGTCCGCGCCTTTGGCTACGAGGATCGGCGCGTGGTCCTTGCCATGCTCGTACCGGATCGCGACAGCATAGTGAGTCGGGTTAGTGATGACGACATCCGCGGTCTTCACGCCATCCATCATTCGGCCCTTCACCAGTTTGCGGCGTCGTTGGGCCATCGCGGCCCGCAGCTCAGGCGAGGTCTCGCTCTCCTTCATCTCCTGCCTAAGCTCTTCCTTGCTCATGCGGAGCTGCTTGTCAACCTGCTTGCGCTGGAAGAAGTAGTCGATTGCTGCGAGCGTTGCCCAGAGAATCGCCAACCGCAGGGCCACGGTCCTCAGCACCAGACCTGCTGTAGCCATCGCGGCTGCTGGCGGCAGAGAAGAGAGCGAGGCCAGATCGTCCCATCGGCTCCTGATGGCCGTGAAGGCGACGAAGCCGAACAACGCGGTCTTGATCAGGGCCTTGAAGCCCTCGAAAGCAGCCTGCCGGGAGAACAACCGTTTCATACCATTGACCGGGTTGAGCTTGGCTAGCGATGGGTTGAGGGCCTCGCCGCTGAACGTGAAGCCGACCTGTGCAAAATTGGAAGCAAGGCCCACTGCCATCGCCGTTCCCACAAGAAGCGCCAGCCCCACCAAAGGCGCGGAGGCCGAGGCGGCGGCCTTACTGCTAAGCGTGGCGAAGTCGAGCGTGGTTGGCAACTCTCGGAAGCCCAGCCTCACGGCTTGTAGAAATCCTTGGCTCATCAGTGAGATCGCGGCCGGCAATGTGAGCAGCAGGGCGACCGTGACGATAGCGCCATTGAGGTCCACAGATCGGGCGACGGTGCCTTTGCGGCGCGCCTGTTGGCGACGCCTTGGCGTTGCGTCCTCTGTTCTTTCCTGTGCGTCTGATCCACCCATTGCTTAGTAACCGAATAGCCTCGAGACATTCGCCATTGCAAACTGGACCCCGTTCGCCACCGCGCCGGAGAAGGTCGGAAGAGCAAGGGCCAAAGTCGCCATGCCGATGATCGTTTTGGCCGGGGTGCCAACGGCCAATGCCTGCATCTGCGGCACGGCCTTGTTGATGAATCCGAGGGCCGCGTCAACAACCAGCGTGACCGCCAGGACAGGGGCAGCGATCTGCAAGGCGAGCACGAACACGCCGGAGATGAGGGTCACAAAAGTTTCTTGAATTGCCGGGAGCGTCGCCAAGGTGAGCGTCGGCACGATCGTGTAGCTCTTCACAAACGCGCTGAGCATCAGATGGTGCCCGTCCATGCTCAAATACACGGCGGTCGCCAGCATCATCTTGAACTGGGCGATTACCGCAACTGGCACGCCTGAAATCGGGTTCATGGCTTGGCTCAGGCCAAGCCCAAGCTGGAGGTCGAGGATGGATCCGGCGATCTGCGCGGCCTGAAGTACGAGGCTCATGCTCAGCCCGATCACCACACCCGCAACCGCCTCGGCCAACACTGCGGCCGCGAGCGAATACATCTCAGTTGGAACTGGGCCCATCTTCGGCTTCACCACCAGGGTGAGCGCGCCGGCGATCGCCATCGTTGTCATCACACGAACTTGCACAGGCGTGTTCTGCGCGCTGAACAACGGCGAGGATATGAGCATCGCTGAGCAACGCACGAAGACTAGGAGAAAGGCGAACAGCAGCGCCGAGTCGAAAGTCATGACGAGCTATCCGCCCACGCGCCCCATCATCTCAAAGCATCGATGTGTGAAACCGACCAACGTGGTTAGCATCCACGTGCCCATGAGCACCAGAACGGCTGCCACGCCGAGCAGCTTCGGCACATACGTCAGGGTCATTTCTTGAACCTGTGTGATGGCTTGGAACACGCTGACCAGCACGCCCACAAAGAGCGTTACCGCAAGGATCGGCAGGCTGACCATGAGGGCCACCTCCATCCCTTGCCGCGCGATGTCGACGGCCATGCCCTGGTCAAGCATCAGCGGTACCCCGCGACTATTGCCTGGACTACCATGCTCCACCCGTCGGCGAGCACAAAGACAAGGATCTTGGCCGGTAAGGACACCACAACGGGTGGCATCATCATCATTCCCATGCTCATCAGAGAGCTAGCGACAATGAGGTCGATGATCAGAAAGGGCAAGAAGACATAAAAGCCGACGATGAAGGCGGTCTTCAGCTCGCTGATGATGAAGGCCGGAATCAGTGAGAGCATCGACACGTCTTCCTGGGTCTGCGGCTTCTCGCCCCTCATGTTCAGGAAGAGCATCAAGTCCTTCTCGTAGGTGTTCTTGATCATGAAGGCCCGCAAGGGCTTCTCGGCTCGGGTCATTGCGACCTCGACCGAGATCTGCTTCTTCAGGTAAGGCTGCAGCGCGTTGTCGTTGATCTGTGTGTACGTCGGGCCCATCACAAAGAAGGTCAAGAACAGGCTGAGGCCAATGATCACCTGGTTGGGCGGGATGTTCTGCGTGCCTATAGCAGTGCGCAGGAAGCTGAAGATGATCACGATCCGGGTGAACGCGGTTGTGAGGATCAGGATGCTGGGCGCCAGGCTCAGGACCGTAAGCAGCGCCAGAATCTGAAGGCTGGAGCTGACATCGTCAGCGCCCTTTGCTTTGCCAACATTCATCGAGACGCTGGGGATCGGCAGGCCTGTTGCCTGGGCGGCCGCAAGGCCGGCCAGAAGTGCTAGCGAAAGCACCACGATCAGGCGAAACCACTTAGCCTTTGAAATATTTAGCATGCCTAATTAGCCGCCAAGCCTTTGAAGCCTCTGGAGGGTTACTTCGAGTTCGGAGTTCGGGGTTCGGAGTTCGGGGGCTTCGATCACCGCGGACGCTTCTGGCTCGGGGCTCCGGATTCCGCGTTCCGCATTGTCCAGAATCTCGTCGAATGTCTTTGGAAGGGGCTCGGCGTCCTCCGCTTCGGTGAGGTCGGCCAAGCATGTAACGGCGGTGCCGTTCACACCCAGCAGGAGCGTCTTGCGCCGGGCTCGAACAACATAGAGCGATCCGCCTGCAAAGTTCGCGCTCTCCTCGATCTTCAAGGTGCTGGTCGAGTTTGTGACCAGCTTCTTGTTGACCTTGGAAGCGATCTTGGGCAGAACCGCCTTCAACAGAAAGATCACGATGCCAACGGCCAAGAGCATCTGCAGCAGGGCCGGAACGCCGGGTCCAGAGGCTGCGGAAGGGCTCGTGGCGCCTGATCCAGTCTTGGTTCCTGCGAAGCCATTCTGGGCAAAGGCAGCCCCAGCCAGGCACAATCCTATCAAAGAGGGGGCGAATCGCCTCAAGCAGCTTCTCCCAATTTGCCGAGTCTTTCGGTGGGATTCAGGATCTCAGTGACACGGACACCGAAGTTGTCCTCGATGACAACGACTTCGCCACGGGCTACCAGGCGTCCATTGACCATCACGTCCACGGGCTCGCCGGCCGCCTTGTCGATCTCAACGATCGAGCCGGTGCCAAGCTCAACAACGTCCTTTACAAGCATCCTCGTGCGGCCCAGCTCCACGCTGATCTCAAGCGGGATGTCCATCAAGATGTCCAGTCCGCCGCCATCTTCAGGCCGCGTCTTGTGAGGCGTTTGCTCCAAAGTGAGAGGCGCCTGCTGGAAGGGTGAGTCGGCCTCAGTGGTTTCGGCTTCAACAGCCGGGGGCAGAATCTGCTGGATGCTGTCGCTGTCGGCAAGCCAGATCGCGGCGCCGTTTTGGCCCTCCGCGTCGATCGCCACTTGCGAGCGGATGAAGTCGTCGCTAGCCAGATTGGAAGGCACAGTGAAAATCTGGAATTTCACTGAAAGGCCGCTGGCAACCAGGGTCTCGCCCTTGAGGGCTCCAACGGATTCACAGATGCCGTGGACAATGGATTCCAGCGTGTTCTTGAGGTCAGCGATCACGCTGTCATCGATCTCCTCGACGTCCTCGTTCTTGATTACAGACGCGAGCATCAACGCAGTCTCTTGGGGCAACAGGACCACCTGAGGATGATCACCAAGCTCATCGAGCGCGAACTGCACAACGATCGCCGGTGCAGAGATTTCCGTAGCCATGTCGGCGGCCTGCGTGACCACGGTCAGAGGATCGGTAAAGGAGATGTCCTTCTTGCTGGCCTCTTTGACCTTGTCCGTGACCGCGCTCCAGATTTGGCTCTGGATGTCCACGAACTTGTTAACGACTTCGGTGGCAATGCTCGACATGAGTTGGTGTTGGTTACTCCTGGATAGCGTCTGTGACAGAGAACACGAGCTTCTTGCCGCTCAAGGCAGGCTTGCCCGCAAATTTGGGAACGTTGCTGACCATCAGGGTCAGGTCGTCCTCGGTGCGCTGGTTGAGGCGAACGATATCGCCCGGCTGCAAGCGCATGAAATCGCCGACGGTTATGTGCGCCTGGCCTAGCTGAAGCGCGCAGTCGACCTGCGTGTGTTGGATCTGGCCTGAAATGACTTTGCGGATGGCGGGCGACATCTTGCGGCTGCTGGAGGCGAACCACTTTTGGGCGCTCAGCTTGGCCGTGATTGGCTTCAAAACGAGATAAGGGATGCACAGGCTCATCGCGCTACGGTGGTTTCCGATCTTCACCTCGAAGAGAATCGTGACGACGATGTCGGAAGGAGGTGCGATCTGCACGAATTGCGCGGAGGTTTCCATTCCCTCGATGCCGGGGTTCACGATGACCACGCCTTCCCAAGCGCTCTTCAGAGCCTGGAACATGCGCTCGATCACCTGGCGGATCAAGGGCCGCTCGATGTCCGTAAGGACGTTGCGGTTGATCGCCCTGCCAGGTCCGCCAAGCATGCGGTCGATCATCGTGAACACGAGACCGAACTCAAGCTCGAGAACCGCTTGGCCTGTGAGCGGGGGAAGAGAAAGGATCGTGAAGACCGACTGGTTGATCGATCGCAGGTACTCCTCGTAAGGGACCTGCTCGAGCGAGATCAGATCGATGTTCACAGGGGACCGAAGGTAAGCGCTCAGACTGGAGCCTGCGAGCCGTGCGAACGTCTCGTGAAGCATCTGCAGAGTGCGGAGCTGGTCCTTGCTAAACTTGTCTGGACGGCGGAAATCGTAAACCTCATAGGCTACGGCGCCGCGTCCAGCGTTGCGGGTCGGGGTGCTTTGGGGTGCTGCTGCGGTCGGGGCGGGGCTGCTCGACTGCGATGGGATTCGGCTGGAAACAGGCGCTTGGGCAGGCTCAGCACCATCGTTGCTGAGGGAGCTGAGAAGAGCCTCGATTTCTGATTGGGACAGGATCTCCGACACTTATTTCCACCGGGCCCAAGGTGTTTCCCGGGCCATCAGTAGTGGTATTGGCACTTATGCCGGGTTCTGTAGTGGTGGAGGGTAAGAAATCTAGAGTTGTTTGTGAGAGTTACTGAGTCGCAAAGTTCGTGAAGAACACCTGAAGGATGGGCCCCTCGGCCGCATCCCACTCTTCTGGGATCTCAGGAGCCTTTTCAGGCGCGGCTTCCTTGTCTTGTGGCTCGGCCTTCTTCTCTTCGTGCTCGCTGTTCAGCACCTTGTTCACGGCGGCTGCGATTTGACGCTTCAGCAGTGTCTTGCCCTGCTCGGTGGAGAGGTCGCGCTGGCTCTTTGAGCTGAGGATCATGTTGACCGTGTCGCGCACCGCTGGCTCGAGCTCTTCAAACTGCTTGGCGTCGTAACCTTTCTTGAGCCGGAAAGCGATCTCGGTCTTGATGTAGGTGTTGGGCTCTTGCAAGTTGCAGAGGAACTCTTTGGTAGGCACGATGGCGCCCAGCTCGATCTTGGGTTTCTCGGCCGCCTTGCCGCCCTTGATCTTCTTCATGCCGAAGAATCCGCCGCCAACGAGGACGACTATCAAGGCGATGATGATTGGAAGCTTGCCGCCCTTTTTGGCTGGTGCTGCTGCTGGCGCTTCCTCGGTTGCTTGAATCTCTTCCGACATGGTTTTAATGGGCTATAGGAAGCCCGGTGAAATTGTCGGCAGAACTCAGTTTTGCGTTAGGTGGTGGGGACGCCTAGCTGGGCGCAAAGCTCCTTCAAGAAGAACTCGCAGTCAGTCACGAGACCGATGGCCTGGTGCGTGCCTCGGTCAGTGAGTTTGATGACGGTATCAGCATCGCTGTCGACGCAGTACGTCTTGACCGAAGCGGGAAGGATATTGCCGGTTGCGACGCTGTGCAGCGTTGTGGCAATCATAAGGGCCACACCCACGCCGGGTATGTGCTTCCGCATGGCGTCTTGGCCGTTCACCACGTCGGTGATCACGTCCGGCAAGGGGCCATCGTCCCGGATGGACCCGCATAGCACGAACGGGACGTTCTTCTTGATGCAGGCGTGCATTACGCCGCTGGCGATAAGGCCCTGCTCGACAGCGGCACGGATGCTGCCCGCCCGCCGGATGCGATTGATGCACCTTAGGTGGTGCGAGTGGCCATGCGGAGTGCCTGAGCCCGTTTCAAGGTTGACGCCAAGGCTCGTTCCCATCATTGCTGCCTCGATATCGTGCGCGGCCAAAGCGTTGCCGGCAAAGAGCACATCCACCCAGCCCTCGTTCACAAGGTTTTCCAGAAGGTAAGCGCTTCCCGAGTGGATGATGGCGGGCCCGCCCACCACCAGATTCTTCTTTCCTGCCTCTCGCGCCTGGCGCATGGCACTGGCTGCGTGGGCGATCATGCGGGTCTTCGGGCGCTCGGACGAGATCTCGTTCGACATAAAACGGAACTCGGAGAGGTCCTGCGTCTCTTCTTGGGACGGGGCCACGTGGACCCCAGTAAAGCCGATCACGAACAGGTCTCCGGCTTTGGCGCGGTGCATTGGGCAAGTGGCGGCACACCACTTGTCGCCCTCTCTCCAGACCCGTACGGCACAGTCCATCTCGAGATACTCGACCTCGACAAGGGTTCCTTCTACCATCACCTGCGTCGTGAAGTTGGTCGTCGAATAGAACCCTTCCGGGAGCACCCCGTCCATATCGGCAGCGTCGAGGATGGCCGGTTCCACGTCGAACTTTGCGCCGTAGTGCTGAAACTCCTCCATGACCGTGCGCATGGTTTCCACATCGTTCGTGCGCAGGTGCAGCTCGATGATGGACGGCTGTTCTGTGGATTCGCCGACGTGGAATGAGCGAACATTGAAGTCGACTTGGTACTGCTCCAGCACGCCAAGATTTCGCGGAGCAGGTCCTTCTCAAGGAGATGCCCTTCCAGAGTGACGGTCTCGCTGACCACCCCAGAATCTTACGCTTGAGTGTCAAGTGCCGCCACGCTGTAAACTTCGCTGACGCATGCAGTCCGTAGCCGATGTTGAGAAGATCGCGATCGATGAGATCGGTCAGGCGGGGAGCACCGCCGAACTCCGGGAGCTTGAAATCAAGTTCCTGGGCAAAAACGGCTTGGTTACGGGTCTGCTCCGCCAGATCGGCAGCCTTCCGGCCGAAGAACGGAAAGACTTTGGGCAGCAGGTGAACGAGGCCAAAGCTCGCCTGCAGGCGCTTATCGACCAGCGCGAGGGCTCCCTAAAGGGGGGAGAAAGGGCAGAGCAGTTCGAACGAGAGCGGCTGGACATCACCATGCCGGGCCGCATGCTTCGGGTTGGTACCGAGCACCCTCTGCAGCAAGCCACCAACAAGATCAAAGAGGTGTTGGGCGGGCTCGGCTTCGAGTATCGAGAGTCTCCCGAGCTCGAGCAATTCAAATACAACTTCGAGGCCCTGAACTATCCCCCTGACCACCCCGCGATGGACGAGCAGGATACGTTCTATGTGACCGACGACCTGCTGCTTAGAACCCAGTGCACAGCCTTGCAGGGCCGAATCTACGAAGAAGTGAAGAGGGGTGAACGTAGCCTGCCCCTGCGGGTGTTCACAGTGGGCCGGTGCTTCCGGAATGAGGCCGTCGACCGAACGCACGGCCACACGTTCCACCAGGTCGACGCGTTCATGATCGATGAGGGCATCTCGATGGCGGACCTCAAAGGCACGCTGGGCCTGTTCGCCCGGGCGATGTTTGGTGAGGAGATCAAGGTGCGCTTCCGGCCTGACTTCTTTCCGTTTGTGGAGCCAGGCGTGGATTACGCGATCTCGTCGCCGCGCCTCTTCGGCGGCAGGTGGGTGGAGCTTGGAGGCGCAGGCATGATTCACGCCAACATCCTGGAGCGGTTCGGCATGGATCCGGAGCGCTATTCTGGGTTCGCGTTTGGGTTGGGCGTAGAACGCATTCCGATGCTGGCCCACGGTGTGGACGATCTGCGCTACTTCATGGAAAACGACCTGCGATTCTTGGCGCAGTTCAAGTAGGCGCGTAAGATATGACTGTGAGGCAGACATTCGCGAGCGGCGCTATTTCGGTCGACCCGGACGTGATGAGTGGGGCGCCCGTGTTCACAGGTACACGTGTGCTTGTGGAGAGTTTGTTTCACTACGTGTCTGCCGGTGATTCGATCGATGACTTCTTGGAGGGCTTTCCCTCGGTCACAAGGGACCAAGCTCTAAGGGTCCTTGAAGCCGCGGGCACCGACTTCGTAAAGGATCTGGTGCGGCGTGCGAGTGCTGCTTGATGAGTGCGTAGTCGCCGGTGTTGAAAAGCTGTTCACTGAGATAGAGGCTGTTACGGCCAAACAGGCGGGCACACTGGGAGTTGCGAACGGCCGTCTTCTCAAGTTTGCGAGCGAACACTTCGACGGATTTATGACAGTCGACAACAACCTCCGCTATCAGCAGAACCTAACCGGCTTGAAGTTACGGATCCTCGTCGTGAGGACCAGAGACAGCAGGCTTGAAGCGATGTCCCCTCATGTTCAGCGGTTTGAGCGGACTCTGCTCGGCATGGCTGAAGGTGATTGCGTCGACCTGGAACTCTAACGCTTCGCAGCTGACCGCACGGCCAACCTCAGCGATCACCTTGTCCCGCGCCGCGCAGGTGCCCTTCGAGCCTGCCAAGAAGGCCGCGATGATCAGCCACTCGGCAGTGTCTCCCTCAAGCCGTGGAGACCGAAGTAGTTAAGGCAGCTTCATCTCGAATACGATGTCGGGGCCCGTAAGGCCCCTGTAAGAGCCACCGTTATCTACGCGGTCATCACCGATGCTGTAAACCTTGAAAGTGGTCGATCTTCGAGAGTATCGCAGAGGCTTGTCATCAAGCGGATCGACAAAATCCGAGCCAGCAGGTAGGGCAGTGGGCAGGGTTTTATGAGCGCCGTAACAGATTAAGAGGTCCGTTGTGGCCAGTAACACGCGTCTTCGAGCGGTGCATCTCAGGTAGGTCGCAGTCTCTTGAGTGATGCCCCTGTGAAAGAGCCTCAATAACTCGGCTGACATGCCCGCGTCAGATTCCAATGAGGAGTCGATGGACGCCATCCTTCGGTACCATTCGTTCTCCTTGCCGTCTCCTGGATTCACGTCGTAGGCGGCGCGCCAATAGGAAGCAAGCCTCCGTTCTGCCGCTCTTCTGTTAGGAGCCGAATTTAGGCACCAGACACGACTCTTCTCGGCGAAGGCGGCATTCGTCCCAACGGGAACAGAGGCTGTTCGCAGCATCTCACGATCTGCCGCGAATTGGCACTTCAGCCATTTGGCAAGTGGTGCTTGGGGTTCGGCGGTGGAAAGATAGGATCGATACTGTTCTAGGGCTTTAACGTCCTTTGCGAACTTCTCAATGTAGTGATGGCCGACCTTCCAAAGAAACGCCTGCCCCACTACAGATACATAGCCCGGTACGAGCCCTTCGTTATTTGAAAGGAGAGCGGACAGCCTGTTCGCGGCCCGCATCGATCGTATCGCCCCCGCTGCGTCACCCGCATCGATGCGCTCGCGGGCATCTCCGCATAGCAGCCGCATCATGGCTTTCATCGTCCCAAGCTCTTCGAGGGCGTCGGTATCAACCAAGACCAGCTTGGACATGGGGATGGCCTTCGCCTGGGCCAAGCTGTAGGCTAGTTCCCTCAGCCGACCCAAGTGCTTTGCTTCCGGGGCGCGGCCTGTTCCGTTCAGATAATCAGCGATGATCTCATCTGTACTGCTAATGGAAGCTCGGGCTTCCACAGCGCGCTCGAGCAAAGGGGATGAGCTAGCCGTCGCGGCCTGTTGAGCCTCTGCCGCAGCTTTGTCGAGGGGCATTCCAAGGCTCTTGATGCGTGCCAGGTCCGCGCGTTGGGCCTGGTCCGCTCGATAGGAGACGATCAGGGCACTTAAGGCTAGTGCCCCCATGCTGCCAAAGAAACCCCATTTGATCAGCCTGCCTAGACTTGTCCCCATCGTGTCCTCAATCAGTGTGCGCCAGGAGCCTGGGATTTGTGGGATAGAACGACCGCGCGGCCGACGTCAGCGATCACCTTGTCCCGCGCCGCGTAGGTGCCCTTCGAGCCTGCCAAGAAGACCGCGATGATCAGCCGATGACCGTTGGGCAAGGTGACTATTCCTACATCGTTGATTCCGCTCGCCACCCCAAAGACCTCGCGGCCAGTGCCGGTCTTATGAGCAAGTGACGCTCCAGTCGGCAGCGCCTCCCGCAAGCGGTGGAGGCCGGTGGTGGACTCCGTCATGATCTTGAAAAGGTATTGATTTGAGGTCTTTGACAGCAGGCGGCCAGCCTGCAGCCTCTCAAGGAGATCAACCATGCCGACCGGCGTAGCGGTATCGCGGGGGTCCTTCAAATATGCTTCGAACGCGACGCGACGCTTGGCTGCGGGCACGGCGTTGATCGCTTTGGCGATCTCCTCTTCTTTGGCCCATTCGGGCCGCATCGGCGGCAACCCGGCGCTGGTGATCTGGAACTCACGCTCGTAGTGGTCAACGCTAACGCCCTTGATGCCAAGGCCCTGAAGGATCGTCATCACGCGCTTCGGGCCACCGACCTTCCTCATCAGGATGTCAGCGGCAGAGTTGTCGCTCTCGCCCACCGCAAGTTTGAGGAGATCACCGACCGTGTACTCCTGCCGCTTGGCGAAGTCCTCGTTGACCCTGCTGTATGGGGTGCTCAGGTCATTCTTCGTGATCTTGATCTTTGTGTTGAGTGAGAGCTTGCCTTTATCAACCGTGTACAGAACGGCGATGCCAAGAGGGAGCTTGAAGACGCTCAGCAGCGGGAAGTGCTCATTGCCGCGAAGGAACCAGGTTTGCCCCGTAGAGAGGTCCTTTACGCCCACGCCGAGGCGGCCTTGGGAGGCTTTGTCGATTGCAGATATCCGGGTCTTCAGGACGGCAGCATCGAGGGAGGCTGTAGTGAAGACGGCGGCGACGAGCATGGAAGCGAGCATCACTCGCTAACTATGGCAGCGGCAGGCACGTCCGAGAGCTGCTCCTTCACCCTCTTTAACTGCGCCACAAGCACTACGCTGATGATGACCATCAGCGACCAAGAGCCGATCTTTGCGAAGTTCACCATGGTCCAGGTCTGGGCCTGGTTGGGGTACATCCACCCTCCAACGCGGGTGCCGATGTTCTCGGCGATCCAGATCATGGTGCCGATGCATGCATAGGAACCCACAAGTGGCATCCGGTAGCGAGTCTCCGCAACTTGGAAGGACACCCGTACCTTGCGGAAAATCCAAAGGATCATGGCAATCAAGGGCCACCGGAAATCAGGGCCGAAGTGAAGGCTGAAGAAGTTGAGATAGGCCGCGCTGGTAACCGTGATCACTTGCCACTCCGGCGGCCATGAGTTCAGCCTCAGATCGAAGTTACGCCAAGCCTGGCAGATGTAGCTTCCGACGCTCGCATACATGAATCCCGAGTACAGAGGCACACCCCAAAACTTGAATAGCGCCGCCTCGGGGTAGCTCCAGCTTCCCATTCGCACCTTGAACAGCTCTAGGCCGAGGCCCACGACGTGAAACAGCGCAATCGTCTTTGCCTCGTCCCAGGTCTCGAGCTTGAACCAAAGCATCAGAGCCTGAATGCTCAGACACGCGAACAGCATCAAATCGTATCGGGCAATCCCGGGAACAGCGAAGTGCTGGGTCAGCCACAGAAGCGCCAGGACGGAGAATGCGAAGATACAGGACTTGGCTTCAAGCAGGGTGAAGATGCCAAGGTGCCGCAAAAGGCGCATTGGAACCAGCAACGTCATAGCGGTCCCAGAGGGTTCCTCAAGGTACAATCTTGCCACTCCCCAGGCTTAAACAGCTTCGTTCTGGCTCGCCGGAACGTAGGAATAACGAGTACCAGTGGCAGATTTCGACAGCAACATTGAAGTCGTAAACGTAGACGACGAGCTTGGCCGCTCGTACGTTAACTACGCGATGTCCGTCATCGTGGCGCGTGCCCTTCCGGACGTGCGAGACGGACTCAAACCGGTCCAGAGGCGAATCCTCTACGCGATGCGCCAGCTCAACTTAGCGCCGGACTCGGGCTACACCAAGTGCGCCAAGGTCTGCGGTCAAACCTCGGGCGACTACCACCCCCACGGCGAGGCTGTCATCTATCCGACCCTCGTCCGCATGGCTCAGACGTGGTCGCTCCGCTACCCGTTGATCCAGGGCCAAGGCAACTTCGGTTCCATCGATGGCGACTCACCCGCAGCCATGCGATATACAGAGGCGCGCCTCACGCCTCTCGCGATGGAGCTGATGGAAGACCTCGACAAAGAGACTGTCGACTGGCTTCCCAACTACTCGCAAACACTAAACGAACCCACCGTTTTCCCGGGCAAGTTCCCGAACCTGATCTGCAACGGCAGCCAAGGCATCGCGGTCGGCATGGCGACAAACCTGCCGCCGCACAACCTCACCGAGGTCTGCAACGCGCTGCTCATGCGACTCGACAATCCCGAGAGCACCCTCGACGAGATCATGGAGGTCATGCCCGGCCCAGACTTCCCGACCTACGGGATCATCATGGGCACGAAGGGTATCCGTAGCGCCTATGAGACGGGTCGCGGCTCGATCATCATGCAGGCCAAGACCTCGATCGAGCTTGGCGAACTTGGCAAGTCGGTCATTGTTGTAACCGAGATTCCTTACCAGGTGAACAAGGAGACGCTCATCAAGAGCATCGCCCAGATCATCAAGGATGGAAAGTTCGATGGCCTGCTCCGGGTAGACGATTTCAGCGACAAGCGCGGCATGCGCATCGAGATCCAGATTCGGCGCGACGTCAACCCGAACAAGGCCCTCAACTACCTGCTGAAGCACACGAATCTGCGCACGACCTTCGGCGCGATCATGCTGAGCCTCTCCGAGATGGTGCCTCGCACCTGCCCGGTCATGGTGATGCTGGACCTGTACCTGAAGCATCGCCGTATCGTCATCGATCGGCGGACAAGGCACGAGCTCTACCGCGCTCTGGAGCGGGTGCACCTGCTGGAAGGCTTCCAGATCGCCCGCCGCTTCCTGGACGAGATCATCGCGATCATCCGGGCGTCTGCAGACGTGGGTTCGGCCAGAGCTTCTATTGTCAGAGAGTTCGAGATGTCTCCGTTCCAGGCGAACGCGATCCTGGCGATGCCGTTGAGACAGCTCACACAGCTTGAGCAGCAGAGACTCGAAGCCGACTATAAGGAAGAGCTCCTGAAGGTTCAGAACCTGATGGACATCCTTAACGATCCCCATCGGCTGGACACTGTCCTGCGCGAAGAGATCACGTTCCTGCGCGACAAGTACGGCGACGAGCGCCGCACCAAGATCGTCGCCAGAGAGGCCGGAGAGTTCACCGAAGAGGACCTCATCCCGGACGAGGAAGCGATCATCTCAATTTCGCGCGACGGGTACATCAAACGCGTTTCGGTCGATGCCTATCGCCAGCAGAAGCGCGGAGGCAAGGGGCTCAAGAACGTTCAGAAAGAGGACGACGAGCCAGAACATCTCTTCCAGATCAGCACGCACCACACGATCCTGTTCTTCACGGATCGAGGCCGCGTGTACAAGCTCAAGGGCTACGAGATTCCTGAGACTGGCCGGTATGCCCGAGGCATGCCCGTCATCAACTACATCTCCATCGTGGGTGGCGAGCGCGTAACCGCGACGATATCGGTCAAGAACATTCAAGGCGAAGGCTTCCTGACGATGATCACCAAGCGGGGCGAGATCAAGAGGACTCCCATGGCCGCATTCGCGAACATCCGCAACAACGGTCTGATCGCGTTCGACATCGAAGAGGGCGACGAGCTCGGTTGGGCGCTGAAGACGCGCGGCAACGACGACGTGATCGCCGTCACCAGAAAGGGCCAGTCGATCCGCTTCAACGAGAAGCAGGCTACGTCCCGATCGAGGGCCGCGGGCGGTGTGCGCGCAATGAGGCTGAAGGAAGAGGACATCATCATCTCGGCCGACATCGTGAACGACGAGTGCACCCTGCTGGTAGCCAGCGAGAATGGCTATGGCAAGCGGACTCCTTTGACGGACTACCGCATTCAAGGCCGAGGCGGGTCAGGCATCTTGACGATGAACTGCACCGAAAAGACCGGCAAGGTCGTAGGCGCGGTCATCGTTGAAGACGGGGACCGGCTGCTCCTGATGACCACCAAGGGCAAGGGAATACGGATGCTCGTGAAGGGCATTCGCACGACCGGCCGCGTGGCTCAAGGCGTGAAGCTGATCAACCTGGCCGATGGTGACCAGGTTAAGACGATCTCCCGGCTGGTGGCAGGAGCTGACGAGGGCGACTTTGAGGAAGGCGAGATCGAGGACGCTGAACCAGTGGGCGTTGAATCTGAAGAGTAGGCGAACCTACCTCGCGGCGCCATGATCTGAACCGAAGGGCGGCCTCCATCGATGAGCAGGTATCGCGGAAACAATCGGGGCAGTGGCTGTGTACCAGCCGCTGCCCTTTTCATTCTGTTCCTGATCCTGGCCGAACGCCTGGTCGTACAGGTCCTGCCCCTTGTGGCGTGCTTCCTGTTTCCCGTCCTGGTGTTCTTCCTGATCAGGTGGCTGAGCTCCCTCCAAAGCGCTCGCCAGGTTAGCCGTGAGGCGGAAGCGGCGCGCCGCATCGTTGAGAATCCGAGAGATGTTCAGCTCGAGAGAATCGAGCGGCTTCACGGCTCGGTCATGGAGCTCCTCAATAGGAACAAGTCGCACCCGATCGTCAAGGCCACCAACAAGGAGATCAGAAGCGAGGCACAGGAACTTCTTGAAGAAGCTCGGCAGCTCGCTCGCACGCGGGATCAGATCAGGGGCCTGCTGGTCAACAAGCACATGATCGCCCGCGAGGTGGCCGACCTCAGATCAGAGGTCGAAACCGAGGACAATCCGAAGGTCCGGTCCGTGTTGGAATCCACGCTGGAGCGGCGCGAGGCTGAGCTAAGCAACAACGAGAAGCTGGAAGGCAACGTTCGGTATTTCGAGGCGCTCCTGGAGCAAGCCGAGGCCACGATGTCCGAGCTTCAATCTCGCATCGGAGTCGCACTGACGGAGACAGAGGACTACACCAACCCCCGCGCCAGACTTGCGGTCAGCGAGGCAAGCCGGGAGCTCCGATCAGTGTCTGACGCGATGCGTGAAACGCTAAACGAGATCGATACCACAGGTTAATGGCTTCTTGAAAAGCACCTACATGTGCAACAGTGGGTGAACTTGATTGCTAACTGTGCGTAGTTCTTTGCGTGCATTTACTTGTGTTGGGAGGCACCGTTTTTGTGGGCCGGCAGATAGTTGAGGAGGCCCTAAAGAGAGGACACAAAGTTACGATCATGCACCGCGGCGAACGGGGCGCCGAGCTGTTCGGCGATAAGGTCGAACGGATCTTTGGAAACCGCGACGGCGAGCTGAGCAAGCTAGGCGATGGCCCTTGGGATGCTGTAGTTGACACCTGCGGTTACGTGCCGAGGGTGGTGGGCGCATCCGCCGAATGCCTGAAGGACAAAGTCAGCCGCTACCTGTTCGTCTCCACCATCAGCGTCTACGGCGGAAGCGGACTTCCAGCGGTCACCGAAGAGACGCCCGTCAAAGACCACCTTGAGGATCCCGCCTCCGAAGAGATCACCGGCGAGAGCTACGGACCCCTGAAGGTGTTGTGCGAGCAGGCGGTGCAGTCCGTCTACGGCGATCGAGCCACCATCGTGCGACCGGGCCTGGTTGTAGGCCCCAACGATCCATCGGACCGCTTCACCTATTGGCCTCTCCGGATGCGCAAAGGCGGCCAGGTGGTGGTGCCGGATCGAAAGGACCAACCCCTGCAGTTCATCGACGTTCGAGACCTTGCGCATCTCTGCCTGAACCTGCTGGAGAACGAGGCAGCAGGCGTATTCAACGGAACCGGCCCATCCAAGCCGTACTGCTTCGGCAGCGTGATCGAGACGGTGCACGAAGTGGTGAATCCAGAGGCAGAGCTCGTCTGGGTTGACCCCGAAAGGCTGGAAGATCTCGAAGTCCAGCCCTGGACCCAGCTTCCGTTCTATCTCGGTAGGGACGAGGCTGAAGACGGGTTGATGAGGGCCGACAACCGCAAGGCTCTCGCCCAGGGTCTCTCTATCAGGCCGCTCGCGCAGACCGCGAAAGACACACTCGAATGGGCTCTGTCACGCGGAGACGTGCCCCTTAAGAACGGGCTTCCCGAGGAGAAAGAGGCTGAGATCCTCTCGACCCTCACCGGCATGGTCATCTAGGCTTCGCGGCGGCAAAACCTTTTCGCTACTGAACGAGCGTATGCATCGTCCCTACGCATAGCAGGAGGATTTGCATATGAGCGGACCTGGAGCAGAACCTGGCGGAACACCGCCTCCCGACATGGGGACACCAACGCCACCTTCCAATTACAGCGGGCCGACCGGCGGCGGACCGGTGCCTGGCGCAGACAAGAAGGTGCTGGCGGGCATCCTCGCAATTCTGTTTGGCCAATTTGGGGTTCACAAATTCATCCTGGGCTACCAGAAAGAAGGCTTCATCATGCTTGCCTGCACGATCGTCGGTTACGTCACGATCTGCTTCGGCATTGGCGTGTTCATCTGCTCAGCGATGGGCATCATCGGTGTGGTGGAAGGGATCATCTACCTCACAAAGTCCGACCAGGATTTTGTAAACACGTACATCGTCGGCAAGAAGCCCTGGTTCTGAGTCAAGCGGTCTCACCCACGGTTTAGCGGTTCGCGCTCCCCAGTACACTGCGGAGCGTGCCTACTGGTCGGTTGGTTGTGGGAGTCACGGGTGCAAGCGGGGCGATTTACGCCCAGCGCTTTCTGCTGCAAGCTGCCCGGCACTACGGTGAGATCTACCTGACGCTTAGCGAGCAGGCGATACAGGTTGCCGCGACCGAGCTAGGCATTGCCCTGCGCCGGAAAGAGTTCTCGACCGTGGAGTGGCTTGGGCAAGAGCTACCCCAAATCAAGCTGTTGGACGAGAAGAACTACTTCACCCCGCCGGCAAGCGGCTCGTTCCGGCACGATGGAATGGTGATTGTGCCGTGCTCGATGGGAACGGCAGGCCGTATTGCAAACGGTATTAGCGATGACCTCCTCACGCGGTCGGCCGATGTGTGCCTCAAGGAAGGCCGCAAGCTGATATTGGTGCCACGCGAGATGCCGTGGAACCTGATCATGTTGCGAAATCTGACCCAATTGGCCGAGGCCGGAGCGACCATATTGCCCGCCTGCCCGGCTTGGTACACAAAGCCTGCCACCTTGGAAGAGCTCGCCGACACCGTGGTAGCCCGAATTCTGCAGACCCTCGGGGTCGAGCAAACCCTACAAAAGCAGTGGATGATAGACGAAACATGCAACGAGTCCTCCTGACCCTCTTCGCAGCGCTGGCCCTCGCCACCTCCGGACTCGCCGACGACATTGACGACCTCATAGGGAAGCTCGATGACAAGGAGGCGCCCGCGGCCGCCAACGAGCTCGTGCTGATTGGCGAGCCAGCCGTGCCGGCGTTGATCAAGGCCCTTAAGAGCGAGAACGCCGACGCGCGCTCTTGGGCCGCAACGGCCCTGGGCGAGATCGGGGTGGGAACTGCGATAGATCCGCTGATCGAGCTCCTCACGGATTCCGTCGCCGACGTGCGCCTCTCGGCCGCTTCGTCTCTGGGTGAACTGAAAGCTGCAAAGGCGGTAGACGCCATGGGCAGCCTGCTCAAGGATTCGGATGACGATGTCAGAAGGACTGTGGCCTACTCCCTGGGAGAGACTTCCTCGCCCGCTGCGCTCGAATACTTGATCAGAGCCCTGGACGATAAGGATTCTGAAGTGAGGTGGCGGGCCATCTATTCCATTGGCGACATCGATCCTAACGCTATTCTGACAATGCTGCCCAAGCTGATCTCCGATTCCGACAAAGAGGTCCGCAAGGCGGCCGCCTACATCGCGCCAAGCGTTCGCAACGAGTCCGTTGAGAAGGCCCTTTCCATCGCTCTCAAGGATTCTGAGGCGGATGTGCGGGAATACGCCGTGACCACGCTGGGCGAGATGGGCGCGCGCGAGTATGCGGACACTATCCTCGAGATGCTGGAGGACAAAAGCGCAAGCGTCGCCAAAGCCGCGCTGGATGCTCTCGTGACCTACAAGGACCGCCGCGCGATCCCTAAGCTCATCGAGAAGCTGAGCAGCAAAGATGAGGCGGACGTAACCAGCAGTGTCAGCGCGCTGGGCACCCTTCGGGACAGGCGGGCGCTGAAGCCGTTGTTGGACCTGCTTGACAGGCCAGAAGAGCGAATCCGCCTTACTGCCGTGGCAGGGTTGGCGCAGCTTGGAGATCCCGGCGCGATCGAGGCGCTTGAGAAGCTGTCCACGGATAAATCGCAGCGGATCCAGGATGCCGCAAAGCGGGCGATCGGGTTCATCAAGGCGAGAGTCGGCGGGGAAGGGTAGTTGCGCGTCGTCCTTGCGGGCGGCTCCGGTTTCATTGGTCGCGCCTTGATCCGGGAGTTTGCAGGCGAGGACGTTATGGTTTTGTCTCGCTCTGCGAAGCCTATTGCAGGCGCCCGAGCTGTTGAGTGGCAGGGGGCTGGGACTGGGCCGTGGGCATCCGAGATAGATGGCGCTGACGTCGTAATCAATCTGACCGGCGAATCCGTGGCGCAACGCTGGATTCCAGAGGTCAAGGCGAGGCTGATCGCCTCTCGGATCGATAGCACTCGCGCGCTTTGCGGCGCTATTCGGGATGCTGCGGCCCCTCCTAAGGTGTTCGTGCTCGCCAGCGCAATCGGCTACTACGGCGATACCGGAGACACTGTCGTGGATGAAAGCTCGCCGCCTGCCGACGACTTTCTGGCGAGACTTTGCGTGGATTGGGAGGGTGCGCTGTTCGAGGCCGATCTGCCGGCGACCCGGAAAGTGGCGCTCCGCGTTGGATTCCCACTTGGTCCTGGTGGCGGCGCCTACGACCTTCTTTGGAAGCTGACGAGGCTTGGGTTAGGTTCAGCCGTTGGATCGGGCCGCAACTGGATGCCTTGGATCCACATCGAAGACCTTGCAGATATCTTCCGCTGGACGGTTGATTCCGGGTTCGAGGGTGTAGTGAACGGTGGTGGCCCCTCTCCTGTGCGGATGAATGAATTCATGGCCACGATGCGCAAAGTTGCACACCGCCCGTGGGTGCCGAACGTGCCGGTTTTCATGGCCAAACTTGGAGAGTTGGTTGGCTCGCCGCCGGTGGAACTCGCTACCCAAAGCTCCCGCGTGGTGTCGTCCGTGTTGCCCCGGAGCGGTTTCAAGTATAGATTTGAGGACCTTGAATCCGCGCTGCGCGCTTTGCAAGGAGCTACCTGAGCTGGATAGGCAGTTGAATCGCAAAGCCTAACGTGTCTGGTCGTTTGCCAACGGCGGATAGACGGCCTATATCGTCAGCACCCGGCGTGGTGGATTAACCAATGGGGGGCTTGCCCCATAAGACAGAGCCGGTCAATAAATAAGACAGAATGGCCCTTGGAACGCTAAGCTTGCGGCATGTCATCAGATATTTGATATATGCCAGGTTTGCTGGGACGCTGCGGTTATTTAGGTTTAAAGCCTCAACAGCAGAGGCAACGGCATCGTCATATCTTTTGATCTTTAGCAATGCGTGACTGCGAAGCGCAAGAATCGCGGGACTCTTCATATCGTAAGCGATATGATCGCACTTCTCTACGCATTGCTCAAACTCGCCGTTCTTGAAAAGCATTTGAGCCATTGCAAGTCTGACGGATGGATATTCTGGAGCCACTTCATTCGCCTTACGTATCAACTGTATCGCTTGTCCGAGATCACCCCTCCTCAACAAAAATGAGCCAACGCGGGCCATGACATGAGCGTCATCCGGATTTGCTTCGAGGGCTTTGAGGTAATACCTGCGTGCGTCTGAAAATCGTAATAACCGATCATATCCATTAGCAAGATAAAGATCAGGCGCAGCATGTCCTTCCTCGATGGTAGTGTTGTAACTCCTCTTACGGATTTCCAGGCTCTCCTTGAACAGGCCTTTGGCTTCTGCAACTACAGCCATAGCCTCAAAAACCGAGACGCTGTCTTCAGTCACGGGGTGGCTCTTGATTAGGGCATCAGCTTCCTGCACCCGCCCCGTAACTGCATACAATAGAGCCACCTTTGGCCAAAGGTCAGTCTCGAGGGGGTCGTAACCGATGGCTTCTAGCAACACGTACGCCCTTCGGAAATCTTCTACGGCTATGTAGCTAACTAAGAGTGCTTTGACAGCGATTTCAGGAAAGTGCTCGGAACCCACCTCGGAAAGACGCTGCTGAAGGACGTTGATGGCTCGAACATGGTCGTTGCGGCGAGCAGCTTCAACCCCGAGAGCGAGCCAAGCCCACTCTTTTGGTTGCTTTTCACCACCGTTTGGCGCGACCATCAGCGGACTTGTACCACCGCCAAAGTAGCAATGTCGTTATTGATACCCTCGTCAGGATTTTGTTCTTTCAGTTCGTCCTCGATTCTTCTCCTGTACGTAATAACGACAAGGGAGCCTTTCATGAGAGCGTCTGCACCTTCCACGATAGTTATAATGGACGCAGAACCACCTCCCGAACCAGGAGAGCGTTCCGTAAACAGGTGGGCAAGACCGCTAAGTCTCAATCTCCCACTGTTTTGTGAGACGACAGAGGGGACAGATTCGGCCCCTTCCGCTGCCCCGCGCTCAATTTCAGAGATAACTCGATTTCGTATCGAGAGTCCTTGAGGCGGCGATAGAGAAGGTCATCGAGTTGGAAAAGGGACGCAGCACAAAGTATGAAGCCGCGGAGGGCGGGCAAGTGGAATGGCGGTTTGAGCGAGTCCTAGGCACCTATGAAATGCTCGATGATCCATCGGCCCTGGGCCGGGAGGTGTTCGCCCGGTTCCTTGACTCGCGGCAACTCTCCACTTTCCGAATAGATACGATTCAGACGGATTTGTTCAGTGAGAGCCAAGGAAACGGATAGCGAGGCACATCCAAATAACTGAGCAAGGAACTTCTTCAACTCATCTCGCTCATGTGCTTTTTGCTCACTTACATTTGGTGTGCTACAGCATATGAAGGCCTCTGCTTGCAAGATGTAAAGCCGACGATCCAAAAGCTTGCCATCCCCCATGTAACTGGTGCGCGGGCAAGAGCTTTTGGATACAAGTCCTTGGCATACGCGGGGATGTTCTTAGCCGGCGGAGTTTACGCTGCTTGGAAAGCTATTCCATGGGAAGACGAATAGAGGCCGGGTGACGTGCCGTCGCAGGCGGCACGGGCGGGGGCAAGGCCGCCCCGCTGGGTAGAATTGTCTACCTAGAACGACCGTCAAACGCCAATGCAAATCACCCGAGAAGAACTCAATCCCCGAACCATCCAGCTTAAAGTCGTCTGCGAGCCGGAGGAGGTCAAGGCGGGGTTCGACAAGGCCCTCAAGCAGATTGCCAAGAAGATCCGGCTCCCCGGTTTCAGGCCAGGCCACGCCCCAAAGGCGATGATCGAGCAGTACGTCGACAAGTCAGAGCTGTTCGAGACCGCCGCCGAGACGATCATCACCTCTGCTTTCAAGAGCGCGGTCAAGCAACAAGAGCTTGAGCCGGACCCCACCGTGAGGCCCCAAGTATCGTTGACCAAGCTCGACGAAGAGAACTGCGAGTTCACGGCAAAGATCGGCCTTCCGGCTGTAGTCAACATTGGCTCGCTCGATGGCATGACGGCCGAGCGACCCACGACCTCAGTTCGCGACGAGGATGTCGACACACTGATCGAGGACGTCAGACGAAAGCGGTCCACCAGGGAGACCGTCACAGATCGGGGCGTGCAAGAAGGCGATGTAGCTGTGGTCAACCTCAAGCCGGACGGCGCAGAGGGCGAGGGCCGCACCTTCATGACCATCGTGGGCCAGACGTTCCCCGGCCTCGACCAGGCGCTGCTCGGCATGCGGGTCGAAGACGTGAAGCATCTGGAGCTGAATTTCCCGGCGACCTTCCAAGAAAAGGACTGGTCGGGCCAAACGATGGGTGTGACCCTGTACCTGAACTCAGTCAGCACAGTCCGGCTGCCCGAGCTAGACGACAGCTTTGCCCAGAGCCTCAAGACCGAAAGCGTCGAGGAGCTGCGAACGAGGGTGAGAGAGGGCCTGGAGAACGCGCGCCTGGAGGCGTCGAACAACATCCTTGCCGACCAGCTGCTGGACGAGGTTGTGCAGCGCTCCGAGGTCCTCGTCTCCGACAACATGTGGGAGCCGATCGCGGATCAGAGGCTCGCCGATATGGACGCTGACCTGAAGAAGCAGGGCAAATCCCTTGAAGAGCAGGTGAAAGAGAACGGTATGACCCTGGAGGAATTGCGGGAGAACTACCGACATAATGCGAAGACCGAAGTTCTGCGGGCCATCGTGATCCGCGAGATCTTCCGCAATGAAGAGATGAAACTCACCGGCGAAGACCTAGACGCGGCCCTTATGGAGATGTCGCGCGAGTTTGGGCTCGAGCCGGCGGAGATGATCGACGAACTCAAGAAGGCGAACGCCACCAACGAGTTGCAGTTCCGGGCCATCGCCCGCAAAGTAAGGGAGTTCCTAGTGTCCAAGGCCGAGATTCGAGAGGTCGTGGGTGCAGGCGCTTAAGGCTGGGTAAAGGATAGATGCTGCTACCCTTCGCAAACGACGACGATGAGGAGATCTTAGTGGGAGTACCGTACGTCATTGAGCAGACCGCGCGCGGAGAAAGGAGCTACGACCTCTGGTCGCGGCTTCTAAAGGACCGCATCGTTTTCTTGGGTACGCCCGTGAACGATTACGTCGCCAACCTGATCGTCGCTCAGTTGCTGTTCCTTGAAAAGGAAGACCCTGACAAGGATATCGATTTCTACATCAACAGCCCTGGTGGCTCGGTTAGTGCTGGACTGGCGATCTACGATGCCATGCAGATCATCAAACCAGACGTTGCGACAATCTGCGTGGGTCAGGCTGCGTCCATGGGAGCCGTGCTGCTCGCTGGTGGAGCTGCGACCAAGCGGTACTGCTTGTCGCACGCTCGTGTGATGATTCACCAGGTTAGCGCTGGTTTTCAGGGAACGACTGCCGATATTAATGTGCAGGCAAAAGAGATCAACCGCGCGATGGATACCCTCATGGAGATCCTCGCGAAGCATACGGGCAAGGACAAAGAGAAGGTGCGAAAGGACTGCGACCGCGACTACTTCATGTCGTCGGAGGAGTCGGTAGCGTACGGTCTCGTTGACAAAGTGCTCGCAACTGGAGAGCGGTAACTCAAAAATTGCCTATACAATTGGGAGCGTAGATGCCGAAGACACTCGAACGTCGAGACCAGTGTTGCCTGTGCGGAAAGACCAAGGAACAGGTCAAGAAACTTATTGTTGGCCTGCACGGGGCAGTCTGCTCGGACTGTATCGATCTGTGTAACGACATCCTTCACAACGATCAAGACAGATCGGCGGTAGCCGCTCCTACAGCGCAAGCGCCTCGAACTCAGTTCCCCGGCGTGGGGGGCAGCGTTCCCAAGCCGAAGGAGATCGTCAGCTACCTGGACGGATACGTAGTCGGCCAGGACCCTGCCAAACGATCCCTGTCGGTCGCGGTTTATAACCACTACAAGCGGATCAACGATCGAACCCGCGACGACGTCGAGCTGCAGAAGAGCAACATCCTGATGATCGGTCCGACCGGTTCAGGCAAGACGCTCCTGGCGCAAACGTTGGCCCGAATGCTGAACGTGCCGTTCGCAATTGCGGACGCGACAGCCCTGACCGAGGCCGGTTATGTGGGCGAGGACGTCGAGAACATCCTCCTCAAGCTGTTCCAGGCGGCCGAATCGATCGATCCCAGGAACGCGAAAGAGCTTTGCGAGAGGGGCATCATCTATGTCGACGAGATCGACAAGATCGCCCGCAAGTCTGACAACCCTTCCATCACGCGAGACGTGAGTGGCGAGGGCGTTCAGCAGGCTCTGCTCAAGATTTTAGAAGGCACGGTCGCCAATGTGCCGCCACAGGGTGGCCGCAAGCATCCGCAGCAGGAATACCTTCAGATCGACACCACGAACGTGCTGTTTATCTGCGGCGGAGCCTTCGAAGGCATCGAGGACATGATTCGGCGCCGGCTCCGCGAGAACGTCATGGGCTTCAGGGCCAACCCGGAAAGCAAGCAGGACCGAGATGCATCCGTTCTTCGGAACGTGATGCCTGAGGACCTGCTGAAGTTCGGCCTGATTCCCGAGTTCATCGGCCGGTTGCCAGTTATCGCAACTCTTGATCCGCTTGATGAAGAGGCCCTGATCAGAATCCTGCAAGAGCCGCGTAACGCGATCATCAAGCAGTACCAGAAGTTCTTCAACCTGGACGGGGTTGAGCTGATCTTCGAGAGCGGCGCGATGGTCGAGGTGGCACGAGAAGCCCTTAAGCGAAAGACGGGCGCCCGCGCCCTCCGCGCAATCATCGAGCAGGTCATGCTGGACGTCATGTACGAAGTCCCCAGCAACCTGGATGTGAAGCGAGTGATCGTGCCGGAAGGCGTGATCGACGAGAGCATCCACCCGGTGTTGATGACGGAAGAGCAGATTAGAAAAGCCGGCTAAGAGCGAACAGAGGTCCGACGGACCGCTCTTCGCTTGGCCTCAGGTCACGGGCTACAGGCTACGGGACCCGAACCGCGGCGATGCCCCGCACGAGGTTTGCCCTTCTTATCCGGCGTCGCCGTAGGCATGCACATGCTCGCGAAGCACTTTTGCTTGGCCACGACGGAAAGAGATCAGCCGAGTTAGGAGCCTAAGGCCCTTCCTCATCGAGGCCATCTTCTCCTCCGCAAATTGATCCGACACCAGCTGACGCACGCGTGCGCGTTCCAGGTGGTGAACGGCCTCTTCGCCGGATGCCCTGGCAATGCAAAAGAAGTGAATCGCGTCGGGATTTGTCTGTCTGTGTCCGCCCTCAACGATGTTGGCGGCAACGCTGTCAATCGCCCTTACCAACTGACTGCCGATGCTGTTTTGAGCAAACGGTTTCCACGTCGCAACCTCAGCCCAGATCTCGTCCGAGATGGAGGCAAACAACGTGGTCACCTCAAGCTTTTCGATCGGCGTGTAGATCTCAGACATGGATCTATTTTGCACTGCTGCCCCGGCGAAGCGAATGGCCCGTAGCCCGTTGCCCGTAGCCTGCCCCGCCCCCCACTTTTGCTAGTTAACACTCGATCCTAGCAATCTCCCTGTCTTCTGCCTCTGCGAGGCTGGAATCACAGATACAAGCGGGCGCGCGGGTGCGCCTCCAAGGCGAACAAGCATGTATTTGTTGAACTGGTGTGAAGAGACTGGGCTGGTAGAAGCGAGCTTAGGCGGACGCGTGACGTACCAGGAGATTGAGGCTCTGGGCGACGAGGTCGGCATGATCCTCGCGCACGTGAACAGCTCCTGCGAGATTCTCCTCGACTACGGCAAGGCTCAGCCATTCGAAGCGCCCATCTACTCCGTCTTGGCCGAGGTCAAGGACAGGTGGCTGGACTCCGGCGCGGAGCGCATCACATCGGTGCCCCAGACGGACACAGACATGGGAATCGAGATGACGATGCGGATCCAGACGGTGCTCGAAGGCCGAGAAGACTACATTCGAGATATTGCGTCTTTTAGAATAAATGAGCGGGAACACGCCGTAACGCGGGCAGCGTAATACGCTCAGGCAACCAATACGCGAGTTTGGGGATCGGAGACTGGCAGGTTTCCGATCCCATTTTTTTGACATAACCGCTCCCCATAGCCGCTTAGCCTTGAACGGGCCCACCAAACCCCTCGTCCAACCTCCAAATGGCGGGGGCACACGCCGCCTCAAGGAGATTTCTATGAAGGCAATGGAGATCATGACCACGGATATCGGCTGCTGCACGATGGACACAAACCTGCGCGAATGCGCGCAGATGATGGTCGACTGTGACTGCGGCGCAGTCCCGGTGGTGCAAGACAGCACGAGCATGCGGCTCATGGGGATCATCACGGATCGCGACATCACGGTACGGGCGGTCGCCAAGGGTTTGGACTGCCAGTCCACGCAGGTGTCCCAGTGCATGAGCACGGCGCCTCAGACCGTGCAACCTGACGCGGACCTGACGGAAGTGGAGCGAATCATGGCTAACTCCCAGGTGCGCCGGGTGCCTGTCGTGAACGAACAGGGCTGCCTATGCGGGATCATCTCGCAAGCGGACCTAGCACTGGCGGCGCCGGTCGTCGAAGTAGGCCGGGTCGTCCACAACGTCTCCAGGCCGTACGCCTCTTAGCCTCGAGCGTCTGGGGCGGACTCCGCATGGAGTCCGCCCTTTTGCCGTGCAAGCCTTCGAACACCCGCTTGCTGCAGTTGGTCGTACAAGCAGCAGATCGCGGAGAAGGCAATGACAACAAGAATTAAGCAGACGGCGCTACTGGTCGTCGCGGGCGTCGCACTCGGCCTGGCCGGTTGTGGCGACACCGTTTCCGATAGAGCACCTGAATCAACGGGCACCGCTCCACAACCCATTCGCACCGAGGCTCAGCCGACGGAAGTGAAAGTGGAGCGAAGAGACATCACCGGCTACGAATTCCTTTCGGGCGACCTCTACACGCCGCCCGAGTCCCAGGCATACGCTACAGCTCCTCCCAACACACCTGTTAGCAAGGTGTTGACGAGCGAGGGGCAGCGCGTCGGTCGCGGAGAGGTGCTGGCGCAGATTGGCGTCGGTGAGGAACAGATGGCGTTGGATCAAGCGAAGGCACAGCTTGACTCGGCGCACGCGGCATACGCGCAAGCAGACGCCCAGTACGGGGCGGCCCTCAAGGCTGCACGGCAGAACCTCGCGCAGGCTCGCGATGCCGAGAGGCAAGCGCGTCAGCGGACGATTCCCGGCGGCGACGCCAGTGAGCTCACTGCGGCCAGGGACGCTCGACAGGCTGCACAACTCGAGGTTGACCGCCAGCAGGCGGAGTTCAACACGCAGATGCTGCCTTACAAGCAGGCTGTGGACGCCGCTCAGAAGGCCTACAACGACGCGCGAAATGCCGCAAAGCAGAACACGGTGGAAGCTCCAATTACGGGCACCGTTGTGGACCTGCTCGTTGGACCCGGCCAGTCAGTTCCGGCCAATGGGCAAGTGGCCCAGATCGTCGACCTTAACGACCTTCAGGTCAAGGCGAGCGTCCTTCCGAGCCAGCACGAGCTGGTCGAGAAGAGCAAGCACGTCTACATCAGGTTCAATGACTTTCCTGAGAAGCTGTTCGACGGTCACGTCATTAGCGTCAAGGCGGTTCCTGCAGAGTCCGGCAACCGTGTGAGCCATGAGGCGGTTATCAGTTTCGATAATGACGGCGGCGTGATCAAGCCGAACGCCGGAGTCCGATCGATCGGCATCGTTCTGGGCAAAGCGAACGACGTAATGGCCGTTCCGGTTGGCGCGGTCGATCGAGACGATAATGCCAAGCCATTCGTTATGGTCAAGAATGGCGAGAACTGGGTCAAGACTCCTGTGGAGCTCGGCCTCTCAGACGGAGACTACGTCCAGGTCAAGTCGGGCTTGTCCGAAGGTCAGACTGTACAAGTAGTGCCCAACCGTAATGAAGTTGGGCCGGTTGCGGAAACGGTGAAGAAGTAGCGGCCTAGGTGTACGTGTAGTCCCCGTTGTGCGCGTCCTCTATGTAGCGTGCCAGCAGTGCTACACATGCGTCCATATCGTCGCTGTGGACGGTCTCATTGACCGTGTGCACGTAGCGAGTTGGAATCGAGAGCGTGAACGAAGGGACTCCTCCATGCAGGCGCTGAACGGCGCCTGCATCGGTTCCGCCGAGCGTCAATACCTCCATCTGGTGGGCGATCTTGTGCTTCTCAGCCAAGTCGCGGAAGTGGTTCACAACCTTCGGATGGCAGATCAGGCTCGAGTCCATGATCTTGATCGCGGCGCCTTGACCGAGGCGCGTCACGTAGTCCTGCTCGGGCATACCGGGGATGTCATTCGCGAGCGTAATGTCGATAGCCACGCAAATGTCTGGTTGAATAGCTGAGCCGCTGGCAGCGGCGCCACGAAGGCCAATCTCTTCTTGCACTGTCGCGATAGCGTGGAGCTCTACGTCATTAGAGTTCGCAGCTTTGAGGGCCTCGATCATAACATACACCGCAGCGCGATCATCCATGCATTTGTTCGTCAACAGCTTGCCCATCTGATGCAACTTGCGGTTCATGGTGACCATGTCGCCCAGTCGGACAGCGGCTTTTGCGTCCTCACCGTTAAGTCCTATATCGACGAAGTAGTCTTCTACTTGCGAGGACTTGCCCTGTTCCTCTGGTTTAAGAAGGTGCTTGGGTTTGGTGCTGGCCATGAGCACTCCGTCTAGAGGTCCTTTACGCGTGTGGACAATCACCCGCTGGCTAGCCATCTGCCGCGGATCCCATCCACCCAATGTGTGAATTCTGAGAAACCCCTTGTCGTCGATGTGCTTGACGATAAAGCCGATCTCGTCCATGTGGGCTGCCAGCATCAGGCGCTTGGGATCCTTTGCTTTGCCTCTCTTGACGCAGTGCAGGTTGCCCATCGTGTCCGTTCTAACTTCGTCGCAGACTCCCTCGAGCTCCTTGCGGACGATTTTGCGGACTTCATCTTCCTGGCCGGGCACGCCATGTGCCTCGGTGAGTCGGCGCAGCAGATCAACGTTCATCGGCCGCGTTTTACCACGCACTGACCGCCCATAGCCTCACGGTGTGCGATCCATCGTCGCGCCAGGCGTAGCTGTGATGCTGGACTCGCATTCCGGCGAACAGACCGAGTCCCTCGGTTTGGTTAAGCAGACGATGAGCGGACGCTGGTTTCCCGTGCCGCTCCAGATGGGCTGGCGTGAAGGCTTCCAACAGGATGCTGCCGCCCTTTTTCAGCAGCCGGGGCAGTAACGGAAGCGCCTCCTTCGGAAGGAAGCGGAACAGGACGATCAGATCAAAGCTAGCGGGCTGAAAGGGAAGGCTTTGCTCCAGATCGGCCGCGACCCAGTAGACCGGGTGCGTGCTGTACCTGCCTGCGAGGTCCCTGCCGCGGGCGAGGGCATCCGGGAGAATGTCCGAGCCAACTACCTGCCAGCCCCCGGCCGAGAGTGCGACAGCGTCGCGGCCAGATCCGCAGCCAAAGTCCAGGGCAACCCCCGCCCCTATGTTAGGGATGGTGCGCTCGAGAAATGGAGTGGGGCTCCACAGTCGTCCAGGCCCGGAGTTTCCAAATTCCCAACTCTGCGACAGCTCCGCCTTTCGCCCGCCCTTTCGTAGCCACTGCACGGCAGCGCCCGCGACCTCGCTGGGCCCTACAACCATCAGCTTTTCCGACTTGGCGGGCAGCTCTTGGGACCGGGCCTCCAAGTGAGCGAGCGGAATGTTGACGGCGCCCACAATCGGGTGTCTTGCCGCCTCGGCCGCAGACCGCGGATCAAGCATGTGCATGAGCGGCGGCAGGGGCATGGAGCTAGTTTGGCTCCGAGCTCACGTTACAATGCTGCATGCGATGTTCTGAGTTGCTGGCGGATGTGGAGAGCCGGCTGACTTCACTCATTGAGAGGGCCAAGGCGGCGACCGCAGGAATCAGCAAGGACGCGCTCAATAGGAAGCCAGATGCCGCGACGTGGAGTCCAGCCCAAGTATTCGAGCACATGATGCTCGGCAACGCCCGCTACATTCCCATCATCACGCAAGTTCTCGAGCAGCCACCGTCCACCTCCGGTGATCCCGAGGCACGACAGACTTGGTTCGGCAAGCAGATCGCGAAGGCGGCAGGGCCGGCAAGCAACGCGCCACCCCCGGCCCCAATGGTGCCTGGGAAGGGTCCGTTCGACCTGGACGTTGTCCAGCGATGGATTGAGCAGCACGAGGAGTTGATTCGCCTCATTCGCAAGGCCGAAGGCGTGGACCTCAGCTCTGTGAAGTTTCGCAATCCGTTCATACCTCTGTTCAAGATGAACTTGGCGGATGCGTTTGCGATTTTCGCCGAGCACGCCGAAAGGCATGTGGCGCAAATCGAGGAGCGGGTTCAGCCTCCTAAGTAGGCTTCCTTGACCTTCGGATCGTTGAGCAGGTCCTTTCCGGAGCCTTCAAGTACGATGTCGCCCGTTTCAAGCACGTAGGCCCGGTTGGCAACCTCCAAGGCGCGGTGCGCGTTCTGCTCGACCAGAAGGATGGTCGTGCCTTCTGCGTTGAGGTCGGTCACGATCTTGAAGATCTCGGTAACCAGATTGGGAGCGAGGCCGAGACTGGGTTCATCCAGCAGGAGGAGCTTGGGCCTGGACATGAGCGCGCGGCCAATCGCGAGCATCTGTTGTTCGCCTCCGGACAGGGTGCCGGCGCTCTGCTTAATGCGCTCCTTCAAGCGGGGGAAGCGCTTCATGACGTTCTCCATGTCCTTCCCGACCTCGGCGTCTTTTCGGATATAGGCGCCGAGTTGCAGGTTCTCCATGACGCTCATGTTCGTGAAGATGCGGCGTCCCTCAGGCGAGTGGCTGATGCCCATGCGCACGATGTAGTCAGGCGGGCAGCTCTCAAGCTCTCTGTCCTTGAAGACGATGGTGCCAGTACGTGGCCTTAGGAGACCGCTGATTGTCCGAAGGAGCGTGCTCTTGCCAGCGCCATTGGAGCCGATGATCGATACGATCTCACCCTCTTCGACGTGGATGGACACATCCTTCAGGGCCTGGATCGCGCCATAGAAAACGTTGATGGAATCGATTTTTAGCATCGGCGGGCCGGGAGGGTTGTACCCGGTGGAGCGCAAGTGTTGAAGTGTTCGAGCCTTGAAGTGTTGAAGACCGCGTTCAACACTCCAACACTTTAACAATGTAAGACTCGCCGCAGCCTCAAGGTAACGTAGCCCTTGTCCCGCCTATGAAGCACCCCAAGCTCTCTCATTCCTTCGAGGTCGTTGCAGAACTGCCCAAGCCGCTTCAGCCTTTGAAGAAGATCGCGAGCAACTTCTTCTGGACTTGGCATCACGAGACCCGGGAGCTGTTCAGGAGCATCGACAAGGAGCGGTGGGAAGAGCTGGAGCACAACCCGGTGCTCCTCATCAACACGATCGCCCCGGAGCGGTTGGCGAAGTTGTCGGCCGACCAAGGGTTTCTGCAAAGACTCGCACACTGCGAGGCCGCGCTGGACGAGTACCTGGCAGGCGAAGCGTGGTTCAGTAAAACGCATCCCGAGCTCAAAGGCAAGATGACGGTGGCCTACTTCTGCGCGGAGTTCGGGATCAGCGAGTCACTGCCGATCTACTCCGGAGGCCTGGGCATTCTAGCCGGAGACCACCTCAAAGCGGCAAGCGACCTCGGTCTACCGCTCGTCGGCGTGGGTCTGCTTTACTCACGCGGCTACTTCCGCCAGCGCCTCACGGACGAAGCTTGGCAGCAGGAGATCTATCCGCAGAACGACTTCTATCAGATGCCGCTTCGGCTTGTGAGGGGCTCGGATAACCACCCGGTCCGAATCGAGGTCGAGTTCCCAGACAGGGTTGTGACGTGCCAGGTTTGGAAGGCAGAGGTCGGGCGGGTCCAGCTATATCTTCTGGACTCCAACGTGTTGGAGAACGCGCCGAACGACCAAGGCATCACAGACACCCTCTACGGCGGCGACGAGGAGATGCGGCTCCGGCAGGAGATGATCCTCGGCATTGGCGGCATGCGCGCGCTGAGGGCTGTAGGTATCCGGCCGACGGTCTGCCACATGAACGAGGGGCATGCGGGATTCCTTACGCTCGAGCGCATCCGTCACGTGATGGCCGAACACCAGTGCGATTTCCGAACCGCCCGGCAGATCGTGGCCGCAAGCAACGTGTTCACCACGCACACACCGGTCCCCGCGGGCTTCGACATATTCCACCCAGAGCTGCTCGAGAAGTACATGACTCGCTTTGTGGAGGAGACCGGCATCTCGTTTGCCGACTTCCTGAAGCTGGGACGCATGGACCCTGAGAACGAGGCAGAGGCTTTCAACATGGCCCTGCTCGCCATGAAGAACGCGAATTATGTCAACGGGGTCGCTCAGCTTCACGCGACGGTGACTCGGGCCATGTTTGCAGCCAACTGGCCTGAATTCCCGGAAGACGAGGTGCCCATCGAGGGCATCACCAACGGCATCCACACGATGACCTGGACGAGCCGAAGGTTCGCCGACCTATTCGATGAATACCTCGGACCGCTGTGGAGATCGGAGCCGCAGAATCCGGACGCGTGGGCCGCGATCGACTCGGTTCCGGATGACGAGCTGTGGGCTGCAATTGAGAGCCAGCGCGCGGATCTGATCCGGTTCATTCGCAAGCGCTTGCAGAAGGACCTGGAGCGCCGACACATGACGCGCACAGACTTCGGGACTGTGGGCAACATTCTGGATCCAAGGGTGCTGACCATCGGCTTTGCACGCCGCTTTGCGACCTACAAGAGGGCCAGCCTGATGCTGACGGATAAGGAACGGCTCCTCAAGCTGCTGTTCCACGCCGAGAGGCCCATCCAGATCGTGCTGGCGGGCAAGGCGCACCCGAGGGATGACGGTGGCAAGAAGCTTATCCAGGACATCGTCAGGTTCGTCGAGCAAGAGGGCGGCCGGTTGCGGATGGTGTTTCTCGAGGACTACGACATGCGCGTGGCCAGGGCGCTAGTCCAGGGTGTAGACGTGTGGCTGAACAACCCGCGCCGTCCGCTGGAAGCAAGCGGAACCTCCGGCATGAAGGTCGTGCCGAATTGCGGGCTGAACTGCTCGATCTTGGACGGATGGTGGGACGAAGCGTACGCGCCGGGCAACGGCTTTGCGATCGGTGACAGAGCGGAGAACAGCGAACAGACGCAAGACTGGCTTGATAGCAGGGCGCTTTACGGTCTGCTCGAGAACGAGGTCGCGCCGAAGTTTTACAACCGGGTCGAGAATGGCTTGCCCATCCTTTGGTTGCAGATGGTCCGGCAATCAATCCGCCAGCTTGCGCCCAAGTTCAACACGCATCGGATGGTCGGCGAGTACGCAAGCAAGTTCTACGTGAACGCATCTCGATCGAATGAGAGGCTGCTCTCCGATGGGCTTGAACCAGCCAGAGGTGTGCTCGCCTACAGGGACCGCGTGCGGGCAGCTTGGAATCAGGTGAAGATCTCCTCGGTGACGGAGATGAACGGCGTCTCGCACGCAGTCGGGTCTGAATTCGAGATCGGGGCAGAGGTGCAGCTTGGCCCCCTTAGCCCGGACGACGTGAAGGCGCAGGCCGTTGTGGGCAAGATCGGGCCCAACCGCGACCTACTGGAGTCAGATGTCTTCACGATGGAGTTGGTATCCGCCGAGGCTGGCAAGGCAACGTATCGGGCCACGCTGAAGTGCGACGAGCAGGGATACCGCGGGTACACGGTGCGTGTGGTGCCCAGCTACCCGGATATGGTCACTGAGCATGAGCTCCCCCTGGTTAGATGGGAAGGGCTCTAGCCAACCCCAACCCTAGAACATCTTCTTCTTGCCGCCGCGATTAGGGGGCCCGCCTTTGCCTCGGCCGAAGCCTCCGCCGCCTCCACCACCGCCGCCGCCCTTGTCGTCGTCGTCACGGCCACCACCGCCGCCACCGCCGCCGCCTCGACCGCCACCGCCTCCAAAACCGCCGGAGTAGTCGCCGCGCTTCTGGCCTCCGCCATAACCGCCGCCACCCCCATAGCCGCCGCCTCCACCGCCACCGTAGCCTCCGCCACCGCCGGACCGGGGCTCGCGGGGCCGGGCTTCATTGACCGTCAGCTTGCGGCCGTTCATTTCGGAGTTGTGCTTCTCGGCGATTGCCGTTTCAACCTGGTCCTCAGCGATGTCGATGAAGCCGAAGCCGCGGCCCTCGACGATCCTGGCCTTTTGAGGGCTGTATGGTGAGAAGTAGGCGAGAAGGTCGTCCTCACTGCACGAGTAAGGGAGATTTCCTACGTAGAGCGTTTTAGTTGCCATTTGTTGCCTTGCCCGCAACGGACTGACGGGCTTCGTTTTGCTCGACCGTCGTCCATATCGCTCCCACGTAGGTGAGTTCTGGCCAAGGCGCGAGACTTTGTCCGTATCGTGAATCCGCCAGGATACCAGCCGCTCGGTTGTTATCCATTGGAGACACGCAAATGGAAAGACTCACAGCCGCTCTCATCGGTTCGGTGCATTGCATTCTGGCAAGCTCAACCTTAACAGGCCATCGGAGTCAACTTGAACCTGAACTCCCACAAAGTCTGGAATGACTGCCACGGCCTGCGCGAGCTCGCTAGAACCATAGGCTGTGCTGATCCCTACTGCCGCCATGCCCGCTCGCGTTGCGGCTTCTATGCCTGCTGGCGCGTCTTCGAAGGCTGCGAGGTCCCTCGGGGCAAAGCCCAGCAGCTCTGCGCCTTTCAGGAACGCGTCCGGAGCGGGCTTTCCATGCTCGATCATGTCTGCCGTGACGAACACCCGCGGTTTGGGAATCCGGCCAGCGTTGAGCCGAGCGTTTGCGACCGGCGGACTGCCTGAAGTCACGATTCCCCAGCTCCCTTCTGGAAGGCTACTGAGGAACTCGAGAGCGCCCGGAACCGGCACTACACCCTCTGTGTCCGTGGACTCCATTTCCTCCAGAGCTCTCGTTTCCACTTCGGCATCCAGGTGCGGCGCCACGAGCCGGATGCTGTCGGAAGCGCGACGGCCGTGGATACGATGCAGCACTTCTCCAGGGTTGAGCCCGTGGCTTTGAGACCAACGCGTCCAGGCGCGGTCCACCGCAGGAGTGGAGTCTATGAGCGTGCCGTCAAGGTCAAACAGGATGCCACGACAAGTGAGGGTCAAACCTTGGTCGACAGCCCCTGCGCCATCACGATCTCGTGAGCATGATTGACTGTGAACGCCACCCGGTGCGTCACCGACTCGATGATTCCCTCCGCGCCTGGGTGACCGTTGCCCGAACCCTTGACGCCGCCGAAGGGCAGGTGAACCTCAGCGCCAATCGACGGCAGGTTCACGTAGCCCAGGCCGTACTCAGCGTGGTCCCGCACCCAACGCCACTTGCGGAAGTCTTCCGTGATCACTGCCATGGAGAGGCCGTACTCGGTGTCGTTGTAGACCTCGACAGCCTCATCCATTCCGCTCACCGGAATGATCGCGACGTGAGGACTGAACGCCTCTTCGCGCAGGCAGAATGTGTTCTTCTTATAGCCGTCGAACCTGTACACAAATGGTGTCACGAAGTTGCCGCAAGCGTGGTCGCCGTCCGTGAGCTCCTTGCCCTCGATGAGCACCTGAGCGCCTTCCTCAACAGCCTTTTGGTTGTGGTACTTCCACTTCTCCACGCCGGCTTGGTTGATGAGCGGACCCATGAAGATGTCGGTGTTCAGTCCATCGCCGACGGTGATGCGCTTAGCCGTCTCAACGAATCGGCGGGTGAACTCTGGCTCGAGCTTTCGGTCAACGATCAAGCGTCCTGACGAGACGCATCGTTGGCCTGTCGTCTTGAAGGCGCTCATCACCGCCGAGTTCACGGCGATGTCCATGTCGGCGTCTTCCAGCACGATCACTGCGTTCTTGCCGCCTAGCTCCGTGGCCACAAACTTGTACATGTCTGCCGCCGCGACTTGCTGGATGTACTTGCCAACGGCTCGGGAGCCTGTGAACAGGATTGCAGCCACATCCTTATGCTTAACCAAGGGATCTCCGCACTCTTCGCCTGTGCCGTGTACAACATTGATCACGCCTTTCGGGAAGCCCGCTTCAACGAAAAGCTCGGCCAATTTGTGACCGACCATTGGCGTCTCCTCTGAAGGCTTGAAGACGATTGTGTTGCCGGCTACAACGCTCGGCAGGATGACCCACGTGGGGATCGCGGAAGGGAAGTTCCAGGGCGTGATGCAAGCGATAACGCCCTTGGCTTTGCGAAGGATGAAGGCGTCCTTCGCGGAGACCTCGCTGCTGATCGTGAAGCCGTTCGGCATACGCCCGAGTCCCGCGCTGTATTGCGCCATGTGAAGCGCTTCGATGACCTCAGCTCGGGCCTCGTTGTACGGCTTGCCGCATTCACGGGTCACCAGCTTGCTGAGCTCTTCGGTATCGCGCTTCAGCAGTTGAGCAAAATTGTCTACAAGCTCAGCTCGGCGGACCCAGCTCCAATCTCGCCAGGTTTCGAATGCGGCCTTTGCAGCCGCGACCGCCTCATCCACCTCTTTGGCCCGGGAGAGCGGTGCGATCCCGACTGTCTCCTTGGAATTCGCAGGGTTGAGGCTCTCGAACTCCTGACCCGTCTCTCTCCACTCGCCATCGATGAGGTTTTTCGCCTTGGTTGAACTCATTTTCTTACCGGGATTCTACCTTCGGGGGTTCATTTGCTCGGCTCAAAACAGGTGTGCCGCTCGTCTCGAAAAGCGAACGGCAAAGCCGACAATAGAGTTGGAAGGTAACCTGGAAGCGTTCCCCATGGCGTTCAGACGCAATGTTTTGTTTTTGGTGCTGCTTGGCGTTGCTGCAACTTGCCCCGCCTCGCCGATCCGTGCAAGCGCGGACACGGTGATCGTTAACGAAATCCCGGTCATGCGCTTCCGAACGTCGCAGGATGGGGTGCCGCCGAGCGGCCGCGCATCTATCGTTGCCAAGCGAATCTCGAATTCCAACGGCTCCATGCGGTACGAGAGCAAGAAGCGGCAGGCAAAGCTCTACCGGGGCGATACGCTCATCACGGTTATCAACTCGACCGAGGCTCGAGCTCAAGACAGCACTCCCGGCAGCCTGGCTGCGACCTGGGCTTCAAAGGTGCGGAACGCGCTTAACCTACCTGCGCTTAGGATTTCAGACAACCAGTTCAGACTGCCCCCTGGTGCAAGCCGGTCGTTGCGGCTGGTTGGAAGCGGAGCCTGGGAGGCAACCGTCCAGAGCTCAGATCCCTCGATCGTGTCTGCAAACCGGACCTCCGAAGGCATCGATTTTCAAACCGGGAAACCCGGTCATGCGACCTTGCAGGTGTCCGGCGGCGGAGCCGTTGAACAGATTTCGGTCGACGTGTGGCCCTACGCGGCCAACTTCCCACAGACGCTGTCGGCGACTGTCTCGGGCTTTCCTGCGCAACCCGAAACGGTGCGGGGAGCCATCGAGGGGGCCGTCAGGAACCAGTTCCAAACGGTCGATCAGGGCAAGTGGACCTTCACGCTGAAACAGGCCGGTGAGGTCGCCGCAGGCGAAACGCAAACATTCAACGTGCAAGTAAGCGCCACGGCGCCCAACAGCTTCCCAAGGGCGGGAACGGTGCAGGTTCAGGTTAGGAACACGCCGGCCGCCAAGCGCGGAGAGGACGAGCTCTGGTACTGCAACGATCCTGAAAACGTAAAGCAACCCGGACCGCTATTCTCTGCCACTCTGAAGTCGGACAAAGCCGCGCGTTTGCTGTATCACCACGTCAACATGGCGTCGCAGGGCATGTTCTTGCGCATTCAATTGGTTAACAACTCCCCGTTGCCCGCTCACGTTGTGCTGATTCCGGGCGACAGCAAGCCGGACAAGGACCCTGTGCTTGCGGGCCTGATGGCGGGCGACCAGTACATGAGCCAATGGATGACGAGCTCCGGCGAGGTCGTCACCGTTCCGCCGGGTTCTAGCCTGCCTGTGTCCCTGCGGCGAATGACTCCGGGAGACACGGTAAGTGGCCTATGCTCACTGAGGCTCCTGCCGGATGGACCTGGGAGCGTCTTCGTGCGGGCCGACGCGGTGCTGCCATTCCCAACCGATGACAAGTGGGAAGCTGCACTAGCGAGCCCGAGCCCCTGGAGAGTCGTCGGCACACTCAAGATTTCTCCGTATGACACGGCGCCTTCGAGCTTTTCCACACACATCTATCCCAACCCGTACAAGGAAGAGGCTGTCAATTACAGCGTTGGAGGACGGTACGGGTTCGTCAGGATAGGCCAGAGGCCGATTTCCAATCACGACCAAAGCACCGCGCTCGACGGCAATTTCGGCGTGGTCTATACGATTCGAGCGAGCGTTGATAACCCGACGACAACTCCGATGAACCTGGAGCTGGTCTTCGAGGCAAGCGCAGGATACGCGGGCGGTCTGTTTGTAGTGAACGGCGTCTACTCGAAGACTCATCCCATGCCGCCCAAGGGCGAGAAGCAGCTCACCAGATTCAGACTGGAGCCTGGCGAGTCGAAGAAGTTCACGATCCTGACCGTACCGCTCTCGGGAAGCAGTTACCCTGCCACTCTCACAATAAGGCCCATTCAGGACAGCTCTATGTTCTCAGGCTCGGGCAGAAAGGAGTAGAAACAGGGAATGTCCGACCAGCAACCCTCGTTTCAGCAGATCGCAGAGCTTTTTCAGATTCAGTTCCCCGTCGTGGGCGAGGGCGTGAAGTCGCGAGCCGCGCGAAAAGCCAAGGGCGAGAACGCCGCGGAAAGCGAAGAGCTCGGCCGCATGAGCCTGAGCGAAGGTGATTACGAAGCCGCAATCGAGCACTTCCGCCGCGCCGTCGAGCAGCGGGATGAGATGAATCCAGACACCCTGGTGGACCTTGCCGGGGCGTACGACTACGGAGACTTCGAGCCGCAAGCGCTTCGGCAGTATCAGAAGGCCTTGCGTGTTCAAAAGGACTCCGCCGAGCCGCTGCTCGGGATGTCCGACTTGTACAAGAGGAATGCCCGCTGGCGAGACTCCATCGAGCGGCTCGAGAATGCGATCGAGATTGAGCCGGGTAACGCGTTCTATAGGATCAAGTTGGCCGAGACGCTTCGTGACATGGGCGAAAAGAACCGGGCTCTGCTCGCCGCGCTTGGCGCGATCGCTGCGAAGCCGGATGAGGCGTTCTATCACTACTGGGTAGGCGATCTACAGATCGAGCTCGGCCGATACGAAGAAGCGCTTGAGTCTCTCAGGGCAGCGATTGAGCTGTCTCCCGGTGACGACTTCCTTTACCAGCGCGCATCAGTAGCCTTCTGGCGAACCGGCAAGCAGCAGGAAGCTATTAAGGCGATCCGTCTCGCGAGTGACCTCGATCCGGCAAAGCATGTTTACTACGGCCTGCTCGAGGTGCTGCTACGCGCCGCAGGCATGCCTGAAGAAGCGGACCTCGAAACACAGCGAGCGTCGAAGATGGATCTCTACGATAAAGAAACACTGAAGCGCCTGATCGCCGAAATGGGCATCAGCTAGGCTGCTGGCCTCAGAGCTTCGCAGCGAGGGTCAAGCCGTCGCCGATGGGCACGAGTGATGCGATGACTCTCTTGTCTGCATGCACCCGCCGATTGAAGTCTCGGATCGCTACTGTGTTCTCTTCTTGGTCGGAATTGTCAGCCACGCGGCCGCTCCACAGGACATTGTCCACAGCAATGAGGCCGCCCGGTCTTAGGAGTTGCAGGCATCTCTCGAAGTAGCCCCAGTAGTTGGCCTTGTCAGCGTCTATGAAAGCGAAATCGTAGTGCCCGGCTCCACCAAGGGCGATCATCTGGTCCAAGGTATCGAGGGCCGGACCTAAACGCAGCTCGATCTTATTCGCCACGCCAGCTTTTGCCCAATAGCGCCGCGCCATCGAGGTGAACTCCTCGCTGACGTCGCATGCGATGATCCTTCCGTCAGGCGGCAAAGCCAAAGCGGTGACTGTAGAGCTGTAGCCTGTAAAGACACCCACCTCAACGGTTCGACGGGCGTTTATGCCCTTGATCAGCACGGTTAAGAACTGGCCCAGATCGGGGCTGATCTGCATGTTCGCCGCTTCCATCGTGCTGGCCGTTTCGTCCCGCAGCTCGCTGAGAACGGCCGCCTCGTCGATCCAGTTTTGGTCGACATAGTCGGCGAGCTGTTCGGGGACGAGGAATGAACGAGTGGACATAACAGGCAGGTTAGCCTAGCTGGAGGTCCCCAGGCCACGTTGCGCCATCTCGATGGCCTTAAGCGCTGCCCGAGCTTTGTTCCCCGTTTCTTCGAATTCCTTCGATGGAACGGAGTCGTACACGATTCCGGCGCCGGCTTGCACGTGCGCCATCCCGTCTTTCAGCAGGATCGTTCTGATCGCGATGCAGGTATCCATGTCGCCGTTCGCGGAGAAGAAACCGACCGAGCCGGCATAGGGTCCGCGCCTGGTCGGCTCGAGCTGGTCGATGATTTGCATGGCTCGCACCTTGGGCGCCCCGCTTACCGTGCCGGCGGGGAAGCAAGCACGCATTAGGTCGAATGCGTCCTTGTCGCTCGGCAAAGTGCCGGTCACATCGCTGACGATGTGCATGACATGCGAATACCGCTCGATGACCATCAGCTCGTTCACGGCGACTGATCCGTAGCTCGAAACCCTTCCGAGATCGTTGCGACCGAGGTCCACGAGCATGATGTGTTCGGCACGCTCCTTCTCGTCAGCAAGCAACTCTTCGGCTAAGGCATCGTCTTCAGCTTTCGAAGCACCCCTCCAGCGGGTGCCGGCGATGGGACGCACTCGGGCCGTTGTTCCGTGCAGCGAGACCAGCAGCTCTGGCGAGGCGCCAACCAGATCGAAGTCGCCGAACCGTAGCAGGAACATGTAAGGCGAGGGATTGATGGAGCGCAAGGCCCTGTAGACGGTGACCGGGTGGGCCTCGACGCGCGTTGAAAACCGCTGCGACAGCACCATTTGGATCCCATCGCCCGCAGCGATGTACTCCTTTGTAGTCCGAACCATGGCCTCGAAGCGCTCCTGGTCCATGTTCGATTCGACCGGATGCACCTCATGCCTGCTTGTGGGCAAGGTCGGCAGGGGAAGACTGAGCCGGCTGATCACCCGCTCGATCTCCACACGCGCTTCCTCGTATCCGTCTGCCGTGGGCTGGGCCAGCACGATCACACGGATGACGTTCTTGGCGTGGTCGAACACGACCACGGTGTCCGTGATCATCATCGCCAAATCGTCGATGTCCAGATCGTCGGGCGGGCCCTCCTCCAGCTTCTCGAAGAAGCGGACAAGGTCGTAGCTCATCAGGCCGACAGCGCCGCCAACGAACGCGGGCAGGCCAGCCACTTCGACAGGCTCTGCGTTTCCGATCTCGTTTTGGACCAGGGTTAGGGGATCACATCCCGATAGTAGGGCTTCTGTCTGAACTCCGGTGCGCGTGACCCGCTTGACCTGTTCGCTCTTGGTGCGCAACACGACCCGGGGTCTGACACCCAAGACGCTGTAGCGGGCGAGCTGCTCTCCGCCTGTGACGCTCTCCAGAAGGAAGCTGTGCTGTTCGTCGTGGGCGAGCTTCCAATATGCGGAGAGCGGTGTCTCGACATCAGCAACGATGTCGCGATATACAGGCATCGGCCGCGACCCAGCGGTGAGGCGCAGAAACTCGTCCTTGGATGGAACCAGCATCGGGCCTCATTATGCTCTTACCACCTAGCCGCCTTACTGGACGGAGAACCAATCGTCGCAAGAACCGGAGTGGACCGCTGCTCCAGCCGGCAGTCCTTGGAAGCGAACAAAGTTCCAGGTGGCGCTTTGAGTGAGCGGCATTTGAACGTCGTACACGTCGACACTCAGCCGCAGCTCCATGAAGACATGGGTGGGCTGCCCGTACACAAAGCTGACGACGCTCGAGACCTGGCCTGATGCAGGCGGATCACCGATTAACGTGCCGTGATCGAACTCGCCATCGATCTCGATGTCACCGCTGTCGAAACCCTCGATCAGGTAGGTGTATTGAATGTCCCGCTCTGCTCCGCCATTGCTCGCCGGAGTTGCAGCCATAACGATGGTCATCTGACCGGTTTGCCCCTCTTTGCCTGGAGCGGAGACCGTGATCTTGTCTTCAAAGACCGCATCGCCTTGACCCTCGGTTGTTGCCGAGGCGCTGAGATTTCCGCGATTGACGCTCGAGGATGCGGCCGTGCTGACGTTGAAAGGCTGGTCATCAATCGTGTGATGGTCCACTCCGCTGATCGATGCACTAGCCGTAAACGCGCCAAGATTCAATCCGTCCGAAGGCCCCTCGTCATTCGAGACCTCAACAAATGCCCGAGCCTTGGGATCGAGGCATCCGCCCCCGTCATCAGCAAGGTTGATGTTGGCGCTGACCGCGTTGTTTTCTGGGACTTGGATGTCGGTTGATCCCTGGGCCAGGACCGTTCCAGTGCCATCTGTGGAAGCGTAAGCAGTTGCTGTCAGGCGAATCTTTACGCTCGGCAAGTCCTCAAGCGCTATTGTCGAGGTCGCTTGATTGGCAGGGCGCTGCACGATTTCCTGACCAACTTCTGGACCATTCTCCGGCTGCAGCACCTTGGCGACGACCTTGATGCTTCGCGTTGCGGCAGGTATCGCCCTCGACGTTGGCCAAGTGACGGTCAGAGTCACTCGTCCGCGCCCTTCGCTGCCTCCTGCGCCTCCTGAGCCGGCGCAGCTTACGATAGCTAAGCCGATGCTTGCGAGTAGCAGGATGAGACTGATAGATCTGATGCCGACGTTGAACATAGTTTTATGGGCCGGCTCCGCCAGGCCAGGGGTCACAAGACAGAGAACGGATGGTCGCGCCGGTGGGCAAACCTTCGAATTTCACGAACTTCCAATGCGCAAGCTGGTTGCTGATGCCCGGCGGGTCGAGAATGTCAAAGGAGTAATCGATGTCCGCGAAGAAGGAAACCTGCTGGCCATACACGAAGTGCACAATCCCACGGATGTCGCCGGAAGGCGGAGGATCGTTGTTTTGGTTGCCGCGAATAACCGAGCCGTGAATATTGATCGCGTTGTCCCCGTTGATCTCAGCCGAGTAGGAGTAGGTCGATGCAGTCGCTCCAGCCGTCGTCGTGGCCCTCGCATTCATCACGATCGTCGCTTGGCCGGCTTGACCCGTCTTGCCTGGAGCATCGAAGATCAGCGTGTCGCTAATGGAGTCTGCAAAGCGGCCTATGTTCAGAATGCTTCCAGTCAGTTGGGCGCGATTTACCGATGCAGTCGCCCCTGTCGCTACTCGGACGCCGGGATCGGTAGGCGTAACGCCGACGGGAAACGAGCCGGAGCGAGTTGAGGAAGCCGTCAGCTTCTGGCCGGCATCGATCAGGGAGTCATTCCCCTGGTCATTCACGGCATTCGCATAGGCGCTGACCGCTGGCATCACGCAGCCAGCCGTGGAATCCAAGGTGATGTTCGCCGCGACACTGTTGTTTTCCGGCACGTTCACATCGGTTGAGCCCGCCGCAATGGCTTCGCCCGTTCCATCGGCGGACGTGTGGGCAGTGGCCGTCAAGCGAACCTTCACGCTTGGGAGGTCCTCCAACACAGCCTGCGAGGTGGCTTGGTCAGCAGGCCGGGGAACGATGACTTGGCCCACCTGCTGGCCCCTGTCCGGCTGAAGGGAGACAGCCACGATCTTGATGCTTCGTGCGGCGGGAGGAATGGCCCGGGTCGCAGGCCAAGCAATGGTCAAGACCACTCGTCCTCGGCTTGCTGTCGCGAGGCGGCCATCTTCGTGACCGCCGCAACTCGCCAGCCCCATAAAGAGGATCGTGGCCACGGCAGCAAGGCTTGCGAAGAGTGTCTTGGACATAACGAGCCTCAATCGGTATCGAAGCACTCCCGTTGGTAATCAAAGGGCCGCGTTTCTAAGGTGCCGTCACCTAGCTTTCGCTTTGTAAAGCCGGTCAGGTGGTCTGCCGAGACGAGGGTCGCCTGCATCATCTCGCCAGGTTGCCCATCGATGAGAGGACCGGTGTAGGTAGAGCCCGACTTGGTGAGCAGATACTGGGCGGCGCCTAAACGCTCGCGGATCAGGTATTTGCCGTTATCGTCCGGACCGCCACCGATGTATGGGCTGCCCGCGCCCCAACCGCTTCCTGTGATCGGATCGGCGAAGAAAGGCAGCGTGGCGGAGAGCGAAGGGTTTTGAGCGCTGCGCACCGTGATCGAGAAGGCCCCCGCCACGTGTCCCGTGTGGAACTTCATGGTAGAAACCGCCTCCACGTTGGGTGCGCCGGCACTCTCGATAACACCGCCACCCGAAGCGGACCAGGTCACCGCTGGATTAGAAAGTCCCAGCACCTGAGCCTGGAACGTATTCCCTTGGGTGCAGAGCGCAAGGTATGGGACCTCGCCCTCTTCCACATCGAAGAATTTAATCGTGGCGCCGCCGCCACTGCCATTCAGAGTCAGTTGCGCACTAACGGAGCTGTTCTCCGGCACGTTGACCTCGATGAAGCCGGTCGCCAAGGCTGCTCCAGTGGCGTTTGCCTGAGCGTAAGCGGTCGCTGTGACCCGCACCTTCACGCTTGGAAGGTCGTCTAGAACGACTTGGGATGTTGATTGGCCCTCCGGGCGGGCCACGACGCGCGATGCAACTTCCGGCCCGTTAGCAGGCTCCAGCACCTTGGCAACGATCTTAATGCTGTTGGTTCCGTCTGGAATTTGCCGGCTTGTTGGCCATGTGATGGTCAGGGTCAGGCGGCCTCGGCCTTGGACAGACTGTGTTTGATTTCCAGCGCCGCCGCAAGAAGCGACACCCAACAGGGCGACCAAGAGCAAGAGTGGAAGCCAAGCAGCGAGTTTCACTTAACTGATCCCCACGTTCCCGTCGCCTGGCTTAAAGGTCTTGTACTTGATCGGGATCTTGCCTTCAAGCGCGGTGACCTCAAACAGTGGCCAGCTCAGCGCCAACAGCCCAGCTTCAGCCCCGACGCGACCCCGGAAAATCGCGTCTGAGGTGAAGTCAACGGAGTGCGTTGCGGAATTCGCTTTCAGCTCAGCCGCGACTGCCGGTATGTCGCCTTTGAACACAGGTCCGATCAGACCATTGAAGCTGGTGAGGAGCTCTGGCTGCCAGCCAGCGGCTTCAAACTTCAGGTCGGCAAAGAAGTTCGATGCCAAGAAGGTGCCGGTGTGGGTTTGACTTGAGATCGGACTGATCTGGGACACCGAGAAGTCGCTGCCCAACGGGCTCTGCGCGTAGTGCATGCCCATGACGTATGTGGCGCTGCCTGTGCCGGTCGTTTCCCAGCCACCGGAGACAGATCCGCTCGCGGCAAGCTGCACGTGCAGCACTGGCAAGAGAACGATTGGCACAGGGCCGATTGATCCCAGCGGAACGGGGTTGAAGATGAAGGTCGCGTAAGGAATCTCCTTCTTGAAGAACTCCGTTTCGCCCTGAAGACCGAATTTGTAGCTGCCGTTCCAAGTGGTCGCCTGGACAATCGTCAGCTTCTCTAAGCCGTTCGCGAGGGTGATGTCAAAGGAGCCCGTCACCGCAACGCCAATGGTGCCGTTCACTTCGACCTCGACACCGACCTTCGTCTCGTCTGTCGTTTGCTCTCCGACAAAGGTTTTTGGCACCACGATCTGAAATCCCGTAGATGCCCGTCCTCGCCCTCGGCTGCGCCCACCTTCGATCTGAACGCCTGGAATGTGGGTCTGGATCTCGTCCACGTCGTCGGCTGTTAGGCCACGGCGGAACTCCACGTTTGCACTATTGAACACATCCTCTAAGGAGGCATCCTCTGTTTGGACAACGGTGCCAGAGGGGTCCGTTGTGACCGACACAACCTTTCTCATCAAGCCGGCACCGATTCCGCTGACGATCACTGAACCTACAACCAAAGCTGGAACAGCGCCGGTTAACGTCAACCCCGTAGGCGTGATGCCCGACACCGTAACCGTGCCGTCATCTGGAACCACGACGACGTTGTCCTTGACAGACACGTTGGTTGAGCGGAAGAAGTCGCCCTCATCCGGGGTTCCTGCGACACCTCCTCCACCTCCACCACCTCCGCAGCCTTGAAGGATCAGGGTCGCGACCGCTGCGCAAGAGATGCCGAGCACCGTGCGACGGCTCAGTAGTTTGGTGGAGCTGGCCGCGTTGTTCGCGGACGCTGGCTCAAGGTCGATGATCCACTTCTCGTGCTCTTGCTCTTCCATTGGTTGCTCCTACAGAGGGTCAATGGAGGTTAAGAGACGAGCGTCAACGTATCGTCAACAAAGGATCTAACCAGGTTGGGCAGCGAGGCGGAGAGCTCCCTGCCAGTCCAACTTTTCGCCTTCGGCGAAGGCTTTGCTAAAGACCTCCGAGGACAACTGCTTCTCGCACTCAGCCCGCCGCTCAATAAGCCGCTGCTGCTGGGTAGGTGAGGGGACAGAGGCGATCTCTTTGCGCAGGGCTCCTGCTGCACCCAAGAGCTTAGCTGCCTGCTTCGCCAGTCCTTCGGCAAGGGCAACGGCGGCCATCCCCTCCAGCTCTTCTGCTATGGCGGGAAGGTCCCTCAGCTCTTCGAAGAGGCTGAGGCTGCGGCCATGGAGCCGCCTCGACTCGGCAAAGTCTCCACGTCGGAAAGCTACTTCGGCCAAGTTGCCCGTCGCCGCGGCCACACCCCAGTTATCGCCAAGCGCCTCCATCTTGCCGAGGCTCTTTTGAAGCTCAGCCGCAGCATCGTCGAGGCGGTTCATGGTCACGAACAGCCACCCCAGGTTGAGCAGGTTCATGGCATGGCTCCAATCCGCACCGATCTCTTCCTGAATCCTGAGGCACCGTTCGTAAAGGCTCACCGCCAGATCGTAGTTGCCGAGAACGTGGTGCAGTTGGGCCAGATGTCCGAGCGCTGAAGAGATGCCCGTCTGGTTGCCCATCTGTTCGCGGATCGCTAGGCATTCGTCGGTCAAGGCCACGGCAGCCTGAGCCTCGCCCTGAAGTCGCATGAGGTTGCTCAAGCTGATCAGGGCAAGAGCTCTCTCCTCGCTCGGCTCCGGATTCCTGTCGGCTTGAAGCAGGCGCTCATAGACAGAACGGGCCTGGCGCCACAGCCCCCGCATCTCCCAAAAGCGGTAGTTCCTGTTGGCCACCTCTATCGCATCGATGACAGGAATCTGGCCCGCGAGACCTCGTTCAACAACCGCAAGCATGTTGGGCTGCTCAAGGGCGAACTTCTCGTTAGCTCTGTCTTGGCCCTGGCTCCGCTGATCTTCATGAAGCTGCGAGGAGAGAGCGCGGAAGTAGGCGGCGTGCTTGGCCAGGAGTCCCGGCAGCTCCGAGGCAGGAAGCTTCTCTTCGGCAAACTCGCGCAGGGTTTCGAGCATCGTGTAGCGCAGCTCGCCAGCGGCTTCCTGAACTGCAATCAGAGAATGCGAGCGCAGAGTCTCCAGAAGGTCGTCAACGCTTAGAGCTGTGGCCACGGCACGGGCGGCGTTTGCGTCCCAGCCACCCCTGAATACGGAGAGCTTGCAGAACAGCTTCTGGGCTTCGGGAGACAAAAGCGTGTAGCTCCAATCGATTGCCTTCCAAAGTGAGGAATGCCTTTCCGTTCTGCCACGGTCGGTTTCCAGAACTGCAAAGCGCGACGATAAGCTCTGGAGAAGCTGGCTGGTTGAGCTTGTTTTGAGGCGTGCCGCAGCAAGCTCCAATGCCAACGGGATGCCTTCAAGGTGCCTGCAGACGCCCGCCACATCCTTCGCGTTGCGGTCGCTAAGCCGGAAGTCTGACCGCGCCTGCTTGGCTCTATCGGCAAATAGCTCGACGCTCGGCGTGCTAGACGCTGACTCGTTTTCAGCAGGAAACGGCAAGGGATCGACCCGCCATTGCACCTCTCCGGGCGCACCGACCGGCTTGCGAGATGTCGCAACGATCTGGATCTTTTGAATGCGGTTCAGCAGCAGAAGCACAGCACTGGAGGCTTTGGGCAGGAGCTGCTCCACGTTGTCGAGGACGAGCAGGGAAGGATCATCCGCAAAGTGCTCCGCCAGTTGATCGATGGCCGGCTTCCCGCGCTCGGGTTTCAGGCCAACGGCTTCTACAATTCGGTCCAACACCCACTCAGGCTCGCGAACGTCGGCAAGCGGAACAAACCAGGCGCGGTTGGTCTTGGCCAGCCTGTGAGACAGCTCAACGGCCAGTCGTGTTTTTCCGGTGCCGCCCGGTCCGAGAAGCGTCACCAGTCGTGTGTTATCTGCTGCCACGAGCTCTTCAAGGGCCTCAAGGTCTCCTTCGCGGCCAAAGGTGCGCGTGAGCACTACAGGCAGCGGCGGATGAGAACGCCGTCCGGCCTCAGCGGGCAGGGAGGCGATGTCCAATGAGCCCGAAGACCCCTTCAGACTGAGCGCTAGCTCAGTCAGCGCAGGATCCGGCTCGTCGCCGAACTCCTGCTTCAGCAGCTTGCGAAAAGAGCGGTACTGCGCCAATGCATCCTCAGGCCGACCCAGTTCTGCAAGTAGACGGATTGCGATGCCTTGCGCCTCCTCGTCCAAAGGATTGCTGTCTACAAGCCGCCGAGCATGAATCAAGGCCCTGGAAGGGTCTTTGGAGCCCGAGGCTCTCGCAAGCAGCTTCAGCGCCGCTCCAAGGTGCTCGTTAACCCGGGCACGAAACACTGCAACCCACTCCTCCTCGAAGCCAGGCAAGAACTCGCCTCGAATGCCGTTCACTGCCGCCTCGATCGCCTCAAGCTGACTGGGTGATTGCAAGGCACGTTCAAGCTGGGTTACGTCACATAAGAACGCTTTTGGCTCCAGCCGGAGAACAGTGCGGTCGCCAGCGAGCACCGAGCCGGACTCCACATCCTTTGGCTCCAGCAGGGACCGCAACGTGCTCAGCGTTTGCCGCAGGTTGTGCCGGGCGACCTCGAAGTGCTGCTCAGGCCAGAACTGTTCGCAAAGCTCATCCCGAGTAAATGAACGCCCCGGATGCGCAGCAAGCAGGGCAAACAGAGAAGCAGCCTTACGTGTGCGAAATTTGGCCGGAGGTCCGCCACCCTGACGAAGCTCGAGCCCTCCGCAGAGCGTCACCTCCCAAACGTTCAGCACAGGACATTCATTGTACGTGCGTGAAGCTAAAAAGAAAGAGTGCCCGCGAGGGTTAGTTCGCGGGCTAGGACCAGACTAGGAGAGTGTTCCGTTATAGCCACGGGACACAACGACTTCAACAAGCAAAAGCTATGCCAGAATCCAGGGCGTGGAGCCCTTCCGAACTCATTCCGGCAAGATTGCCGTGATCGACAATGACAACGTCGATACGGATCGGATCATTCCGGCCAGGTTTCTATCGCGAGTGTCGCGTTCCGGCTACGGCGAGCTGCTGTTCGCAGACGTCCGAGGCGGAGACTTCCCCCTCGACCAGCCCGCAGCGCAAGGCGCTTCGATCCTCATAGTTGGCACAAACTTCGGGTGCGGCTCATCCAGAGAGCACGCGGTCTGGGCGATACAACAGGCTGGGTTCAAAGCGGTTGTGGCGAGGAAAACAGAAACCACTCCTGGTTACAGCGACATCTTTCGGCAGAACGCGGCGAATAACGGAATGCTGCTTGTCGAGCTCGGTAACGAAGCCCACAGCAAGCTTGTAAGTGCAGGATCAGGCGCGCAAGCCACTATCGATCTTCCGAACCAGACAGTCTCAGTGAACGGGGAAGTGTTGCCGTTTGAGATCAACTCCTCGACCAAGCTGGCGTTGGTTGAAGGCCTGGACTTGATCGGGACGACGCTCATCTACGAGGACAAGATCAGCCAATACGAGCAGGCGCACGACTCTTTTGCGCCAAAGCGAGACGTAGTAGCGGGTTAGAGATGCGAAAGACCCTTGTTCTGCTCACCCTGTGTGCGGCGATTTCCTTGGCTACTGCCCAAGACATGACCCGCCGTCGCATCTACCAGACAAAGGAGCTTGGCCACTCCGCGATCAAAGTCGGCACGCGGACTATCCCTGTTTGGCTGGCGGATTCTGAGACCAAACGCGAAGAAGGCATGATGTGGCTGCAAGCCAAGGATGTGCCCAACGGCAAGGGCATGCTCTTCATCTTTGCGGACGAGGCGGACCGCGGTTTTTGGATGCAGAACACCCTGATCCCGCTGGACATTGCGTACATTACTGCGGCTGGCAAGGTCGCTAACGTCGTCCTCGGCAAGCCGCTGGATCAGACCACGTTACGCAGCACCGCACCCAGCAAATACGTTTTGGAGCTGAAGGCCGGAGACGCGAAGCGATTGGGTGTGAAAGCTGGCGTCCACATTGCGATTCCAAAAGAGTTGCGATCCAAGGACTAAGCGGCCGCGATTTAGCGGAGAATAAGGCACATCACCATGAAAGTTCTCATGAGTGCCTTTGCTTTCTCGCTGCTGGCTCTTACTGCCTCGGCTCAGGTTTCCATCACGCCTAACGATTGCCTGTTCTCTCGCGACCAGACCTTCTTCGTTGGCGAACCGGTCGTTTTGGTCGCGCCAAAGGTCCACGCGGCTTACTGGTCGAGCACAGGCAGGTACCTGCTGGTGGAGCGTCAAGAGCTCCCTCACACGCCCTTTGAGCTGCAATCCTCGCTGACCAACGATTTCGATGCTTTCGCGCGCTCACTGGTGGTCGTTGACCCATCTTCAAACAAGTCGACGCCGGTCATCAGGTTCACGGGCCGCAACACGCGAGTGGTCTCGGTCGATTGGATCCCGGGCACGAGCCGCGCAATTGTGGTCATGCAGCAGTATCCAGAGGATAAGAGCCTTGGTGAGCCGGCGTACCACCTCTACACGGTGGATGCGGCATCTGGGCAGTCTGCCGAGACAACGCCCTGGGGCGATCTGAGCCCTATGAACCTTTCAGTCGTCCCCTCGCCGGCGCAACCCTATGTTTACGTGTCCGCTGTGCTGGACACCCCCAGCGTGGAAAAGGTCGAGGGCGCAGAAGTTGAGAAGCGGTTCCACGAGCGGGCATTCATCTTCGGCGGCTCGGGCGAGCCACAGGAGGCCCAAGTGCCGGAGGCCTTTTTCGCCGCCGTCGCGTCCTGGTCTGCGGACGGCAAAAGGCTCTATTGCAGCCTTCAAGAGCGACAGAATGGGAAATCACAGCAGGTCTGGTACCAAGTCGACCTGCGTGGAGATTCGCCCAAGAAGATCAGTCCGCCAGCCGACGCCGTGAATGAAGCGCCGAGGCTCTCGGGGGACGTGAGGACCAGGCTCGTGCCGCTGGAGACAGCGAACTCCGGAACGCACCGGCAGGTTATGTTGGCCTGGGCCGAGACTAGGGATCTCGATGGTCCGAACCGCGTGCTTGTGTCCGGAGATGCGCAGTGGGCCGAAGTTGGTCCGAAGGGCGACTTGATCGCTTACATAGCTGACGGCACACTCATGGCCAGGCCGGTCATCACGATTACCAGGGACGCGTACGACGAATCGATCCTGGAAGCGGCTCGCAGCAAAGCCGTTAGGGATGCTAAGCAAGTCGGCATCGCAGCAACCATCTTGGCAACAGACAACGATGACACTCTGCCGAGTCCAAGCACATTCTCTAACGACGTGAAGGGTTATCTGGTGAACGGACGGGCCCTGGACAGCTTCGTTTACACCTTTCCCGGCGGACGGCTCACGGACCTGAAGTCACCGGCAACGGTGGAGCTTGGCTACATACCGGTGACCGGTGGCCGCGTGGTCCTCTTCGCAGACACCAGCGTCCGGTTTGTGCCCGGCCGGTAAAGAGATTCAGCCAACAATCATGCGGACGGCTGGCTACTAAGCTGTGTGAGAAAAGCTTGGCTGCTTTTGATGCTTGCTTGCACTCCGGTAGTGCAAGCCCAGACGAGCACGAACGACTACATCGTCTTGAAGAACCGGGCGTTCCTAGTCGGGACTCCCGTTTCGCTCTGTCCTTCGTTCGTGTTACAGGCTCGGTGGTCTCCTGATGGCAGAAACTTGTTGGCCCAAAGGTATGAGCCACCGCGTGGAAGAGAGTGGGCCGATGCTGTTTTAGGCGTAGCTCCCTTGCCGCATCTCGCTTGGACAGTCAACTTCATGGACGCAAAGTCCGGCGACAGCCGCACCGTGCTCTCCTCCTACACGGATGAATCTTTCCTGTCCGAAATGGAGTGGTTGCCGGGTTCGACGATAGCGGTTTTACAGGTGGCGAACCGTGCGCTGCAAGGTGCTGAGCATGAGGGAATGTACTTGTTCTCCTCAGAAACCGGGGTGCTCGCTCCATTCGCGGCCGATCGCCCAACGACCAGCAACTATATTTCTGTTTCCCCGGCTGCCCCTTACGCAGTGGTTCTGAGTATTGGCGGGGGCAAGGTATCCCTCACGCTTATTGACGGTGAAGGCTCGTCTAGGAACCTATCGGCGCCTCCAGTGACAGACCAAGTTCCCGATCTCTACTGGTCCTCAGACGGCAACTCTCTTTACTGCCTGACCTTCGATACATCTCTGAAGGAGAACGTCAAAGAGCGTTGGCATCGAATCAATTTCGACGGCTCGCCTCCGACAGCAGTAGCCAAACCGGCCGATGCGATCAAGCGCAAGGATTTACCAACGACTCCGTTTAACCTTAGCGTTGAGGTGGAGCAGGTCACGAAGGACAAGGCTACGAGGTCTATAAGAGCCCTTTGGGCCGAGTCCCCAGAGCTGGAGCAACCTGCCTTGATCGCGGCGAATTCAACTTGGGGCGAGCTGAGCCCTAAAGGCGACGCCGTGGCCTATTTAGCGGAAGGGGCCTTGTTCCTTCGGTCCCTCACCGAGATTGACAAATCCGCGTACCTCAAGGCCAAAGCGGCGGAGCTGAAGTACGCCGCATTGATCGATGCAAAGATGGTGGCCACGGCCGCCATCATGTACGCAACAGATAACAACGACATCGTGCCGACGCCCGCTGAGTTCAAAGACAGGTTGGCGGCTTACGTAAAGGACCCGAGCGTCTTCAAGGACTTCGTGTGGACGTATCCAGGCGGAGACCTCTCCAAAGTCAAGGACGCATCCCAGGTAGAGCTTGGCTATATCGCTCTACCTGGGGGGAGGGCGGTCACTTTCCTTGATGGGCATTCGCAATGGGTGCCCGGTAAGTAGCTGACCTTAGCCCGCTGTCTTGATCGTTACGGTCATGTCCGTAGCACGCCAGTCAACGGTTGCGCCGAGAGACTCGGCTAGGAACCGCAGCGGCACCATCGCTCGTCCGTTCATCACGGTCGCAGGCTGATCCAACGTGAGCTCCTTGCCGGCGACCATCGCTGTGGTCTTGCCGATATAAAGCTCTGTCGTCTGACCGTTCCGCGTGGCCGTCACCAGGTTCTTTGAAGCGTCCCAGTTGACGGTCGCGCCTAGCTCCTCGAACACGCCGCGCAACGGAACCAGGACTCTGTTTCCCATCATTACGGGTGCTTGGTCTGGAAACGCAATGGCCTGGCCATTGACCAGCACTTTGATATCGTGCTGACGCATTTGGCTCATGCTTGGCCTTTCCTGCTGTCTCGTAACTTCTACTTCGCCCTTCACCTTAACGGTTTGAGCGCCGGCCACGGCAACGCAAGCGGCGGCGATTGCCGCCAACGCAAGTTTCGAACTCCTTATCATTTATGGTCTCCTCATGAGAATTGGGTTTCATGCGGTTGGACACGCCCCTTGAAGCGGCAGTTCCTTAACCCAGAGGCGTGTCCGCCATTTGTCGCGGAGCCTCTGAAGCGTGAACAGCGGCTCTAAGGAACTCGTCGTTGGATTGATGCTGAGATGGGCCGTGATCTTCTTGATCGTTGCGCTGGTTGCCGCTTTGCTGGGCATCGGCGGCCTCTTTACGGGCGCGATGGGAATTGCACAGATACTTTTCTATGTGCTGTTCGGCCTTACAGCAGTCCTATTTGTGATCGCGATCGTAGTTGGCGCACGCACTACACTGCCGTAGCCTGCCCCCCTGCCCGATATTCGTGACGTTTCGAGGCCGCCATCCGTCCATGGAACCAAGGGGAGGGTTAATGGGCCTCATTAACATGTATTTAAGGGCGCGAAGCGCGGCTCCTGTAAACTGGTATATATCTGACGGCTGCGGGCAGAGACCGTAGAATAGGTGCGGACCAATGAAAAGGGAAAGCAAGCTACCGCTGGTAGTAACCCTGATCTTCCTGACGTGGGTGATCATCAAGGCGTACAACTACGTGCAAGATTTCAAGCGGGGTGAAAACTATCTGCCGCCTTCTGCAGTAAGCCACACAAAGTCCCCCGAGGCGCAACCGCAGGCCCAAACCCTTGCCCCCACACCTTCTCAGCCGGATCCCGCGGTTGACGCACCGGTTGAAGGCGCTCCAACCCGAACAGCAGAGATGGAAGGCCCTCCGCCGGTCCAAAGCATTACGCCGAATAAGGGACCGCAAGCTGCACCAGCGCCGGCGCCGTCCGGACCCGGTCCACAGAACCAGCCTCGAGGCTCAAGAACGGGCACCACGATCCAGAGCCACCGCTAAGGCCCGTGGCTCGTTTCCTTCTCGTTCGCGACTACCAGAATGTCCACGGTCCTGAGCTCGCGGATCAAGCTGTTGACGATCGCTGGGCGGATCAGCTCCTGAACTCTCGATCGGCCAGAGTGGCCGATGACCAGCTGTGTTACGTTGTTGGTCTCTGCGTATTTGATGAGCTCGTCCGCAACATCGCCCTTTAGCCTCACGATCGGGATTTCCAAAGCTTGAGCGAGCCTGAAGTCTTCTTCCAGGATCTTCTGTTCCTTTGCGCTGTGGGCGTCCTCTTCGACGGTTACCGCCACAACATCGCCGCGTAAGCGCTGCCCGATCCTCCAGCCTCGACGGATGAGCCTTAGCGACGGCTGGGTCGGTGAGACGCAGATCATAACGCGATCTCTCGCGGCCCAGGGCCGCACGATCTTGTTCTCGCGGCGATACTCCAGGACGTCGATATCGACGCGCTCCGCCACTTCCCGCAAAGCCAGCTCGCGAAGGGCGCTTAGGCTGCCTTCGCCGTACAGCTTTAAGGTCTCTGCGTCGGTGACTTCGCCGGGGTAGACGTCGCCACGCTCCATGCGGTGGATCAGCGCACGAGGGGTGGCATCCACCATCTCCACTTCGCTGGCTTCTTGGAACAGGCGGTCGGGCACAGTCTCGGTAACGGTCACGCCAGTGATCTCGCGGACCTGGTCGTTCAGGCTCTCGAGGTTCTTGACGTCGAGCGTGGTCAGCACGTGGATTCCGGCATCCAGCAACGCTTCCACGTCTTGCCAGCGCCGCTCCCGAGGGGCGCCGGGGGCGTTCTTGTGCTGCAGCTCGTCGACGATGACAAGCTGAGGTTTGCGGGCGATGATGGCTTCCGCGTTCAGCTCTCTGCGAACCGTAGTGCCCTCTTTGAACTCGAGAGCGGGCATCTCTTCGAAGCCGCCAACCAGCTCCACCGTCGCCTTGCGGGCATGGGAATCGACGAGGCCGATAACCACGTCCTGGCCACGCGACTTCCGGCGCTGAGCTTCGTCCAGCATCTGGAAGGTCTTGCCAGCGCCTGCGGCATAGCCAAAAAAGATCTTCAGGCGGCCCTTGCCGTCTGTCGCTTGCGGTCCCCCGATCACGGGAACCGCGGAAGTGTCACTAGCTTGCATGTTGTTCGGAAAGTTCAATGGTCAGCACATTGTCCATCCACTGACGAAGCGTGGATGTTAAATCTTCAACCCGAAGCAGGTTATCCGGCGGGACCTCGGCGTGCTGCCACAGGTAGTTGGCCAGCGCCTCCTCGCCCATTGCGAGCCAGAAGCGGTCGCCGCCTGGCATAGAATCCGCGTCGGCGTGGGCCAGTGCCAGTTCCCGCACGTAGCGAGGCATGACCACGAGACACTTCTGCGGATCCTCGTTTCCACGGCTCACCTCGAACTCGAACTTCAGCTCGTCGCCGTCGGTGTCCTTCTCTTCGAGGAGATGGAAGCTAAACCCGTTAATGGTGTTCCGTGTGAATTCCCGGCAGGCAAGGCCCACTGGCACGGCGGACATTCTCACCACTGGCCGCAGCAGAGCGGCCGACACGGAGTTTCTGAGGGTCTCGGCGGTGAAAGGCTTGCGAAGGAAATCGCTTGCACCGGCCTGGATAGCCTCCAGAGCGAGGCTGATGGTCCCGAAAGCGGTCGCCATGATGACGCGAGCCTTTGGATCGCGGCGGCTGATCTCGTGCTGGACCTCGGTCCCGCTCATGCCAGGCATGCGGTGGTCAAGGATGACAAGGTCCCACTTGGAACCGTCTCCGAACTTGGACAGGCCCTCGGGTCCGTCGCTTGCCGTTTCAACCTGGTAGCCGACGTGTTCTAGTGCGAGCCGCATCATCATGCGGATATTGGTCTCGTCGTCAATGATGAGAATTCGTGCGCTCAAGACGCTTGGTCTCCGTCCCCTTCGGGATTTGTGCTCAAGGAGAAGCTAAATGTGCTTCCTTTGCCTACTTCGCTTCCCACTTGCATAACGCCGCCATGTGCTTTGACGATGCGCTGTGCAATGGATAAGCCTAGGCCTGCGCCTCCTTGAGTGGCGCCCGGGACTTGTACGAACCGGTCAAAGATCTTCGCCATATATTCGGGCGGGATGCCCTCGCCTGTGTCCGCGACTTCAAAGGTTACATTATTCTTGGAGGCCGTTGCCCGTAGCGTGATGGTGCCTCCGGCCGGAGTGTGCCTGATCGCGTTGTTCAGAAGGTTGACGAGCACCCGGGTGATCTGGCTTCTATCAGCCCGCACTTTAGGGAGCTTGTCCGGTACATCGGAGACGAGGCACACACCTTTCTTTTCGGCTTGTGCCTCCACGCTCTGCAACGCTCCCTTCGCCAGATCGGCCGGAGCGAGCATCTCAAACCTCGGCGACACCGAGCCCGCCTCTAGCCTGGTGAGGTCGAGAAGCTCACGGGTCAGCTTCTCTAACCTCTCTAAGTCTCGCCGTTGAGCCTCGATGACTTCTTTCTGCGTCGGCGTCAGCTCACCTACCGCGCCCTCTTGCAGCAGCTCAACGGAAAGGAGAAGGGAAGTGATTGGCGTGCGCAGCTCGTGCGAGGCCACTCCGATGAACTCTGTCTTAAGCCGGTCGATCTCTCTGAGACCGGTGACGTCCTCTAGCACCACCACCGAGCCCAGGAGATCGCCTTCATCGTCCTTCATGGGGTTTGCCCTGAGGCGGTAGGTGCGATCGCCGCCTTCTACCTTCAAAGGGACAAGCGCCGTCTCGTCTTCCGGTGCAGTTGCTGCCTGGTGCTCAATGGCCTTGGCGATTGCGCCTACGATCCGCTTGTCGCCAATGTGTTCGATAACCGGCATCCGAGGTGACTCAGGAGCGGGACCGAACAGCTTCTCAGCGGCCCTGTTGAGGTGGACGATTCTGCCTTTTGCGTCGGTAACAATCACGGGGTCGTACAGGCTTTCAAACGCCGAGTCGGTCATCTTTTGTGCGCGCCTGATCCGCCGCTCTTCGGACCTTCTTAGCTCGGCCAGCTTTGCCGCCATCTCGTTGAAGCTGTCCGCCAACTCGCCGATCTCGTCGGATCGCTCCAGCTTCATGGGCCTTTCGAGGTTGCCTGAGCCGATCACCTGTGCGTGCTTGGCCAGCAATGCCAGGGGTGTGAGAGCGAGCCGCATCATCCGGGAGGCGAGCAGCACAGCAACCACCAACGCTATCGCCGTGTAAAGCACGCTCAGCCACGCGGCGCGATCGGCCTGCCCGAAGGCGGCCTGCTTGGCGCGCAGCACGGGCTCCTCGTTCTGGTTTGAGAGTTGCGCCACGCGGGACTGGGCCTCGTCGATGAGCCTGGAGGCGCTTTGGAAAGCTGGAATCGTGTTCGGGTTGTTTGGCGGTGAGGTCAAGATCTCATCGGCGGTGATCTGAAGGTCGTTCGTCCGCATGGTGATCTCGCGAACGAGCGTTCGATTTGGCTGGATGATGGCGACCTTGTTCGCGTCCTCGAGGGCCGCCAGGTGCCTCTCCAGGGCGGCTTGATAGGCTCTCTGACCTTCGCTCCGCGATCCGAACGAGAACTCTCGCAGCGCGTTGTCCAGCGAGTCCAGGGCATCCCGCATCTTCGTCGCGGCGATAACGCTCTTGATGTTCTCTTCCGAGACCTCGTCCACCGTGCGGGAGAGGGAGAAGAAGCTGGCGATGGACGCGCTCATGACAACGCCCATCAGCAGCACGAGCATCCTTTCCAGCACAGTGGGATCCGAAGCTTGGAATTCACGTGACTTGAAGTCGCGGC
>JADMIO010932565.1_pt1 | contig 113310 bp, 91 predicted proteins | sample 8958161 | NCBI WGS metagenome assembly JADMIO01 (sample SAMN16585339, study PRJNA669376) | soil metagenome | isolation source: Crop rotation soil | place: USA: Cullars Rotation, Alabama | collected 2011
CGACAACTTGTCCACGTGGAATTCTAAGCTTAGGATCCCAATGTGCTGGAAAGTGATATAACTTTCAAAAAATGCTGCGACAATAAAAATGGGAACAAGGCTGATGCAGATCTTCATGGCATCTTTAGCAGAACGCAGAAAGGATTGCATTCGCGTATAAGTGCCGGGAAATAAAAATCCTTTTCCCAATATCAGTCCTGCACAAGCCGAGATAACAATGGCTGATATTTCAAGCGTACCATGAATCCAAACCACGAGCACAGATTGCCATCCGAGTCCCTGCGAAAAAAATATGTATTGAAAACAACCCAGCATAAGTCCATTCGTCCACATGATCAGAACTGTGCCGATGCCAAACAAAACCCCATACACAACTGCTCTGAATGCAACGCTGATATTATTATAGGCAATATGAACGAACATCGAGAATGGGTTATCATCTTTATAAACGCCAAACGGATCTCCTTTTTGAATGCGTTCGATTGTTTCATCATAATAGCTTCCAAAAAAACGTGCAGCATAAGAAGGATCTTTCATTGATGATATTACGCCAATGGCTACGAACACAATGAAGAGTGTAAAAGTGAAAAGAAATATCCTGTGATATTGTTTAAAAAGCAGCGGCAGCTCAAACCTCCAGAACTGGAAAATGCGTGAATATTTTTCTTTTTTATTCTGGTAAATGCTCTGGTAAATGCCTGCAGCGATCCCGTTGATCCAGCGTGTCACTTTGCTTTGAGGATAAAACGTTTTTGCATACGAAAGATCATCCAGCAAAGTAATGAACCGGTCAGCCATTTCATCAGGGTCGTTGGTTTCAGAGCGCTGGAACTCGTTCCACTTCTCTACATTCTTTTTAATGAACCGTGCTTCACGCATAGGGTAAAAATAAACATTTTGGTCAAAAGGTAGCCCCACCTATCCTCCCCGAAGGGGAGGGAAAAGGAGAAGATCGGAGCGAAGAATTAACACTTTAGCGTTTTGTTTGGAAATGACGTTACGAACAAACGTTGTGTAAGAAATCGTAAAATAAATGCTGAAGGTTGGATGCTGAATAGGACAAAAAATGATTTTTATTTTGAGCCAGGCTGGAGTACTACTATTAAGCATCGTTGCGTCGCACTCTTCAACGGCATACCTTTATTGAACAAATGAAACCTAAATAAAATTTATATGATCATTAATGTTAGAAAAATTATAATCGTTGGGCTGCTCGCTCACATCGGAATGATTATTTATAGCCTTAAATTTTTAAGCAACTTAAACCTGAAATCTATTTCGATCGGATGACCTTACTCGTTCTACGAACGATTTACGGTGACTGGATCGAAAGAGGCTAATCATGGAACAGATGCGAAAAACTTTATTATCGACCAATTAATAATATTAGGTTTATCAATTGTCGTCATTATCATTATACGTTTATTAAAAAAATCGAAATGAGAGTTGCACGAAACGTTCCTACGAAACGAATTCAGGCATCCATCAAATTCTTCTACCCACAAAATGCCCCGATGGGGCATGATGCGCTAAGTGAAACGGCTTCTGGCTCAGGCTTAGGGCTTGGGGCTTAGGGCTCATACCTCACAGAAACTTTCATTAATTTGCCTCCATGTCTATCATTCAAATAGCTACACCTTTTAACATCGACCTGGAATTTGAGATAGCTGAATTTCATAAGCGGCTGCTTGCTTATGTTATCGATTTTGGCGTACTGCTTCTTTACTTCATAAGCATGAAACATCTTTATTATGGCGGCGATAGTTATGTAAGCGAAGATGAGTTGAAGAGTCATGTTGGAATAGACATTCTTACTATTTCACTTCCCTTGCTCCTCTATTCACTTGTGTCGGAAGTTTTAATGCATGGGCAAACGATCGGTAAAAAAATAATGGGCGTTCGCGTGATAAGCCTGGAAGGTGGTGAACCTACTCTGGGGCAGTATCTTCTTCGCTGGATGTTTCGTGCATGGGAATGGCCCTTCTTTTTTGGTTACACTTTTTTTTCAGCGACAAGCGTAGTGGTATATGTGATCGTAACAGGTGTTTTCGGAATTATTGTAGTGATCATTATTGCAGTCACAAAAAAGAGCCAGAGACTGGGCGATGTTGCGGCAAATACAGTAGTTGTAAATACGAAAAGCAAGCTCACCGTTCACGACACCGTTTTTATGGAACTTTCAACACAGGATTATAAAGTGAAGTTCCCTGAAGTGCTAAAACTTACGGATCGTGACATCAATACGATAAAAAATGTGATCAGTCATTTTTACAAAACTCACAATGCAGCTACGTGCAATCGTGTGGCACAAAAAGTTCAGCAGGTGCTTCACATCAGCACTGATATGTATGCAATAGATTTTCTTGAAAAACTTCTTGCAGATTATAATTATCTCGCAACAAAGGAATGATCAGCCATTTACCAGGCGTGCAAGCAGTACAATAACAAATAGCAGAACCATTACTATAAGTATTACACCTAAAAGGCGGATATACATTTTCAGGCTGCGCAATCCATTATTGAAAAGCGGCTGGTCATCAGAGATCAAAGCTTTCTGGGTGCGGTTTCCAAACTGGAGAATGAAAAAATTCAGAAAGAAAGCAATAGCCACATATACCCCGAGAATAATAAAGAGGACGAGCTTTTGTTCATCGCTCATATAGCGATCCCCAATTTGTTTCATGAATGTATATATACCAAATGCAAGCGTGATGAGACCGGTCACCGCCGATATGTTTGCCCATAATGCGGTTGTCTTCAAAGTTTGTTTCGAGTCTTTATCAAGAGAAAAGTCGAACAGGGATGAATTTTCCAAAAAATTTGTTTCCATAGATTAACGCATGAGTGATGAAATGGCGGTGAAAAAACAAATGATGAGGCCGAAAATTCCACTGATAATAAAAAAAACTTTAAGTGCCTTAAGTCCGCGATTCAAACTGACCATATCTTCTGTAGCAAGTGCATTATCGCAAACTACACTGAACCTGTATAATAGGATCGCTTCAGGAATTATACAGATAGCAATTATTATCCAGCCTGCAAGTGTATCCGATCCCGATGAAGATAATGCTGACCCCGGTTGTTCGGTAGCAAGATAAACCAGGAAAGTTACCAACACTACTAAAATAAAAGCAGTAATCGCAACGAATTTCCCCCATTTGATTATGTCTTTAAAGTGTATGCGGGCTTCTTCATCAATTTGAATGTTCTCCCCGAATGAGAGCAGATCTGTAGGTTCGTCCATGGTAAAATTTTTGTTTAAAGAATTCTGATTTTAATTTCCTGCGTAGAAGACACCCATCATTGCGAGCACAACTACAAAGAGTGCCAGCGCCATCAGGCATACCGCAATGATCGAACATATTCTTCCCGCTTTTACACTGCTCAATGAATCCACAGTGTACACATCAGGATTACTGTTGTATAAACGCATATCCTGGTTGGCAAGTATTAAACCCACAATTCCAAGTGGTGAACAAATTACGAGAGATAAAATTCCCAGTACAAGTACAGCAGTTGCGTTGGGCAAAGGCCGCTGCGGCATGTTGAGGTAATCACGCTGGTAAGGGTCGTTGATCATTTCAGAATCAGCTTTTTTAAAATAAAATCTGTTGCAATAAGGGCAGCAATAAAGATATAAGAATATTGGATGACAGTGTTCCCATTTTTGAATTTGAATTTCAAATGCGCTCCTGTAAATATGAATAGCAGAAGAACCGGGATCGTTAAATGATAATAATTAAAACTCTCCGTAAAATTTCCTTTAAGTAATGCAAATGCCGATCTCTGGAAACCGCAGCCCGGGCATTCAATACCAAACATACTCTTGAAAAAACATGGCAGCGAGTGTTGCTGAAGCCAATCGAGTACTTTGAAGTAAGTGAGATTCATGTCAGGCGTATGAGGAGTAGAAAGTAAGCAGATAAAGTAAGTAAAGTAATCGTCCGGTTATTCTACTACACCATCACGACGTTAAATAGTTTATTTACTTTATATGCTTTATACTTTTCAACCTTAATAAGCTCTTGCAAAAAGAACACGCTCCTTACTGGGATTTCCTGTCAGGATACATTTGCCTTCTTCCTGTTCATTATTGAGAGGGATACAGCGAATGGTTGCCTTTGTAAGATTTTTGATCTTTTCTTCAGTTTCTGTAGTTCCATCCCAGTGCGCAGAAATAAACCCGCCTTTGTCGTCAAGAAGTTTTTCAAATTCTTCCCACGTATCTGCTCTTGTAATATGCTCGTCGCGATATTTTTTTGCCTTATCAAAAATATTCTGCTGAATATCGTTAAGCAAAACATTGATCGTACTTGCCAGTCCATCTATTGAAATACTTGTCTTCTCTTTTGTATCACGTCTTGCTACTTCAACAACATTTTTTTCAAGATCTCTTGCACCGATTGCAATGCGAACAGGAACTCCTTTCATTTCATATTCTGCAAACTTCCAGCCCGGTCTTGCATTGTCTGCATCATCATACTTTGTCCTTATACCAAGCGATTTCAATTGAAGCAATAGCTCCGTTACTTTATTATCGATCATTGCTTTTTGTTCGTCGCCTTTATAGATCGGGATGATCACAACCTGTACAGGTGCAAGTTTTGGAGGAAGTACCAAACCATCATCATCACTATGCGTCATCACCAATGCGCCGATCAATCTTGTAGTAACTCCCCAGCTTGTGGCCCACACGTAATCGAGTTTATTTTGTTTATCAGTAAACTGAACTTCGAATGCCTTAGCAAAATTTTGCCCGAGGAAATGTGATGTGCCCGCCTGCAATGCTTTTCCATCCTGCATCATAGCTTCTATACAGTAAGTGTCAACAGCGCCGGCAAAACGTTCGTTAGCACTCTTCACACCTTTTATCACAGGCGTTGCCATCCACTCTTCTGCAAATGTTGCATACACGTTCAGCATCTGAACAGTCTCTGCAATTGCTTCGTCTGCCGTTGCATGAGCAGTATGACCCTCCTGCCACAAGAATTCGGTTGTACGCAAAAACAAACGTGTTCTCATTTCCCAACGAACAATATTTGCCCACTGATTAATAAGAAGTGGAAGATCCCGATACGACTGGATCCATGTTTTATAAGTATCCCAAATGATTGTTTCAGATGTAGGACGAACGATCAGTTCTTCTTCGAGCTTTGCATCGGGGTCAACAACCACTCCGCCCGCAGGATCATTTTTCAAACGATAGTGAGTTACCACTGCACACTCCTTTGCAAATCCTTCGACATGCGCCGCCTCTTTGCTGAAAAAACTTTTTGGGATGAACAACGGGAAGTATGCATTCTGATGTCCCGTGTCTTTGAACATTTTGTCCAACTGGTCTCTCATATTTTCCCACAGCGCAAAACCGTAAGGTTTTATTACCATGCAACCACGCACTGCGCTGTAGTCTGCAAGTCCTGCTTTCAAAATAAGATCATTGTACCATTGCGAATAATCCTGTGCCCTGCTTGTTATTACTTTGCTCATTTTTGTTTATAGACCATGGACCATAGACCATAGCTATTCTTTTAAATTCAATTTTTTTTCAAACATCCTGCTTGGAAAAATTTTCCATGGTCTATGGTCCATGGACTATTAGCTTTTATTTAACAGCCATCAATTAAACTCAAACGTAGTATGGTAAATAATTTGATGACATTAAGATGACGATCGCCACAAAAGTAATAACTTCATTCTTAAATTCTTTTAAACTCAATTGCCATGAACACTAAACTTCTACTCTCCTTCTTTATCATCGCGGCTTTCAGTAGTTGTTCAACCGCTTACAAAACAGGCCAGACACCCGATGATGTTTACTTTTCTCCTGCTCCTCCGCAGGAAGATTATGTAAAACATGATGAAGAAAAAAAGGATAACACTGTATATAATTCCACCGCAGATGATGTTGAAATAAGAGCACGCATTCACAATCGTCGCTGGAGGAGATACGATAGTTATGGTTACGATTATTATTACTACGATTACAGGTATTATGATCCTAAATACAACTATGGAAAAACTCCAAACAAACTGTATACTCCAAGAAAAGTAAACCTTGGCGGATACAAACCTTCCGACAATAAAGACAATACTGCAAAATCAACTGATCCAAAAACTGCTAACAATCCTAATAATGGGAATGCACCCGTGAGAACTTTCAAAACACAAAGCAGCAGCGGAAGCGGAGTAAGCAATTTCTTCAGGAAAGTTTTTTCCGGTAATAACGGTAATAACAATTCAGGCAACAGCAATAGCTCAAGCACTTCATCGGATAACTCACCAAGAAGAACTTTTGATAACTCAAGTTCGAAAAGCAACAGCAACAACAACAGTTCCAGCAGAAGCTCAGGTTCATCCTCTTCAAGCAGCAGCAGTAGCAGTAGCAGCAGTGGCAATGCACCTGTAAGAACATTTGGAAAGTGATCCCCGATCAATAAATACTCCGGCGGTAGTAAGGGACTGCCGGAGATAAAATAAAACAGCAGAAAAAATTTTTACCCTTCACTTATTTATCTCAATATTATTTACCTGGTAAAATCATTATATGAAAACGAAAATTTTCATCCTTATATTCCTTTGTGCTGTGAGCAGCGCTTACGCACAGGAGCCGGCAGATGCATTACGATATTCATGGATAACACAGAGCGGAACAGCACGTAACCAGGCTATAGGTGGGGCCAGCGCTTCACTTGGCGGTGAGTTCTCTACGCTGTTCAATAACCCTGCAGGTCTTGGATTTTATAAAACAAATGAATTTGTGGTCACACCTGCATACAACCTGCAGAAATATAAAAGCACTTACAAAGGCATGCTTTCAACCGACGAAAAAAATAATTTCATTTTGGGAGCAAGCGGGTTGTTATTTTCAGTTCCAAGTACAGGCAAACGCAATCCTGTGAGAAATTATACGTTTGCGATCGGTGTAAACAGGACAGCCGATTTCAACGCGAACATTTATTATAAAGGAGTAAACAACAAAAGTTCTTATTCAGAAAAATACCTGGAAGAACTGATAAATAATAACGTTACTGATCCTAACGCCGCCGCAAATAATTATCCATTCGGTGCAAGCCTTGCCTTCAACACTTATTTGATCGATACTATTCGTGGAGCCAATGGAACTGTTGCAGGATACAGAAGTCTTGTCCCTGTGAATACAGGTGTGATCCAGGAAAACACGATCAATAGTACAGGCGGGATTACAGACATAGCTTTGGGTGGTGCAGTAAACCTTAGAGAGAAATGGTTCTTTGGAGGCACTCTCACTGTTCCGATATTAACTTACAACCGCGACAGTCATTATAAAGAAAGCGATGCAACTGCAAACACTGCGAATAATTTTAATTATTTCCAGGTAAATGAAAATCTTCATACAACAGGTTATGGTGTCAATGGAAAAATTGGTGTTATCTACAAACCACAGGAATATGTTCGCTTAGGTCTTGCATTTCATTCGCCAACTTTTTATGAGCTCAAGGATAAGTATTCGGCAGAAGTGGTTACAGATCTTGAAGGATACGGCGGCGCAGGCATCAAGAAGCAAAATTCAGGTTCCTTTAACAACGGGCAGTCAGGCGCATTTAAATATCAACTGATCACTCCATGGAAGATTGTTGCAAGTGCATCATATGTTTTCCGCGAAGTTGAAAATGTAAAACGGCAGAGAGCATTTATCACTGCAGACATTGAATATGTAAATTATAAAGCTGCAAACTTCCAACCGATGGATGCTGACCAGGGAACAGACGATTATTTTAATGAGCTTAACAAAGTAATAGACCAGCAGTACAAAGGAAATTTCAACTTCCGTATTGGAGGAGAATTGAAATACCATGTGGTGATGCTCAGACTAGGTGCAGCATATTATGGAAATCCTTACAAAAGTGAGAAAGCCAATCGCTTCAAATTCGCCGGGGGACTTGGTTACAGGGATAAAGGAGTTTTTGTAGACGTGACTTATGTTTACTCAATGAATAAAGACGTTAACTATCCTTACCGTTTGGAAGCTAAGGCTAATGATCCCGCCGTTGTAAAAAACAACGTGGGAAATATTGTAGCCACAATAGGGTTCAAACTATACTAAACTAAGCCAGGAGTAATTGCTTAGAAGGCATCGGGAAACCGGTGCCTTTTTATTTATAGAACACGGATGACGCAGATGACACGGATTTACACGGATTTGATTTTTTCAGGGCTCTATTTATTCAAAATAATTTGAACCAAATCCATTCGTGTTCATTCGTGTAATTTGTGGCAAAAAAATCCGTGTAAATCCGTGTCATCTGCGTCATCCGTGTTCTATTCTTTCGTTTACGAAAGAGTGGATGCTATCAAAATCCGTAGGAGCAAACCAACTTATTTGTTTGTCAGCTTTGAACCATGTCATTTGACGCTTCGCATATTGGCGTGTACTGGTTTTAATTTTTTCAACCGCCGCATCCAATGAAATTTCTCCGTCGAGGTAATGGAATAATTCCCGGTAGCCAACAGTTTGTAACGCATTGAGGGGACGATAAGGCAACAAACTTTTTACTTCATCCGGTAAGCCTTCTTTCATCATCTCATCAACACGATGATTAATGTTGCGATGAAGTCCCTCTTTGGGTAACTCCAATCCAACTTTGATAATATTAAAATCTCTTTTCTTTTTTCTTTTCAGCTGAAATTCCATGATTGATCTGCCTGTAGACATTTTAACTTCCAGCGCTCTCATCATTCGCTGCGGATTGTGCATCTCTCCTTTGATAAAATATAAGTTATCATTTTTTGCCACTTCATCTCTCAACCATTCAATGCCGCCATTGTTGTAATTGGTAACAATTGCCTTTTTTATTTCCTGGTCGATCAAAGGGACTTCATCAATTCCTTCACAAAAAGTTTTGATGTATAATCCTGTTCCTCCAACCATAACTGTTTTATCATGTTTTGCAAAAATTTTTTCAGCAGATTGCAAAGCATAGTCTTCAAAAACTTTCGTATTTACTTCTTCATGTATCGAATGAGAATTAATAAAATAATGATGCACCTGCTGAAGTTGGTCAGTCGAAGGTTTTGCAACGCCGATATTCAATTCTTTAAAACATTGGCGACTGTCAGCAGAAATTATTTCAGTCTTGAAATGTTTTGCTATTTGTACAGAGAGAGAAGTTTTTCCGACGGCTGTCGGACCAACAATTACAAGGCAGGTTTTATTTTTCATCTGAAAGTTTGTAAAGAACCAACAGATATTTTAGATTTCAGTCCCGATAGCTATCGGGAGCGATTTTAGATTCAGATGGCGAATTCTTTTCAAATCTGCAATCGCCAATCTAAAATCTAATTAAACTTCTTCCGCTCCTTCACTTTCTTCACCGGATTCCTCACCCGCTTCAGCAGTTTCTTCCTCGCCTTCTTCACCAAAGCCATCCGGCATTACCTCGCTGTTCAGGTCATACTTCTCTTCTACTTCTGCAAGTTTCTCACTTATTAAACCTTTCGTTCCGTATTGACTCGGAGCAATTCCTTCAGAACGTACACAGCCCGGATAACTGATCTTGGCATTCTCTTCTTTGTTCACATTGATCAGTTCTACCATGAATGTCCAGTTCTTATTAAAATCGTAAACGTAAATGAACTTTTGATTGGGATCTCTTATCTCCGAACCTACAGTTGTATCATTCATTAAGAGAGGGGCAGCCTGGTATTCCTTCTCATATTTTTCCAGTGTGATCTCTTTTCCTCTTTGCCATTTATCATTACTGCGAAAAAAAGTTGCCTTGTGTTTATTATCGAACTCAAAACACTTCAGTATCGATTGATGAAGATCAAAAAAACTTTGCGTGTGCTTTATCACAACATCGCGATAAACACTATCATCATCTTCCCAATAAACTCTGAATTTCAAAATAGCCATGTCACGAAATTAATAATTACACATCAATAAAAATTTATTAGAACGCGGAGAGTTTTCGTAATTTAGCGCCTCATTTTTCAAGCCCCATTTCTGCAGCTTTCTCCCTCATAAATTTATATGCCGCATCATATTCATTCGGGATAATTCCATCGAGTATCGCTTCACGAATTGCATTTTTTATGTCGCCAACTTTTCTCCCGGGAGTAAGATCAAATTCTTTCATGATCATCTCGCCGGTGATCGGCGGCTGCCAGTTTCTGATCCTGTCCTTCTCCTCCACTTCTTCCAAACGTTTACTCACCATCTCAAAATTGTCGAGATAACGTTTTACTTTTTCTTTGTTCTTAGACGTAATGTCCGCCCTGCACAAAGTCATCAATGAATCGATATCGTCGCCTGCATCAAACAGCAATCTTCTCAAGGCAGAGTCTGTAATATTTTCTTTTGTAAGACTGATCGGGCGCAGGTGCAGCTCCACCATCTTTCTCACAAATTTCATTTTATCATTTTGCGGAAGCTTCAATTGATTGAAAATTTTCGGCACCATTCTTCCTCCCACCACTTCATGCCCATGAAACGTCCATCCATGTCCCTGCTCGAATTTTTTTGTAACAGGTTTCGCAATATCATGAAGAACCGCTGCCCATCGCAACCAGAGATCGTGAGTATTTTTTGAAATGTTGTCGAGTACCTGCAGCGTGTGATAAAAATTATCTTTATGTCCCATGCCATCTATATACTCAGCGCCGGCAAGTTCTATCATCTGCGGGAAAATAATTTTGAGCAGACCGCTTTTATATAAAAGATCAAAACCAACTGAAGGCTTCGAACTCATGATGATCTTGTTCAGTTCATCTGCTATCCTTTCACCGCTTACAATTTTTATTCTTTCTGTATTCAGCTTTATGGCTTCGAAAGTTTTTTCTTCGATATGAAAATGTAATTGCGAAGTAAATCTTATCGCTCTCATCATCCGCAAAGGATCGTCGCTGAAAGTTTGTTCTGCAGGTAACGGGGTTTGAATTATTTTTTTTTCAAGATCATCAAGGCCGTTGAAAGGGTCGATCAGTTCTCCATAATCTTTTTCGTTCAGGCTAACCGCCATTGTATTGATCGTAAAATCTCTTCTCGCCTGGTCGTCGTCCAAACTTCCTTTTGATACTTCAGGCTTACGACTGTGAGCACGATAGCTTTCAATTCGTGCACCTACAAATTCAATTTCGAGATCTTCTGTTTTGATCTGCGCAGTTCCAAAATTTTTGAAATAATTTACTTCAGGCTGGTGATGAAAAAGCTTCGCAACTTTTTTAGCAAGTGCAATTCCATCACCTACGCAAACGATATCGATATCTTTTGTTCGGCGGTGCAAAATTTTATCTCTTACAAATCCACCGATCACATAGCAAGGCACATGAAGTTCTGCAGCCGCAGCAGCGATCTTTTTAAATATTGCAGTTTCTTTTTCTGTGCAGTGGATGTACATCCGGCAAATTTATTTTATTATCGTCATTGAGTCATTGGTCATTGAGTCATTCGACTTTCTCATTTCTTATTTCTTATTTTTTAATGACCTAATGACTTAATGACCAATGACGGAAGATGGCATCAATCTTGAAAACAATAGTATTCACTGAAACTTCGTTTCTTTGACGAGATTTTTTGACAATTTGTCGATGCAAAAAAATATGGATTCAAATATATTATTAACGTTACCCGAAGATGAAATGGAATTTATGCCTATCATTCCTTTGAGTGAAGATGGCAACGAAAACTCTGATGACCAGCCAATTCCGGCCGAACTTCCTCTTCTCCCCTTAAGAAATACAGTGCTTTTTCCGGGCGTGGTTTTACCGATCACGGTGGGGAGAGACAAGAGCATCAAAGCCGTAAATGATGCTTACAAAACTGACAAACTGGTGGGTGTGATATCGCAAAAAGACAGCAACGTGGAAGAACCCACTGTGAGCGACCTTGTAGATATCGGGACAGTTTCGAAAATTGTGAAGTTGATCAAAATGCCTGATGGAGGAACAACAATAATCATCCAGGGTAAAAAAAGATTTAAGACTGACGAGATCACTTCAGAAGATCCTTACTTCAAAGCAAAGATCACTGTACTGGAAGATGAAGCTGTAACAGATGACGAGGATTTTGTTGCAATGGTAAGTTCCATCAAAGAACTCGCTGCACAGATCATTCAACTTTCTCCCAACATTCCTTCCGAGGCTTCGATCATTTTAAAAAATATTGAGAACCCTGCGTTCCTCATTCACTTTGTAAGCAGTAATCTTAACAGCACTGTTGCTGAAAAACAAAAGTTGCTCGAGATAAATGATATTAAAACGAGAGCAGAAGTTCTGATGAATTTGTTGCAAACAGAATTGCAATATGCAGAGCTGAAAAATAAAGTAACCAACAAAACAAGAGCGGAACTCGATAAGCAACAGAAAGATTATTTTCTTCAGCAACAGATGAAAGCGATCAAGGAAGAATTAGGAGGTGATAATGTTGCAGAGGTGAAAGACATGCAGAAGAAAGCTGAAACAAAAAAATGGCCGGCCGCTGCAAAGGAAATGTTTCATAAAGGATTGGAAAAGCTTGAGAGAATGCATCCTTCCACTCCTGATTATTCTGTTGTATATAATCATCTCGACCTGATGCTTGATCTTCCGTGGGAAGATTATACAAAGGATCAGTACGATCTGAAGAAGGCAAAAAAAATTCTCGATCACGATCATTATGGAATGGATAAAATAAAAGAAAGGATTCTTGAGTATCTCGCTGTGCTGAAATTGAAAGGAGATATGAAGAGCCCTATTCTTTGTTTTGTGGGACCTCCGGGAATCGGGAAAACTTCTTTGGGAAAAAGTATAGCGAATGCTATCAACAGGAAATATGTAAGAGTAAGTTTGGGAGGATTGCATGATGAAAGTGAGATCCGCGGTCATCGCAAAACATACATTGGTGCGATGCCCGGAAGAATTCTTCAATCGATCAGGAAAATAAAATCATCCAATCCTGTGATGATCCTTGATGAAATAGATAAAGTGGGAAGTGATTTCCGTGGCGATCCATCTTCAGCATTGCTTGAAGTTCTCGATCCTGAACAGAATAATAATTTTTACGATAACTATCTCGAACTCGAATACGATCTGAGTCACGTATTATTTATTGCAACTGCAAATAATATTCAAAACATTCAGCCGGCACTTCGCGATCGTTTGGAAATTATCGACCTGAGCGGTTATGCTATTGAAGAAAAAATTGAGATCGCAAGGCGTCACCTCGTTCCAAAGCAGAGAGAAGCGCACGGACTTGATAAAGTAAACTTCAAAATAAGCGATACAGTTCTTGAAAAAATTATTGCAGATTATACAAGAGAAAGCGGTGTGAGGGAACTCGACAGGCAACTTGCCTCCATTATGCGCAATCTTGCAAAGACGTTTGCGATGAAGGGACAATTAAAGCCAACCATCAGCCAGGGAGATATTGAACGAATTCTTGGAAAATCGAAGTACAGCAATGAGATGTACAAGACGGCAAATATGGCCGGAGTGGCAATTGGTCTCGCCTGGACGTATGTGGGAGGTGAAATTTTGTTTATCGAAACAACGACAAGCGATAATGGGAAAGGCGAATTGAAACTCACAGGTAACCTGGGCAACGTGATGAAAGAAAGCGCTACCACTGCAATGACCTACCTGCAATCGAATGCAAAAAAATATGGCATCGATCCTGACATGTTCACTTCGAAAAATGTTCACATACACATTCCGGAAGGAGCTGTACCGAAAGATGGACCAAGTGCAGGGATAACTTTAATGACAGCCCTTGCATCATCCTTTACAGGAAGAAAAGTAAAGCCTTACCTCGCAATGACGGGTGAGATCACATTGCGCGGACAGGTACTGCCTGTTGGCGGAATAAAAGAAAAAGTTCTTGCCGCAAAACGTGCAGGATTGAAAGAAATAATTATGTGTGCCCAAAATGAAAAGGATGTGCACGAGATCGATCAGAATTTTATTAAAGGCCTTAAGATCAATTATGTAAAAAATATGCAGCAGGTGATAGATCTTGCATTGGCCTAAAACCATCCGGTTATTTTTTTCGTAAATAATTTCCGTTAAATCAACTCAATTAATGTTGGTTGTTTTTCGGTCTGTTTTTTCCGAACAGACCAAGGTTAAAGAGATTCCCTCCTGATTCTTCAGGGAGGGAATTTTTTTTGGCAAAAGCTTCCTTGTTTGCTGATAAATAGCAATCTTTACATTACATTTTTTTTAAGATCCTGATCCTAAATCCCCAACATGTCAACCCTCAACTTTGATAATCATTTCAAAGATCTTTTCGAGAACACCAGCGATCTTATTCACTTTCTCACTATTGAGGGCGATATTATAATGGTAAACCCTGCCTGGCTGAAAACTTTAGGTTACAGGTTGAACGAAGTAAAGGGACGCAGCATTTATGATTTTCTTCATCCGGCGTATGCCGAAACCTATAAGCTTGTGAGACAAAAAGTGATCAGTGAAAATTCATCAGAAATCCTGGATACCGCTTTTTTGACCAAAAACGGGAGTACAGTTGTGGGAGAAGGACAACTCGGTTGTGCTTACCAGGATGGGAAACCTGTTTACACAAGACTGGTTTTTAGAAATACAACAGGAAGAAGGTTGGCGGAAAAAAAAGTGGAAGAAAATGAAAAGCGCCTGAAAACTTTTTTCAAAAATGCACCCGATGCAGTGATCGTGATTAATCAAAACCAGCAGATACTTGAGTGGAATCCCAAGGCTACAGAGATCTTCGGTTTTGATGCTTTTGAAGTGATAGGCCAGCCCTTATCTGAAACAATTATTCCACACCAGTATCGCGAAGCTCACAAAAAAGGAATGGAGCGTTTTTTGAAAACGGGTGAAGGAACTGTGTTGAACAAGACTATTGAGATCACTGCCCTGCATAAAAATGGTCGCGAGTTTTTTGTAGAACTGAGTATTTCCAATGTGATGATAGATGGTGAATGGCTATTCATTGCATTTCTCTCGGATATTTCTGAAAGAAAAGCCACAGAAGAAAATCTGATAAGAAAAGAAGCTGAATTACTTCATTCAAAAATGCTGGATGATAAAAAAGACGAATTCATTTCTATTGCAAGTCATGAATTGAAAACACCTCTTACAACGATCAAAGCTTATACACAGCTTGCACTCAGTGCTGCAAATACATCCGAAAAAGTGCAGGAGTTTCTTTCGACAATTGATCAGCAGATCAACAAGCTAAGTTTTCTGTTGAATGAATTGCTCGATGTGTCGAGAATACAGGCCGGTAAATTAAAAATGACGACAGAAGAAATTGAGTTCAGTTCATTTTTGCAAAGCACACTTAATTCAATTCAGCAGATTACACCACATCATAAAATAATTCTTGAAAATAATCACAGTGTAAAAGTGATGGCCGACCCAATGAGACTGGAACAGGTGATCGCAAATCTCATCAGCAATGCTGCAAAATATTCTCCGGGCAAAGACAAAATATTTGTGAATTCAGTTACAGAAGATCACAGGATAACTATTTCCGTTTCTGATAGCGGAATTGGGATATCTCAGCAGAACCTCGAAAAAATATTTACACGTTTTTACCGTATCGATGAGTCCTTAAAAAATTTCAGCGGCCTTGGTATCGGGTTGTACATTTCTTCAGAAATTATAAAACAACATAGCGGAAAAATTTGGGCAGAAAGTTCACCAAATGTTGGGAGCACTTTTTATTTTGAATTGCCTGTAGAAAAATAGTCCTGGTTAAGCGTAAAAATCAAATTCATTTTTAAAAGACTTCACTTCCTCACTTCTTAGGTTAAATAATACTTCTTATCTATCAAATTTTCCAACAAGTCTGAATAAGATGTACAATTTTTTTGATGGAACAATTTTTGGTATTTGGGTTTTTGTGCTGGTATATAAACATCATGTTGGTGTTGACCCTTTGGCCAATGAAAAGAAAGTACAACTTTAAATGATGCACAGATGCAACGATACATAGATACAAGGATGCACTTGAATCTTTGTATCCCTGCATCCCTGTATCATTGAATCCCCGCATCAGAAAAATTAAAGCTTCGAATGATCATTAATGAGTGAGCAAATAAAAAAAACCTGGTTGGCTTTGATTATGGAGGCTGCAGGGTTAGCAGGATTCGTAATTGGTGCGGCTCTTTTATCTATTTTCCTGGAGCACCCCGATTCACCGGTAATGAAAAGTAAATGGGGTGGTCATGAATACGAATTACTGAGACGGGTTCCGCTGGGCATAGTGTTAGGCGCATACATCACGATAGTTATTTTGGTTTGTGGTAAGAGATCCGGCGCTCATATTAATCCATCAGTAACATGGACGTTTTACAGGCTTGGCAAGATCAGTTTTAAAAATGCTGCCTGGTATACTGCAGCACAATTCGCAGGTGCAATTCTTGCGGCGGAGTTATTAAAAATCACGCTAGGAAATTGGTTCAGCCACCCTTCAGTCAATTACGGAAACGCTGAACCGAAACCTCCTTATAATTCTTTGGATGCATTCATCGCAGAATTTATTATCTCCTTTATTTTAATGTTGGTGATGTTGATTGCATCGGCTTCACGGCGCTATGAAAAGTATGTAGCAATATTTGCAGGCGTTTTAATTGCCATCTATCTTATTATCGAATTACCATTTTCAGGAATGAGTTTGAATCCTGCAAGGTCAACAGGCGCGGCGCTGGTCTCGAATGAATATAATTATTTATGGATCTATTTCGCAGCTCCAACCTTAGCAATGTTTGCATCTGCAGAAATATTTCTGATATGGAGAAAGAAGCAACTATCGAAAGATAAAAACCGTAATGATGTTGAAAAAGATTACAAGGAAATTCCTGTCTATCCCGTGAAATGAATTCATAGCAGAACTAAAATTGAAGCGATTCATATGAAGCACGATCATTATCCTGAAGGCACCGTGGAATCGTTGTTGCAAACCGATCTTGTGACTCTTCCAACCCGTCGTGTAATAGAAAAAAGGCTGGAGCAAAAAACTATAACTACACCATGCTTTTTTTCTGATAAATCATTCATTACACTTCATATTGTTTGTGACAGGCTTATTCCACAGGAACGCGAAAATCCTGTTGATATCGCTGGTGTATTAGATGATTTTCTTGCAGAAAATAAAGGCAATGGTTGGAGATATGATTCAATGCCTCCCGACCAGGAAGCTTTTACACTTGGGTTACTGGGAATCGATCAAACATCACAACTTCTTTTCAAAAAACATTTTCACGAGATCGGAATAATTCACCAGGAAGAAATATTGCATTCAATACAATCGGGAAATGTCGAAGGAAATGTTTGGCAGCAATTATCCTCTTCTCTTTTTTTTGAAGAATTACTTGCAGCAGTAGTAGAGATTTATTACAGTCATCCTGCTGCAAGAGATGAAATAGGAGAAGTATCGATGGCAGATGCAATGGGTTGGAAAAAAATCGGATTGAATGAACGGGAGGCGCAGGAACCTGAACCACTAAATGATGATGAATGACGAACAAGACTTCACATACATTTAGTGGCAGCGCTCCGAACCTTTACGGGCAACCGGTTCCCATGCAATTATTTTCTGAGAATGAAATCGTGGACGCTGTTGTTATCGGAACGGGAGCAGGAGGAGCACCATTACTTGCGCGTCTGGCGAAGGCAGGATTAAAAGTGGTGGCACTTGAAGCAGGTGAACACTGGGCACCTGCAATTGATTTCGCAACTGACGAACAAAGTCAATCGAAATTATATTGGATGGATGAACGACTAAGTTCAGGAAACGATCCAATTCACTTTGGTAATAATAATTCCGGGATTGGAGTAGGTGGCACCACTTTACATTTTACCGCTTATGTACCACGCCCCCAGCCCGACGACTTTCAACTCTATTCAGAATTTGGGGTTGGTGTAAACTGGCCCATATCTTATCACCACCTCGAACCTTACTATGATGAGGTCGAACAATTCATCGGTGTTTCAGGTCCACAAATATATCCATGGGGGAATGAACGCAAATCTGCATATCCACTTCCACCGCTTCCTTTGAATGGCGCTGCACAATTGATGAAGCGTGGCTGTGATAAATTAAACATTAAAACTTCTCCTGCTCCCAATGCAGCACTTTCTTCTTCGTACTACCAGGATGAGATTGGCTGGAGAAATGCATGTACAAATCGTGGATATTGCCAGGCAGGCTGCAGTACCGGTGCAAAATCAAGTATGGATGTTACATATATTCCTGCCGCTATTCATAATGGTGCAGAAGTTCGCGCTAAAAGTTTTGTAACATCTCTTGAAAAAAATTCTTCCGGGAAAATTGAAAGCGTTGTTTACATCCGTGATGGAATTCAGCACAGGCAAAAATGTAAATATGTTTTTCTATGTGCGGGCGCTATTGAAACGCCACGGCTTTTGCTTTTGAATAACGTCGCTAATTCAAGCGGACAGGTAGGAAAAAATTTTATGGCTCATACCGGAGTACAGGTGTGGGGACAATTTGAAGAATCTGTACGACCCTATAAAGGAATTCCTGGGGGACTGATATCGGAAGACACTCACCGGCCAAAGGGCATCAACTTTGCGGGTGGATATTTGCTTCAGTCGATCGGTGTAATGCCTGTTACTTATGCGTCGCAGGTAGCACGTGGTCGCGGACTTTGGGGAAAGCAACTGATCGATCATATGCTGGGTTACAATCATACAGCCGGAATAAATATTTTGGGTGAATGTTTGCCTTACCAAAATAATTACCTGGAATTGGCTGATGAAACTGATCAGCGTGGATTGCCTAAACCGCGAATACATTTTTCTTATGGAGAAAACGAAGAAGGAATAACAAGGCATGCAGAAAAATTGATGAAAGAGATCTGGAGTATTGCAGGAGCAAAAGATACCTGGTCATTTAAACGCAGTCCGCATACCATTGGTACCTGCCGGATGGGCAACAATGCGAAGGATGCAGTAGTAAATAGTGAAGGACAAAGTTTTGATATACCCAATCTTTTCATCGCAGATAATTCTATTTTTCCCAGTGCACTCAGTGCAAACCCGGCGCTGACAATAATGGCGCTTTCTTTACGCATAGCAGATCAATTTTTAAAAAATCAAAATCATAAATATTGAATGCTTCAAAATCATAATTGATTAATTCAGTATGGCAAAAGGTTTTCATGATATTATAAAAAAAGAATTTGGAAGCAGCAATTATGCAGGCGATCAATATGGAGGTGCAACAGGCGCATCAGGAAGAGGTTTACCCGACGGCCATCCGGGCAATTTTATTTTTGCTACCGGCATCGAATGTTCCAACCCTACTATCAATAATGGAAAAATTAGGCGTGATCAACTTGAAGAATGCGGGCATTATACACATTGGCGAAAAGATCTGAAGCTTGTAAAAGAATTGGGTTTAAAATTTTTGCGATATGGTTTGCCTTATTATAAAATTCACACCGCACCCGGCAAGTATGATTGGAGTTTTCCTGACGAAGTTTTAAATGAAATGCGTAAACTGGAGCTTACTCCTATACTAGACCTCATGCATTTTGGATTACCGGGTTGGCTCGAAAATTATCAGAACCCGGAATTTCCTGTTCACTTTGCACACTATGCTAAAGAGGTTGCAAAACGATATCCGTGGGTTCGCTACTACACGCCTGTAAATGAAATTTACGTGACTGCAAGAATGAGTGCAAAGGAAGGTTTGTGGAATGAACAATTAAAAACGGACAAAGCTTTTGTTACTGCGATAAAGCATGCTGTAGCTGCGAGCATTTTAGCAACTCATGGCATTGCCCAATGTCGCCCTAATGCAATTATTATCCAAAGTGAAACCGCAGAATACATACACGAAGCAAAGTCAGATCAATCAGATGAGATACGTCTTCAAAACAAACAACGGCTCATAGCTCTCGATCTTCTCTTCGGTTATCCGCCCGATGCTGATGTATGTATGTATCTAATGGATAACGGGCTTACCAGGAAAGAGTACAACTGGTTCATGATGGGAGAACCTCCCGGTTATCAAATAATGGGCAACGATTATTATGGGCGCAACGAAAAAATTTTGAAACCTGATGGCAGTTATGTCATTGCGGAAGATGTTATGGGTTGGTATCACATTACTCACGATTATTATAAACGATATAAGAAACCGGTGATGCATACAGAGACAAACATTTTTGATCCTGATTATGCTCCGACATGGTTGTGGAAACAATGGGTGAATATTTTAAGAATGCGGGCTGATGGAGTTCCTGTCCTGGGTTTCACATGGTATAGTCTTACCGACCAGGTCGATTGGGATTGTGGTTTGGCTGAAAAGAATGGCAATGTAAATGCCTGCGGGTTGTATGATCTTAACAGGCACCAACGGCCGGTTGCTGCAGCTTATCGTATGCTTCTTGAAGAGTTTGGACACATAACACTCGTACCTCATGGCGAAATATTTGAAATAACAAATCGCGAGGCGCGATTAAAAATTGATGTATGATAGACAGAAACAAAAGATTTGAAAACAAGGTATGCATTATCACAGGCGGGAGTTCCGGGATCGGCAAAGCCACTGCATTTCAAATGGCACGTGAGGGCGGCAAAGTAGCGATATTAAACCGGGATGAAAAAGAAGGTGAGGAAGCAATGCAGGAAATAATTAAAGATGGTGGCAATTGTCTTTTTATTAAAACTGATGTTGGCAAACCAGGCGATTTGGAAAATGCAGTGAACAAAGTAGTAAGCAAGTGGAACACTGTGGATGTTCTTGTAAATAACGCGGCCCAGATGACCTACAAACCTATTTCCGAATTATCAATAGAGGAATGGGACAACTTAATGGCGATAAACCTGCGTGCAGTTTTTTTGCTAACGAAATATTGTCTTCCTTTCTTTAATAAAGGTGCGATCGTGAATGTTAGTTCAGTACATGCTCACGAAACAACTCCTGATGTAATTCCATATGCGTCCAGTAAAGCCGCTATTGAAAGCTTTACACGCGGAGTGAGCAGGGAATATAAAGCAAATAAATTGCGCATCAATTGTGTTACTCCCGGAGCTATTGACACACCAATGTTATGGAATAATCCGAATGTGAAAAGTGGGAAAGAAAAAGTGGAAGGTGCCATTGGAAAGCCGGAAGATGTTGCCATGGCCATTTGTTTTTTAGCATCTGATGAAGCTGCATTTATTAACGGAACTTCTTTGATTGTAGATGGAGGAAGATTAGATATTTTATAATGCTCAATCCAAAATTTAAAATGCAAAATTTAAAATGAAGAAGTTGTTTCAATGTTTTACATTTTTCATTTTTACATTTTACATTTTGCCGGGACTGCATTAAAAATTGGAATGCCTGCTAACTGGCAGGGTTTATGTTGGCGGATTATTAAGAATGAAAGTTTTGTCTTTCAGATTTTTTCTTAAACAAAAGAAGACGTACACAATGACTAACGAAAATTTTGCAACCATGAAAAGCGGCGCGGTTACTTCCGGCGAAGACAAATCTTACTGGAGCGCTTCTGTACAACCAACCGGGTTTGAGCCGTTAAACAAAGACATCGTAACTGATGTATTGATAATCGGAGGCGGTATAGCAGGATTAACGACTGCTTATCTATTATCGCAAAAAAATAAAAACATCGTTTTGGTTGAAGATGGTTTGATAGCAAGTGGCGAAAGCGGAAGAACTACTGCACACATAACTCACGCCTTAGACGACAGGTATTTCAATATTGAAAAAATTTACGGCGCAGAAGGAAGCAGGCTTGCTGCAGAAAGTCATACCGCTGCAATCAATTGGATCGACAACACGATTAGTAAAGAAAACATCGATTGTGATTTTGCACGACTTGATGGTTATTTATTTCTTCATCCTTACGACAAACCTGAAAATCTTGAAAAAGAATTTGAAGCAACACGGAAAGCAGGTTTACCAACAATTTGGCTGGAAAAGATCCCGGGAATAGAAAATGAATCCGGACACTGCATTCAATTTCCTCACCAGGCACAGTTTCACATCATTCCATACCTGAGCGGCCTGGCAGATGCTGTGATAAAAAACGGCGGGGAAATTTATACAAATACACATGCAACAGATATTAATGAAGACGGCGCAAAATGCAATGGATATACTGTTAAAGCAAATCATATTGTAGTTGCAACCAACAGTCCTGTGAATGATCTTGTTACTATGCACACGAAGCAGGTTCCTTTTCGAACTTATGTGATTGCAGCAAAAGTGAAGAAGGGTTCTGTGCAACAAGCTTTGTGGTGGGATACAGGCGACCAGGATTCAAAATGGTTCACTGCGCCATATCATTATGTGCGAACAGCAAAGTACAATGATCAGTATGACGTTCTTATCGTCGGCGGCGAAGATCACAAGACGGGCCAGGCTGATGATGAAGATATTCCTGAAGAAGAAAGATTCGGATCACTGATTAACTGGATGAAAAATCATTTTCCGCAGGCTGAAGATATTTTGTATAAATGGTCAGGGCAGGTGCTGGAGCCTTTGGATTTTCTTGCGTTCATTGGAAAAAATCCGGGAAATAAAAATGTTTATATCATCACAGGAGATTCGGGAAATGGAATGACGCATGGAACTCTTGGAGGAATTATTATCAACGATCTTATTAATGGAGTGGAAAATCGCTGGGCTGATCTTTATTCACCTAAGCGAATTCCTGCAAAGCTTCCCGGGAAATATTTCAAAGAAACATTCACCACATTGGCGCAGTATGCAGATTATCTTAAGAAGGCAGACATACAGGAAACAGATGAATTACCTGCAGGCAGCGGCGCCATTCTCAGCAAAGGATTAAAACGTTATGCATTGTACAGGGATGCGAATAATACGTTGCATGCATTCTCCGCTGTTTGTCCGCACATGGGTTGTGTGCTGCAATGGAACGCCGAAGAAAAATCTTTCGACTGTCCATGCCACGGATCGAGATTTACAAAGGAAGGAGTTGTAATAAATGGGCCAGCTACTTCTAATCTTGAGAAAATAAGGATTGAATAATATTTTAGATTTAAGATTGGCGATTTAAGATTTGTGAGAAGTCTCCATCTAAATCTAAAATCGCCAATCTGAAATCTAAAATCAATCATAACTTAAAAAGAAAACCCCAGGAGTATCCGTGCTTCATTTTTTTCAAACGAATTCAATTCTCTTTTCCCGGGTGAGTAAGATGTTTTATGCAGGTTCCCCCATTGAGGTAAATAGTTTACGATCACAAACCAACGGCCGCCGCGATAGTTGAAAGTTGGTCCTCCAAACAAAACTGAATTGTGCCATTGACCTTTTTCAAGTGTGTTGTTGTTTCGCAGTTCAATACCCAATCCTGCATTCGGTGAAACATATCTCATATATCCAAGCGCAAGTTCAACAGGTGTGGCGTCGAGTTCCAGTTTGTATTTACCGTTTTCTTCTTCTATCTCCTGCTCGAGTTCCGCAGTAAGATTAAAGGCAAACAAATTTTTTCCAAATGCACGGTCCAGGATAAACTTTCCTTCCCATTCCAGCTCATCGCCTTTTATTCCTAGTTCGCCATATAAACCAACGCCAAACTTTGCGGCTGGTTTTGTAAGCTGAAACTTCCATTCGTTACTGAAACCAATTTCATTTTTTGTTTCAATATCTCCTGCTGCATTATTGCTCATCGTTTGAAAGCGGTTAAGGTAAAATGCTGTTTGCGCTCTTCCTCCCAACCCAACTTCAAACTCAAGTCGCTGCGCCATTTGGTGATAAAAACCTGATGCATGACCAAATTTAGATGTGTGCCAAACTTCAATATCGAGGCCACCTTTGCCAAGAACATTGGAAGTATAAAGCTGACCGAAGTAGCGGTCCTGCCCGATCACATTTACAGAAACCAGGATGAGTACGGATAAAAGTATTTTTTTCATGAAGTATTTTTTTGAAACACAAAAGTCCTTTGAAGCCATCTCTTCAACTTACGGATTTGGAAAAAATGGATTTACGGATTTTGGAAAAACGGTCGGTCTGAACGCCCGCAGGCGGGCTGAACGGTTTAGTAAATCTAAGTTGTCAGTTATGAATTTGAGACCACTAACATTCTCTATTCACCACTCACAATTCAATACTCATAACTCACCATCGTTCAGCCCGCCTGCGGCGTTCAGACCGTTTCACTCACAACTCACTACATGATTTAGATCAATAACATTAATTACCATAGGTCAATGGAAGAGGGCATTGAGCCAACATAGTTTTGTATCATCAAACGCAGAGCTTAATTAAAGGATAGGTTTTTGCGGGATACAATTAAATCTTAAACAATAAAACAAAACACTATGGCAATTAAATGGAAGATCGATCCGGTGCATTCAGAGATCCAGTTCAAGGTTAAGCACCTGATGATAACAACTGTAACAGGTTATTTTAAAAAATTCGATCTCGAAGTTGAAACAGGGACTGAAGATTTCAATACAACTAAAAAGATAGAATTCACTGCAGATATTGATTCGATTGATACAAACAATCAGCAGCGTGACACACATTTGAAATCAGATGATTTCTTTAATGCTGAAAAATTCAACCAGCTGAAATTTGTTGGTAAGGAATACAAGGCAAATGATGATGAAGGAAAATTAACAGGCGATTTGACTATTCGTGATATTACAAAACCAATAACGCTGAATGTTGAATTCGGAGGAATCGTAACTGACCCTTACGGACAGACGAAAGCGGGGTTCACTGTAACAGGTAAGATCAATCGTAAAGATTTTAATCTTAAATGGGATGCAGTAACAGAAGCTGGCCAGGTGGTAGTGAGTAATGAAATAAGAATTCATTGTGAGATCCAGTTGGTAAAACAGGAAGTTGTAAATGAAACTTCTGACCAAAAAGAAGAACTGGCAACTGCATAGAACAATCAAAGCGGAATCTGATTCTGATGCCGGCTCCGGGTGTAAAACCCGAGCCGGTTTTTTTTGACCCAAGAATGTTTCCGGTATACAATGCAAAATGAAAAAAGCTGCTACGATGTTTTACATTTTTAATTTTAAATTTTTAATTTGTACTTTTATCGTAATATTGCAATATACAAATAAAGATATGGGAGCAACAAAGACAGAACACTACACAGAAAAACAAAATGAATTCGCAACAATAGCCAAGGCTTTAGGACACCCGGCCAGGATTGCGATAATCGAATACCTCCTTAGAGTTGATGCCTGTATCTGTGGCGATATTGTAAACGAACTGCCAATCGCACAGCCCACAGTTTCGCAACATTTAAAAGAGCTCAAGAATGCAGGAATAATACAAGGCAATATCGAGGGAACTGCGATCTGCTATTGCATTAATCACAAAACATGGACAAGATTTGAAAAAATGTTCCTTTCACTTTTTGAAAAATACACACAGAAGAAAAATAATTGCTGTTAAACTCGTTTAGAGGTTTAGGAGTTTAGAGGTTTAGTGACTAAACTCAAAACTCCTAAACTTCTAAACCAAATACTAAACTTCTAAATTTAAATAAAATGAATACAAACACTTTTCCACGCATGCATGTAAGCTTGTATGTAAGCAACCTTTCAAAAACAGTTGACTTTTACACTTCCTTTTTTGGAACAGAACCTGTTAAGGTAAAGCCGATGTATGCCAAGTATGTTCTCGAATCTCCTTCTCTTATTATTTCATTTGTGGAAAATAAAGAGAGGGTTCAACAGCACTTTGGGCATTTAGGTTTCCAGGTTGAAACTGTAGAAGAGCTGAACAAAAGATTATGGGAAGCACGAATTAAGAATTTGGTTTCGAAAGAAGAAGTTGGAACGAATTGTTGCTATGCAAAGCAGGATAAATTTTGGGTAAGCGATCCTGATGGAGTACAATGGGAAGTTTATTATTTTCATGAAGATGCAGAATTTAATGATCCGCATTATGAAATGAGTGAGGCCTCTGCCTGCTGTTTACCTAAAACTAAGATTGAAGCAACCGCCTGTTGCTGAATTTCAGATTTGAGATTTCAGATTTATGTGCGAAATTCTGATCTGTTCAATCTGAAATCTCAAATCTAAAATGTAAATAAACTCCAATGAAAAAAATTCTTGTTCTCTGTACTGGCAACAGTTGCCGCAGCCAAATGGCGGAAGGATACCTCAGGTATTTTGCAAAAGACAAAGCCCGGGTGTACAGTGCAGGAATTGAAACACACGGCTTAAATCCAAGAGCGATCGCAGCGATGAAAGAAGATGGAATTGATATTTCACATCACACTTCAAACAACATAAATGAATATCGAAACATCGATTTTGATTTTGTAATTACAGTTTGTGATAATGCAAAAGAAAACTGCCCTTACTTTCCGGGTACAGCTCAAAAATTTCATTACAACTTTCCTGATCCTGCAAAGGCGAAAGGAAATGAAGAAGAGATCATACAACAATTCAGGAATGTGAGAGGTGAGATAAAAAATTATTCAGAAGAATTCGTAAAAAATAATTTATGATCAGAATACGAAAAATGACAGAAGACGATTGGAATAAAGTTGCAGAGATATACAAAGAAGGCATCAACACAGGCAATGCTACTTTCGAAGTTAATGTTCCAACATGGGAAACATGGGACAATGCTCATTTGAAAACTTGTCGCCTTATCGCTGAAGACGACGGCGCTATTGCAGGCTGGGCAGCACTTACAGCGGTTTCAGGCAGATGTGTATATGCAGGTGTTGCAGAAGTAAGTGTGTATGTTGGAGAAAAATTTAGAGGCAAAAAGATCGGGAAACGACTGCTGGAAAACCTAATTACAGAAAGTGAAAAAGAAAATTTATGGACTTTACAAGCCGGGATCTTCCCTGAAAATATTCCAAGTATAAAAATTCACGAAGAACTTGGTTTCAGACAAATTGGTTATCGTGAAAGAATAGGAAAAATGAATGATGTATGGAGAAATACCATCCTACTTGAAAGGAGAAGTAAGATTGTAGGAGTATAATTGCAAATTTCAGGAGGGTCTCAATTTCAAATATCCCGTAGGGATTAAATATCGGTAGAAACAATTTGAATTAATGTTCTTCATCCCGTAGGGATGTAACATCCCGATAGCTTTGTTTCATCCCTACGGGATGAGGTCCCAACCTTGTATAGCTTTCTACCAATATCTGATGCCTACGGCATCGTTAGATCATTTGCATTTTCAATATGAGACGCTACACTAAAATCAGATGACAAAGTTCCAACCGTAAATATCTTCAGTTCTGCCTGATCTTATATCTTCCAAACCTTTCTTCAACCGGAACATAATGCTGTCAGCATTGTAAGCGGGAAGTGTGTAATTTACTTCATCAATGCCGATGGTATCAATAGGAGCCACTACTGCAGCAGTTCCTGCGCCGAATGCTTCCGTAAGGGTTTTGTTTTTAAATCCCTCTTTCAATTCATCGATAGAAATCCTCCTCTCTTCAACTTTGTAACCTGCGTCTCTTGCAATAGTGAGCAATGAATCTCTCGTGATCCCATCAAGGATAGAATCAGAAAGTGGCGGAGTAACGATAGTATCATTGATCACAAACATCACGTTCATCATTCCTGATTCTTCAATGAATTTATTTTCCATGCTGTCTGTCCACAACACCTGGTCGTATCCTTCGCGTCTTGCAATTTGAGTTGGATAATATGCGCCTCCATAATTTCCTCCGCACTTTGCATAACCTGTTCCTCCTTTCGCTGCTCTTATGAAATGTGTTTCCACTTTCACTTTGATCGGTTTTGTGTACAATGACGGAACAGGACCCGTAAAGATGATAAATCGATATTCGTCAGAAACCTTCACACCAAATCTTGCTTCACTTGCATATACGAACGGACGCAGGTATAATGCATCTCCTGGCTTCGAAGGCACCCACTCCTGGTCGAGTTTTATGAGTTCGAGCAATCCTTCAACAAAAAATTCCTTTGGCGGAACAGCCATACACATTCTTTCAAGAGAGCGAACAAAACGATCGTAATGTTTGTCGATCCTGAAAATATTTAATCTTCCATCGTGCATGCGGAATGCTTTCATTCCTTCAAACACTGTTTGCCCGTAATGCAAGGCAAGTGCAGTAGGACTTAATGAAAGATTTGAAAAAGGAAGAATGTGAGGAGTTCTCCATTGTTTATTTGCATAATCGCAAACAAGCATATGATCGGAAACATATTTTCCGAATTCGAGATGATTGAAATCTACTTCGCTGATACGGGAATGATTTGTTTTCCGTACAGGGATGGATGCTGTAAGTTCCATGGCAAATCGTTTTTGTGAGTTGTAAGTTGTCAGTTGTGAATTATGAGCTGCAAGTTTCAAGCTCAAGCTTCAAGTGACTTCTCTCTTGCAGCTTGAAACTTGTGGCTTGCAGTTCTTTTTTACAATACAAATTTTGTTTAGTTTTTTATAAAAAAACAGATTCAGTTTTATTAATTTTGACTAGATCAGATTGTGAAAAGTGAGTGGTCAGTTGTGAATGCAGTTCCTGATTCTCAATTCTCCATTTATCAATTCTCAATTCACACAATTCATATGTATGCCAAAGAAATTCTCTACTGACGACCATCTCTACCTGCAGGTTTCAGATGGAATTGAAAAGATGATCGCTGATGAAGTATTGCGTATCGGTGATAAACTTCCTTCTGTTCGTATGCTGAGCGATGAGTATGGGATCAGCATGGGCACTGCATTCCAGGCATATTATCACCTGGAAGGAAGAGGCCTGATAGAGTCAAGACCCAAGTCTGGATATTATGTTCGTTTCAATCACAGGAGATTTCCACAGATGCCGGAAGCCGTTCAGCCGGAACCGATCTCGCATGACGTGAGTGTGAATGAAATGATCGATTCGATTTACAAAGACATCGCAGCAACTGAAGGAATGAACTTCGCTCTCGCGGTTCCTGATCCTTCTTTATTACCAACAGCCAAGATCAACAAATCTGTTTTGCATGCCCTGAGGCATTCACCTCACCACTGTGTAACCTATGAAAAAACACAAGGCAATACTGAGCTTCGCAAACAGGTGGCAAAGCTTGCATTCAACTGGGGAGGAAAAATAAAGCCTGATGAAGTGATCATCACATCGGGCTGTCTTGAAGCGATCACACTGTGTTTAAAAGCTGTCACCAATCATGGTGATACAGTGGCTGTGGAATGTCCCACATATTTTGGCGTATTACAAACGATCGAAAACCTGGGTTTGAAAGTGGTCGAAATTTTATCCGATCCTGTTACAGGCATAGACATAAAAAGTTTGGAAAAGGCAATTAAAAAATTTTCTGTGAAGGCGTGTGTTCTCATTCCAAACTTTAATAATCCTTCGGGAAGTTGTATGCCTGACGAGAACAAAAAGAAAATTGTAGATCTTATCACTGAACGCAACATTCCTTTGATAGAAGATGATATTTATGGTGAGCTTTTTTTTGGAAAGAATCGCCCGAAGACATGCAAGTATTATGATAAGAAAGGATTGGTGATGTATTGTTCTTCTCTTTCAAAATCTCTTACACCGGGTTATCGTGTTGGCTGGGCGATCCCCGGAAAATTTCTCGAGCAGGTTGCGCAGATGAAACGGATTCATAACATCAGTTGCCCAACCATTACACAAGCCGCAATGGCGCATTACCTGCAGCATGGCCGCTACGAATATCATTTAAAAACTCTTCGCAAGGCATTGCACACGCAGAGTCTTCGTTATGTGCAGGCGATCATAAAATATTTTCCCGCAGACACAAAAGTTTCCCGACCTCATGGCGGATTTATTCTATGGCTCGAACTGAATAAAAAAGTAAATGCATTCAAGCTTCGCAGCGAAGGAATGAAACATCACATCTCAATTGTTCCAGGCAAAATATTTTCATCAAGCTGCGATTATTCAAATTGCATTCGTATGAGTTTCGGTAAGCCGTGGAATGACGATGTTGATTATGGGTTGATGATGCTGGGGCGGTTAATTAAGAAGATGATTTAATTAGCAATTGAGAATGTTGGAATGGAGAATGCAGGAATGGGAACTTACTCCATTCTCCATTCTCCATTCCAGCATTGTCCATTAGAAACACAAAGGCCTTCCAACCGAAGGCCCTTTGTGATGCTTAAAAAATACTCAACAAGACAAATCAATAATCATCTTCCGGGAAGCGTGTGCGTGACGTACCATTCATCTCGTAAGTTGTATTCGGATCGTCGGAGAATACAACTCTCATGTGAATGCTGTCTGCAACATTCCCTGTCCGGGAACGGCCGGCGCCGGGAAGAAACTGCCCCTGGGAGACTCTTACAGTTATATTGTAATATTCATTTTGCGAACTCGGAGTTGAGAATGTAAGATTGCTGTAATCAACAGGCACTTTAAATTTTACCTGCCATCCATTCAGATAGTCATCTACCCAAATGTTGTTGTCATTGGCTGCTGTATTATAGGTTGCAATCTTGAAATGACCGAGGTTATAAATATCCTGGCCATTCTGCGTAAGCTGCACCCACCACTCGTTTGCAACTTTTACGGCTGATGTACCACCGGGGTCCAGGGTTTTTTTGCAGGAGCTGAATGCAACTACTGCAACTATGATCACTAATGCTGATGTTATTTTTTTCATTGTACTAAATTGTTGAGTTGATTAAATTTTTTGCCAGATCCTGGTCCTTACCAGTGGGCCCTGATCAAGCAGGTCAATTGACCATGTTAATAATCCTGTAGTACTGTAAGTACCCGGCGTATCTGTTTGCATACGTCCAAACGGAGTGGACTGAAGCGGGATGGTAACGCTGGTGCCATTGGTACTGATAAAATATCCGGGTATCACTGTTGCGCCATTCCATACATTCGCCATGTAATAAACGCCGGGCGCCACTTTGGTGATGGTAGTAGTGCCGGGTGATGTACCTACCGATGAATAGTTGCCTGAAAGATTTACACCTGGTGTTTCAGCTGCGGGTATAACAACAACAGTTCTTGTAGCTGAAGCACTGAACCCGTCAGGATTTGTTGCTGTGTAGGTTACCGTGTACAATCCTACTACGTTTATATTTACAGTACCGGATGCTGTAACAGGTGTTGATGTAGATCCAACTTTAGCAGTTGCACCCGGATCAGCGAATGCAGTTCCTTTCACAACTGAAACAACATTGCTTCCATTTAATGTGATCACCGGGTAGTACGTTACTCTTGAAATACCAACCTGGTCATCAGTGCTTATTATCGGATCTTTTTTGCATGATGTGAATGCAACAAAGGCGATCAGTATGAGAGAAATAATTTTTCTGATATTCATTGTCTTGATTTTTAATTTTTCATTTTACATTTTGCATTTCGCATTACAGTCCCCACCAAACAGGTGTTGTGATCGGAACCTGCGCAGGTGTGTTCGTATTTCTTGAACGCTCTACATCAGGGAACACCATTCTTTTTGGCAATTGCCCCGGACCTAATGTTGTATTTTTTGAGATCACGAACTGACCCGGCACATAAGATGCATCAGTTGAATACACAGTACTTGTTTTGGGATAACCTGTCCTGTTTTTCTCAAACCATCCTTCGATGAAATGAACTCCGTATGGGAACGATGCCCATTTCTGAACAATGATCGCTTCCAACTTCTGCGCAAATGTTCCTGCAGTTGGATATGCATAAGCACCAGCCGGTGCAATGAATGCACTTCCATCTCTTCCGGTTTGTGCAAATGCTGCAAGTACACCGGTGTTGTATAATGATTGTGCATTAGCCCCGGCGAAATAACGTTCACGTGCTTCTGCCTGCAATAAATATGATTCTGCAGCAGAAAGAAATACTACAGGGTCAGTTGCTGCTTCTTTGAAAATTGATGCAGCCAATGCAGCATTTGAAGGATTCAAAAAATCACCCTGGTCAAGGCCTGTGTAAGTACCGCTTGAATTTGTTTTGAAATAATCAGCGATCCTCGGATCTCCTTTGGCCTGCAGGAAGGTTATAAATGTTCTGCTTGCTCTAAGGTTATCAGGAGTATTAAGCTGCCTGATATTTTGTTCGTACAACGGGTTTGATTTGCTCGCTGCATCAGAGAAGCCTGTAACTTTTGCATCTGTTGTTAAGAACGAAGCGTTCCTTGCATACAAAGCCAGAACACCTGCCTGCGCCTCTGAAGCTTTTGCATTCACCATTCTCAAATACATTTTTAATTCGAGAGTGTTTGCAAATTGTTTCCATTTAGTAATGTCACCACCAAACACCAGGTCCACATTTCCTTCATTGGTCGCTGTCAGGTCAATCACTGTTCTTGCACTGAAATCTTTTGCAAGAGCTGTATCAATTTCGGCAAGGAGTGATTTGTAGATTGTGTACCCGTCATCAAACTTAGGGTTAAGATTAGAAGAACCCTGTAATGCTTCGGTGTAAGGAATTTTATCATACAGGTCCACAAGCAAAGAAGTAGCATAAGCTTTCATCACTGTTCCCATCAGGTAAAAATTCCAGTCGCCTGCGTCCTTTGCTTTGTCGATCACAAACTGCAGGTTCTTCAAACCATATGAATACATTGTTGTGTATTGCGCATTCGCGTCAGTGCTCTTCAGATCGTATTGATCGTAAAGCTTATATTGGTTTGATCCGGCAGATTGTGTGAGATACTCTCCCCAAATTCCGCCAAGTATAGCCAGGTCGCCACCTTCCACTGCTGCCACACCCATTACACCCACAGGAAAAACAAGTTTAGGTGTGCCTACAGAAAGCGAAGGATTGTTTGGATCCTGGTTTATATCAAACGTTTTTTTGCATCCTGTTGCAAGTATGCCGGCGACGGTTATCGCTATAAGCAACTTTTTATTTATTAGCATTTTCATTTTCTTAATTATTTATTTTAAAAACCAAGTTTTACTGCTACACCAAATTGTTTTGATGTTGGCGCTGTTTCAAATTCACCGAACTGGCTTGAAAGATCATTGCCCCAGTTAGATGCTTCAGGATCGATGTACATGTTAGACTTCGGTGTCCACAACAACAGGTTCCTTGCATAGAATGTGATAGTAGCATTAGATGCTCCGATCTTTCCCGCGATGTGACGAGGGAAAATGTAAGACAAGGAAATATCTCTTAGCTTAATGAATGACCTGTCAAGAATATCATTTCTATAAGCAAACGCAGGGTTATTTCCTTCAGGGAAGAAATCCTGCAAATTGTTTTCAGTGATAGGAGTAGTATTCTCTTTGTAGATCGGTTTACCATTTGCATCAAAACCTGATACATATACAGAGTTAGGAACGATGAAAGGACGACGATCGTTATAAAGAGTAGAAATTGAATTACCGGTGAAGAGAAGTTGTTCTGCAGTTTTGCTGTAGAATACTCCGCCATCGCGATAATCAATTGAGAAGCCTAATTGGAATCCTTTATACTTGAAAGTATTTGCAAGGCCCATTGTGAAATCGTTCTCTGCATTTCCATAATATCCCCTGTCTGTTGCAGGAAGTGGTTTTCCTGTTGTAGCACTCACAATGATCCTTCCGTCTTCTGTGTACTGAGGAACACTTGCATAAATTCCTGAAACGGTTTTACCGGGGAAAGCATCGAGTTCTGCACCACCTGTAATTCCGAAGATGGTAACTTTTGCAGGACCGCCATTCAGGTTCTCAACTTTATTTTTATTGGTTGTGAAATTGTAATCAACTGTCCATGTAAAGTTTCTTCCGTCAACAGGCTTTGCATTCAAAGCAAGTTCAATTCCTTTGTTGCTAACGAGTCCGAGGTTTTGAACCAATGATGTATAGCCTGTGCCCGGAGAGATTGGTACATTAAATATTTGACCGTTTGTTCTTTTGTCGTAAACGGCTGCATCGAGTCCCAGCCTGTTATTGAAGAACCTGATATCGATTCCCAATTCAGCTTCTGAAGTAATGATCGGCTCAAGGTTTGGATTAGCAATGCCATTCTGAATTCTGAATGAGCTGACACCATTGAACGGGAAGTTGATCGCTCCGAAAGGAATAGGAACACCACCTGAGATCAATACAGGATAAACGTCGTATACAGGCGCGCTGGTTCCTGTTTTACCATAACCTGCTCTTAATTTCAAATAAGAAATTGGTGAGCTCTTAAGATCGAAACTGTTTGAAACTACCCATGAAGCATTGGCACCAGGATAGAAGAAATGGTTGTGATCGATCGGCAATGTTGATGACCAGTCGTTGCGTGCATTCAATGTTAAGAACAACTGGTTCTTATAACCAACTGTGGCTTGTGCATACACACCAAGCAATCTTTGACGTGTTCTGTTATCGCCTGTGGTTGGTGGTTTGGTTGAATTAGAAAGATTATAGAAACCCGGAACCAACAAATCAGTTATTGCACCAAAAGTTGTTTTAGTATCAGCCTGTGTATAGTTAACACCACCTAACGCATCAATGTTGAAATTCCTGCTTACATCTTTTACAAATTTCAGAATAAAATCTCCGTTGATGTTTCCAACATATGTATTTGTTTCAGTAACTGATCCTACATCTTTTGTTCTTGAAGTTCCTTCTGTGTTCGCACCTTTGTTCCAGCTTCCCGGGGCAGGATCGTTCACTGCGCGGTATGCAAAACCTCTTGCATTATCGATGTCGCCTCCCACTCTTAACTGCGCACCAAATGCTTTTGTGAACTGGTAATTCAGATCAAGACTTCCAAAGAACCTGTCTGCAGTTTGTGTGCTCCTGTTTTCATGAATTCCGTAATAAGGATTTTCAGCGTAAGGAGTGAAGTAACTGTTTACATCAAAGAACTTGTTTTTGTAATCCCTGAAATCATGAATCGGGAGATCCACAGGAATTTGAAGAAGGTCCTGGAAGATTGTTGAACCATCGCTTCCACCCTGCCCTGTTGAGGGCTGGTTTACTTTTTTATTTACATAGTTGAATGAGCTATTGATGGTAAAGTTGTTGAACTTATTGTTCACACGCAATGAAAGAGTATTTCTGCCGAGATAATCTGTGTTGGTTGGTATCACACCGTCACTGGATACATTGCTATAAGAGAAGAAGAAAGTTGTTTTATCATTTCCTCCTGATAAAGAAATATTGTTGTTGAACTCAAGACCTGTTTCATAAAAATCGCGGATGTTGTCGTCAATGAATGAAAATGGTTTTATGAGTTGTGAATTGTCAACCACAGCTCCCCATGGTCTTACTTTCCCATCGAGTCTTGGCCCCCAGCTTCCATTCTCACCGGGGATGAATGTTGCGTTCCATCCTTGTCCAAACTGGTCCTGCATGTCAGGAAGCTTTCCAACTTTGCTGAAGTTTACAGAACCTGCATAGTCAACATGAATCTTTCCTGCTCTTCCTTTTTTTGTTGTGATAAGTATAGCGCCATTCTTTGCAGCAGATCCGTAGATGGATGCAGCAGCAGTTCCTTTCAGAACAGTGATGGTTTCGATATCATTCGGGTTGATGTCGTTTGCTGAGTTTCCGAAATCACTTTGGGTTGTTAAACCAATTGCAGATGAACCTGCACGAACATCAGTAAGAGGAACACCGTCGATAACATATAACGGCTGGTTGCCACCGCCTGCTATCACACCATAACCTCTTAATATTACTTTGGTGGAAGAACCAGGACCGCCTGTTGAAGAAATTTCAGCACCGGCAACTTTACCTGCAAGTGCATCAAACGGGCTCACGTTTGCATTGCGGTTAATAGCTTCATTGGTAAATGTGGTTGCAGAATAACCAACTTTTGCTTTTTGTTTTGTTTGGCCGAGAGCTGTTACCACAACTTCTTCCATCACGTTTGCATTACGCTTTAATGTAACGCTCAAAGTATTTTGAGAACCGAGCCTGATCTCGTACTTCGCAAAATTCTGAGAAGTAATGTCAAGCACTTCACCGTTTGAAGCAGAGATAGTAAAGTTTCCTGAAGCATCTGCAGAAGTTCCTCTTGTTGTACCTCTCACGGTAACAGAAGCTCCGGGAACGGGATCACCTTTATCATCCAGCACTTTACCGGAAATAACCCGGCCCTGTGCATAAGCCAATGCTGTACTCACAAGCATTGCAACTAAAATCAGCATTCTTTTCATTGGTTTTATTTTGATTGTTTCTAAAAAGGTTTTTTGAAAGGGCAACAAAAGTGAGTTGAATGCTTCGTCAAAACGTTTGGGAAATTACCCGAGCATGAATTTTGGCAAACGAAACCTTATCATGAGGCGATGAAAAAATCAAAGTTGATGAACGGTAGAGGAGTTCGGAGTGAATACTCCAGCACGATACAGGGATGCAGAGATACAGGGATACAGCGACTCAGTCGTCGCGAAAACCAATAAACCAATGAAGCATATGCATCTGTGTATCCTTGTATCTCTGTATCCTTGTATCATAAAGATGCCACCGTGTGCGTCGCCGAAATACTTTCAATGAGAATGTCAAGCACATCTGCATACAACCATTGCTCAGAAATTTTTCCCCCGGAAATTTTGAACATGTTGAGAAATTCGAATTGTAATGTTTCATTTCCTGAAGTGTACTTCAAAGCGCAATGAGCGGAAGCATATTCATTATTGCAGATAAGATGAACGATCTCGAATTGTAAATCGGGGAAAAGCTGGAGACATTTTTCAATGTGTTCAACTACTGTTTCAGGATTAATGATTACCGATCGTTGAGAAGACCTTCCGAAGTAATTCACTTTACATGAGTCGGAAAAAAGAAATGGCAGCAACCTGAAATCTTTCTGGTTCCAAACCTTATAGTAATAGATAGTTAGAACTCGCTTTATCACAGGTACATTTTATAGGTGAAGAGAAGCGGCAAGCTTCGAGCTGCAAGCTGCAAGAATAATCCATGAAGGTTGAACTCTTGAAGCTTGCAGCTTACTACCTGCAGCTACTTCAATACTATAATAAAATGTAGCTCCTGAAAAAAATAAAATACCAAAGGCTGAGAAAGAATTAATGAAGCGTGAAAAAAAGCTACAGGCTGAAGCTATAAGAGAGGCTCACGATTATATGCAACCTCTTGAAGCTTGCAGCTTGTGGCTTGCAGCTACGCTTCGTACATCCACTTGCGAAACGCTGGCGCTGTTTCCTGGCTCACGATGATACTATGTTTAAATTCCGGAATTGAAATATCAACCTGCACCTTCACTTTTTCAAAAGGCTTGAATCCTTTTACATAATTTATGTTGATGATGTATTGCCTGTTTGCCCTGAAGAAAATATTTGAATCGAGTTCTTCTTCGAGTTCTGTAAGTGTTTTATCTGAAAGATATTTTTTGTTGTACATGTCCACTACATACGTCACTTTGTTTTCTGTATAAAAAAGTGTGATGTCTTCAAGACGCAATGCAATGTTCTCCGTTCCTTTTTTCACCAGCAATCTTGTCTTTCTCCTGCCACCAATAAACTTCATCAGGTTCTCAACAGGGCCTGTAGTAAATGGACTGGAAAAATGCGATTGTAGCCTGTGGAACTTGGCAAGCGCCTTCGCAAGATCAGCATCGTCAACAGGTTTCAATAAATAATCAATGCCATTGTTCTCAAAAGCCATCATCATAAAATCATTAAAGCCTGTTGTAAATATTACAGGGATCTGAACTCCTGTCTGTGAAAAAATTTCGAAAGCGAGCCCGTCAGATAATTGAACATCGCTGAAGATAACATCGGCCTTTCGATAATTCATAAAATATTCAATACTGTCTTTCACTGTACTCAGCCTTGCAACAATTTTTACATCTGAAAGTCTTTCCAGTTTTTTAACCAGCAATTCCATTGCAGGTTTCTCGTCTTCGATAATAATGGTGTTTAGCATGTCTGATTCTTTTGGGTTATAAGTGGGAGTTTAACAATAAAATCTGTGTCTGTTGTTTCCACAACAATATCTTTTTTACAAAATATCCTGTACCGCGAACTAAGATTGCGAAGGCCAACACCTGTTGATGTTACCAGGTAAGGCTTCGGGCGCTTGTTGTTCCTGATGTGTAAATATTCTCCGTTCAGCATCACTTTTATTTTCAAAGGTTCTGCGTCGGTAAATTCGTTATGCTTGATCGCATTTTCAACAAGCAATTGCAATGCATACGGCATTATCATCAATGTTCCTTCGTGATGAGAATTCAATTCTGTTGTAAGGCTGAGTTTGTTGTCATGACGTATCTGCAGCAGGAAAAAATAATTATCCAGGAAATCAAGCTCACTCTCCAGCGAAATGATCTCCCGGTTTTTATTGAGGAGATAATATTTGTACACTGAAGCGAGTTTGTTATTAAAAGCAAGAGCTGTTCCGGGATCATTCGCTATGAGATGCGAAAGTGTGTTGAGAGAATTGAAAATAAAATGCGGCTCGATCTCATTATTCAAAACCGACATCTCTGCTTTTGTTCTTTCCCTGTCGAGCTGGTTAACTTTCTTCTTATCCTGCAATCTTTCTTTGCTCAGGTATAAAATTTCATATAGCAGTGTAAGAATGACCACGGCAAGAGAAGTGAAGGCGATACATTTTAAAAAAGTATCCCAAATAAAATTTTCTGTTGAAATTTTAAACCATATTAATGAAAATACTCCTGTGATCGCTCCGCTGAACAATGCATTGGTGCTGCATACTGTGAGTACTTTGATAAAAGTATTTTGATCGAGAGTAAACCATGAGCGCACTTTGTGATGAAGCCATCCGCAACTGGTCCAGATGCAGAATGACATAAAAATAAAATAGAGATTGATGGCAATGAGTTCGGTTGTGGAGTAAATCCCATACGTGATCATTCCTGAAAAGAACGGGATGAATATTCCAAGCACGGGAATAAAAATCAGGCGAAGGAACTTGTCCTTGATCATACAGATAGGGTTAAAGATTTAAGAAAACAATGTGCTCTCTCTGTGTGTATCGCTTTCAGGAATACGAAAGAATTCGGACAAATTTATTTTCTGAGGTTGTCAGTTAATTGTCATTAGTTTTCACTGGCAGAATACTATTATGAATGGTGATCACAGGTTTCGTTAACATTTCCTTAAGAATCACTTTTTTACATCACAGAAAAAGCAAAGGGTATTGTATGAATGACAAAGTGAAATTTTAAAACGTTGCTTCATTTTTTCGTATGATGAACTTAAAATTCAATCTTTCTGAAGAGAGGCAAATAAGTCTGGTAAATGGCTTCACTCCCATGTAAGAACATGACATCAATTTGTCCGCAAGAGGCAACCTGTACAATTTGATATCCGTATTAAAATTTTATAACGACTATCAGAATGGACAAACTTAGCGGGGCCGGTTTTTCATCTTCCTTACCCCACCACACAATCCTCAATGAAAACATTACTCACGGCAACGCTGAAGCAACTTACGTTTCACTGGAGTATACTACACAGTTGCCGACAGATACCACTCCGCTCGAAAAGGTCCGCAACTTAATTTTGAAAAGGTCTTTTGATATAGTAATATCTTTCTTTCTAATCATCGTACTTCTTTCCTGGCTCATCCCCATAATTGGTATTATTATAAAACTTGATTCGAGAGGACCGGTATTTTTTCTTCAGAAAAGAAATAAGAATGGGGGACACTTTTTTTCCTGCATCAAGTTTCGCACGATGTACATAAACAAAGATGCAGATATCTTAGTTGCAATGGAAGATGATAAGCGTATAACAAGGTTTGGAAAATTTTTAAGGCGTCATCATCTTGATGAACTTCCTCAACTCTTCAATGTGCTCATTGGTGATATGTCTATGATCGGGCCAAGACCGCACATGATAAGTGAAAACAAATTTTACGAAGGACTTGTTTACAATTATTCTTACCGGCACAGTGTGAAGCCCGGCATTACAGGCCTTGCGCAATCTCTCGGAAATTTTGGCGCCACATATGATCTCGAAAAAGTAAAGGAAAGAACCGAACTCGATATCCATTATATCCGCAACTGGTCAATGAAGATGGACCTTAAGATCATTTGCCGCACATGCCTGCTCGTGCTTGGTTTATAATTTTACTTTCTTTGTTGTTATAACCACTGCGTTTGAAGAAAATTTTTAAAAATATTCTTGTCATTCTTTCTAAAAAAGAGAAGAGACAATTTGCTGTTCTTATTATTCTCGACGTTCTCATCAATATTGCCGACATACTTTCACTGGCGCTTCTCTTGTGGATCATTCAATTTTATATTCAGCCTTCAGCACAGGTGCCAAACTTCCTGCCTGCGTGGCTCGGTGATAAGAATTCTGTAACACTGATCGCTTTGTTTGTAGTTCTTTTTGCTTTGAAAAATTTAGTTGCATTTATTATCTCTTCTAACCAGTATAAATTTATCAGTAAGGTTGCTGTAAGGATATCAGAGCAAAACCTTTCAAAGTATCAGCAGGCTTCCTTTGAAGAATTCGTTACAATTGATTCTTCTGTTCAGATCCGCAGGATAGCATTTCAGCCATTCGACTATTGCCAGTTCATACTTTCAGGAAGTCAACAGATCATTACGCAGGTATCGCTGGTGATACTTGCAGTTACTGCAATTTTGATATTTAATGCAAAGCTCTTCCTGCTATTGCTGCTGATCTTATTTCCTCCTGTAATAATCGTTTTCTATTTTATCAAAAAGAGATTGTCAGGTGTTAAACAAAATATTCGTTTAACAAATGAAAGATCCTTTCAATACCTCCTCGATGCATTGAAAGGTTATGTTGAGGGAAATATTTATGGTCGCAATAATTTTTTCCTGCAACGATTCATCACTGCAAGAAAAAAGTTCAGCGCATATTTATTCAGATCGCTGAGCATACAAGGCTTGCCCGGCAGAGTGATCGAAGCTTTTGCAGTGCTCGGATTATTTGTATTGATCGCTATTGGAAAATTTACCGGTAACGAAGAGGGCGCTTCTCTCATTACTATCGGCGCTTTTATGGCTGCAGCTTACAGGATCATTCCGGGAATGGTAAAGATCATCAACATCAGCGGCCAGATGAAAGCTTATGAATTTCCTGTTTCAGATTTTGCTCCTGCTGAAACAATTAACACCGATAATTCCAATGTCAGCAATATTGAATCAATAGAATTTAAAGATGTGAGTTTTCAATATAAAGATCTTCCTGTGTTGAACAACTTCAACATGAAAATCAGCAAAGGAGATTTTATCGGTATTATGGGAAGGTCAGGCAAGGGCAAAACGACCATTTTAAATTTGTTACTTGGTTTTTTATCTCCTGATGCAGGCAAGATCATGATAAATAATCCGGCGACAGATAGTGATTTACGAAAAAAATACTGGCCGTTTATTTCTTATGTGCGACAACAAAATTTTTTCATTTACGACACCATTCTTCGGAACATAACACTCGCAGAAGAAAATTTTGATAAAGACAAACTGGAATATGCTTTAAAAATTTCCGGCGTTGACGAACTCTTGAAACAATTTCCTGAAGGCATTGGAAAGATAATTACAGAGAATGGGAAAAATATTAGTGGCGGCCAGCAGCAACGGATCGCAATTGCCCGTGCACTTTACAAGAATGCAGATATTATTTTGCTGGATGAACCATTCAATGAGCTGGATGAAACATCTGAAATAGCATTGCTTGAACATTTTCAGCAACTCGCTGGCAAAGGAAAACTTGTCATCCTGGTGACTCACGATGCAAAGGCACGATCGTATTGCAACAAAATCATTTCGCTGGATGAATAGAACACTTATCATTCTCACGCCGGGGTTTGCTTCATCTGAAAATGACAGCACCTGTCTTCCGCCACAGCAGGTTTTTGTAAAAGCGTTAAAAGAAAATTATCCTTCACTTAACATTATCATTCTTGCATTTCAATACCCTTACAGGAAAGATGATTACTTATGGCATGGGGCCAGAATAGTAAGTTTTAATGGCATTAATAAGAGAGGAATCGGGAAATTAATTCTTTGGCTGAAAGTTTGGCGAATGCTGAAAAAATTAAAGCGTGAGAATAATATCGCCGGCATTCTTAATTTCTGGATGGGAGAATGCGCACTCGCCGGGACATATTTTGGCAAAAGAAAAAAAATAAAACACTTTACCTGGATACTTGGGCAGGACGCAAAGAAAGGAAACAGGTATTTTTCTTTGGTGAAGCCAAAAGGCTCTGAACTTATTGCACTATCCGATTTTATTGCAGAAGAAGTTTATAAAAACTACAAGGTTAAGGTTGAACATGTAATTCCTGTTGGAATAGATATTTCAATGTTTGATGAAAAATCGGAACGCAATATCGATATACTGGGCGCAGGTTCATTGATACCACTGAAACAATACGATGTATTTACCAGGGTGATAAAAAATCTCACTTCATATTTTCCCAATATTAAAGCAATGATCTGTGGTAAAGGTGAAGAACAACAACATCTGCAGAAACTTATCAGTGACCTGAGTTTGCAAAATAATGTAGTGTTGAAAGGAGAAGTTTCTCATGAAGATGTTATTCACCTGATGCAGCGATCAAAGCTTTTTCTTCACACATCTTCATACGAAGGTTTTGGAGCTGTGTGCTCGGAAGCTTTGTATGCTGGCTGTCATGTCATTAGTTTTTGCAAACCAATGAAACAGGAAGTTGAACAATGGCACATTGTAAATTCAGAAAAAGAAATGGAGGAAGCAGCGCTTGGCATTCTTCAAAATTTTGAAACAAGATATTCTCCTGTTCTTTTTTATCCTTCTGAGGAGATTGCAAAAAAAATGATGAACCTGTTCTTACCTAAATAAAGCTTTCAGAGTTTTCTTCAGCGGAGCGATGCTGAATGGCTTATTTAGCCAGGCTTTAAAAAATTTTGCAGTTGCTTTTCCCGGTTTTTTAGCAACTGAATATTTTTCTCCGAAATCAATGTACAACCTGAATAAAGCATTTCTCGCGATTGATGCAGGAAGAAGTTTTTTGTTCCGATGCTCTTCGATAATATCTATCCCTTCAAAATAACTTTTCGTCCAGTTTGGATGAATGTAATTAAGACTGTGCAGTCTCCTGTACACAAGGGGTTCATAGAGGATCACAGCATTGAAATGGTAAGCAAGTGCGATAATAAAATCAAAATCCGAAAATGTCTTTTCTTCTTTGAAATACCCGGTAGTCTTCACGCAATCTTTTTTGAACATCAATGCCTGCGTGAATGCATGCACTTCCGACTGAAAGCATCCTAAAAAAACATTGCCGTACTTCTCTCCTTCTTTTTGTTTGAAAAAATAATCGACAGGCTCTCCCACGTTTCTGAAATTATATCCTCCCGTTAAGCAAAATCCTGCGTCAGGATATTGTTCTAAAACAGCAACCTGCTTTTCAAGTTTCGTTGGTGCCCACAGATCATCAGAATCGATGAAGGCAATGAGTTCGCCTTTTGCATTTTGTAAACCAATGTTCTTCAGTTTACCAACAATTCCTGTACGGCCTGCTTTATAAAATCGTATCCTTTCATCATTTAATCCACCAATCACTTTTTCAGTATTATCCTCAGAACCATCATCTACAATTATGATTTCCCAATTGGTATACGTCTGCTGATAAATACTTTCAATTGTTTGAACGATAAATCCTGCCCGGTTGTAAGCCGGGATGATAATGCTGACGCTGGGATTTTCGTTTGTGAACATTTGATGTTATGACTCTATAATACGATCGATCTTACGAGCGATCGCTTCAAATGAAAGTTCGTCATTAAATTGTTTTAAAACTTCTGCCCGCTTAGATTCAATATCCAGGTTTAATGCAGATGAAAGACACGAGAGTAATTCTTCATGATCTCCTGGCGTAAAAATCAAGCCATACCCATTTACCATTTTCCTGTAGGAAATAATATCAGATACAATTGGAATGCATCCACACGACATTCCTTCTGCCACTGCTATTCCGCTTCCTTCGTAATGCGAAGTTGAAATTATAAAATCAGCGCTGTTGTACCATTCCTGCAAATCGTTGTGCTCAACTTTTCCAACAAGTAGAATCGCCTCGTTTGACCCAATCAATGTCTTTACTTCTTTCAACAACTCATCAGACTGGTAGATCATATATAATTTTGCAGCGGGAGATCGTTTACTGAAATCCAGAAATGCTTTTACTGCAGTTAAAGGATCTTTATTCGCATTAAGTCTTCCCACCCAAATAAAAACCGGCAATCCTTCAATACTCAATTTATTTTTTCCCGATTGTTTATCGGCAGGATGAAAAACAGAAGAAGCCTGGATGACCTCATGATCTTTGCTTGCAGAAATATTCCCGGCTTCCTCCCACTGCCTTTCAAATTCTGACGAAACAAAAAGATAAGCATGGATGTACCTGTCAGCAATTTTCTGCAAATATTTTTTAATCCCTTTGAATGGCTTTTCAGCACGATGCAGGATAATTATTTTCACCCCCTTGCCAAGAGTCATTCTTAACTGGATAACCTGGAAAGGAAAAAATCCATTTACAAAAACAACATCAGGCTGGCAACTTTTTATGAAGCGATGCATTGCAAATGGAAAACGATTCACCTGAGATCTGAACTTCACAAAAAAATATTTTACACCATTCTTTTCAAGTTCGCCGGAATAATTAATGCGCTCAATACTTCTAACGTCGTGCCTCTCAGCAAGGCTTTCCAATATTCCTGTGTATGATTCGATACGCTTAAGCCACTCATCCGGATCGGAGCATTGAAGTGTGCTGACATAACTGGTAAAAATCAATTTCATAATTCAACATTAGGCAGAACGTTTCAGCACACAATATTTATTAGTTTTAAATATGAACCTTGTGAAAAAAATTTTAAACAAACTGAATGGCATGCATTACCCGCAGGAATATTTGTGCATTGCCGGCGGATTCGAATTTCCATTGCATGTTTACCTGGTTCACAACAGAACATTTAAAGATATTACAAACCTCCATTGCTTTGTGGGCTACAGTCCTTTGATCTTCGCATTCCCTTCTTCATCGATTGATGATGTTTCTCAAAACATCACTCTTGCTTTTAGAAATAGTAAAAACGAAACTTTCAATCCAAAGGATGCTGTTGCCACGCTTACACTGAATAAAATGGATCAACAGATAAATGGAAATATTTTATTGTATGAGGGAATAAAAGGTGCACATCGGTTCGTGTCTTCATTCAATCAATATGCTTTTCAACTTTACAATAATTTGTTCAGCAGCAAAGCAGGGAACGTTTTTTTAAAGGGAAATCTTTATACGCAGGTGCAGATAGCCTATTCTATCCCGAGAAAAATTTGTCTTATCACAGTTTCTGAAAACAACTTGTTCAATCTTTTCCCAACAGATCTTCATGGCCAGGTTAGCAATGATCAATATATTATTTCGCTTCGTCATGAAGGCAATGCCTGTCACCAGGTTGAATCTTCAGAAAGAATAGTTCTTTGTGATATGAATGCTGATGCGTACAAAAAAGTTTATTCGCTCGGTAAAAATCATATGCAGCCTCTGAAGGAAAGGTCAGCCTTTGATTTTTCTGAGATTGATTCCAAAACCTTTCAACTCCCTTTGCCCAACGACGCGATTGCATACAAAGAACTTGAGCTGGTGAATTCCTTACAGCTTGGCATCCATAAATTGTTATTGTTTAAAATTATTTATACAGAAAAGCTCAGCGATCAGAACACTCTCACACACATCCACAACTCCTATGCAACATGGAGGTATAAAAAAGGGCTGCAAAGCAACTATTTGTTACGGTAAAACGTATTAATTACTACCGGTCACAACTGATATTCATGCAGAAAATTCTCCTGTTCAACCCGAGAAGCGCCAAGTATAAACCCCGCATTCCTAATTCTATTCTCAGTATTGCCGCGTCTGTTCATGAAAAATTCGAATATGTAATTGTCGATGGAAATTTAGAAAGTGATCCCACTGAAAAAATTTTTTCTTATTTAGAGCAAGGTGGCTTTGGATATTTTGGTTGCACCTGCATGCCGGGTCCTCAGTTGAAACAAGCTATTCCAATCTCGAAAAAAATAAGAGAACAATTTCCTTTTATAAAAATTATTTGGGGAGGGTATTTTCCTTCCAATCAATCAGGCGTTGTATTGAATTCAGGCTATGTAGATTTTGTGATCAATGGCCCGGGTGATAAAAGTTTTTGTGCATTGTTATTTGCTCTTGAAAAAAATGAACCTTATGAATTGATCAGTAATCTCATTTACAAAAATGCTGAAGGCAATGTCATCAAAACAAAAAAAGATGAATTGTACGAACAGGATGAATTGCCGCCATTGCCTTATGAAGTGCTGAATAAATTTTATCCTCTGAAAAAATATTTAGGCAAATCTTATCTCGGCACAAAAACGATCGCGTATCATTCAAGCATGGGTTGCCCTTTCAAATGTTCTTTCTGTGCAGTGGTCCCGATCTATAATGCAAGATGGAAAGGAAAATCTGCAGAGCTTATTTACAAAGACATCAAATACCTGAAAGATAATTTTGGGGGCAATGCAATCGAATTCCACGACAACAACTTTTTTGTTTCTGAAAAAAGAGTGAGAGAATTTTCACAGCTTATTAAAAGAGAAAATATGATTTGGTGGGGCGAAGGAAGGATCGATACAATCAACAAATATTCTGATGAAACACTGGCGCTGATGAGAGCAGCAGGATGCAAGATGATATTCTTCGGCGCAGAAACAGGCAATGATGAACTGCTGAAAAAAATGGACAAAGGTGGAACACAAAGCGCAGAACAAATTCGTTCGTTTGCAGCACGCATGGCAAAGTTTGACATCATTCCTGAATATTCTTTTGTGTTGGGAACTCCTGCTGATACGCCGCAGCAGGTGATGCAACAGATCGACGACGACATCACATTCATCAAAGAAATAAAAACAATCAATCCAAAAACTGAGATCATCATTTATGTGTACAGCCCTGTGCCAACTGAAGGCAGCGACATGTACAATAAAGTCTTGGAAAGCGGTTTTCATTTTCCTGAGCGTCTCGAAGACTGGATAAGTCCTCAATGGGAATCATTCGATCTTCGAAAAAATCCGCTTACTCCATGGCTCACACCGGCGATGATTGATAAAATAAAAGATTTTGAAACTGTATTGAACGGATACTACCCTACTGTGTCTGACATTCGCTTAACAACGCTGAAAAGGAAATTGATCAAACTTGTCTCGTACCCGAGATATAAAACAGGTTTGTATAAAAAACCTTATGAACTAAAAGCATTGCAAATACTTTGGAAATATCGTCAACCCGAAATTGAAGGATTTTAATGAAGAGAATTGTAAAATATATTGTTGAAAGAACTTACAAACCTTTGCTCGTAAAATATCTTTCGAAAACGAGAGCGTATTCTTATAAAGGAATTGTTCTTGAAGTTCCGCCTGATGTTTTTCATCCCGGTTTTTTTTCCAGTACGAAAATTTTGCTTCGATACATTTCTAAAGAACACCTTGAACACAAAAAGTTTTTAGAGCCTGGTGCAGGGAGTGGTCTCCTTAGTATGTATGCAGCTAAGAAAAATGCTAGCGTTACTTCCACTGACATCAATCCGGTTGCAATTGAATATTTGAAAAAAAATGCAGAGACAAATGGGGTTAAACTTAACATCGTTCATTCAGATCTTTTTCAAAATCTCTCACAGGAGAGATTTGATGTGATAATAATAAACCCCCCATATTACAAAAAGCAACCTGTCTCAAATACAGACTACGGCTGGTATTGCGGTGAGAACGGGGAGTATTTTCAAAAACTTTTTTCACAACTCCCCGCATACATTCATCATAACACGAACATATTAATGGTGCTTTGTGATGGCTGCGATCTTAAAATGATCGAACGTTTGGCAGGCGAGAATTCATTTCAGATCGAATGTGTTTTTACAAAACAGACAATGCTCGAAAAGAATTATATTTTCAAAATAAACAGGGTGTATAGATGATCGCACAGTCGCTATATCAAACATACCAGCGCTATCGCACTTTGCAGACAGACAGGATCACAGCCTTACCCATCGTGATACTGATGCCTCACAGCGCGTGCAATTGCCGATGTGTGATGTGCGACATCTGGAAAGACAATAAAAACCTGAAACAGCTTTCAGAACAGGACGTGAAGGGATTGCTTTTGTCGCTAAGAAAATTCAACACGCAGAAAGTTGTTATGTCAGGTGGAGAAGCGTTGCTCAATTCAAATTTTTTTAAGCTTTGCGAACTTCTCGACCAGGAAAATATTTCAGTAACGCTGTTATCAACCGGTCTTACCCTTAAGAAAAATGCCAGGGAGTTGCTCACACATGTAGATGAAATTATTGTTTCTCTGGATGGCGATGAACAATTGCATGACGAGATCCGGAATATATCAGGAGCCTTTTCAAAGTTGAAAGAAGGAGTTGAATACATCAAAGCAATGGCTCCCACATTCAGGGTCAGCGGCAGAAGCGTGATCCATAAACTGAACTACAGATCCTGGCGAAAGATTGTAAGCAGTGCTAAGGAAATTGGGTTGGATTCGATAAGCTTCCTGCCTGCAGATATTACCAGCATTGCATTCAACAGGGAAACTCCGTGGGATGTATCACGCCAGCAGGAAGTAATGATACCAAAAGATGAATTGCCTTTACTAAAAAATGAAATTGAAGAATTGATTGAAAAAAATAAAAATGATCTCGAAAATCATTTTATTGTTGAATCCCCTGGAAGAATTTGGAAGATATACTCTTATTATTCTGCCTTGCATGGGCTGAATCCTTTCCCCGGAAAAAAATGCAACGCCCCGTGGGTGTCGACAGTCATAGAGGCTGATGGTTCTGTTCGTCCCTGTTTCTTTCATTCCACGATCGGAAATATAAAAAACGATAATCTTGAAAATATTTTAAACAATGAAAGTTCAATTCAATTCAGAAAAGATCTGGATATAAATACCCACAACACCTGCGCAAAATGTGTTTGCTATCTTAATCTTAAACCTCATATCAATCCTGCCAACTGATGAAAATCCTTTTCACACATTCCTATTTTTTAAAGTTTGATCCAAAACAATATTCGATTGGCTTGCCTTATGCGCCACTTGGAACCCTGTATGCTGCTTCGTTGATGAAAGAGAAAGGTTATGATGTTTCTGTTTTCGATACGATGTTCTGTAGCGAAGCAAATGAAATTCAAAATTCATTGAATAGTCAGCCGGATATTTTTGTGATCTATGATGATGGTTTTAATTATCTAACTAAAATGTGCCTGACGAATATGAGAGAAGCAGCTTTCAAAATGATAAAGCTGGCAAAAGAAAAGGGTTGCACAGTCATAGTTTCAAGTTCCGACTCTACTGATCATTTTGAAAAATACCTGGAAGAAGGCGCTGATTTTATTTTGATCGGCGAAGGAGAAATTACATTGAGTGAATTGGTTGATGCGGTCAATAACAAGAGAAATGATTTCGCTTCTATTGACGGACTCGCCTTCAAAAAAGAGAATGCAGTCATAAAAACTCAACGAAGAAATGTTTTAAAAGATCTTGATAGTCTCCCGCTTCCTGCATGGGAAATGATCGACATCATACCTTACAAAAATTCGTGGATGAAGAATGCGGGATATTTTTCAATGAATGTTGCTACAACGAGAGGCTGTCCCTTCAAGTGTAACTGGTGTGCAAAACCGATCTATGGCAATCGTTACAATTCAAGATCGCCGCAGAATGTTGTGAACGAACTAAAGATGCTGAAAGAAAAATTTGATTTTGATCACATCTGGTTCTGCGACGACATTTTTGGATTGAAACCCGGTTGGATACAGGAATTTTCTGAATTAGTTCAAAACGAAAATCTAAAAGTAAAATTCAAGATACAGGCGAGGGCAGACTTATTGTTGCAGGAAGATTATATAAAAGCGCTTGCAAATGCAGGCTGCGACAATGTTTGGATGGGAGCAGAAAGTGGTTCGCAAAAAATCCTGGACGCTATGGATAAGGGAATAACTGTTGAACAAATTGCAAAAGCAACTCAGCTTTTAAAACAGTATAATATCAAACCTTCATTCTTTATACAGTTTGGTTATTTGGGAGAAACGAAAGAAGATATAAAGCTTACGATAAAAATGATCAACAAGTTGCTTCCTTATGAAATCGGGATTTCGGTTTCTTATCCTCTCAAAGGAACTTTCTTTTATGAAAAAGTGAAGAATGAATTGGAGCTAAAATCAAACTGGACGGATTCGGATGAACTTGCACTGATGTTCAGGAATACTTACCAGCCTGCGTTTTACAAGCAACTCCATCGCTATGTTCATAAAAGTTATCGTAAGCACCTGGCATTTGAAAACATGAGTAAAATATTTTTACACCCTTTGAAGACAAATTTTGTCACAGTTAAAAAAGCGTTATCAGGTTTGTATTATATCCCTGCAACTTTCATTGAAAAAATAAAACTTCGTCAACTTGAAAATGTGTGATGAATATAATTTCTGAAAATATTAATCAACAAAATACAGCTGCGGCCTTCAACCGGCAGTCGAAAGTTTTTGATGACTTGTATTCCGGAAATACCATTATTCAGTATAAGAGAGAAAGAGTACGTCAACATTTTTTAAGTTACCTCCAACCAAACAGTTTCATCCTCGAATTAAACAGCGGCACAGGCGAAGATGCAGTCTACTTTGCGCAACAAGGTCACAGGGTTCATGCAACAGATATTTCTTCGGGAATGCAGGAAGAGCTTCAAAAAAAAGCTGCATCTCACAACCTGGAAAACCAGGTCAGCACTGAATTATGTTCATTCACTGATCTTTCCAGTTTGCAAAACAAAGGGCCGTATGATACGATCTTTTCGAACTTTGCAGGATTAAATTGCACAGGCGAACTGGATAAAGTTTTGAATTCATTCAGCCAACTTTTGAAAAAAGATGGAGTCGTAACTCTCGTGATCATGCCCAAGTTTTGTTTATGGGAAACATTGCTTGTGTTCAAAGGAAAATTCAAAACTGCATTCAGAAGATTTTTCAGTAGTGATGGTCGCAAAGCTCACATCGAAGGTGAATATTTCAAATGCTGGTACTACAATCCATCCTACATAATCGAAACACTAAAAAATAATTTCGAAATCTTATCTATCGAAGGACTCTGCACTTTCGTTCCTCCTTCTTACATTGAAGGCTTTGCAGAGAAACATCCGAAAGCGTTCAAATTTCTAAAAGAGAAAGAAAACAAATACAAAAGCAAATTTCCCTGGAAGTCTATTGGGGATTACTTTATTATTTCCCTCAGGAAGAAATAATCGTCATTGAGTCAATGGGTCATTGAGTCATTACGTAAATGAATAGTTGACCAATGACCTAATGACTAATGACTATGGCAGAAACTTTATCATTGTAGATATTCAGGAGTTTTTGCTGGAAGTTGCGTGGGTCGGGCTTTGCACATGATTTCGTTGCAGACATTCCCATAACTACTCCCCGATTGTTTAGCTTCTTTTTGTTTGTTTTTGCAAGCCACCTTCTTTTAGTTGTCCGCATTAGCAAGTTGTCAAATACATTACCTGCAGCATTATTAAATAATTTTTCAAGAAGCCATTTGTACCATGAGCCTTTCAGATAGTCTCCCGAAGCTACCCGCATATAATTATTGGGAAGGAAGTTTTTTGTCCACGCATTGTTTGAATAGAACTCTGTAAATGCAATACTTCCCTGCAGCGGAACGAGGGTCGCAACTTCAGTGGCTGTATAAATATTTTTTTCTTCAATCTCGTTATTTTCTTCATCAACAAAATAATTCATGCAAAAGAGATGTTGCTTGTTAAAAAGAAACGTGAATTTCTTAAAGCAGTGAAGGAACGTTCTTGCTATCCATAAACGGTTCTTTGCTGTAATGACGAACAGGTCAATATCAGAATTCTCATCGCCAAAATTTTTCGACAATGAGCCTGAAACTCCCACACCCCGCACATAAGGAAATTTAGAAATGAGATTCGCAACTTTTCCGGCAGTGATCATGAGCTCTTTTGCCTTTTCGTTTCCCTTTCTTCTTCTTTCCGCCAGCACATGATCATTCCGGAGACTGTAAAACTCATCGAGCAAATAAATAGCCGATGTCTCCAGCAATTCAGATAATGCAATTTCAAAATCTGCATTATCATAACTGTTCCGGAGAAAAAGCCAGATCTCTCTTTTTTTGAGTGGGTAAGAAAAAATATCAAAGTAAGCAAGCGTGGTAAGGATATCATTTCTTGCAGCAAGCCCCGGTTCATATTTTGGTGAAGGAATCAAAAGGAAGTTGTTAGTAATTAAAACGTTTCAATAAAGCAAGAGGTTGCTTGAGGCCGGCTACGAGCTGCAAGCTATGAGCTATGAGCGTGTCCTCGCAATTCCAAATTTTATAAAAAACTCAGCGCTTGAAGTCACAAGCTCGCAGCTCGCAGCTCACTGCTCACGGCTTGTACTCCTATACATTCATAAAAAAACTGCTCATATTCATCAACTATCTTTTGCCAGCTGAATTGAGTGTTGATCTTTGAAAAATTATTTTCGATCATCATTTGTTCCTCGTCTCCTCTTTTTGCTCTCTCAATAATATTTTTCACGTCATCCCTATTGGTAAAGAACAAAGCATCTTCATTGAGAACAGCCTTGTTGAAAGGATTATTATGAGCAGCGATCAAGGCTTTGCCTGCCATGGCTTCGAGCAAAGATGGGTTGGTGCCGCCAACACTGTGTCCATGAAAATAAAGAAGCGATGATGAGATCAGCGTTCTCACATCAACATTGTTGTACAAATGACCTGCAAAAACAATCCGCTTTTCATCCTTGTATTTGTTCAAAATATATTTGCCATATTTATTTTTCGTGTGGCAGATCACAATGAATTTTTTTTGAGAAGAGCTTTTACAAAATCCATCGAGCACAACTTCTATATTGTTTTCCGGTTCTGAACGTGCCATCAACAAAAAATAATCTTTGCCTGTCTCATCGTATTGTTTAAGCACTTCCTCATTTCTTTCATCTATCACTTCAGCGCCGTAGGCAATGTACTTTGAAGACACATTATATTTTTCATCGAGATATTTTTTAATCTCGATTGAATCAGCAACATAAAAATCACTCCATTTTATCGCAAGCTTTTCTGCATACAGTAAAAATTTCTTAACGGCATTTGAATACTTCGCCCGTTTCCATTCAAGTCCGTCCATATTATTTATGACAATGCTTCTTTTCGGATACAGTCTTCCCCATACAGAACTGCTTGTGTAGCCAAGCAAAAGAATGATATCAAAATTTTTCTTCCTCGCATTCATTATGCAATTGAGGTCGTAAATAAATTGCCCTGCAGTGCCGATCAAAAACTCGGGATCGTAGCAATGAACTATGTCAACACCGTTCCAGCTTTTTTCTTTGTAAGGATGACGATGAGAATTATAAACAGTCACTGAATGCCCTCTTTCAACAAGACCTTTTGAAAGATATCCTGAGATCTGCTCAAAGCCGCCGTAGTTATTTGGAATTCCCCGGGTACCGATTATTGCTATTCTTAAACTCATAGTGTTTGCATTACCTGTTCATACGCTTTCTTTGTTTGCAAGGCTGCCTGCTGCCACGTAAAATAGGAATAAATTTTTCTCTGTAAAGCCCCGTTAGTTTCTTTCGATGACGCCTTCTTAACAGCATCTAAAATACTTACCGGAGATGAAGGATCGCAATAAAAAGCATCTCCCACAAAATATTCTTTCGCATCTCCCCTGTTGGTGATAACAACATTACATCCCATCGCAGCCGCCTCCAGGGAACTCAATCCTGTTGTTTCGAACCAGCTTGGAAGCACGTGTACTTTTGCCTGCTTATAATATTGTATCAACTCCTGCTGTGGTAGATGACCTATAAATTTTACATTAGACGAAGCTGTTTTTCTACATTCTTCAAAATAGGAAAGTTGATTAGGTGCAGGCGAGCCAATGATGAACAATTTAAATTTGGTATCATTCATCGCTTTGATAAGATTAAGCTGATTTTTTATTCCTTCAATTCTTGCCACACATATTATCATGTTGTCGTCCTTGTTCGATACAGTTTCAAATTGAAATAATGATGTGTCAATTCCATTTGGAACAACTACACGAGGTTTAAAGTATTTATATTTTTCAGAAATTCTTTTATACTCCGATTCTGAATTTGGCAAGAGCAGAGAAGCTCTCTTCAATATTTTTTTAATAGATATTCTTTGACCCATTAACAAATAAGAAAGACTCATCAACTTATCTTTTCCTAATATCCATCTTCCAAAGGCTTTTACATACTCAATTGAATCGGCAGGGAGAAATCTGAACAACAGCCCGGCAAATCCTTTCCTGTACAGCTTATCATACTCACTGTAGTCGATGTGGATTGGTGTGACCACATAAGGTTTTGAAGATCGTTTGATATGATAGAGAATATCTGCAGGGCGAATGATATTGAAAAAATGCAATAGATCGTATTCATCGTAATTGATCTTTTCATTTGTAAGTTTTATATCAACATCAATTCCTATTGTTTTAAGTTCACGACAGGTTTCTGCTACCTGCACAGTATCGCCACCTTTCACAGTAAACAAAGTCGATCTTGTTATCATCGCAACTTTCATCGGGTGCTAAGTTGTGGCGATAATTTGAAAGAAGGTCTTACATCAAACTGAGGAAAAGCATTTGTGAAAGCAAGTATCCAGATTACGTACTCAGCTACGTTGGTAATAAAACTTCCCGTAAACTGGTAAATAAAAATGAAGAGGAACAATAGCAGCCTGTAATAATTAGTCCACACTTTTGTATAGAAGAAAAGAAAAACTTCGAGCAACAATCTGCCGCAAAATCCAACCCAGCCAAAGATTGCAAGCGTTTCTGCAGATGCATTTGGAATTGCGATCGTGCCATAATCCGGGGTGTACATGTAATAAGTTCTCACAATATCAGAACCTAAAATTTTAATTTGCCCCAATCCAATTCCCCAGGTTTCACTTTTTTGTTGCAGCATTCTATCAGCAAGAATAAAAGCATCCGAAGTTCTCCCCTTTCCTGAAGTATCATTGCCTGCAAAAATATTTTCCAGCCTTATAAAAAAATCATTCCCCGGAAAAAAGAAATACAAAACAAGAACCGTTGAAAGAATCACAAGCCCGCTCAGAACAAGCAGGTTTAATACTCTTCTTTTCTGTGTAAGCGTTTTGAAATAAAGTATATAAGCAAGAATTGCCGCAATCACAATTGAAGTGATCACGCCAATTGAAAATGAAAGAAGGTAAGGAATCATCAGCATCAGCAAAAGCAGCCAACTGCGTATCCTGTTTTGTTTCAGAACTATCTGCAGGAAATAAAAAAAGAAAAGCGGTGTAAACAAAGTTGCGTAATAAGATGCCTCGTAAGTAAACAACTTTAACCTGGTAAAATCAGAAATACCTTCTGTGTAAGGAGTTTTCATCCAAACAAGATCATCAAATGAAGTAAAATAAAGCGGGATCGCAATAAGACAAAGAATAAAATTGATCACAAGCAATCTCCGGAATATTTTTTCAGGGTCGTTACACTGCTGCAGGAAAGTGTAGAATGCCTGGCAAAAAATATAGACAGCAGTGAAGTTTAGAACAGAGATGAGATAAACGATTACATTCACACCAAGCAGAATGTGTATGACGATAAACGGAGCCAGGCAAACGAAGAAAGGAAGAAGGATTTCTGTTTTGCGTGTTGTAACGATCCACCAGTAAAACAATGGAGCAAGGATCGCAGTGTATGTCAGACCAAAAGGCAATCCAACAGCATTAAGAAAAAAATAAATCAAAGCAAACGGGAAATATTTATTTATGCTCATGCTTCAATTACATTTTGAGTTTGATCATTTGCAATGAAGCCCATGAGCTGATGCCTGTATAATTCAAAATTCAGCCCGATGGTGATGAACAATTCTGTTATGATTATACTTACTGCAGTTCCTGTTGCGCCCCAAACATTTACCAGTAAAAGGTTTGCAATAAGATTTACAATTGTTCCCAGGGTTATGATCCTTACATAGCTTCTGTCATGTTTGAAGGCTAGCAAAATGTGATTGGCGGGGATATTCAGGCAAACGATCACAGGAACGAAACTCATCAAACGTAAAAGAAAGGCCGGGAGAAATGATTCGTTGCCGATAAAGATCTGTATGATTTGCGGTGAAAAAATGAAGAGAATACAACTTCCCGAAAAGACAAGCACGAGAAAAGGAAAATAAATTTCTTTGAAGAATGTGTTCGCTTCCTTTTTACCTTTCTGCGTTATCCTCACAACATAAGGGTATGCAACCTGCGAAAAGAGTGTGAGTATTTGTCGAGCTGCAAATAAGATCCTTTCTGCGATACTGTAGTATCCAACAACGAGGTCGTTTGTGAAAATTCTTAAGATGAAAACATTGCTGTAAAAATATGAGTTCACTGTAAGGCTCGAGATAGTGATCTGCCAGCCTTCCCTTAGTTCATTTGAAATGCCGGTCCATTGAGGACGAATAAATTTCAATGCAGAAATACGAATTGAAAAATAAATACTAAGAATTCCGGAAACAATATTTCCTATCCCGAAAAAGAAAAGATAGAGGTAGCTATCGGTTCTCTCTTTGATAAAAATAAAAACGAGTGAAACAAAGATCAGCCTGCCGATGAGCGTAGTTACAGTTACGAGGTACATCTTTTCCAGTCCCTGCAAAAACCAATTTACAAACAGTGATTGCCCTATGACGAATGTGAAGCCGAAGAGATACAGGGAAAATTTATCTCCGAAAACCGGCGTGAACATTCCGAGAAGAATAAGGATCAACAACAGCAGTAACGTTATCAGCAGCTTTGATGTAAGCACTGTGAAAAAGATCTTTGATATCCGTGAATGATCTTCTTTGTGTAATGCAACATCCCGTGTGGCTGTGAGAGTAAAACCATAATCAGAAAGTGTGGAGAGATAAGTCATCACCATTTGTGCGACTGCAATCGCACCAAATCCATCTGCACCAACTTTCAATATCACGAAAGGAATAACAAGAAAAGAAAGAAGCAGGTTGGCACCTTGTATAGAGCTTAGCGCAACGAAGTTTGAAAGTATTCTCCTGTTGTTATTTTTCAGCATATTTATCTCTTCACTAATGTAGTATAAGAATACGAATAGAAATGGTTGCCGTTGCTTTGAGGCAACTCTTTGAATAAAAAAACGTTTAGAACTTATTTGGTAGTTTAGTATTCATAACAAAGATTCTTAGCATGGCATATCGCGATGAAACCAAAGATGATCTTGATTTGATAACTCTTGCAGAAAGACTTTTTTCATTCTTCAGAAGGTTTGGATGGTTGCTTGTCATCAGTTCTATTATTGGAATTTTACTGGGGCTGACCCTTTATCTCACTTCGCCAAAGACATATTCTTCAACCATGTTGCTGCATTCATTCACCCTCACGAATACAGAGCACATTAACATCATTGAAAACTGGAATGAGCTTTTAAAGAAAAAAGAATACGATGCATTAAGCAAAGATTTCGAATGTGATCCCGGGATGCTAAAAAAAGTGAGCAGCATTTCTGCTTCTGAAATTTTAAAAACATTCAACCAGGTTAATCCAAATGGTTTCGAAGTAGAAGTAACAGTGAGAGATACTGCAATTCTTGATTCTTTGCAAAAAGGAATTGTTCGGGGGCTGGAAAATGGTGATTACATAAAGGCAAAATTAGAAAGCAGGCGTTCTAATCTCAGGCAGCTGATTGATGAAGTAAATATTGAAATTGCAAAACTCGATTCGACAAAAAAAGATATTGAAAGGAGCATGAATGGAAGTAAAAGTTCTTCATCATTCATTATTGACATATCGAGCATCACGGGACAAATGATGAGCCTGAATGAAAAACTTGTTGGCTATAAAGAAGATTTGAAGTTTACGAGTGCTGTGCAGCCGCTCCATGATTTCGCAAAATTCAAAAATCCTGTTTCACCTAAACTTTTCAAGCTGTTGGTACTTGGATTCATTGCGGGTTTTGCGATTGGCTACATCATTGCAATTTATAGATACATTCAATCACGAATAGCACAGCGCCGGGGTAAACCATAATGCACCTTAGAATGAAAAATGCAAAATGTAAAATGTAAAAAGGAGAGTTCGCAACTAATGAATGCTTCTAAATACATCGATCAACTTCTCTATTTTTTTTATCTCGTTTTTTTTGTCAGTATCATTTGTTCCTTCAGGGCTGTCAGCACAATTGCGATTATTGCGATATTAGTTTTGAGCATTACAAAAAACAAGATCGACACAGGATTTTTGTTTAATAGCAGGTTGAAAAACTTTTTCATCGCAGTGTGTGTTATCTTCTATTTAGTTCAAACAACTTCAATTTTTTATACACACAGCACTGCAGAAACTCTGAAGAATCTGCAGATGAAAAGTTCCTTGATTTTAATTCCTCTGGCAATTTGCTCTTCAGGTTGGTTGGATACTGCAATAAGAAAAAGCCTGATGGAAAAGTATGTCTGGATCGCTTCTATCACAATGCTGTATTGTTTTGGTGTTGCGATCTGGAGATATATGTCATTGAACCATGGTATCGAGGTTTTCTTCTATCATGACCTGGTGAGTCCGTTCAAACAACATGCTGTGCAGGTTTCTATCATACTTTTCATCTGCCTTGCATACCTGATGAACAGCGATCATTTTTATCCAAACCCGGTCATTCACTATTCGCTGAGATGCTATTTTATTTTTTGCATAATCATGCTCTCGTCAAAACTCGTGATCAGTGTGTTGGTGATTTATTTTCTGTATCACGTTCTGACTTCTTTTCGCAGGAAAAAAAATTCACTTTCATTTACGATCGTTGCAATTACTTTTTTTATTATAGTCACACTCCTTGTTTTACTCACACATAATCCTGTCAGCAAAAGATTTAATGAAATTATTTCGGGAAACCTAAATCTTGCATACAGGGAAAAGTTTGCCCCGGATATTTATTTCAACGGTGTGCAACTGCGTATAGTCGAATGGCGTTTTGTTTCACAAATTCTTTCTGAAAAAAAAGCATGGCTCAGAGGCGTGAGTACTGGTGATGCACAAAAACTTTTAGACGAAAAATATATTGCGACAAACATGTACCTCGGCGAACCCGGCTCAGCAGACCATGGATTTTTGGGTTACGATACTCACAACCAGTTTCTCGAATCAGTTTTGCAAAGCGGCATCTTCGGTTTACTTGCATTTGTTTTGATCTGCGTTGCGTTGATCATTTTAGCTGTAAAAAGAAAAAATCCTGAACTCACTTCTCTCGTGATCTTACTGATCGCATATTCTTTTACTGAATCGTGTTTGGAAAGTCAGTATGGCCTGATCTTATTTACTTTTTTCCCTTTGTTTATTTATTATGGCAGTAAGAATGAAAGTAACTTCAGCGAATAAAGTTTTTAATTTTACTTATGGCAATAAAGATCATCATCACAGGCGGCACATTCGATAAAGAATATAATGAGCTCACCGGGCAATTATATTTTAAAGACACCCATCTTCCTGAAATGTTGCGACTGGGACGATCGATGACAGATGTAAGGATCGATACGCTGATGATGATCGATAGTCTTGAAATGACAGACGCCCATCGTGAAGAGGTATTAAGTTGCTGTAAAAAGGCGAAAGAAAAACAAATTGTGATCACGCATGGAACAGATACGATGGCAGAGACTGCAATGTTTCTCAGTAAACAGATCACAGGAAAAACAATTGTTCTTACAGGCGCAATGGTACCTTACAAATTCGGAAGCTCCGATGGATTGTTCAATCTTGGAAGCGCTCTTGCTTTCGTGCAAACTTTACCCGCAGGAGTATACGTGGCGATGAATGGAAAATATTTCAATGCAGGCAAAGTGAGGAAGAATAAGGCTTTGGGGGTATTTGAACCGAGGGGTGAATGACAACATAAAAGATTTAGATTTTTTTTGACATAGGTACATGAGGAAGATAGGTTTCACATAGTTTGTTTTTTGAATTCACTATGTAAATCGAAGTAGAGTTATGAGCGATGAGCAATTTGTAATCAGGCAATCGAAAACGATGCAATTTGGCTGTGCTTTAATGAGCGGGCTCATGATCCTTTGGTATTTCGTTGGCCCTTACGATCAGACAAGAATTATATATGCCGAAAGTCCAAAGTTTACTATCATCTTAGGAATAATTTTTTTTGTGCTATTTTTTTATTTTCTAAACGAATTGATTACGCGAAAAGCTGAAATAACTCTAACAAAGGAAGGCATAGAATTGCGTGACAAAGGCTTTTTTTATTGGGAAATGATTGAAAGTTTCAAAACTGTTTACTACAGGTACAGCGAGAACCACGAAGAAAAATTGGTTTTGCAATTTAAGGATTTTGACGACCTCAGGTTTGACATTTCTAATCTTGAAAAAGGCAAAGAAGAATTGGCAGAATTAATTTTAAAGTATAAAGGAAGGGCAAATATTTATTTTACAGGACACGAATCGAAATGAAAGCAACACCCAACAAAAGTATTTGCAAATAGGGCTGGACAATATTAACTTCTTCTATGCCTGCTAATGAAGAATTCAACCTCCCAGTTTTTTACAAAGAAGAAGAATTACTTTTCTCTTCGCAACTTTTAATTCTTGGTTACACACATAAATTCGTTGTGGATGTTGATGGCAATGAAATAATATTTGAGCCGGATGAAGAGAGAAATTACAGGGCGGTTGTGGATGTTGCTAAAATAAATCCAAAGCTCGTCGATACAGAATTACTGAAAGCAATTTCAGATGCACTTTCAGGTTTAACCAAATAATAATGTAATATAGCCCACGGTTTTAACCGTGGGTACAAACACAATCCGTCAATCATGTCTAAAAAATTTATTGTTGCCATCGTTGTCCTTAATATTCTCTGCATTCAAAAAAATATTTCTCAATCATTGCCTATCCCGAGAAATATTCAACCCGCTTATAAAAAAGGAACCCGATCGGGCGATGGCAAGCCCGGCGCAAACTACTGGCAGAACAGCGCTGACTATAATCTCGCAATAAATTTTGATCCGGGTACGAGGTTACTTTATGGCGATGAAAATATCAATTACACTAACAGCAGCCCCGATACTTTGAGACAAATCGTTTTCAAGCTTTATCCCAATCTTTATAAAAAAGGCACTCCAAGCCTGTCCCGGATTGCGGCTGGTGATCTTGGTGATGGAATGTTCATCGATTCTGTTTGGATAAATGATAATTATTATAGTCGCGCCATGATGATCGATGGCACTAATATGTTTTTCAGAAATCTTCTCCTCTTGCCGAAGCAGTCAATTCATTTCAGGATCGTTTATCATTATACATTGAACAAAGGCTCCGACATCAGGACAGGAGAGATTGATCCGGGCGCTGATTTTGTCGCCTACTTTTTTCCACGCATAGCTGCATACGATGATATCGACGGATGGAATATGTATCCTTACAATGGCAGGGAAGAATTTTATAACGACTTCTGTCATTTCAAAGCTGCTGTTACAGTTCCCAACAACCAGGTAGTGTGGGCCACAGGAAATTTATTGAATGGAAAAAATGTTTTTAGTGAAAATGTTTTTCAGAGGATACAACAGGCTGAAAAAAATGATGCTGTATTCACTATCATTGACAGTACTGAAATTTCTACTGCAACCAATCATTCCGCGCCGACGAACACATGGATGTTTGAAGCAGATAACGTCACTGATTTTGTTTTTGCCTGCAGCGATCATTATATGTGGCACTCATCGAGTCTTGTCGTTGACAACACTACAGGCCGTAGAACGAGAGCTGATGCAGTTTTCAACCCGAGGCATAAAGATTACTTCAATGTAATTAACGAAGCAAGAAAAACTATCGAAGCAATGAGTTTTGATTTTCCCAAATGGCCATTCCCTTATCCGCATGAAACTGTTTTCGACGGGTTGGACCAGATGGAATATCCGATGATGGTAAATGATAATCCTGTTAGAGACCATGCAGAATCTGTTGAACTCACCGACCATGAAATTTTTCATACGATGTTTCCATTTTATATGGGCATCAATGAAACAAAATATGCATGGATGGATGAAGGCTGGGCCACGATCGGCGAATGGATAATTTCGCCGATGATTGATCCTTCGCTCGTGGACCTGTATGGAATAATACCAACCGAAAGAAATGCGGGCAATGAAACCGATCTTCCTATCATCACACTTTCTACGGAAACTAATCTTGCATACTTCACCAACAGTTATCCCAAACCTGCAATGGGTTATTTATTCGTAAAAGATATTTTGGGTGACAGTTTATTTACAAAAGCATTGCATTACTATATTGAGCAATGGCACGGCAAACACCCTATGCCGTATGATTTTTTTAATTGCATGAATGCAGGTGCAGGAAGAAATTTAAATTGGTTTTGGAAACGTTGGTTCTTCGATAATGGAGTTCCCGATCTCGCGATCACATCGGTTAATAAAAAAAGAAAAGCGTATCACGTCATCGTCACTTCAAAAGGTTTGAAGCCTGTGCCCGTCGACCTTTCCATTACTTACGCCGATAGTTCCGTTTCTAAAATCCATCGCCGTGCCGATGTGTGGGAAAAAGGAAATTCAACTGTTGATGTGATCGTTCCTGCTGATAAAAAAATTGTAAGAGTAACTTTGGGTAGCACGTACGTTCCGGATATTGACAAGAGTGATAATGTTTATGAAGTGAAGAATTGATTATAATGGTAACAGTTTAACTTTTTTGTACTTACAAGTTTGTCTTTGCGAAAGTTTTTAGAAAAGAAAGAAGTTTTCGTTTTTTATTGAAATAATTTTATAAGAAGAACTTTAAAAACTGTTTCGGTTTGATGCGCTAAAGCCTCCGTATATTATGAGTCGGCTGCAGGCTTTGGCAGCCGCTACAATTTGAAAAAACTTAGAACCACGCTTATTGCAAAAATGACTACAACAATAATTTCACAACCATCCTCACGTTGACTATGAAAAGAACCAAATGGTTTGAAAGGAAATTTCCGCCGATTGAAGATAATGGTTTGCTTTCTTCAATAATTGAACGCCTTACCGGAACACCGGCAAGAATTGAGGAATTGGTAATCGATATAGATTCTGATACTCTCCGGACAAAACACGCAAACAAGTGGAGCATCAAAGAAGAAATCGGGCACCTTGGGGACCTTGAGCCTTTGTGGCTTCTAAGACTTAACAACCTTATAGATAATGCAGATGAATTAGCAAAAGCGGATTTAACCAATCAGAAAACACACAACGCAAACCATAATTCAACGGATTTAAACACTCTAACGAACGATTTTCGTCGTCAACGGCAAGAATTTGTATGCAAACTTAGAAGTCTTACGGACGAACACCTGCTCCATACAGCCTTACATCCGAGATTGAAAACACCCATGCGAATAATTGACCTGGCTTATTTTGTTGCGGAACATGATGACCATCATTTAGCTGCTGTTCAGGAAATTTTAGACTCATCGAAGAACCCAACGAATCAATGAACAATAAAATTAGAATCATATGAGAAAAATAATTTTTTTGGCAGCCCTACAGCAATACATTCACTTATGCAACAGAACTTAATTGACGGCTACTGGCTATTTGTTAATTAAATTATTCCTGGGCGAGGCAATTTGGAAAGTGAAAAATTAAATTTCTTCTTTCAGGATGAATATTAACTAATCTAACACGTATGAACATTTTTGATAGAATATTCGGCAAGAAAAAAACGGTTGACACAACTCACACAACAGGCATCGACGTTGACACCCTGGAAGATTTTATTAAGCTCTCAAGTAACAACCGAATGTTGACATTGATGAGGTTGGGCGACCAACAACAAGTGAACATTAATCATTTTCCTTTTTTTCAGTTTGCAATTCTTTCTGACCCTGACAAGAATGTAAAATTTGCTGCATTAAAAAGGATACATTCTTTTAAAGATCATCCGGACACAATACCAATGATGGCAAAACTTATGACAGAAAATAATAGCAATGGCCTGGAACCATATTTTTCAATGGCACTAAGCAGACTTGGAATTATTTCTTTAGAAGATTTTGAAAAGAAAATAAATAGCTTAAAATAAATTAACTTCTCTCTGACGAGTTTCAGAAGGGAGATCAGAATTAGAAGTTAATTGTAGGGCAAGACATCTCCTAACTTAGTGTTTCTGCTGAGGAGACGTCGGAGAAGTTAAGCCCGTCAACGTTAATCGTAATTTTAATGAGCATCTTCAACTTCATAAAGAACATTTTTAAGACTCACTCTCGTCAAGATAATGAAACAAAGTTTAAGCCTGACCCAAACGCTTATTACTTTCACGAAGACTTCTATTGTCAGATAGAATATTTGCCAATAGAAAACTTTAGTACAGCATCAAAAGTTGCGACAAAAATAATTGAGCATTCAGAAAAAACATTTGACGGTTACGGTTGGACAGGTTGTTATGTTCGTAATGAAGCAAGCGTTCCAATAAAGAGTAAAAATTTTAGAGCGTCAGAACTTGCAGACTTTTTGCTTAGTGAAGGATTTTCAGAATACCCAAGTGTGACGACGGGTTATAGCTCGGCTATGTTTCCTTGTGACAACACGAGAGCGTTTCTAAAAGCATCTATTGTACTGTGTTTTGACTTTAAAGACGACGAGGTAGAAAATATTTGGCATAACAATTCGCCTCTTCAGGCTGACAATGATATTTATAAAGCATTTTTATTAACAATGGCAGGCAAATATAATTTGTTACTTGCTGACTGGTGGAAATCAATTGTAGTTGACATTTCAAATCCCGAAGAGATTGATAAATACTTTGTGTACGACGAGTGACAAAAACACGGTTAACATTTATCCATAAACAACAATAAAAAGTAGATCCATATGAGAAAAATAATTTCATTCATGCATATATCGCTTGACGGTTTTGTTGCAGGACCAAACGGAGAAATGGGCTGGATTAAAGTTGATGAAGAAATTTTTGATTATGTCGGCAAGCGGATAAGCGATGGCGACACTGCATTATATGGACGGGTAACTTATGAGATGATGGAAAATTACTGGCCCGCTGCTGGAATCAAGCCCACAGCGAGCAAGCATGACATTGAACATTCAAAGTGGTATAACAATGTTCACAAAATTGTTTTATCAAAAACGTTGAACGATGCAGATTTGACTAACACAACAATTATCAGCGACAACCTTTCGGACAGGATTAATGAAATAAGACATCAGGAAGGTGAAGACATTTTGCTTTTTGGTAGTCCTACCGCAACACATGCACTTATTCAACTGAATTTAATTGACGGCTACTGGCTATTTGTTAATCCAATTATTCTTGGGCGAGGCATTCCATTGTTTACAGACATCAAAGAAAAAATAAAACTGAAGCTAGTGGGTAGTCGCCAATTTACTAGTGGAGTAACTGAACTGAATTACATAGTGGACAGATAAAAACAACGAATGCTTACAAAAAATTCATCCGGAGATGTACTATTACAAACCAATTTTATTTTTAACTCGCACACAGATCTATGGCACCAAGGATACTAAATGTTATTTTAATAATTCTTATATCATCCTTCCTTTTATTAATTGAATCATGTAAGGAAAATGTTAAGCCTGAGCATACAGTAAAAGTTACGGTTGGGTATATACAGGATGACAAAGATTCGGCTGAACAGGAAATAGAAAAATTTCATTCACGATTTAATTCAGGAGACTACGAAGCCATCTATAACAATGCAGTTCAAGGGTCTCAAAAATCGCAACATCAAACAGATCTGTCTAAATTTTTAAAAGGTGAGCGTGATTCGTTTGGAGATTTTGTGAGTGTTATAGACAAACGAATAAACGTAATTATGGGAGCTCCTGTTCAAATTAGGGCAGCATATATTTCCAAATTCAGTAAGACAGATGTAACCGAAAGGTTCATGTTCGTGCACGATGGGGATATGATCAGATTAGCTTTGTATCAACCGTCTAAAGGACGTACTAAATTACCTCCGCTAGAAAATAAGTAGCCGCTAACTTCTCCGAGGATAAACTAATAAGATGACATTTACTTTTTACCCCGATATAGTTCCTGATGCTGGTGAAGCAGAGATAATCTCCGGAGAAGTTCCTTTTCATTTTAGTAATTCTGAATACCTGGTTGTCCGAAATGGAGACGAGAGCAGGGTCTTTAAAATTATTTATGAATATCGTTGTAGCCCATTCAAAGAAGCAACGATACATGCTGATTTATTGCTTGTCGGGCACCAAGAACATTTTTACTTGTATGACCTAAAGTCAAAACAAAGTCTCCTTGTCTTAAAGATGAATGGATATTTTGGCCATTTGTATATTGAAGGGAACTATTTCTTTATTGCAGACTCTGCAGGACTATTCTGCATTGACAAAAGTGGTAAGATTCTTTGGCATAATAACAATTTAGGTATAGACGGCGTAATAATCGAAAAATTTTCAGAGAACAAAATCTACGGAAGCGGTGAGTGGGACCCGCCCGGCGGATGGGAAGATTTTGTACTGGATAAAAGAACAGGAAAAAGTACGACGGCATATTTCGGTTAACAAAAACATTTTGTGGCAACTAAAATGCTTCTCCTACAACTTTCCTTGTTCCAACAATAATTATTTCTATATTCGTTTATTATTACGTGAGAAATTATTTTTTGCATATTACAATTACAACAACTACAACAACCCTGCGGGGTTGTACTTTCTCATATCGCCACCTGGGCTCCTAAGCTTCACTTAACATTCAACTTATTTTCTATTCTCAGCATTTGCTGAATCAAAAAAATTTTATGCAGGTATTAAAATTCGGAGGCAGCTCTGTAGCCAATGCAACCAACATGTTGCAGGTTGCCTCGATCATAAAGAAGGCGGTCGCAAATGATCGCACAATCGTTGTTGTTTCTGCTATACAAAGCGCTACAGACACGCTTTTGCATTGCGGCAATTTAGCCGTAAGCGGAGATGAGAGCTACGAAAACGAAATTGAAAAATTGCAGCAGCGACATATCGAAATGGTGAAGACAATGTTGCCTGTAAACAAACAAAGCGGCCTTATCAGTTTCGTTATTCAGCAAATGAATGAAGTCCGCGATCTGTCGAAAGGAATTTTTGCTCTGAAAGAATTATCTGAAAAAAGTAAAGACAGGATCGTGAGTTACGGAGAGTTAATCTCTTCAAATATTCTCTCCGTATATCTTTCTTCAGAAGGAATTGAAAATGCCTGGAAAGATTCAAGAGAACTGATCCGCACAGATTCATCACACACAAAAGGCATCGTTGATTTTGTAGCCACAGAAAAAAATTGCCAGGAATATTTTTCATCACAACATGAAAATGTTTTTATTCTTCCGGGCTTTGTTGCTTCTGATGAATCAGGGGCAACAGTAACACTGGGAAGAGGCGGATCTGATTATACTGCTGCGATTATTGGCGCTGCAACAAATGCTTCGATCGTTGAGATCTGGACAGATGTTTCAGGCATGATGACTGCAGATCCGAAATTTGTTGCGAATGCGAAATTCATTCCGCATCTCACTTACCAGGAAACCATGGAGCTGTCTCATTTTGGCGCTAAAATTATTTACCCGCCAACCATTCAGCCGCTGATGAAGAAAAATATCCCGGTAAAAATTAAAAACACTTTTGCGCCGGATGATTTCGGAACGTTGATAGAACCCGATACAACGAATGGCAATTTGATAACAGGAATTTCCGGTATCAATAAAATTGTTTTGCTGAGCCTCGAAGGCAGCGGAATGGTGGGCATCCCGGGGTTTTCAAAAAGATTGTTTGAAACACTCGCTGCAAATTCGATCAATGTCATTCTCATCACCCAGGCTTCTTCTGAACATTCAATTTGTGTTGGCGTGGAAGAAGCATTTGCAACAAAGGCAAAGAAAGCGCTCGACGAAAATTTCAATCACGAAATTGAAACAGGAAAAGTTGAGCCGGTTAAAGTAGAAAAAGATCTTTCTGTGATTGCACTGGTTGGAGATAAGATGAAGAATCACGTGGGCATCAGCGGGAAAATGTTTGGCGCTCTTGGTCGTAATGGCGTAAACATCCGGGCTATTGCACAAGGCTCTTCAGAAAGAAATATTTCTGCAGTTATCTCTACTGCTGATGTAAAGAAAGCAGTAAACGTTTTGCATGAAGAATTTTTTGAAACGTCTTACAAGCAAGTCAATCTTTTTATTGCAGGCACAGGAAATGTCGGAAGCAAATTATTATCGCAGCTTCTGCAACAATATAATTTCCTTCAGCAAAACCTTCGCCTGCAGGTTCGCATAATTGGTTTGGCGAACAGCAGGAAAATGTTGTTCAATGATGAAGGCATCGACCTTCAAAACTGGAAGCAGCAATTAGAATCATCGGAAGAAATGAACATAGAACATTTCTTCAGTACGATTCAGTCGAAGAATTTGCGCAACAGCATTTTTGTTGATGTTACTGCTAATGATTCAATCGCCACGCAATACAACGACTTACTGAGAAACAGTATCTCAGTTGTTGCATGTAACAAAATTGCTACTTCATCTGCTTTCAGCAATTATCTGAATCTTAAAGAGCTCTCTGCAGAGTATGATGCAAAGTTTCTCTTCGAAACCAATGTTGGCGCAGGTTTACCGGTTATTGGTTCACTTACAGATCTTTTGCGAAGTGGTGATAAGGTCAATCGCATTGAAGCAGTGCTGAGCGGAACACTCAATTTTGTTTTCAATAATTATAATGGAACAAAAAGTTTTGCATCTGTTGTGAAGCAAGCGCAGGATGAAGGCTACACTGAACCTGACCCGCGGCTCGATCTTGGCGGAACAGATGTTGCAAGAAAAATTATGATCCTGGCGAGAGAAGCCGGTGAAAAGTTGGAGATGGAAGATATTGCCAACACCTCATTTATGCCGCCATCATGCATGGAAGGAAGCATTGCAGATTTTTATCGTGAGCTTGAAAAAGAAGAAGCGCATTTTAAAAAGCTTTTTGATGATGCAAATAACAAAGGCGCTAAATTAAAATTTGTAGCGAGCTATCAAAATGGTAAAGCATCAGTAGGTTTGCAGCACATTCCGCCGCCCCACGATTTTTATCACCTGTATGGAAAGGATAACATTGTTTTGTTTTATACAGACAGGTATGTTGACCAGCCGATGGTGATAAAAGGTGCTGGCGCAGGTGCAGAAGTTACCGCGTCGGGTGTGTTTGCAGATATCATCAGGTGTACAAAAATTTGAGCCATGAACTTTGTAAAAGTAAAAGCGCCGGCAACTATTGCAAATCTTGTTTGTGGATTTGATGTGCTTGGTATGTGTGTGAAGGAACCTTACGATGTGATGGAAGTAAAATTGTTGAACGAAAGAAAAGTTATTATTCAATCATCCAACAACTCCACTCCTGCCGACCCTGCGATGAACACAGCAGGCGCTCCGTTGCTTGAAATAATAAATGAGCTCAATAAAGAGATCGGGTTTGAGGTTATAATTCATAAACATATAAAACCCGGCAGTGGCGTGGGTTCAAGCGCTGCAAGTGCTGCAGGCGCCGTTGTTGCTGCCAATAATTTGCTGGGAAATATTTTTTCAAATGAAGATCTTGTTCGCTTTGCTATGTTCGGAGAAAAAGTTGCATCTGGCGTAAAACATGCAGATAATGTTGCTCCCTGCATTTATGGCGGCATTACTTTGATACGATCTATTTTTCCTCTCGACATCATTTCACTTTCCAATCCGCCGATACACATCACGCTTGTTCATCCACAGATAGAAATTAAAACTTCTGATGCAAGGCAAATTTTGCGAAAAGAAGTTTTGCTTAAAAATGCGATCAGGCAGTGGGGCAATATTGCAGGACTTGTTGCAGGCTTTACGCAAAAAGATTATGGAGCCATCAGTCGTTCACTCGAGGATGTGATCATTGAACCGCTCAGAAGTATTTTGATCCCTGGCTTTGACGAAGTGAAGAAAAAAAGTATTGAAGCCGGCGCATTAGGCGGCGGAATTTCGGGCTCAGGCCCTTCTATCTTCATGCTTTCAACTGATGACAAAATTGCAAAGGATGTTGAAAGCATCATGAGTGAAATTTATTCCCAACTCGGCATCGATCATAAAACGTATGTGACATCAATCAACAATGATGGTGTGGAAATAATAAACGATTAACATGCAAGTCTACAGTCTTAAGGATCATTCGGTAAAAGTTAGTTTTAAAGATGCGGTTCTGCAGGGACAGGCAAAAGACAAAGGATTGTATTTTCCCGAACGCATTCCTGTTTTACCAAAAAAGTTTTTTGAAGAAATAAATTCCCACTCAAAAGAAGAGATCGCTTTCAAAGTAATTTCTCCTTACATAGAAAATGAGATCGATGAAAGCTCGCTGAAAAAAATAATTTCAGAATCGATCAACTTCGATTTTCCTCTTGTAAAGATCACTGATGAAATTTATTCACTCGAGCTGTATCATGGGCCAACACAAGCTTTTAAAGATGTGGGTGCAAAATTCCTTGCAGGATGTCTTGGTTATTTTTATCAGAGCCTGCAAAAGAAAACGACTGTGCTTGTTGCTACTTCAGGCGATACAGGTGGCGCAGTGGCCAATGCTTTTCATAATGCAAGCGGAGTGGATGTTGTGATCCTTTATCCTTCCGGAAAAGTCAGTGATGTGCAGGAATTGCAACTTACAACTCTGGGAAATAATGTTCATGCTCTTGAAGTAAACGGAACCTTCGATGATTGCCAGCAACTCGTGAAGCAGGCTTTTGCAGATGAGAAGTTGAACAAAGAGATCACGCTCACTTCTGCCAACTCGATCAATATTGCAAGATGGTTGCCGCAACAGTTTTATTATTTCTTCGCATACCAGCAATGGCCATACAAAAATGAATTGCCTGTGATCTCCGTGCCGAGTGGAAATTTTGGAAACATCGCTGCTGGACTTCTTGCATTTCGTTCAGGTTTACCTGTAAAACATTTCATTGCCGCCTGCAATGCAAATGATGCGGTAACGAATTACCTGGACGAAGGAAGCTATCATCCTCAAACTACTGTTGCTACTATTTCAAATGCAATGGACGTTGGCGATCCGAATAATTTTGTTCGCATACTTGAACTTTCCAGGGACCATGCTTCATTAAAAAAAATTGTAAGCAGCTACAGCATAAGCGATAATGAAACAAAAAAGATCATTAAAGAAATATATGATTCGAAGCACTACATTTTAGATCCACATGGAGCGGTTGGTTTCACTGCATTGCAAAAATATTTTTTTGAAAAACCGGGTAAAGGATTTTTTCTTGAGACGGCGCATCCTGTTAAATTCAAGGATACAATTGAAAATTTGATTGATGAAAAAATAACTTCAGGTGCAATTACCCCTTTACTGCAAAAAGAAAAACGTTCTGTAAAAATGGAGGTTGATTATAAAAGCCTGGAAGATTTTCTTCACACTCTGAATCGATAACATTTTAGTTTGGCTGATTGAGAACATATGAAGTGTATCAGTTCATAATTTTTTGAGGTTGTCACAACATCCCGTAGGGATGAGATATCGGTAGAAATTTCGAATCAATGTTCTTCTCATCCCGTAGGGATGAAACCATCTTCAAAATTTTTTGTTTCATCCCTACGGGATGAAGTTTCTGGCCACGATGATTTTCTACCGATATTGGATGCCTACGGCATCGGTCTTAGCATTTCAACGGAACCGAATTGTAATCACGTGAAATACTATTTAAAAATAAAAACTCTATAGCTTCTAAAACAAAAAAATTAAAGCTGCAATTCTTTTTATCCAGAAACCTGCTTTCACCTCTTGGCTATCATATTTACATTCTTCTGAAACCTGCTGCTGCAAAGGATTTGGAAGCCAAATACAAAGCTTGCCCATAGGATTAAAGGCGTTCATTTGTTTTCCCTACTCCGCATTTTCGGGATAATTTAAGACTGCTTGGTCATATGTAAATCCTTTACATCACAAAAAATGTTTGCAAAACTATGCAGCAACACGAAGGACTATATGACCCGCAATTCGAACACGATGCCTGTGGCATTGGCTTCATTGCAAATATCAAAGGACACAAAAATCATCAGCTCGTCTCCGACGCACTGACCATCCTGGAGAACATGGAGCATCGCGGCGCATGCGGTTGCGAGCATAATTCAGGAGATGGCGCTGGTATCACAATTCAAAAGCCCCACGAATTTTTCTTTACCGAATGTTTGCATCTGGGAATTGAATTGCCATCATCTGAAAAATACGGTGCAGGAATTATTTTCCTTCCCAAACGCGAAAGCTCAAAAGAAGAATGCAGAAGCATTTTTAAAAGAACTGCATCTAAAATCGGGCTCCAGGTTTTGGGGTACCGGAAAATTCCCATTAATAATACTTCAGTTGGGGAAACTGCTTTGTCTGTAGAACCTGCAATGGAACAGGTCTTCGTTTCATCCGTTGAAGATATTTCTGAAGATGCGCTGGAAAGGAAATTATATGTGCTTCGCAATTATGCATCGCATACGATCAACCATTCTCTGAAAAATCGTGAAGAAGAATTTTATTTCACTTCCCTTTCTACAAAAACAATCGTTTATAAAGGACAGCTTACAAGTCATCAACTCAGGGATTATTTCCCTGAGCTAAGCAATCCTGATGTGGTTAGCGCATTTGCTCTCGTGCATTCACGCTTTGCAACAAATACTTTTCCTTCATGGAAGCTCGCACAGCCTTTCCGCTTCATCGCTCACAATGGAGAGATCAACACGCTCCAGGGAAATCTGAACTGGCTCAAGACAAGCGAAAAAGTTTTCACTTCCGAATATTTTTCAAAAGATGAAATGTCGCTGCTGTTGCCCATCGTGGATGAATTGCAATCTGACTCTGCATCCCTAGACAACATGATAGAATTGCTTACACTGTGTGGCCGCTCGTTACCTCATGTGCTCATGATGCTGATCCCTGAAGCGTGGGATGGCAATGATGATATGGACCCGGTGAAAAAAGCTTTCTATGAATTTCATGCTTCGATAATGGAGCCCTGGGATGGGCCTGCATCGATTTGTTTTACTGATGGAAAGATTGTTGGCGCCACTCTGGACAGGAATGGTTTGCGTCCTTCGAGATATTGCATCACTTCCGATGATCGTGTGATCATGGCTTCTGAAACAGGTGTGCTTCCAGTTGATCCAAAACTCATAATTGAAAAAGGAAGATTGCAGCCCGGAAAAATGTTTATCGTTGACATCGAGCAGGGAAAAATTATTAGTGATACAGAACTCAAAGAAAAAATTTGTGGCCAGCAACCTTACGGCGATTGGCTCAATCAATACAAAATAAGATTGGAAGAATTACCCGAGCCAAGAGTTACGTTCACCGATCTTTCTGATGAATCTGTTTTGAAATATCAAAAAGTTTTTGGCTACTCACGCGAAGACATCAACATGATCATCATCCCAATGGCTACTGAAGGCAAAGAACCTATCGGCTCTATGGGAAGTGACGTTCCGCTGGCAGTACTAAGTGAAAAGCCGCAACATATCAGCAGTTATTTCAAACAATTATTTGCGCAGGTTACTAATCCACCGATCGATCCTATTCGTGAAAGATTGGTGATGAGTTTGGCGAGCTTTGTTGGTAACAATGGAAATCTTTTGGATGAAAGTCCTTTGCATTGTCACACTGTCGCTCTTCAGCATCCTGTTCTTACAAATCTTGAACTGGAAAAATTGCGCAGCATCGATACAGGGATTTTCCAGGCGAAAACTTTGCAATCTTATTTCAGAGCCGATGGTAAGCCGGGCTCGTTAAAAGAAGGACTGTCGCGGCTTTGCCGTTATGCGGTGGATGCGGTGAATGATGGCTTCGAAGTTATCATTCTTTCTGACAGGCCGGTAGATTCGGAGCATGCGGCAATTCCTACTTTACTCGCAACTTCTGCTGTGCATCATCATCTCATTAAAAAAGGTTTACGCGGGCAGGTTGGTTTGGTGATAGAAGCAGGTGATGTTTGGGAAGTTCATCACTTCGCATGTCTTTTAGCTTTTGGGGCAACTGCCATCAATCCATATCTCGCTCTTAATTCTATTCTGAACATGAAGACAAATGGTGCTTTGGAAACAGAATTGAATTATGAAGACCTGCGAAATAATTATATCAAAGCAGTGTGTGATGGATTGCTGAAAATATTTTCAAAAATGGGAATCTCCACTTTACAATCTTACCAGGGTGCGCAGACTTTAGAGATCCTCGGGATTTCAAAAGATGTAGTTGACAAATATTTCAAAGGCGCTGTGAGCAGGATCGAAGGTGTGGGGCTTGATGAAATTGCGAAAGAATCTCTCGCAAAACATATCCAGGCATTTGGGGCCAAAAATAATTTGGCTGAGATGCTGCCTGCAGGAGGAATTTATCAGTGGAAAAAGAAAGGAGAATATCATGCATACAATCCGCAGACAATTCATTTGCTCCAGTATTCAACACGAATGAATGATTATGCAACATTCAAAAAATATTCGAAGCTGGTGAATGATGCGGATGGTCACACACCAAATTTGAGGAGCCTTCTTCAATTCAAACATAATCGGCCATCGATTCCAATAGAAGAAGTAGAACCTGCAACAGAAATATACAAACGTTTTGCTACAGGCGCGATGTCGTTTGGTTCTATTTCATGGGAGGCGCATACAACATTAGCGCTTGCGATGAATAAGCTTGGTGGAAAAAGTAATACAGGCGAAGGTGGTGAAGATGAAATGAGATATAATTTACTGGATGATGGAAATTCACTTCGCAGTTCTATCAAACAAATTGCTTCCGCACGATTTGGTGTTACAGCTAGATACCTGACTGAAGCGGATGAACTTCAAATAAAAATGGCGCAAGGCGCAAAACCCGGTGAAGGCGGGCAATTGCCGGGACACAAAGTAGATGATTGGATCGGTCGTGTGAGGCATTCAACTCCCGGAGTTGGATTGATTTCTCCTCCGCCGCATCATGATATTTATTCGATAGAGGATCTTGCACAGCTCATTTTCGATCTTAAAAATGCAAATCGAAAAGCTCGTATCAATGTGAAGCTTGTTTCAAAAGCTGGTGTAGGAACAATTGCAGCAGGTGTTGTAAAAGCAAAAGCTGATGTTGTTCTCATCTCAGGATATGAAGGAGGCACAGGAGCTTCGCCGATAAGTTCTATCAGGCATGCCGGTCTTCCATGGGAACTTGGTCTTGCAGAAACACACCAGACTCTTGTAAAAAATAAATTGAGAAGTCGTGTGGTTGTGCAAACAGACGGGCAAATGAAAACAGGAAGAGACATTGCAATCGCAACATTGCTTGGCGCAGAAGAATGGGGCGTTGCAACAGCAGCATTGATCACAGAAGGTTGTATTATGATGAGAAAATGTCATCTCAATACTTGTCCTGTGGGAATTGCAACACAGGACCCTGATCTGCGAAAAAGATTTACAGGAAATGCAGACCACATTGTGAATCTTTTCAAATTTCTTACAGAAGAACTGAGAGAGATCATGGCGCAACTAGGTTTCAGAACAGTGAATGAAATGGTTGGCCAGGCGCAGTTTCTCGAGCAGAAGAAAAATATCTGGCACTGGAAATTTAATGGCCTCGATCTTTCAAAAATTTTATTCAAAGAAAAAGAAGATAAGACTACAAGTTATCAATCAGAACAACAGGATCATAGTCTTGATGAAATTTTAGACTGGAAATTATTGGATGCAGCAGCGCCTGCTCTTGTTCATCAGCAAAAAGTAAAAGCATCATTCGACATTCAGAATATTCACAGAACAGTAGGTTCTCTTCTTTCAAATGAAATAACAAAACTGTACAAGTCAGAAGGGCTTCCTGCTGATACAATTCACTTCAAGTTTACAGGAACGGCGGGTCAAAGTTTTGGCGCGTTCACAACAAAAGGTTTGACACTCGAACTTGAAGGCGATGCAAATGATTATTTCGGAAAAGGGTTGAGCGGAGCACGACTTGTTATTTATCCATCAAAAGATGCAGGATTTGTTGCTGAAGAAAATATCATCATCGGCAATGTTGCTTTTTATGGCGCAACATCAGGTGAAGCTTTCATTCGTGGTAAAGCAGGTGAAAGATTTGCTGTAAGAAATTCCGGGGCGACGGTAGTAGTGGAAGGTACAGGCGATCATGGTTGCGAGTACATGACTGCAGGAAATGTGATCATACTTGGTGAAACAGGGAGAAACTTTGCAGCGGGCATGAGCGGCGGGATTGCTTATGTGTACGATGTTACAGGAGCGATTCACAAAAACTGCAACAAGGCAATGGTCGATATCGATCCGCTGGATGATGACGACATAAAGTTTTTATCAGAATACATCGGTAGTCATTATTTGTATACCTATAGTACCGTTGCAAAATTTGTGTTGGATGATTTCGAGAATCAACTGAAAAATTTTGTAAAAATATTTCCGAAGGAATACAAAAGAGTTTTGCATTCGAAAAATTCAATTGCTGTTGAAGCATCATCAAAAAAATAACAAAGCATGGGCAAGCATGAAGGCTTTTTACAATTCACGAGGGAAGAACCTGTAAAGCGACCTGTTCTAAATCGTGTGCACGACTACAATGAATTCATCGAAAGGTTTGCTGATGAAAAACTGAACCAGCAGGCCGCACGTTGCATGGATTGCGGCGTTCCTTTCTGTCATAATGGTTGTCCGCTGGGAAATGATATTCCTTCTTTCAATGATGCAGTGTATCGTGAAAACTGGAAAGAGGCGTACGATATTCTTTCATCAACAAATAATTTTCCCGAGTTCACAGGAAGAATTTGTCCTGCGCCATGTGAGTCTGCATGCGTACTTAGCATCAATCAGCCGGCAGTTACAATTGAAGAAATAGAAAAGCACATTATTGAAATTGCTTTTGAAAAAGGATTTGTTTTTGCAAAAGCTCCTTTGATCCGTTCGGGCAAAAGCGTCGCCGTTGTTGGTTCCGGCCCTGCAGGGCTTGCAGTGGCAGTACAGTTGAATAAAGCAGGGCATCTCGTTACAGTTTATGAAAGAGATGATTCGCCGGGAGGTTTGCTTCGTTATGGCATCCCTGATTTTAAATTGGAGAAGTGGGTTGTAGATAGGAGAATAAAATTAATGGAAGAGGAAGGAATTATTTTCAGATGCAACGTAAATGCAGGAGTTGACATTACAGTTGCAGACCTGGAAAGCATGTATGATGCAATCGTGTTGACAGGCGGTTCAACTATTCCACGTGATTTGAAAATTCCGGGAAGAGAATTGAAAGGAGTTCATTTTGCAATGGATTTTTTGACCCAGCAAAACAAAAGGATCTCACAAAGAAATTTTAATGAAGAAAACATTTCGGCAACAAATAAAAATGTGATCGTGATCGGAGGTGGTGATACAGGCAGTGATTGTGTGGGAACAAGCAACAGGCAGGGCGCTAAGAGTGTAATGCAGTTTGAATTGTTACCAATGCCTTCAACAACAAGAACACTCTACATGCCCTGGCCGGTTTACCCAATGATATTAAAAACAACATCTTCACACGAAGAAGGTGTGAACAGGCAATGGGCAATTGCAACAAAAGAATTCATGGGCGACGATGAAGGAAATTTGAAAGCAGTAAAAACGGTTGAACTGGAATGGAGTTTTTCTAACGACGGAAAACCTTCCACATTTTCAGAAGTTCCGGGAAGTGAAAAGGAAATTGAATGCGAACTGGTGCTTCTTGCAATGGGCTTCGTTCATCCGCAACAAGAAGGTATTGTTTCTACCCTCGGTGTTGACGTTGATGAAAAAGGAAATGTGAAAGCATCTGATAAAAATTATGCAACAAACATCAAAGGAGTATTTACTGCGGGAGATATGAGAAGAGGACAGTCGCTGGTAGTGTGGGCGATCAATGAAGGAAGGGAATGTGCGGAGAGAGTGAATGAGTATTTGATGAGATCTTGATGCTGGATGCTCGATACTGGATTCTGATTTTTCGATAAGCGAAATTTTTTATAACAGGCGCTGATGGTTAACAGGCGTGTTTTAATTTGCGTGCAGTTATAACCATCAGGAAATATTAATGCAGCATTTTCATTACAACGAAACTTTCAATTTAGAAAACGGTCAGCAACTTGAGGGAATAGAGATCGCATATCACACTTTCGGAAAATTAAACGAAGAGAGAAATAATGTGATCTGGGTTTGTCATGCGCTCACTGCAAATTCCAATCCTGTTGAATGGTGGCCGGGAATGATCGGCGATGACCATGTGTTCGACACAAAAAAATATTTTATTATTTGTGCAAATATTCTTGGCTCATGCTATGGCACAACAGGACCATTGAGCAATAATCCTTCAACCAATCAGCCTTACTATAAAAATTTTCCGCAGATCACGATCCGCGATATGGTAAAGGCGCATCAGCTTCTTTGTGATCATTTGCAAATTTCGAAGATCGCTTTTCTTGCAGGCGGAAGTATGGGGGGCTACCAGGTTTTGGAATGGTGCGTGCAAAATCCGGCACTGATCGATCATGTGATCTTAGTTTCTACGTCTGCAAAGGAGAGCGCTTGGGGAATTGCAATTCATACTTCGCAGCGTTTTGCCATTGAAGCTGACCAAACTTTTAATGAGCAACATTCATCTGCAGGAGCAAAGGGGTTGAAAGCAGCAAGAGCTTTTGGCATGATCACGTACAGAAATTATATTACTTACTCCAACACACAAACTGATCCCGATAAAAATAAACTCGATGATTACAGGGCATCGTCTTACATAAATTACCAGGGAGATAAGTTAGTTAACCGATTCAATTCTTTCAGTTACTGGTTTCTTACAAAAGCAATGGACAGTCATAATATTTCAAGAGGAAAACACATTGCTATTGAAGAAGTGTTGGAAGATCTTGTTCAAAAAACTTTGATCATCGGGATCAAGAGTGATATCCTTTGCCCGATAGAAGAACAAAGATTTATCGCGAAGCACATTCGTAATTCAGAGCTTGTTGAAATTGATTCGTCTTATGGCCATGATGGCTTTCTTGCAGAGACAAAACAAATTTCTGAGCACATTCAAAACTGGATGAATAAAAATTAGTGTATGATAAAAGTTTCTTTAAAAAGAAAAAATGGTGACTTTGGATTTGAAGCTGTTGATGCTAATGGTCACACAATGACTACAGATACTTCTGCAGAACATGGAGGAGTTAATTCAGGCATCAGGCCCATGCAAACTTTACTGATAGCTTTAGGCGCCTGCAGTGCGATAGATGTTGTTGCTATTTTGAAAAAACAAAAACAGACAATAGAAGATTTTACAATGGAGGTTGAAGGAGAAAGAGAAGCTGGTAAAGAACCGTCACTCTGGAAAACAATCAACATGACTTTCAACTTGAAGGGGCAAATTGATAAAGACAAAGCACAAAGGGCGTGTTCGCTTTCGATAGAAAAATACTGTTCGGTTGCAGAAACATTGCGAAGAGCAGGGGCAGAAATCATGTGGACGGTTAGTGTAAACAGTTAAAACGAAAATGAAAAATGAAAAATGAAAAAGCAATAACGAAGGCGATAAGAAGACAGGTAGAGAGAACAAATGAAATGGAGCATTCATCGCCGATGTTTCTTACCAGCAGTTTTTGTTTTGACAATGCTGAAGAAATGAGAGCAGCATTTGCGGATGAAAGTGATGATAATATTTACAGTCGTTTCAGCAACCCAAACGTCCAGGAGTTTGTAGACAGGATGTGTGTGCTCGAAGATGCTGAGTCTGGCTTTGCAACAGCAACAGGGATGAGCGCTGTTTTTGCTTCTATAATGGCGCTTTTAAAACAAGGCGATCATTTGCTTTCATGCCGCTCTATTTTTGGAAGCACACATACGATGATCACGAAATTCCTGCCGAAGTTTGGAATTGAATACACGTATGTTGCTGCCGATGATCCTGCTTCGTGGGAAAAAGCAATTCGTCCGAATACAAAAATGATCTTCCTGGAAACCCCAACAAATCCGGGGCTTGACATCATTGATCTTTCGTTTGCGGGAAAGCTTGCGAAGAAACATAACCTGCTCCTCAATGTTGATAATTGTTTTGCAACTCCTGTATGTCAGAATCCAATTAAGTTTGGAGCAAACCTCGTTATTCATTCTGCTACAAAATGGATCGACGGGCAGGGAAGAGTTTTGGGAGGAATTGTTGTGGGCGATAAAAAACTGATCCACGACATTTACCTCTTTTGCAGAAGCACAGGTCCTTCGCTTTCTCCTTTCAATGCGTGGGTGCTAAGCAAAAGCATAGAGACGCTTGATGTAAGGATGGAGCGTCATGCATCGAATGCTCTCTACATTGCAAAAGCTTTGCAACAACACAAAAAAATTTCATGGTTGAAATATCCCTTTCTTCCATCGCATCCTCAATATAAAATTGCAAAGAAGCAAATGAGAGATGGGGGTGGAATTCTTTGTTTTGAATTGAAAGGCGGAATTAAAAGCGGAAGGAAATTTTTAGATAATTTAAAAATGCTTTCTCTTACAGCCAACCTTGGAGATACACGAAGCATTGCATCTCATCCTGCGAGCACTACTCATGCAAAGCTTACTGAAGAAGAAAGATTATCGGTGAACATTACTCCCGGTTTGATAAGAATTTCTGTAGGATTGGAGGACAAGGATGATATATTGAATGATATTCTGCTGGCGCTTGAAAAATGTTAGGGAGATTTTTATAGATGACCTTCACTTTTTGGTGAAATATCGCTGTTGTAGAGACCCGCTACTGCGCGTCTCTACAACAGCAAGATTTTTATACCTATTCAATTTCCGTAATCGAAGGATTTATGAATTCGTTTTCACCAAAGATTTTCCTCCAGATCTTTTTTGTTTGGAATGAGAAAGATATTTATCGCGGATAACTTTATACACCGGCACATCGTACACTTTGCTTTCCAACCAGGAGATTATATCGAGATATGCGAATGCTCTTATCTCGAATTTATTTTGTTCAAACTGCTTCATCGTGTGCAGCAATTTTTCAAATTCGGGCTTCAGTTTTTTTGCAGAGAGATAAAATGATTTTCTTAAAAAATTAAATATCTCCTCTTCCACCCTGCTCAGGTTATTCATCTTCGACATAAACCTGTAAACGGATTTTATCAAATATTCGAGCAACTGGAAATTCCCTAATTCATAATGCGCTATCAGGTGCAGTAGTCGTGCATAACATTGAAGATCGCTTCGCAGATCTACTTTCCAGTTGATGATCTTGTTGAGATAATCGATCGCTGTATCAGGATCACCTGCGCCGAAATAAAGAGAAGCGATCTTATAATAAAACACAAGCGTTCTGTGACGATCGAGATAAATATTATACTCTTTCAGCCCTTCAATTATTTCCGGAACTATATCAATTCCTTCTTTGAATGTCCCTTCCAGGAAATGCTGGTTTAGTCTTGCAATGTTCAGGTACACGAACATCTGTATCCTGTTATTGTCAATATGTTTCACCACATCGCTCTCACTGAATTGCTCAAACAACTTCAGCGAAGTTTCAAAGCCGCGATAATTCCTGATATTGAAATTAGCGCTGATCAAATTGTGCAGCCCTTTCACATAATTATCACTTTCAATCGCGATCATCGCAGGTTCATTAATGAACAGGTCAACCCACTTTTGCGTGTAGCGATAGTAAGAAAGAAAATCATGTCGTATAAATGAATACCAGCAGTAGCTCTGATTATAATAAAGCTTCTCATAAAAATTCCGGGGCTGCTTTAGTTCATCAGTCATCTGAGCCCGAAAGAACTCTGTCACTTCGCGTTCATCTTCTTCATTTCTTGCATGACCATTATTGATGTACCAACTGTACAATTGCAACGCAAGATTGCTCAGTTTCGTCACCCTGAACAATTGTTCATTCGTCTTGTCCGCTTCCGCAGTCAGCTGGTCGGCCCTGTCCTGCATGCTTCGCGTGATATGAAGCGTCTCGATCTTTTTTTCAAGAAACAGGATGTCAACAAGAAAATTAAACTGGTTATTCGTCCTTGCAGTTTCTTTTATTTTGTCGAGAATTTTCAGGCTGGTTAGATAAAGTCCTTTGTTGTAAAGTATTCTTGCATTATCGAGTTGCTCATTAAGCTGGATGTAAATGTTTTTATTCTCAAGCACACGAAGGCTGGCAAGCAGCTGCTTGAATAAGTGGGCCTTGATATTTGAGAGCTGCTGTTTTTTGATCGAAGGCGCTTTTTTGAGAATAATCCTTTCATCATATTCATTCATAAAGTCCAGCGCATCGAAAAGTTGAATCACCTTGAGGTCCTCTACAGATGAGTTTCTCTTTACATATAGCTTGAAATTTCTCTTTTCAGACTTTTGGAGGGAATGTACCAACTGGAAAAGCGTATCTGTGGATCGGTTGGGCATCGTAATTTATGAATCCTGAAATGCAGTACTGACAGGCATTTTAGCAACTTTTATTGATTTTAATAGTGTAAAAACAAAGCTACATTATTTAGTTTACTGCCCGGTCTGATTTAAATTTATGAACCAATTCATACCTAATCCTTTACAGAATGAGCACAAACAAAGTTTTAATATTCGACACCACTCTCAGGGACGGAGAACAGGTGCCCGGATGCAAGTTAAACACAAAAGAGAAGATAGGGCTTGCATTGGAACTGGAAAATTTAGGCGTTGACATCATCGAAGCAGGATTTCCTGTTTCAAGCCCCGGCGATTTTGATTCTGTGACACAAATTGCCAGGCTGGTAAAGGAATCCATTGTTTGTGCACTCAGTCGCGCAGTTGAAAATGATATCCGTGTGGCAGGTGAGGCACTGCGTTATGCAAAGCGTCCGCGAATTCACACAGGCATTGGCACTTCAGAACATCATATAAAAAGTAAATTCAAATCTACCCAGGAAGAAATTTTAAAGAGAGCTGTGGAATGTGTGAAGTGGGCAAGAAATTATTGCGACAATGTTGAATTTTATGCAGAAGATGCGGGGAGAACTGACAACGAGTATCTTGCCCGTGTGATAGAAGCTGCGATCAATGCAGGTGCAACAACAGTAAATATTCCCGACACAACAGGTTATTGTCTTCCTCATCAATACGGAGAAAAAATCGCTTACCTTATCAATAATGTTCCTAACATCGACAAAGCAATTATCTCTTGTCATTGTCATAATGATCTTGGACTTGCAACAGCAAATTCAATTGAAGGTGTGGTGAATGGCGCAAGACAAATTGAATGTACAATAAATGGTTTGGGCGAAAGAGCAGGCAACACTTCGCTTGAAGAAGTGGTGATGATAATTAAGCAACACAAACATCTTGGTCTTTATACGGGCATCGATGCAAAGAAATTAAACCCGATGAGCAGACTCGTTTCTGAAACAATGAGAATGCCTGTGCAGCCAAACAAAGCGATCGTTGGATCAAATGCATTTTCTCACTCTTCTGGAATTCACCAGGATGGATTTTTGAAAGACAAACTCACGTACGAAATTATCGATCCTACAGAAGTTGGTGCTGAAGAAAGCAAGATCGTACTCACAGCAAGAAGCGGAAGAAGCGCACTTGCATTTCGTTTTCAAAAACTGGGATTCAACTTTACACGCAACGATATAGATTTTCTCTACGATGAATTTTTGAAAATAGCAGATCGCCATAAAGAAGTTTTAGAAGAGCATCTTTTGCAAATGGGACAGGAATATCAACACACAGCAACCGTTTAATAAAAACACATGGGTAAAACATTATTTGAAAAGATCTGGGAAAAACATTTGGTGAGATCTATCCCCGACGGGCCGGATGTTATTTACATCGACAAACATTTTATTCATGAAGTGACCAGCCCACAGGCTTTTGCAGGAATTGAAAAACGCGGATTGAAAATTTTGCGTCCTGATAAAACTGTTGCTACAGCAGATCATAATGTTCCAACTATCAACCAGCATTTGCCGATAAGAGATATGCTTTCAAGAGTGCAGGTGGATCAATTGATCATAAATTGCGATAAACATGGAGTGGAATTGTATGGTCTCGGCCATCCTTACCAGGGAATCGTTCATGTTATCGGCCCTGAACTTGGAATTACACAACCGGGAATGACGATCGTTTGCGGAGACAGTCATACATCAACACATGGTGCATTTGGTTCCATCGCATTTGGCATTGGTACAAGTGAAGTGGAAATGGTTTTTGCTTCGCAATGTATTATGCAGACAAGGCCAAAAACAATGCGTATAAATGTTGAAGGAGAACTTAACAAAGGAGTTGTTTCTAAAGACATCATTCTTTACATCATTTCAAAAATATCGGCAGCAGGGGCAACAGGATATTTTGTTGAATATGCAGGATCGGCAATCCGTTCACTTTCGATGGAATCAAGAATGACTATCTGCAACATGAGCATCGAAATGGGTGCAAGAGGCGGCATGATCGCTCCTGATAAAACTACGTTTGACTATATCAAACACAGAAGGTTTGCACCCGTTGGCGAAGAATGGTATGAAAAAGTAAAAGAATGGGAGAAATTATATTCTGATGATGATGCTGTATTCGATTCTGAGATAAATATTAATGCAGCAGACATTGAGCCAATGATAACTTTTGGAACTAACCCGGGGCAAGGCATTTCAATTTCGGGTTCTGTTCCTGATACTGAAAATATCACTGATGAAGGTGAGAGAAATAATTTGGTGAAAGCACTGAAATATATGGGACTTCATTCCGGCCAGCATTTGAAAGGAATGGAAATACAAAATGTTTTCATCGGCAGTTGTACCAATTCGAGGATTGAAGATCTGAGATTGGTAGCATCTGTTGTAAAAGGGAAAAAGAAAAATAAACACGTGAATGTGATGATCGTTCCAGGTTCACAACAAGTGGCGGAACAGGCGAAGAGAGAAGGTCTCGATAAAATATTTGAAGAAGCAGGATTTGAGTTCAGGCAGGCAGGATGCAGTGCATGCCTTGGAATGAATGAAGATAAAATTCCGGCAGGTGAATATTGTATCTCTACGAGCAACAGGAACTTTGAAGGAAGACAAGGCGCAGGCGCAAGAACATTACTGGCAAGTCCACTCACAGCAGCAGCAGCAGCCATCACAGGAAAAATAACTGACGTTCGTGAATTATTGAATTGACATGAAAGCACTACAACATATACATAGCACATTTGTTCCGCTGCCATTGGAAAACGTGGATACAGACCAGATCATTCCTGCAAGGTTTCTTAAGGCAACAACAAGAGATGGTTTTGGAAAAAATCTTTTTCGCGACTGGAGATATTTCAATGATGATGAGCATCAGCCTAAAAAAGATTTTCCGTTGAATGATCCTTCTTACAAAGGGACCATTCTTGTTGCCGGGAAAAATTTTGGATGCGGCTCTTCACGTGAGCATGCAGCGTGGGCAGTCCTGGATTATGGTTTTGATGTGGTGGTGTCAAGTTTTTTTGCTGACATCTTTAAGAATAATGCTCTTAATAATGGAGTTCTCCCTGTGCAGGTGTCGGATGATTTTTTACAAAAAATATTCAAGCTGAAAAACGATGCTACACTTTCTGTTGATGTGGAGAAACAAACAATTACAATTGACGAGACCGGTGAGAAGGAAACATTCGATATAAATAATTACAAAAAAACCTGTTTGCTCAATGGGTACGACGACATCGATTACCTCGTAAGCATGAAAGATGAGATCATAGGTTTTGAAAAAAAACTTGCATAATGAAAAAGAATATAGCAGTAATACCCGGTGATGGCATTGGTCCAGAAGTAACGCAGCAATCGATAAAAGTATTGAAAGCCGTTGCTGAAAAGTTTGGTCATGAATTTCATTTCACGTCAGTTCTTATGGGCGCAGTTGCGATCGACAAAACGGGAGATCCATTGCCACAGGAAACTCTTGATGTTTGTTTGAAAAGTGATGCGGTTCTGTTAGGCGCTATTGGCCATCCAAAATACGATAATGATCCTTCAGCCAAAGTAAGGCCTGAACAGGGTTTGCTCAGGATCAGGAAGGGCCTTGGGTTGTTTGCCAACATTCGTCCTGTAACTACTTATCCTTCGCTGCAGCATCTTTCGCCCTTAAAAGAAAAACAATTAAAGGATGTTGATCTTGTAATTTATCGTGAGCTCACAGGCGGAATTTATTTCGGGAAAAAAGAATTGAGTGCAGATGGAAATGAAGCATCAGATCTCTGCGTGTACAACAAAAGTGAGATCGAAAGAATTGCACATCTCGCTTTTGATGCAGCATTACAAAGAAGGAAAAAATTAACGCTCGTTGATAAAGCAAACGTTTTGGAAACGTCACGCCTTTGGAGAAAGACGATCCAGGAAATTGCAGTTGCTTATCCTGAAGTGACGGTTGATTTCATGTTTGTTGACAATGCATCGATGCAGCTTATCATCAATCCAAAACAATTTGATGTGATCCTTACAGAAAATATGTTTGGCGACATCATAAGTGACGAAGCAAGTGTGTTGAGCGGTTCGCTGGGCCTGTTGCCTTCATCTTCTGTTGGCAATACTGTTGCATTGTTCGAACCTATTCATGGCTCCTACCCGCAGGCTGCAGGCAAAGACATTGCAAATCCTGTTGGGTCGATCTTATCTGCAGCAATGCTCCTCGATCATTTTGAAATGTATGAAGAAGCAAAAGAAGTGAGGAAAGGTGTAGCATGGACACTCGAAAATAATTTTGTTACAAGAGATATTGAGCCGGTGAATTCTTATTTCACATCAACGATCGGCGACCTGGTAAGTGATTATGTAAGCAATAAGTTCCCGGACAATATCAACAGGGATAACATCACTATCAGGAAGTCGACGATAATTTAAGTTCTTTGTTTTTTAACTAAAGTCAGTACATTTGACAACGAACACGCTTCATGTCAAAGATCAGGTCATATAATGCAATTACAACTTTCGCAGCAATTATTATTGTCATTGTCATTATTATACCTGTACTGAATGGAGGTGGCTAGTATCTAAAAAAATTAAAAACATAAATACAGACCCGCCTCGCAAAAGGCGGGTTTCTTTTTTACTAAACCCCTATAACAAGATGTATTACGATCAAACCACAATTGTTTATTTCAACGGAGAATTTGTAAAAGCTACAGAAGCCAAAGGGAATTTGTATGATCAGTCGTTGCACTATGGATATGCCGCCTTCGAAGGCATCAGGGCATACGATACAGAAAATGGTGTAAGAATTTTTAAAGCAAAGGAACATTATGACAGGATGAAATATTCCTGCGAGGCTGTTGGTATTCCTTATCCTTACAACAATGATGAGCTCATTGAAATTTCTTACGAGCTTTTAAAGCGTAACAATTTTAAAGACGCTTACTTAAGGCCGTTGGTGTCCTGTACTCCGAACATGTCGCTCACAAAAGGAAAGGGTTCGCAGATATTCATCGCTGCATGGAAATGGGATGCTTACCTCGGGGAAAAATTATTGAGATTAAAAACTTCGTCGTACAGGAGAATTACTCCTGCAAGTTTTAAAGTGGATGCAAAAATTTCAGGTCATTATGTAAACTCTATTCTTGCAACACAGGAAGCAAAAGATTTTGGTTTTGATGAAGCATTGCTTCTCGACATTGATGGCTTTATTGCAGAAGGTCCGGGCGCAAATATTTTTGTTGAGCAGGATGGAACTTTATACACGCCTCAGTTAGGAAGCATTCTTCCCGGAATCACACGTGCAACAGTTATTGAGCTTTGTAATGAATTGGGAATTGAACTTGTTCAAAAACAAATTGAACCTTCTGAAGTGTACGGGGCAGACAGTGCTTTCTTCTGCGGAACCGCTGCAGAGGTGATAGGAATTGAATCATTGGATAATATTCCATTTAAGAATGAATGGGAAAATTCGCATGGATACATTTTGCAACAAGCATATAAATGCAGAGTGTTGGAAAAGCCTTTTCAATTTCAGAGGAACGCTGTTGCCTGATGTGCAGATGAGAAACCCCGAAGGGGTTGAATTTGAATAGCCGCGGATGCAATCCGCGAAGATTTGCGATGATGAAGAAACTTTTTATGAGCCGGGCAGTAGAACATGAATCAGCTTCAGTGGCGTCGCACTCTTGTACAGCAATACATCACTGAGCAAAGAGAGACACTACCATTGTGAAGATTTGCTGAACAGAGAACAAAATGCACAAGTGAGTGACACAACGATGTTGAACCATGCACAAATGCTGGTGACAAAAAAATAAAAATGTCTGAACTAAATAAATATTCGAAAACAATTACGCAGGATGTTACGCAACCTGCAGCGCAGGCTATGTTGTATGGCATTGGTCTTACAGAACATGATCTCACAAAACCACAGGTGGGTATTGTAAGCATGGGTTACGATGGCAATACATGCAACATGCATTTGAACGAACTCGCATCGATAGTGAAACAAGGTGTGTGGGATAACGAAATGGTGGGGCTCATCTTTAACACGATTGGTGTGAGCGATGGAATAAGTAACGGCACTGATGGAATGCGTTTCTCGCTTGTGAGTCGCGATATAATTGCTGATTCAATTGAAGCAGTTTGCGGCGCTCAATATTATGATGCATTAATTGCATTGCCCGGTTGCGATAAAAATATGCCGGGCTCTCTCATTGCAATGGGAAGATTGAATCGCCCCTCGATAATGGTGTATGGCGGAACAATTGCACCCGGTCATTACAAAGGCGAAGACCTCAACATCGTTTCAGCATTTGAAGCGCTGGGAAAAAAAATTGCAGGACAACTTTCAGCAGAAGATTATAAAGGCATCATTCAAAATGCTTGTCCGGGTGCAGGCGCATGCGGAGGAATGTACACAGCCAACACAATGGCTTCAGCAATTGAAGCGCTTGGAATGAGTCTCCCCTACTCTTCTTCCAATCCTGCATTGAGCAAAGAAAAGAGAGATGAATGTCTCGAAGCCGGAAAAGCAATTCGTCTTCTTCTTGAAAAAGATATCAAGCCAAAAGACATCATGACACGTGAAGCATTTGAAAATGCGATCGTGCTGATAATGGTGCTGGGCGGATCAACCAATGCAGTGCTTCATCTCATCGCGATGGCAAAAAGTGTAGGTGTGAATGTAACGCAGGATGATTTTCAAAACATCAGCAATAAAATTCCTGTGCTTGCAGATTTTAAACCAAGCGGGAAATATCTCATGCAGGACCTTCATCAATATGGCGGCGTTCCTGCAGTGATGAAATATTTATTGGAGAAAAATTTATTGCATGGCGATTGTTTAACTGTTACTGGAAAAACTCTAGCCGAAAATGTTGCTTCACTTCCGGGTCTTGATTTTGAAACACAAAAAATAATTCATCCTATCGAAGACCCTATCAAGCCAACGGGTCATTTACAAATCTTATATGGCAATCTTGCTGAAGGCGGAAGTGTTGCAAAGATCTCCGGAAAGGAAGGAGAAAAATTTACAGGGCCTGCAAGAGTTTTTGATGGAGAGTTTGAATTGATCGAAGGGATTCAATCAGGAAAAGTAAAAGCCGGTGATGTAGTAGTGATAAGATACGTTGGCCCGAAAGGCGGACCTGGCATGCCTGAAATGCTGAAGCCAACATCAGCGATCATTGGTGCAGGGCTTGGAAAATCTGTTGCGCTGATAACAGACGGAAGGTTCAGCGGCGGCACACATGGGTTTGTCGTCGGACACATAACTCCCGAAGCTTTTGATGGAGGAACTCTTGCAGTAGTGAACAATGATGATGTGATAGAACTCGATGCAGTGAATCATAAAATGACATTGCAGGTAAGTGAACAAGAAATCTTTCAAAGAAAACAAAACTGGAAGAAGCCAAAATTAAAAGCAGACAAAGGTGTTTTGTTCAAATATGCAAACACTGTTAAGACTGCGGCGGATGGATGTGTGACGGATGAGTGATATGCAGATAGGCAGATGTGCAGATGTATAAAGTGAGATTAAACCAAATTTTTTGACAGAATAAATTGAAGTCAATGTTACAATTTACAGATACACTTCCTGAACAAAAGGTAGAACATAAATCGAATGCTGTTGAAATGAGCGGATCACAGGCTGTGATGGAAGCATTCGCACAAGAAGGTGTTGAAACAATTTTTGGTTATCCCGGCGGAGCGATCATGCCGATATATGATGCGCTGTACGATTGCAGGGATAAGTTTGAACATATTTTGGTTCGTCATGAACAAGGCGCAATTCATTCTGCGCAGGGTTATGCAAGAACATCAGGTAAAACGGGAGTTGTGTTTGCAACAAGCGGCCCGGGTGCAACAAATCTTGTCACAGGTTTGGCAGATGCAATGATCGATAGCACTCCTGTTGTTTGTATCACAGGACAAGTGTTTGCGCATTTGCTCGGAACAGATGCTTTCCAGGAAGTGGATATCATCAACATCACAACGCCCGTTACAAAATGGAACTACCAGGTAACAGATGCAACAGAAATTCCTTCTGTGTTGGCAAAAGCATTTTTTATTGCATCAAGCGGAAGACCTGGACCAGTGCTCATCGACATCACAAAAAATGCACAGCTTCAAAAATTCGAATTTGAAGGTTATAAAAAATGTGATTTTATCAGGAGCTATCGCCCTAAACCTTTTGTTCGCAAATCAAATATTGAAGAAGCTGCAGCACTCATCAATGCAGCAGAGCAACCGTTTGTTTTGTTTGGCCAGGGAGTTATTCTTGGAAAAGCAGAAGACGAGTTTAAAAAATTTATTGAGAAAGGAGATCTTCCTTCAGCATGGACTATACTTGGTTTGAGCGCTTTGCCTTCTGATCATCGTTTGAATGTTGGAATGCTCGGTATGCATGGAAATTATGGACCGAATGTTCTCACGAATGAATGTGATGTATTGATCGCTGTGGGCATGCGTTTTGATGATCGCGTTACAGGCAGGTTGGATAAATATGCGAAGCAGGCGAAAATAATTCACCTCGATATCGATCCTGCAGAGATAGATAAAAATGTGAAGACAACAGTTGGCGTGTGGGGCGATTGCAAAGAAACACTTCCGTTGCTCACAGAATTGATCAGGCAAAAAAAGAATACGCAATGGATCGATCGGTTTAAAGAATACATGAAGGAAGAAGAAGAGGCTTGTATCACTCCGGAGTTTAACCCTGCAACAGAAGAAATTTCTATGGGTGAAGTAATCAATACTTTAAATGAACTTACCAAAGGCGATGCAGTGATCGTAACAGATGTTGGTCAGCACCAGATGGCAGCATGTCGTTATTCAAAATTTGTAAAATCGAAAAGTAATATCACTTCAGGAGGCGCAGGTACAATGGGATTTGCATTGCCAGCAGCAATTGGTGCGAAGTATGGAGCGCCGGAAAGAACTGTGGTCGCGATCATTGGCGATGGCGGATTTCAAATGACGATACAGGAACTGGGAACGATTATGCAAACAAAATTGGACGTAAAAATTCTCATTCTCAATAATCGCTTTCTCGGGATGGTGAGACAGTGGCAGGAACTGTTTCATGAAAGAAGATATTCATTTGTTGATATTACCAGTCCTGATTTTGTGCAGGTAGCGAAAGGGTATTATATCGAAGGGCAAAGAATTTCAGAAAGAGAGAAATTGAAAGATGGATTGAAAGAAATGCTTGAACACAAAGGGCCTTATTTGCTCGAAGTGTTTGTTGGAAAAGAAAACAATGTGTTCCCGATGGTGCCGCAGGGAAAGAGTGTGGCTGAAATAAGATTGAGATAAATAAAAAATTAAAAAATGAGTGACACTAAAAATACATCAGCAGTTGCACCCACTACACGACAGGAATTCACGATAACGGTGTACACAGAAAACCAGATCGGTTTGCTGAACAGGATCGCTATAATTTTTTCAAGAAGAAAATTGAATATTGAAAGTTTCAATTCATCTCCTTCAGAAATGGAAGGTATTCACAGGTTCACGCTTGTGATCAATGAAACAGAAGAAGTAGTTCGCAAACTGGTAAGACAAATTGAAAAACAGGTTGAAGTGTTGAAAGTATTTTACAATACAGTCGACGAGATTGTTTGGCAGGAGCTTGCGTTGTACAAAGTTCCTACAGATGCGATCACAGAAAAGGTAAAAGTAGAAAGGCTTTTACGTGAATATGGTGCCAGAGTAGTGGCGATAAGAAAAGATTATACAATTTTTGAAACAACAGGACATCGTGAAGAGACAGATAAATTAATTGAAGTGTTGGAACCCTATGGGCTGATCGAATTTGTCAGAAGTGCACGTATCGCGATCATTAAAACAAGTTCAGGAATTCACAAACAGATTAAAGAATTCGAAGCGATGGCGCCTGGAGTTGAATTGGTTGAGAATACATTTTTGAATAAGAATGAGGAAGTATTCAGCATGTAGATGTGCAGATATGCAAATGTGCGGATATGCAGATGTGGGAATTTGCAGATTTGGGGATGTGTGGATGAATATTGCTAACGCTTAAATTTATTTCAAAAGGCAGAATCGAATTTGCACATCTGCATATTTGCACATCTGCACATCAAAATGTTTATTAAACCTTAAAAATAAAAATCATGGCAAAATTAAATTTCGGGGGTGTGGAAGAAAATGTTGTGACACGTGATGAGTTCCCTCTTTCAAAAGCGCAACAAGTTTTAAAAGATGAAGTGGTAGCTGTAATCGGCTATGGTGTGCAGGGCCCCGGCCAGGCTTTGAATCAAAAAGAAAATGGCATCAAAGTAATTGTTGGACAAAGAAAAAATTCCAGGTCGTGGGATAAAGCGGTGAACGATGGTTTCGTTCCGGGCGAATCTCTTTTCGAAATTGAAGAAGCGCTTGAACGCGGCACTATCATTTGTTATTTGCTGAGTGATGCTGCACAAATTGCTTTGTGGCCAACAGTAAAAAAATATTTAACTCCCGGCAAAGCTTTGTATTTCTCTCATGGTTTTGGCATTACTTACAATGATCAAACCGGAATCATTCCTCCTCCTGATGTTGATGTGTTTTTAGTTGCACCAAAAGGTTCGGGCACGTCCCTTCGCAGAATGTTTTTGCAGGGCCGCGGATTGAACAGTAGTTATGCCATTCACCAGGATGCAACTGGCCGTGCATTTGAAAGAGTGGTTGCTCTCGGAATTGCAATTGGCAGCGGGTATTTATTTGAAACAGATTTCAAGAAAGAAGTATACAGCGATCTTACAGGCGAACGCGGAACATTGATGGGAGCGATCCAGGGAATTTTTGCAGCACAGTATGATGTATTGCGTTCGAAAGGTCACACTCCTTCTGAAGCATTCAACGAAACTGTTGAAGAGCTTACTCAATCGCTTATGCCGCTTGTTGCAGAAAACGGGATGGACTGGATGTATGCAAACTGTTCTACCACCGCACAGCGTGGAGCTCTCGACTGGTGGAAAAAATTCCGTGATGCAACAGCTCCTGTATTCAAAGAACTATATGAAAGCGTTGCAGAAGGAAAAGAGGCCGCACGTTCAATAGAAAGCAATAGTAAAGCCGATTACAGGGAAAAACTTGAAGATGAATTGAAAGAACTTCGCGACAGTGAATTGTGGCAGGCCGGCAAGACTGTAAGAAGTCTGCGCCCTGAAAGCCAGAAGCCTGTTGAAGTTTCAGAAGTTTTAAAACAGGAAACAGAAGAACTCGCAGTAAACTAAATCTCATGAATACAGCTACCAACACTCCCGTTTTGGATTTTGATAAAGCAGCAGAAAGATTGCAGCATATTGTGATGAGAACACCTTTGCTCTTTCATCCGAATCTCTCGAAGAAATACCAATGCAATATTTTTTTGAAGAGAGAAGATCTGCAGGTTATTCGTTCTTACAAATTGCGTGGCGCTTATAATATGATGAGCGCTTTGCCCGCAGAGCAATTAAAGGAAGGAGTTGTTTGCGCAAGTGCAGGCAATCATGCCCAGGGTTTTGCGTACAGCTGCAAAATGCTCGGAGTGAAAGGAGTTGTATTCATGCCTATTATTACTTCACTGCAAAAAGTGCAGCAGACAAAATTTTTCGGTGAAGATTTTATTGAAATAAAATTAGCAGGTGATACCTATGATGATTGTTACGCTGCTGCAAAGGAATTTACAGAAGAAAACAAAATGACCTTCATTCATCCCTTCGATGATCTTCGAATCATTGAAGGGCAGGGAACAGTAGCTAAAGAAATTTTTGAAGATCAGTCTTCTGTTGATTATTTATTTGTTCCTGTTGGTGGAGGCGGGCTTGCAGCAGGTGTAGGATCTTATTTCAAAACTTTTTCTCCTCACACAAAGATCATTGGTGTAGAACCTGAAGGCGCTCCCTCGATGAAAACTGCGCTGGAAACGGGTCATCCTGTTACGCTGGAAAATATTGACAGGTTTGTAGATGGTGCTGCAGTGAAGCGTGTGGGTGAAATAACTTTTTCTATTTGCAAAGAAGTGCTTGAAGAAATGCATCTTGTTCCTGAAGGAAAAATTTGTTCTACAATCTTAAAATTGTACAATGAAGATGCTCTCGTGGTAGAACCTGCGGGAGCGTTAACCATTGCTTCGCTGGATGATTATGCTGAAGAAATAAAGGGGAAAAATGTTGTGTGCATTGTGAGCGGAAGCAACAATGATATTGATAGAATGCAGGAAATCAAAGAACGTTCGTTACAATATGAAGGATTGAAACATTATTTCCTTATTCGCTTTGCTCAACGTCCCGGGGCACTTAAAGAATTTGTGAATCACGTACTGGGCCCAAATGATGACATCACGAGATTTGAATACATGCAGAAGCACAACAAAGAAACCGGCCCTGCATTGGTTGGAATAGAATTGAAGTCAAGAGAAGATTACCAAACACTGTTACAGAATTTACATAAGTCGAACATCAATTACACCGAGCTGAATAAGGATGATAATTTGTTTGGGTACCTGGTGTGATGTTCGATGCTATTTACCCTGATCATTTCAACAAACATCGTACATCAAACGTCGTACATCGTAGATAAAAAAATCATTCCATCGTGATCTTTATCAGTCCCGCTTCTTTCTTATAGAGATAAGGAATTATCACTCCTTTTTGCGGAATGAGGTGCGATCTTGATACAAGGTAATCGTATCGATCGTTAACCTGCAAATTGGTATATACAAGTTGCTTGTCATTGCTATGAACCATTAACAACCCATAACTTTTACTTACAAACTTTTGACTTACGATCAGGTACTCTTTATTATTTGCGGAAAACCTGGTAGACTGTTCCGGCCTGATGGTATACGAATTCTTTGTGTTGCGAACAAGACTGTCTTTTATTATGTTGAAATTTTTATCAAGCAAGGAAAAACGAATACCCTTCGATGCATCATAGTACGACCTGGAAGTACCGCTGGATTCAATCATACTGTTAATTCGCGAAACATCGGACCTGTCAGGATCGGGCATGGTTTGATCCTGGTATACCTTCACCGGGGTTTCAACTGGAGTAAAATATGTTTGTCTTGTTCCCCTCAAATGTATCCACCTGGAGGAACTATCGACCATCAAAAAGTTTGTACTTACATTATCCGGGAACTGTGATCGCAGGATTGCGAAAGGAGCTTCTTCAATCAAATTCTTATCAAGCCTGCTTACAAAAACAAAACGTTTTGGGGTGGCAGTAGTTCTTGGTTCAATGAGCATCGAAGAAATTGTAACACCTGAATCCGCCTGGTTGTAATACAATCCCGGTTGTAAATATAAATATCCGGAACTGCGAAATGTACTGGAAATTGAAGCGCCTGTAAAAGGATTTATTTTCATTAGCTCGAGCGAAGTGCCGCCATGCTGAGTTTTCAGAACAAACAATTCTCTCGCCGTGGTTAAAATTTCCTGCTGAATTTTTTCTTCCTCTCTCTTAAAATCAAAAGATACTTTCTGAATTGAACGGATGTTAAACACACTATCAACCCTAACAATCATCACAGTACTTTTTTCAAGATTAGTGATGTCAGTATGATAGATCATGCAGAGCTCGTTACGATTTGAAATAAGTTGAAATCCTAATTTGCTGTTACTTGCCTGCGAATAAAGCAGTCTTTCCAGTCGGTTAGAACAGTCCTGCACATTTCCATCACCATCAATTTTCAGGAAAAATAATTTTTGTGTAAACCGTGGATGAACATAGAGGTAATAATAATCGGAAAACGGAACAATTCTTAATTCAGATCTTTCAGGAAATTTAAAAGGGAGATTAATTTTTTTTCTAAAATTCAGATCGCCGTCGAAAATAAAAAGTTCAGGATCTTCTTTCTCGATAAATTTTACCAGGTGATGATTGCCTGCAATGTTAGCTACCAGTTGCAGGTGGTCCGGGTTATTTATAAAAACATTTACACTACTGTATTGAATTTTTTGTGCGACAGAATTTTTAAAGATGGTAAGTAACAGCAGCACCCATGCAATCTTTTTTAGACATCTCATACCCGCAATATCAGTTATATTTTCTTTTCAACCAATCCTCAGGAACGGGTATAATACAAATATTCATGGAGCGATTATCATCAGAAAGCATTGCCGATTCAATTTCAATTTTAGTTCCGTCTGCGCTGAAAGTTGGATGCGGATGATCTGCAGCAGTTGCTTTATGGCCTGCGGAAAGTAAGATCATTTCATGTGTATGCCTGTCGATCAAATAAATATTTCTTGTAAAATCATCACCCACCGCCCATCGCCCGTCTGCAGATCCGTTCACATGCCAGAGTCCGCTGCCTGAAGGTGTTTGACCAACGATAACCATTTCTCTTGTTCGCAAATTCACAATGCCGAGACCTGTTGGCTTTTCACGTGTGCCTGATGGACCCCATGCAGCTTCCTGTCCCGGGTTAGCTCCACCAACATCTGTAGCAGGTGCTTTCACTCCTGTATTTGTTCCAGGAATTTTTCTGTGTCCCATGATCGCAATCGCAACTTCATCTTTTGTGATCACAGCTTCGTGAGTCACCCACTCAAATTCTGATTCAGGATAAAGAGGCCGCAAGCCACTTCCATCTGCCATTACTGTCCATGTGCGCTGCGGTGATTTACCTCCTGTTTCCCAGCAAAAAACTATTTCTCCCGGAACCCATGGATTCGTTTGCACATGGCCAATTTGAAATGGAACAGACACAACATATTTCAATTCGCCTGTTTTTAAATTTATACTCATCAAACCAGCGGGGCCTGAGCCCATATTTCGAGGGCCAAAATTATTTTCAATTTTAGCGCTGGGAGATATATGTTTTGCGGCTTCAGTTTTTCCGACACGGAAATATGCGACGTCTTCATTTGCATCGAGAGCCATGTCGCCACCTGCTCCTAATTCCTGGCCGATAGTTCCGCAAACACGCTGATATGTTTCAGCAGGCTTTAAAGAGCCTGCTTTGCTGTCTGCAAAAAGTTTTGCAAGATCAACTTCCACAACCTGCAAGGGTCCTCCGAAAACTCTTCTTGTAGTATCTCCTGCAGCTCTGCGTGCTGTATCACGTTTTGCATAACGCATAAAATATAATTTCATCGACAACCTTGCAACATTCAGCATGCCTGTGTAACCGCCTTCACTCACCTGTACAATGTCGCCGGTTTTTTCATTCACTGCCATTGCTTCGCCTCTCACCCTGTTCGAACGAAAGATCACCCATTCGCCATCTGCTGTCCATTGCGGATGCGTTTGGTAAATTTTTGAATCTCCAAAAGGTTTGCTTGTGAGAAACGTGAGCATTGTACCTGTTACAGGGTCTTTAATGATTTTTTTCTCTGAAGGAAAACGTTTTCCGATTTGCGAATAGATAAACGTTGAAATGAAAATAGAAATAAGGGTGATGCAAAATTTATTTTTCATGGCAAAAATTATAAGTGAGTTTAAAATTATTTTTTCTAAACCTCTTGCTACAGGGCGTTTTGTCCCGTTAGGGACATTTTGTGGGTAGCACATCACGTAGAGAAGTTGCTACGTTCCATCGGAACGTTTCGTGCTAACAAAAATTATTTAGAGCACGAAGCGTTCCTATGGAACGCTATTAAATCTGAACTTTCTTTTCTACCCACGATGTGTTCCTGACGGAACACGAAATCTAAATCCTATCGCTTTTTCTACTAATATTTGATGCCTACGGCATCGTTGACTATTACGTTTTTCAAAACTGGATATCAATCTCATTAATCATTCACAGATTTTCCTTCGCCCGGAAACAATGGCCAATCTTTATTCGGCACGTATGCGTCTTTGAAAATTTTTTCCATTTGCTTTACAACATCCGGGTTTTTTGCTGCCACATTATTTTCTTCATGCGGATCATTGGTAAGATCGTAAAGTTCGATAGGTGCGTTTCCGTTTTTACTTACATTCAATTTTATCGCTTTCCACTTTCCCATTCTCACAGCCTGCTTCCCGCCAGCTTCATGCAGTTCCCAATAAAAATATTTGTCTGCCTGCTGTTGCTTTCCTTTTAAGGCCGGGACAATCGATTGCCCATCGGTTTTTATTTTTGAAGAAACACCAGCAAGCTCAAGAAAAGTTGGAAAGAGATCGTATATAACTGCAGGCATTGCATTTACAGTTCCGGCTTTCGTCATTCCTTTTTTATATGCGATGAATGGCTCACGAATTCCGCCTTCATACAAATCCCTTTTGATTCCTTTAAAACCTGCATTGCTGTTGAAGAATACAGGATCGCCACCATTCTCTTTATGAGGACCATTATCACTCGTGAAAATTACCAGCGTGTTTTCTTCCAAACCATTTTCTTTAATCGTTTGCATTATTTCTCCGACATATTTATCAAGTCGTGCCACCATCGCTGCAAATGCCGCATGTGGATAAGGATCGTAATGATGCTTTTCTCCATCGACACTTTTTGGTATCGGCACAGGTTGATCATTAAATTTTTTCACATATTGATCATAAACATCGTCATGCGGAACAATCACATCGGCATGAGGCAAAGTGTAAGGCAGGTAAAGAAAGAAAGGCTTGTCGTGTTTCGTTCTCAAAAAATTCATTGCCTGCTGATGAATAAGATCAGCAGAATAAACAGAATCCGATTTCAAATTTCCCGGAAGATCAACACGATCATGATTGTGCCATAAATGATCAGGATAATAATTGTGGGCAAGTGTTTGACAATTGTACCCATAAAATTCATCAAAACCTTTCTTCTGCGGATCGCCGCTTGTTGTAATAAATCCCAGGGACCATTTTCCAAAAGCAGCGGTGCTGTAGCCATTTTGTTGCAGCATCATCGCGATCGTTGTGATCGAGTCAGGCAAGGGAACCTGGCCCTCGGGTTTGATCGTAACATTCCCGCGGATGGCTCCATGTCCTGTATGCATGCCTGTCATAAAGCTGCATCGTGCGGGAGCGCACACTGTAGAACCGGAATAGAATTGTGTAAACTTCACTCCCATTTTTGCAAGCCTGTCGATGTTAGGTGTTTCAATTTTCTGCTGACCATAACAAGCCACATCTCCATAGCCAAGGTCATCTGCGAGAATGAAAATGATGTTAGGCTTTTTGAAAGATTTTTTTTGAGCTGAAAGACTGCAAATCGCGAATGTTGCAATGACTATGAAAAATATTTTTGGAATAAACTTCATAAAATTTTTTTGTTGATCGGCATTCTACCTTTACTCAACATCGTGCAGCCTGTCCTGAAAAGCGAAGCGACGAATGGGTACTCACTTGTACGGCATACCTTGATTGAACTTTTTTGTTTCACCCTACTTCTTCAACGATTCATAAAATTCAATCTCAATGATACTTAATCTCCCTTTTGCTTTTGCATCGTCTCTTGTTACTCCATCGTCTAATTTTTTTCCTGAAACTTCTACTTCAGAATTCTCTTTGAAGCTTGCAACATCCGATAATTGTATCCTTACTTTCTTTCCTGTTTGTGGTTTGCATTTGATTGTATAATATCCAAGCGAAGTTTGTGTAGTTCCTCTGAAGATTTCCTTTCCATCAACAGTAATTATTAACGGATAAGCCTTCGAACGAAAATTATTCAGCTTAAGAGTTATCTCGTTTATTGTTCCCGGCCGTTCAAGTTCATATTCTATCCACGCAGTTGAAAGTTGCCCGTCATTCACCCACTCCGTCCTTTCATTGTCATCATAACTTGCAAATGCACTGTCTGAATTTGCTCCTGCAACTGCTCTTACAATTCCAATTGGTGTTCTTGTAATATTATAAGATGGAGTTGATGGCGTAGGTCCTCTTTCAAAAATTGATGGAAGTCCGGTTGAAGGTAAAATTTTCGATAAACCATTTTCTGTTGTAAAAGGTTTTGTTGTTAAGGTAAGAGTTGCATCTTTCAATCCGTCTGAAGTTGCTTTAATTGTTATCGTTCCGGGCTTTGTTGTTGAACGAATGAGAAACCTGTTCACACCGCCTTCCACAGGAAAACTTTTTGCAAGAATATAATTGCCCGGCCCCATTGCCATTCCACCTCTCCACTCGGCAGGTCCATCTAAAATATAGTTGATCATATTCAATGCAGTGGGGCAACGAACTCCTTTTGCATCTACAACTTCTACTTCAACCAAAGCAAGATCATGGCCATCGGCGATAAAGTCTGTGGGCCTTTTGATCGCAGTTAAACGAAGAGCAACAGGTGCACCAACTGTATTGATCTGATCTGTACAAACTTGTTTTCCATTTGTATATCCAACAGCGCTTATATTTCCCGGTTTGTATTCAACATTTTTGAAAGTAAAAAGAAAGCCATCACTTTTTTCTCCATAACCTAATGAGCTGCCATTTACTTTTAGTTCCACTTTTTCTGAAGTTGAGATCACATAAATATCTTTCTTCACTCCCGGCTCATAATTCCAGTGGCCAACGATGTGAATGTGTTGCTTCTCGGGATTAACCCAACCATCCCACATCACCTGGTTCGCATAAAAATTTTGCTTCTTAATTCTCAACGCATCCACTTCACCACTTCTCCTGTAATTTTCTTCGCCGCGATGATGCGTATTTGTTTCTGACCAAACGATGTTCACACCTCCTGCGCTCACGCGTTTGCCTGTGCCCGGCCTTTCATTCCAGAATTCAAACCAACGCTTTACATTTTCAACAGCATGACTTTCCATGTTGCGATTGTAAACTTTGGCATCCTGTCCCTGGTGCAATGGACCCACACCATCTTTGTGATAAGGCGGTGTATAATCATCCCAGTATTTTCTCGAGCCTTCATCCCTGGAATATTCCATTGCCCATAAGGGAATGTGAGCGCTCTTGTTTGTGTACAACATCTCGCCTCCATATTCCGCCACTTTGCTATCCAACATTTCCCTGCTGCCAATTGCTCTTCCTCCATGCGGATCGTATTTGTCGCGAATATTTTTCATATCGCTCATGTGAGGTTCGCTGATGCCTTTATTTCCACTTTCATAAAAAATAATACTTGGATTGTTGCGGTTGTAAATGATCGCATCTCTCATCACCATCTTTCTCTGGTCCCATCGCACGCCGCTAACATCTGCTTCTGCATCGCCAGCCTGCATCGATTGCATCAAGCCAACACGATCGCAACTTTCAATATCCTGTTTCCATGGAGTGATGTGCATCCAGCGAACAAGATTGCCATTGCTTTCAACCATCAGCCCATTACTGTAATCACTCAGCCACGCAGGAACCGACAAGCCGACCGCAGGCCATTCATTCGATGTGCGCTGGGCATAGCCATGCACCATTATCACACGATCGTTGAGATAGATCATTCCATCTTTAAATTCTGTTTTGCGAAAACCTGTTTTGGTTAAGACAACATCGGCAGGTTTATTATTTATGATCAAACTCGTCTGCACATTGTATAAATAACCATAACCCCAGCTCCAGAAATTCAATCCTTCAACAGGTGAAGATGCTGTAAGAGTTTTTGTTTCACCGGGTGCAATATTTATTTTATCTCCTGTAAAAGTTTTTATTGTCTTTCCATTCATATCGCTGACAGAAACCTGGTAAGTCACTTCCTGCGTTTTATCACTTTCATTTTTTATTTCAGACTCCGCATGAACAGTTGCAGATCTGTCTTTTATGTTATAGTTATCTGCATAAATGTAAACACCTGTTGTTTGCAGGTTTGAGTAAAGAGGAAGCGTCTGATAAATTTTGGGAGTAACGTGCAGGTAAACATTTTTCGTAATGCCTCCATAGTTTGCATTGAAATTTTTATCCTCCCACTGAAATTTTGAATTTGTTGCTTTCTCCCGATAGTCCCAGCTATTATCAGTTCGAACAGCAATCACATTATCATCTCCAAATTTCGCACCGTCTGTAATGTCGAAACCAAAAGCCATCACGCCATTCTCATGTATGCCAATTGATTTTCCATTCAAATAAAATTCGCCCGCCTGTCGAATGCCTTCAAATTCTAAAAAAACTTTTTGCCCTTTTACTGATGCAGGAATTTTAAAGTGTTTGCGATACCATGCAATTCCAGTTGACAACTCTGCGATGTCTTTTTTGAATGCATCGTCTTCATTCCATGCGTAAGGAAGCGTTACATTCTTCCACGACGCATCATTGAAATCAGGTTTATAACTATCAGTATTATCCCCAACATACACTTTCCAATCGCTGTTGAAATTGTACTTTATTCTTTGAGAGAAAGAAATAAATGTTGTGAAAAGAATTAGAATTAAGAGAAAAGTTTTTTTCATTGTCAAATTCATTTACAAATAATATGCACCGCTAGAACATCCAACATTTAGCATTTAACATCTAACACTATTTCATCTTATAGACTTCACTACCGGCAAGCAAAAAACATCCAAGTCCATAATCTTCAAAATCAGGAACGTTTGTGTAAGACACAGGCTGGCCATCTTTAGGTTCTTTGCCTGTTCCCTGCACGTAGCCAAGCATTCCATCATTATGCACAGATTCTTTTACCATTGCATTCCATGCTTTCACAACAATCGGTTTGTAAATTATTTTATCAAGAATTCCTTTGTTGATTCCCCATGCAAAACCATAAATAAATAATGCAGTGCCCGAAGTTTCTTTACCGCCAAAATGTGTTGAATCATGAAGGCTCGTATTCCAGAATCCATCTTTGCGTTGAAGAGGTACGAGTGCTGTCGCCATATCTTTAAAGTCCTGCAAAAATTCTTTGTAATGCGGATCTGATTTTGGTAAAAGAGAAAGCGTTCGCGCAAGCGCTGCCAATACCCAGCCATTACCGCGACTCCAATAACAATCTTCGCCGTTGGGTTCTTTGTATGGCGGAACAAAATCTTTATCTCTCCACCACAAATGATCGGCGGGATTATACAATCCATTTCCGCCGTGATTATATTTTGTAAAACTGTAGATGTCGTACATCTTCCTGAAGTAGCTCGTGTCACTGTATAGCACACCCAGCTTTGCAAAAACAGGCATTGCCATTTGAATGGCATCAATCCAGTTCCAGTCATCTTTTTTATCACTCTTCACCATCGCATCAATCGATGCTTTGATGTCTTTTATGCGTTCAGGTTTTTTGTCAATCAAATAAAGATCAATGTATGTTTGCCCGCAACACTGGTCATCGGCATTTCTTGTGCTCACTCCCGATCTCATGCCCCACTGATGTTTATTGCTCCAGTCCACAGCATAGTCATAAAATTTTTTTTGAGGGTCGATACTGTAAAGTGCCATCAGGCCTTCGTAATAAACAGCCCGTGTCCATATGTTGCTCGGCCGCTCACGATTAGTAACGATAGTCTTTCCCGGGTCGGGCCATTTGTTCATGAAATATTGATTGGTGAGGCGCATTGCTTCCAAAATTTTCTTTTTGGAAGGCAGCTGTGCATTAATAAAAAGAGAAATGGTGATAAGGGAAAAACAAATGATGGCTCTTTTGATCATATGGCAGTTTAATTAATGCTCTATGTTATTCAATCCCCGAAATTAAATCATCCTGTTGCGTCCTGACGGTTTGATGATTGAAGATTCATAATAATGTTTTACTTCAGAAACTTTACCTTCAATTCATATTGTGGTATCACCCAAACCTTCTTCATCTCTGCAATATCATCGTGTGGCAAATTCTTTCGAACTTCATCTTCAAAATAAATCTTCCTCCCAGGTGAAAGAGGTGTAACAAGAATTGTAAACTGTTTGTCTTGAATATCTGAAGCAAATCTTTTCACCCCGATCGTCATGGGAACGCCTGCATAAAAGTCATCAGCCACTAATTTTCCATCGAGATACGCAGCAAACGTATCTCCTTCATAATCGAATTTTAAGAATGCATCCGATAATCCATCCAACAGATCCGGAGGAAGTGCCACTTTCCAATACTTTGCCAGTGGTATTGCAGATAATGTTGCACCATACAGTGGCATCGATTTCTGAGAAGTATCAGGCTGAAGAACCTGTGACGATCTCGTAAAATTTTTTTCCTGTGTTAAGAACACGCTGATCTTTTTCTGAGGAAACTTAATTGTGTAATGCGAGAATATTCCTTCTTTACTTTCAGACACTTTCATGCTTTTCCCAAAATCCAGTTTACCTGCAGGATAACAATAAACATGCATTGATGTATCAGCACTCTGCATCCTCATCTCATCTTTCATAAAAATTATATCAGCAGAAGAAATAAATAATCTTTCCATTCCGGCAACATTCGCTTTCCACGCATTTAACGCCCCGGAAGAAGTGAGTGTAAGTATCTCAACTTTCTTTCCATTTGCATTATTTAAATTAACGACTGTGTTCATTCCAGGATTGTTGACGATTACCTTGAATGTTGAATCAGTAGTGAATATTTTCTGATCCGATGTAAGCGAGGTTATTCCTTTCTTCCTAAAAACATATTCAGGAGTTATCCGAACGGGGGAGAAAAAAACATAAGTGCATTTCGTGGAATTATTAAGAATGCAAAGTGGTTGTGCAGTTGCATACTTCAATGTCGCACCTTCCACATCCATATTGAATGGAAGTATCATTTGAGCATCCTTTTCAATTATCATGTTGTTTTCCGGAATTTTCACAACACCATCTGATGTTGTAATGTTGAACTGCACATCTTCAATGTCTTTCATCTCAACCTGCCGCTGATAATTACTGATGAAAATAAAACCGCTCTTATTGTCCGATCTTACGCTCCATCGCAGAGTGTTATTGTCGGTTGTACCAGCAGGCATCTTCCCAGGAAGACTTCCAGAATATTGCACGAGCCTTTCACCAAAATCATTCAGAAATAAATGCAGTCGTTTAAAATTCTTGTATGACGGCCGCAATTGCCCCCACTCCCCTATTGGCGAATAAAAATCATAACTGATAATAGGATAATCATTCGGATACTTTGTTGCTTTCGATTCCTGCAACGTAGATAATTTTCCAATTGAATTGGATCCTGCATGAAACATATAGTAACCCATCATGTTTGCACCGGAACCAATTTTCACATAAGCAAGAGAAGTAACATCGTTTGCTTCGATGATCGGCCTTCGATGATAGGTGATTTCATTTCCCGCACCCATTTCTGCTGTTGAATAAGGATAACGATACCCCGAATAGTTGGTAGTGTCTTTTTGAGCGCCAAGAATATCACTGCCAATTGCAGGGTCGCTTCTCAATATTCCAAACAAATAATTTTCCGAAGGTTTTAATTTTTCTGTGCTCTTATCCCAGGGCGCTTCAGGATACGCTCCCCAAACCGGTATCAAATCATTTTGTTTAAGATCAGAACCGGGCCAGCCTGTGGCAGTGTAATAAGGAACATCAATTCCTGCATCCATCGCCATTTTTTTCAAAGCAAGGATGTGAGCAAGACCCGCAGGATTATTGAAACGATATTCATTTTCGATTTGCGAACCCACAATTGGACCTCCACCTTTAAAATAAAAACCTTTTAATTGCTGATGTATCTGTGCAAAAAAATTTTTCACATAATCAAGATATGCGCTGTCGTTTCTTCTTGTCTTCAAATTTTTATTCAACAACCAATCGGGAAATCCCCCATTCCTCACTTCACCATGACACCAGGGGCCAATACGAACAAACAAATAAATATTATGCTTTGCACATAGCGATGCAAAATATTTGAGATCACGATTGCCGCTCCAGTCCCATTTGCCTTCTTCCTCTTCGTGATATATCCAGAAAACATACGTTGCGATGATATCAATTCCTGCAGCTTTCATTTTAAGAATGCTTTCTTCCCATTGTCCTCTCGGGTATCTTGAAAAATGAAATTCTCCCATCACAGGGAACCATGGCTTTCCATTTTTGATAAAATAAAAACTGTTCGCATCAAGCGTTTCACCTGAAGGATTTTTATTTGTTCCCAGTTTGAGATGACCTGAAATGATCTGCAGTTTTTTCTTTGATATATCAATTGAATAATCATCCGCAGGAATTCTCCAGGAAACAAACCAAAGAATCGGAACAATTAAAATGAATATTTTTTTCATCAACTTTTTCTAAACATTCGATCAGAAGATTTTCCAGAGAATCATTTCTTAATTGGTTTCAATTCATCAGGAGTATCGTTTGTATAGCTGTCCCATCTTTCTTTCGAGGGTGAAATAAAAATATTTCTTATCACTGATATATCAACTTTGTCCTTCGGGTCAAACTGTGTGGACAACATATATTGCTGAAGGCTGTAAAATAATTGTCTCGCAGCAACGCGATGGTTTGTGTCAGATACAAGATCAGCGCTGCTTACGATTAACTTTCCATTGCCAACCTTCGCTTCGAAAATCATCGCCAGTCTTCGATTCATGAACCATGTATCGATTGGTTGAACGAGCGGTTTAAATCCTTTAGGGAAATCTTCAAGATTCATAACCTGTGATCTGTTAGTTATTTCCCACCATTGCATATTACTGTGATATTCTGTAGGAAAATATTTAAATGCGGGATGATCTGACTTAACAACAAATCCGAGTGTGTGCGGCGGCCTCATCTTAAACCATGATGTGTTCCAGAATACAGGAGTAAAATATTGGATCACTTCTTTTCCTTTCACCACTTTGCCTGCTGCATTTAGAAAAACTTTACCACCTTTCTTCAAAACATCTTCTGCTTTTGTGTCCAGTGTGTCTGTGTAATAAATTTCATTTGCATTGCTCGAAGGAAGATTTGAAGGATACACCCAAAATTCCCAGTCGTTCGCAAACGAAGTATTGGCAACGTTTACTTCAAGTGTGAGCTTTGTTGCCTTATCAATTTTAGCAAGAGGAAAATTTATTTTACCCACAGGAATACAATTTCCATTTGGATAATTTTGAGATGGGAAATTTCCTTCACTGAACACATTGCCTTTTTCATCTTTGATGTTCCAGTTTACTACAGCATTTTTCAAAGGCGTTTTTTCAAAAGAATACAACTCAACATCTGCACTGAATGTTTCATCATTTGTGTAAACAAATTTTTCAATTCTAGTAAGCGGTACTGTAGAATTACAAAAGCGGCTCCATTGGTTAGCATTAATGTAAGGCTTCTCATCCCAGAATGCATCGAGTGTTCCAACCAAAGCAGTCCCCTGGCCGGGAAAATCCTGCAAACCTAATAACTGGAAACCCGCAAGGCCAGGCGTTCGCAGTGATTTTTCAATTTCCTGCTTGTAACAAAGCGCTTGTAATTTTCCTGAAGCCAGTAAAAATATCTCAGACATGTCTTCCATGTTATGATCCTTCAGATCTTCTTTGAACAACTCAAAATTTTTCGCACGATTGACTCCTGTATATTTTTTTATTTCATTAAAATTTGGGAACACACACCATTGTCCCATTTCATGTGTAACATATGGCACTTTGAAAGTTTCAATCGCAGTGTGATAATCAGTTTTTGTTTCAGGCCTCGTGTTGTTCCAGTTCAAACCACGCGGACCTGATTTTATCATGTAATCACTTTCAGGATAAAGTGGCCAGCTCATCGCAACAGAAGCGCCGGTGTACACTCTGCGATCATCTTTCGCCTGCCAATATTTTACAAACTCTCCTAAATATTTTGCCTGGTTTCTTCCTGCAGGTTCGTTGCCTGCAGAGAACATGCAAAACGAAGGATGATTTCCATACTCCTTCATCATCCTGTTTGTTTCATCGTACAAATATTTATCAATGAATCTTCCGTCGCCAAGCGATGTTCCGTGATTGGGCCAGCTCGGGCCTTCGGGTTGTAAATAAAATCCATATTTATCAGCAGCAATGAAAGCCGCTTCAGGCGGGCACCAGCTATGAAAGCGCATATGATTCAATCCATGTGCTTTTGCAATTTTGAAAATCCTTTCCCAGCTTGCAACATCCATCGGCGCATAGCCGGTGAAAGGGAATTCACAATTGTTTACAGTGCCTCTTAAAAATATTGGTCTGCCATTTATTTCAAGTCGTGTTCCGTTTGCTTTTATTTCGCGCAGGCCGAATTGAATTTTCTTTTGATCTTTACTACCGTCAGGACTTATAATTGTTGCAAGCACGGTATATAACTCAGGATTAAACTCATCCCACAAAACGATATGATCTCCGAGTGAAAAATTGATCCTTCTCGTGGTTGAATCATTTTCACCTACGATGTAAGGAGTTGCGAGCGGAGCACTAACCTGGTTGTTGATTGCAGTAGACAGGATAATGGTACCCGAAACAGCATGAGAATTTCTATTTATTATCGTTACCTCAACTTTCCCCTGCTTGTTTTTTATATCTGTATAAACCTGGACATCGTCTATAAAAACAAGATCAGTTGCTTTCAAAAACATTTCACCAACAATTCCATTCCAATTGCCTTGTGTATGATCTGTTACACTGTGAGAATCGGGACCAACATTCTGATCTTTTAAACTGTTATCGATACGAATTGTGATCGTATGTTTCCCGGGAGATAAAAATTTTGTTACGTCAAACTCGTGCGAAGCAACCAAAGAATTATTTGCACCTGCTTCGTGATCATCAACCCAGACTCTTGTCTGGATGTGAGAACGCTCAAGAAAAAGAATAATTCTTTTATTGCTCCAATCAGGAGGAATATTTACATCTTTCTGATACCATGCAGCACCAACGTAATGCTTTACAGGCGTGAGCCAGAAAGGAATTTTTATATTTCCAGGTTGCCTGTATTTTGCAAGCGAAGGGCGAAAGAAAAAAGAGCTATCATAAATACTTCCTGTCCATTTTGTTTTTAATGTTACTTCATCGCCTTTATTATTTTCAGCCATCGAGCCGGGAAGATGTATCACATCATCCAGTTTTTTATTGAACCATGATTCCTTTATTCCAACATCATTACTATCTGTTGCAAAACGCCATTGTCCTGCGAGCGAAATTTGTTGAGCAAAGGAATTGCTTGTTGTTATAAAAAGAAATAGAACAAAAAATAATTTATTCATCAATTGATTTATGAAATCCTTTTCAAAATTTCACGCAAAGGCGCGAAGAGAAAAACCACGCAAAGCCGCAAAGAAGAAAACTAAATTCGTTTGTGACCTATTTCCTTTGCGTCTTTGCGCCTTTGCGTGAAATGCCCTAAGGCAATCTCTTCAACCCCTCCCACCTTACTTTCCATCCGTTCTTTGGTATGCCGGGATTTTTTTCTTTGCATCCATCATAACCTGCACACATTAATGCAACTGCAGAAAGCAAACCTCCATTTCCCGGCAAATACAATCTTAATCGATCATCCTGGTAATTATGTCCATTTACTAAATAAGTATTCGTTTGCACTTTCATCAGTAAAGCGTCCACTGCTTTATCAGGCATGCCTAGTCTCGTTGCTGTCATTGCAACCATTGGGAAATCCCAGCCCCATGTTTCTTTCCAGGTCCAGTTGTGCCAAATCCAATTGAAAGTATTTTTCATGATCTCTTTATCAACCTGTCCTGTTGCAGGCATCACACCAAACGCAGCAAGTACAGAAGGATGATCGGTTCTGTATTCAGGATTTGTATATCCGTCCTTTGCACTCTCTGCAGGCAAATACATTTTATCCTGAACAGGCAATACAGAAAGTTTTTTTAAAACTTCATCCCATTTCTTATTGCGAGGCATATGCAAACGCTCACGCCATTGCTGTGCGATGTTCAATGCCCAGTGCCAGTAAACCAATTCGTATGTAGGATTAAAAGTTTGTTCTGCTTTAAATCTTTCCTGCGCAGGAATTACTCCTTTGCCTAAAATGTACCTCCCATTTTCTTTTTCATAAAATGGAAATGAAGCCATGAAATCTGCAGTGCCGAAAACAAGCTCTTTAAACTTATTGAGAATTTTTGAATCATGCGAATTGCGATAAATACTTTCAGCGAAATAAATTAAGTGAGGTTGTTGCCAGATAAGAAATGCTCCAACAGACGAAGGTGCTTCATCACCATTATTATCTGTCATTTTTTGCCAGCGAATTCCTTCAAAACCCTGGCGCCTTGCAATCTCCCTCCCCTTTTCTGCAACTTTAAAATACCAGTCGAGAAATTTTTCCATCAGATCATCGTGATTCCAGTAGGGATAAAATCCAAGATGCCAGTAAGGCATTTCAAGATGTGGTTTTCCAAACCAGCTGTTGTATGTCAATCCTGTTTCCTGCGGCGGCGTTGAGCCTGTCTCCTGTATCCTGATCAGGTATTGTGAGAGAATAATTCTTCGTTCGAGTTCGAAAGCTCTTGGATCTGTACTTCCTGCAAAATCAACTGCTGCACTTTTGTTCCAGAAATTTTTCCATGCAACTGCATTATTATTTTGTGTTGACGAAAAATTCGGCAGAGCGGATAAATTTTCTGATTGACTAAACCGGCAATTGATTTCAAAAGTATTTTCATCTTTCAGGGGAGCGATCAAAAAGTAGTGCTTCTCTTTTTCGATCAGTAATCCTTTGGAATAATTAAGATCAACAAAATATTTTGTGTTATCCAGTTCATGTGTCAGTGTTGCACCAGTGATCGAAATATTATTGGCATCGGTGGAATGCTTCTCAGAAGATTTATAATTGGTGCCAACATCAGTCCAGTCTCCTGTTGGATAAGGAAAGCGTATATAAATTTTCAATCTTTCTTCTTTTATCAGGTCTGATTTAACCTTTACAGAAATAACATCTTCATCCTGGTTACAAAAAGTGCTTACATCAACAACAGTTCCTTCAACAGTAAAATGACTTTTGATTTCACCTGTCCACATGTTCAATTGTTGCTCGATATTCTGGACATCTGGAGGAGTTATCAGTGAGCCATCTTTTTTTGTTATTTCAAAACCAATGTTACCTAACTGAAGCCTGTGAGGATTTTGGCGAAACCAGTTTGCTGCAGCTTTATTTCTTTCAGGAGAATTCCATTGAACGGTATAACCGATATCACGGCCATTGAGATGATAAGTTTTTATTGCTTCCTCTCTTTGATAAAAAACCGTATCAACAAAGCTGTGCCAACCCCATTCAGACTGGGTTCCCAGCGAAACTCCCTTTTCATATTTTTTAGGAAATGTTTGTAAGCCTGTTGCATCAACTGTAAAAGCAAATCTGCCATTGCCAACTGATAAAGAAGAAAGCGAATCGATCGAATTGATCTTTATTGTGTGTCTTTCTACGAGTTCCTGCCTGTTGATCTTTTGTGCATGAAGATTTAATTGTGCCAACAAAAAAAACAGAGGGAAGAAATATTTTGAAGAAGATATTTTCATGTTGAAATAAAATTCAGTTATTTCAAAAAAAGTTGCATACCTACGGCATGCATTAATTCACGGGGTCAGTCTATCTACCAATATTAAATGCCTACGGCATAAGAAGAACAATCATCGTTAACGTCTCAGCGATCCGGCAGCAAGGATCAAGCATCCAGCATCACTATTTAAAATATTTCCTGATCTGAGTCGGCCCCTTCGTCTTTAAAAAGTTCGCAACAATTTGTGCATTGAGTTTCGCTCCTTCCAAACCTGTGTGCGTATGATCGCCGGGGAAAAATGAATTTACTTTTTCTTTTCCCAGCTCTTCATATTTTGTTGCAATCAAATCATTCAGTGGCACAAAATAAACTTCTTCTTCTTTTGCAATCTGCTCAGCCCACAATGCATAGCTGTCTGTTGATCTTGTAACTTTTCCATCTTTCCAGTCGTTGCGAGGAATAGGAGAACAAATAATTGGAATGGCTCCTTTGGCTTTTGCTTCCGTTATAAATTTTCTCATATACCATCCGTAAGTATGCACCACTTCAATTTGCTTTGTGATTGGATTATCTATCTGCTTTGTCTCATCCCCGATTCCCCTGATCGTACCACGTGCACGTGCAGTATCATCCAGCGGACCTCCATCATTATGTCCAAATTGCATGATCACAAAATCGCCATATTCTATTTTATCGAGCACTTTATCCCACAATCCTTTTGTTTGAAATGTTCTACTGCTAGTTCCACCCAGTGCATCATTTTCAATTCGCAGCTTTGCTGTGTCAACCAGTTCCCAAACCCAATCGCCCCAGCCCCACAAGCCACCACCACCGGTTCCCTGGCCATTCTTAACAGTTGAGTCTCCGATAATATAAAGTGTTGGTCTTTTATCTTTCTTCAACATGAACGAAACGAAAAAAGCAGCAGCTACCAACAGGCAAAGTGTTGTTAGATTTTTATAAATAAAATTTTTCATGACCGTGAAAATTTAATTCTTTAAAAAATTATTGAGTGAAATATTTTTTTGCATTTTCAATCCTTCCACTACAGATTGTGCGTTTACATCTGCACCGGCCGGGTTTGTATGTGTATGATCTCCCGGGAAAAATTTCTTTACTTCATCAGGACCCATCCTGTCATATTTGTCGGCAGTTATTCCATTAAGGTCAATAAAAAAAGCGCCATTCGCGTCCGCAACTTCTTTCGCCCATTTTCCATAATCGTTGTCTGCACGCTGCACTTTGCCATCTCTGAATTCATTTCTAGGGATCATTGATAATACAATTGGTGTTGCACCTTTTGCTTTTACATCTGTAATAAATTTTTTAATGTACCAACCATAAGTATGCACAACTTCAAGCTTGCCATCAGGCCATGTTAATTGAACAGTGTCCTCACCTGTACCTCTCAATACTCCGCGATACCCACGGCGCGAGGTATCAGGCTTTGAACCTTCGTTGTGACCAAACTGCATCATTACGTAATCGCCCTCTTTTAATGTTGATAAAACTTTATCCCAGCGGCCTTCTTTAATGAATGTCCGCGTGCTTCTTCCCGCCATTGCCTGGTTACTTACTTTGATCTTCGTTGTATCTAAATAATTGCCAATGTGCGATCCCCAGCCACGATGTCCAAGGGAATCTTCATTTCTGACTGTAGAATCACCAATAATGTACAATGTTGGTTTTTGCTGATATCCAAAAGCGAGAAGTAAAACAGCAGCAAAGAGGAAAAATATTTTATTCATATTAAGAAGTTAATTTGTTTATATGTTAATCCGTTTATCCGGATTACCGCAATGTTTTTAAAAAATTCATCTGCATACGTTTATCCGGATTAACTGACTAACGGATTAACGGAAATACAATATTCGGCTTTCTTTCCAGCACAGTGGGATCCGAAGCTTGGAATTCACGTGACTTGAAGTCG